>Ga0190265_10002873_pt1 | contig 11665 bp, 11 predicted proteins | sample Popmic124T_FD_133135 | JGI IMG/M metagenome (GOLD analysis project Ga0190265, IMG submission 133135) | Populus adjacent soil microbial communities from riparian zone of Indian Creek, Utah, USA - 124 T | ecosystem: Environmental > Terrestrial > Soil > Riparian zone | place: USA: Utah | collected...
CAGCCCCGAAGTACTGGTGCGAAGTCCACCACCTGATCCACTGGATCTACGGCGGCGAGACGTCACTGGAGAACTCAGCACTGCTGTGCGAACGGCACCACACCAAGGTCCACCACGGATTCCGCGTCGAACAAGATCCCGGCGGACGATGGCGCACCTTCCGGCCCGACGACACCGAGATCCGGATCGGCACACGCTTGTTGATCTGAGCCTGCGCCGCAGCCGGACGCGGCCGCCCGGACTACGGCGGAGCGGCGTCGCCAGTGCGGCCGACGCAGTTCCGCCTGCTGCGCTGGGTGGGTCAGTCCTCGCCGTCGCGATCGCCGCGCCCACCCGGGCCGTGGTGGCCCCGGTCGTCGCTGTTCACCCGCTCGGTCACCCGCTCCTCCAGGTCGGCGAGCCGCTCGTCGGCCTGCTCCTGGGTGAGCTCGCCGTCCTCGACGGCCCGGGCGATCCGCTCCTGCTGCGCCTCCACCAGGGCGTCGACCAGGGCGTCCACCTCGACGCCCTGCTGCTCCGCGACGTCGGCCAGCGAGGTGTCGTCGGCCCGCAGGGCCTCGCGCAGCTGGTCCTCGGTCATGTCGAGCGCCGTCGCCGCGGCGGAGAGGTCGAACCGGCCACCGCCACCGTGGCCGTGGCCACCGAGGCCCGACCCGGCGAGCGTCGTCGCCACCTCGTCGGCCTGCGCGTCGGTGATCGAGCCGTCCTCCACCAGACCCGCCAGGGCGTCCCGGATCCGGTCCTCCCGGGTCGTCGACGTCTCGTCGCCGGCCAGCGCCGGGACCGCGAAGGCCAGGCCGCCCCCGAGTGCCAGCACCCCGGCTGTCGTCGCGATGATCAGCTTCTTCCGCACGTGCACTCCTCGGGTCCGGGTCGGCCCGCGCCGACCGGTCCCGGTCACGGTCGCGGCCCTCCCTGGCACGGAGCTGTGAGCCGCCCCGGGCACAGGCTGTGAATCGCGGCGCCGCGCTCCTCACCGGCGGGAGCGGGGCACCGGCGCCCCGCGCGCCGGTGCCCCGCGGTCTCAGCCCAGCCGCAGGACCCGCAGGGCCTGGGCGGCCATCTCGCGCTCGCCGAGGGCGTTCGGGTGGACGACGACCGGGTTGGTGCCCTGCAGCACCGGCTCGATCCACCGGACGCCCAGCGGCTGGCAGGCGTCGTGGCCCTCGGAGACGCGGTTCATGTCCACGTAGGTCACCCCGGTGGCCGCGGCGGCCCGGCGCACGGCGTCGTTCAGGGTGGTCTGCAGGCTGCGCAGGTACGGCACGTCGCCCACGGCGACCGGCATGCGGTCGAAGCAGCCGCCGCTCCGCGGCAGGATCCACGGGTAGCCGAGGATGGCGACCCTCGCCCGCGGCGCCTCGGCCCGGACGGCCCGCAGCGTGTCCACCAGCGCCGGGTAGGTGGTGTTCCGGATGGTGTCCTCGAAGGACGAGCCGTACCGGTCCTTGCACGGGCTGCCCGCGCCCAGGGTCGACGCGCCGGCGGCCCCGCACTGGACGATCGAGTTGATGAACACGCCGCTGTCGTTGCCGCCGATCGTCATGGTGACCAGCTGGGTGTCGGGCGCCAGTGCGTCGAGCTGCGGTGCGACACCCGGGTACTGCTCGGCGACGTAGTCGCCGGTGTCGGCGCCGCCGCAGGTCACGTCGGTGAGCTGGGCGCCGGTCGCGGCGGCGATGACGTGCGGGTAGTTGCTGATCGAGCGCAGGCACTGCGGGGGCGCCGTCGGGTCCGGCGGCAGGACGCCGGAGGCCGCGCTGTAGGAGTCACCGAGCGCGACGTACCGGATCGGCGAGTGCGCGCCGGCGGTGGACGGCGCGCCCAGCAGCAGGAACGCGAGAGCAGCGAGGACGCAGGCAGCGGGACGACGCACGGGCTTCTCCATCGGAGCCGAGGACTGTTGGACAGCACAACGGAGCGCCAGGCGTTGGGTTACGGCCGTCCCGCCACCGGCGTCAGACCTCGGTCACCTCGTAGGTGTGGCCGGCGGCCCGCAGCCGCTCGACGAGGACGCCGCCCATCGCCGTCGCCGGGGTGAGCGAGCCGGAGCGGTCGGGCAGCCGGTCGCCGTCCAGGGCCAGCGCCAGGGCGCTCTCCCCCAGCATCACCGCGGTGGCGGCGTAGCCGGGGTCGCCCTTCCCGGAGGCGACCGCCCGGTACCGGCGGCCGGACTCGGTCGTCGCGTCGACCGTCATGCGGAACCAGCCGCTCTGCTGCACCGACTCGCTCGGCCCGGTGCCCGGCGCCGGGAGCAGCCGGTCGAGCAGGGCGCGGGTCGGCGGGAAGGCCATCGCGGCGAGGGTCCCGGCCAGCCCCGCGGTGAGCCCGGCGGCGGTGACCGCGCCGAGGGGACCCCGGCCCACGCCCATCACCTCGCCGTAGCTGAAGTCCCGGCCGTAGGCCCAGTCCTGCAGCGCGTTGCTCCGCCGGACGATGCGGGTGTTGAACGGCGCCATCACGAAGGGTGCGGTCCAGCGCCCGTCCGCCGTCCGCGCGGGCGGGACGGCGTCGCGGGGCTGCCGGGCACCGGGCTCGGCGTCGCGGTCGGGGCTGAGCGCGAAGGGGTCGCCGGCCACGCGGCGCAGCGTCGGGTCCTGGGTGATTGCCTCCAGCTGGGCGCGCATCGAGTCGATGGTGCCGCCGCTGAACCCGCCCTTGAGGGTGGCGACCAGCCGGACGTCGCGGAGGCCGCCCGCGCCGTCGGCCCGGGCGCGCTCGGCGAGCAGCAGCGCGCTGAGGTCCGACGGGATCGAGTCGTACCCGCAGGCGTGCACGATGCGGGCGCCCGTGCCCTTCGCCACGTCGTCGACGCGCCGCACGGCGTCGCGGACGAAGAGCACCTCCCCGGTCAGGTCGGCGTAGTGCGTGCCCGCGGCGGCGCAGGCCTCCACCACCGGCAGGCCGTACCGCGCGTAGGGGCCGACGGTGGTCGCCAGCACGCGGGTCTGCCCGGCCAGCGCGGCCAGCGAGTCCGGGTCGCCCGAGTCGGCCTCGACGACGGGCCAGTCGCGCGCGGCGGGCGGCAGCGCCGCCCGGACCTCGAGCAGCCGTGCCCTCGACCGCCCCGCCAGGGCGATGCGGGTGCCCGCCGGCGCGTGCTCGGCCAGGTAGGCCGCGAGCAGCCTCCCCACGAAACCGGTCGCGCCGAAGATCGCCAGGTCGGTGGGCCGTTCGCTCGGTGCCATGGCGCCATCTTCGCCTGCCCGCCCGGGAGCCTGCCTCAGTGGCCGCGGAAGGCCTCCTCCAGCCACCACGACGGCTGGTCCCGGGTCACCTTCGCGTCGATCAGCAGCGGGGACGTGCGGGGTCCGGCGAGCCAGCGGGCCGCCCCGTCCAGGTCGGCCGGCGCGCGGACGGTCAGCGCCTCGAACCCGTGGCCGCGGGCGATCGCCGCGAAGTCCGTCTCGGGGAACCGCACGACGTCCAGCGGGTGCCCGGCCGGGCCGAAGTGGTGCACCTCCGCCCCGTACGCCGCGTCGTCGTAGACGACGACCACCATGGGCAGCCCCAGCCGGACGACGGTCTCCAGCTCGGAGGCACCCATGAGCGCACCGCCGTCGCCCAGGGCCGCGACGGGCAACCGGTCGGGACGGGCGAGCGCGGCACCGATCGCCGTCGCGAGCCCCAGCCCGACCGACTGGAAGGCCTGCGTGAAGCAGAAGCCGTGCTCGTCGGGGACGTCGAGGAACATGCTCGGGTAGCCCATGAAGTTGCCGGAGTCCACGGCGACCAGCCGGTCGGGGGGCAGCAGGTCGTCCAGGGCGATCGTCAGCGTCCGCGGGTCGATCAGCCCCTCGCCGCCGTACTCCGGGAACGGCTCGTCCCGCCAGCGCCCGCGCTCCGCGAGGACCGTCCGCACCTCCGGCGTCCGGTACCCGGGGAGCTCCTCCTCGAAGGCGGCAGCGGCCGCCTCGGCCACCGCCCGGACGTCACCGACCACCCCGAATGCGATGTCGCGCTGCGCCCCGAGGGCGTCGGCCTCGAGGTCCACCTGGACGACGACGGCGTCGTCGGCGATCAGCCGGCCGTGCCGCATCGTCCACATGTTGAGCGCACAGCCCCAGCCGACGACCAGGTCGGCCCCGCCGATCAGGTCGGCCGCCGTCGGGGTGGCGAACCCGCCGGACACGTCGAGGTCCCAGGCGCTGCCGCGGAACAGGCCCTTGGCGACGGCCGAGGTCGCCAGCAGGGCGCCGGAGTGCCCGGCCAGCTCCTCGAGCGCCGCCCGGCACCCCGGGCCCCGGGAGCCGCGGCCGGCGACGAACACGGGACGCCGGGCGGAGCGCAACGCGTCCACCAGCCGCCGGACGTCGGACGTGTCGGGGGCGACCGCCGGCGGGGCCGCCGGGACCGGCGGTTCCCCGGCCGGGGCCGGGAGTACCTGTACGTCGAGGGGAAGGTTCAGGACGACGACCCGCCGCTCGTCCCGCGCGGTCGCGACGGCCGCGGCGGCCTGCGCGGCCGCGTCGCCGGGCGTGGTGACCCGCACCGGTACCGCCCCGACCGCCGTGGCGAGCGCCGCCTGGTCGACGAAGAAGTTCGACCGCGGGGACGTCGCCTCCGCCGTCACGACCACCAGCGGCGTGCGGCTCTTCGCCGCCTCGGTGATCCCGGTCAGCGCGTTGGTGAGACCGCACCCCTGGTGCAGGCTCAGGGCCGTGACGCCGCCGCTCATCCGGGCGTGGGCGTCGGCCATCGTGGCCGCTCCGCCCTCGTGCCGCGCCGCGACGTAACGGGCCCCGGCGGCCACCATCGCGGTGGTCGTCACGAAGTTCCCCGACCCCACCACCCCGAACACGGTGTCGATCCCGCACCGCACCAGCGTCTCCCCGACCGCCTGCGCGACGGTGCGGGGGGCTTCGCTCATCCGCGGTCGACCAGCGCCAGCACCCGGGACGGCGAACCGGAGCCGGACACGATCGGCAGCGGCGCCGCCACGAGCACGACCCCGGTGGGCGGCAGCCGGTCCAGGTTCTGCAGCTGGGTCAGCCCGTACTTGCCGCTGCCCATGAGTGCCGCGTGGCAGGGGAAGGGCGGGTCGAAGGAGTGCGCGGCACCGGCATCGGTGCCCACCGTCTCCACGCCCAGGCCGATCACCGGCGCCTCCTCGGCCAGCCAGCGGGCGCATGCCGGGGAGATCCCGGGCGTGTGCGGGCCGGTGTCGTCGGCGTTGAGGAAGTCCTGCTGAGAGGCCGACCGGGCGTCCCATCCGGTCCGGTAGAGCAGCCAGCCGCCCTCCGGCAGCGGTCCGTGCGCCGTCTGCCACTCCTCGACGTGCTCCACCTCGAGCAGGAAGTCGGGGTCGGCGGCGGCCTGCGCGGAGAAGTCGAGGACGACGGCCGGTGCGACGAGCCGTTGCGCCGGCACCGACGCGACGTCGTCGCGGTCCTGGCCGGTGACCCAGTGGTTGGGCGCGTCGAAGTGCGTGCCGGTGTGCTCGCCGGTGCGGAAGTTGTTCCAGTACCAGGCCGGCCCCCGGTCGTCGTACCGGCTCAGCTCCTCGAGCTCGAACGTCGCGGTCTGGGCGAACTGCGGCGGCAGCTGGATGACCGGCGTCGCGGCCGAGAGCGGAGCGGTGAGGTCGACGACCTCGATGCGTCCGGTGACCAGTGCGTCGGCGAAGTCGGAGAGGGTCGACATGCGAGATCCCTTCGGGCGGGCGGGGCCGGCCGTCAGCCAAGCACACGGCGAGGTCCGCCGAGGGCGGTCCCCGCGACCGGCTGCCACGATGTCCCGGTGCTGCTCAGCGACGTCGTCACCGCCTCGGCGGCCGTGGCCGCCACCAGGTCGCGCACCGCCAAGGCCGGCACGATCGCCCGGCTCCTGCGCACGGCCGGTGCCGACGAGGTCCGCCCGGTCACGGCCTGGCTGTCCGGCGAGGTGCGGCAGGGCCGCCTGGGCGTCGGTTTCCGCACGCTCGCCCGGCTGGGCGGATCCCCCGCGGCCAGGCCGTCCCTGACCGTCGTCGCCGTCGACCGGGGCCTCGCCGAGCTGGCCGGCACCACGGGCGCGGGGTCGACCGCCCGGCGCGACGCCGTCCTCACCGCCCTGCTCTCGGCCGCCACCGCCGACGAGCGGCAGTTCCTCGTGCGGCTGATCGGCGGGGAGCTGCGCCAGGGCGCGCTGGAGGGCGTGGTCCTGGACGCCGTCGCGACGGCGGCCGAGGTGCCCGCGCCGAGCGTCCGCCGGGCCTTCATGCTGTCGGGCCGGCTCGACGAGACGGCGGCCGCCGCGCTCGCCGGCGGCGTCGAGGCGCTCGACGCGGTGCGGCTCGAGGTCGGGCGGCCCGTGCGGCCGATGCTGGCCAGCCCCGGCTCGTCGCTCGACGCCGCGCTGGCCGACCTCGGCACCGACGTCACCGTGGAGTTCAAGCTCGACGGCGCCCGCATCCAGGTCCACCGGGACGGCGACGACGTGCGGGTGTGGACCCGGACGCTGCGCGAGGTGACCGACGGCGTGCCCGAGCTGGTCGAGCGGGTGCGCGCGCTGCCCTGCGCCACCGCCGTCCTGGACGGCGAGACCCTCGCCCTCGACGACGACGGCCGCCCGCGCGCCTTCCAGGACACGATGAGCCGGTTCGGCAGCCAGCTCCCGGACGACATGGCGTCGGACGAGGGGGTCCTGCTCAGCCCGTTCTTCTTCGACGTCCTGCACCTGGACGGCCGCGACCTGCTCGACGAGCCGCTGCACGTCCGGCTGGACGCCCTCGCGGGGCTGCTGGCCGACGACGCGCACGCCGCGCTCCGCATGCCCGGCGTCCGCTCCCCCAGCCCGGAGCAGGCGGCCGACGTGCTCGACGGCGCGCTCACCGAGGGCCACGAGGGCGTCGTGGTGAAGGCCCTCGACGCGGCCTACGCCGCCGGCCGGCGCGGCAAGGCGTGGCAGAAGGTCAAGCCGGTGCACACCCTCGACCTCGTCGTCATCGGCGCGGAGTGGGGGTACGGGCGCCGGACCGGGAAGCTGTCGAACATCCACCTCGGCGCCCGCGACCCCGACGGCGGCCCGCCGGTGATGGTCGGCAAGACGTTCAAGGGCATGACCGACGAGCTGCTCGAGTGGCAGACCCGGACGTTCCCCGACCTCGCCGTCGAGCGCCCGGAGTGGGGCGTGCTGCTGCGGCCGGAGCTGGTCGTCGAGATCGCGCTGGACGGGGCGCAGCGCAGCACGCGGTACCCCGGGGGAGTCGCCCTGCGGTTCGCGCGGGTGCTGCGGTACCGGCCGGACAGGACGCCCGCCGACGCCGACCCGATCGACGCGATCCGGGCCCTGCTCGCCGGCGGCTAGCGGGCCGCCACGCGCGGCGCGACCTCGGTGCCGAGCAGCTCGATGCCGCGCAGCAGGTCGGCGTGCGCCAGCCGCGGGTTGGTCATCTGCAGCGAGACCCGGTCGACCCCGCCGAGCTGCCCGGCGATGCGCACGAGCTTCTCCGCCACCGTCTCGGGGTCGCCCATGAAGAAGGCGCCGTCCGGCCCGCTGGTCGCGTCGAACTGTGCCCGCGACGGCGGGGCGAAGCCGCGCTCGCGCGAGACCTTCTCGAACAGCTCGTGCCAGCCGGGGTAGATCGTGTCGGCGGCGGCCCGCGTGCTCTCGGCGACGAAGCCGAACACGTGCAGGCCGACCTGCAGCCGCTCCGGGGGGTGGCCGGCCTGCGCCCCGGCCCGGCGGTAGAGGTCGATCAGCGGACCGAACTGCCGGGGCTGCCCGCCGATGATCGCCACCATCAGCGGCAGCCCGAGGAGCCCCGCGCGGACGAAGGACTCCGGAGTCCCGCCGACGCCGACCCAGATCGGCAGCGGGTCCTGGACCGGCCGCGGGTAGACGCCCTGACCGGTCAGCGCGGGCCGGTGCCGGCCGGACCAGGTGACGTGCTCGGACTCCCGGATGCGGAGCAGCAGGTCGAGCTTCTCCTCGAAGAGCTCGTCGTAGTCGCGCAGGCTGAGGCCGAACAGGGGGAAGGCCTCGGTGAAGGACCCCCGCCCGACGACGAGGTCGATCCGGCCCTTCGAGATCAGGTCGAGGGTGGCGAACTGCTGGAAGACCCGGACCGGGTCGGCCGCGCTGAGCACCGCCACGGCGCTGCCCAGCCGGATGCGGGACGTCCGCGCCGCCGCGGCCGCGAGGATCACCGGCGGTGCCGAGTCGTAGTACTCGCTGCGGTGGTGCTCCCCGATGCCGAAGGAGTACAGCCCCGACCGGTCGGCGAGCTCGATCTCCTCGAGCAGGTGCTCCATCCGCTCCGCCGGACCGACGACCCGTCCGGTGGAGGGGTCGGTGACCGCGGAGACGAAGCTGTCGACGCCGAGATGCATGGGGCTGAGTCAAACAGGCGCCGGCCCGGCGCCGCGCACGGCCGGGTCGCCGTGCGGGGTGGATCACTTCTCGTGGACGCTCAAGGATTCATGCTCTCCGGCCGATGGGGGGCTGTGACCACCACCGCGGACGTCCGCGACCCAGCGGGTGCGGGCAGCACGGCTGCCACCGGACCGCTGTTCGACGTCCGCGCCATCGAGCTGTCCGCGGCCGTCGGGGAGCTGGAGAACCTGTCCCGCTTCGACCGCGGCGGCATCGACGAGCGCGCCGCGCAGGCCGTGGCCCAGGCCGAGGAGCTCGGCCTGGCCGAGCTCGTGCAGCGGGCCCACCTGGTGCAGGCCGACCTGCTGCGGCGGCGCGGCAACGTCCCCGACGGCGGCCGCCGCGCGCAGGAGATCCAGCGGTGGGCCACCGAGCACGGCGCGCAGCACCTGCTGGCGCGCAGCTCCTTCGTCCTCGCGGCGGTGTTCCAGGAACTCGGCGACCTGTCGGTGGCCCTCGAGCACGCCGTGCGGGCCGTCGAGGTGCTCGGCGACGACGCCCTCCCCGAGACCCGGATCGACCACCTGGCCCGCCTCGCCGACTGCCTGGGCCTCAGCGGCGACGTCGCCGCGCGGGACCGGTACGACCACGTCCTCCGGCTGGCCGAGGAGCTCGGCGACGTCGACCGGCAGCTGCTGGTGCTCAACAACCGTGCCTACTGCGAGACGGTGGTCGGAGCCTTCGAGGAGGCGCTGGTCTGGACCACCGAGCTGCAGGACCTGGCCGGCCGGCACGGCATCCCCATGGACGTGGGGCGGCTGGACACCATCGGCCGGGCGCTCATGGAGCTCGGCCGCCTCGACGACGCCGAGTCCGAGATGCTGCCCGGCCTGCGCCCCGAGGCGCTCGACGGGACCCGCGACGGCGACGCCGGAGCCGACTTCCTGCTGACCCTCGCCGAGGTCCGGCGCCGCCGCGGCGCGCTCGCCGAGGCGCAGGCGACGCTGGACGAGTGCGTGCGCCGGTGCGACGAGCACGGGCTGACCTCGATCCGCGTGCGGGCCCGGCGCGAGCAGGCCGAGCTGCACGCCGCCGCCGGCGACTTCCGCGCGGCCTACGAGGAGCACCGGCTCTACACCGACGAGCTCATGGACCTGCAGTCGGCCGAGCGGGACGCCCGCGCCCGGGCCCTGCAGGCGATGTACGAGACGACCGAGGCGCGCCGCCAGACCCGCCGCTACCGCGAGCTGTCGCTGCGGGACCCGCTCACCGGCCTCTACAACCGGCGCTACGTGGACGACGAGCTGCCGCGCCTCCTCGAGCGGGCCGCCGCCGGCGCCGGGCCGGTGACTGTCGCCCTCCTGGACCTCGACCACTTCAAGCGGATCAACGACACGCACTCGCACGAGGCCGGCGACCAGGTGCTGTGCGCCGTCGCCGAGCTGCTGCAGTCGGCGGGCGCCGATGCGGGGAACGGGTCCTTCGTCGCCCGCATGGGCGGTGAGGAGTTCCTCCTCGTCCAGGTCGGGGCGCACCCGGCGACAGCCGCGGCCCTGCTGGAGGGCGTCCGCCGCGCGGTGGCCGGCCACCCCTGGGGCGAGCTCGTGGGCGACCTCCCCGTCACCATCAGCATCGGGGCGTCCAGCAGCCTGGGCGGGTCCACCGCGCCCGCCGACATGCTCGGCCGGGCCGACGGACACCTCTACCGGGCCAAGCGCCAGGGCCGCGACCGGGTGGTCTGCGACCCCGCGTGAGACCCGGCCGGTCGCGCACCGGAGGGTCCCGGACGACGCCGCGGCGTGCTTGGCTCGCGGGCACGCGATCGTCCCCGGTGCGGAGGCTGCCGATGCCCGTCCACCTCAACCACACCATCGTCGCCGCGCGCGACAAGCGGCGGTCGGCGACGTTCCTGGCCGACCTGCTCGGCCTGCGGCCGCCCACCACCTACGGCCCATTCGCCGTCGTCGAGCTGGACAACGACGTCTCGCTGGACTTCATGGACGACGAGCACGTGGTGCCCCGGCACTACGCGTTCCTGGTCTCCGAGGACGAGTTCGACACCATCTTCGGGCGGATCCGTGCCGGCGGGCTGGACTTCTGGGCCGATCCCTTCCAGCAGCAGCCGGGTGAGATCAACACCCACGACGGCGGGCGGGGCGTGTACTGGCACGACCCCGACGGGCACGTCCTCGAGATCATCACCCGCCCGTACGGCGGCTGACCGGCCGCGGGAGCGCGTAGACGTCGCAGGGACCGAACTCGTCCACGTAGCCGGGCCAGAGGACGGTCATGCCGACCTTCTCCGCGACCCGCCGCGAGGCGGTGTTCGCCGGGTCGATCAGGGCGATCAGGCGCTCCACCGGCAGCGTCGCGAAGGCATGGTCCGCGATCGCCCGGGCCGCCTCGGTAGCCAGCCCGCGCCCCCAGAGCCCCGGGTCGAGCAGGTAGGCGACCTCCACCTCGGCCCGGCCGGCGATCTCCCAGTGCAGCAGCCCGCAGCGCCCGGCGAAGGCGCCGGTGTCCCTGACGACCGCCGCCCAGAGCCCGTAGCCGTACCGGGCGTAGTGCACGTCGATGGTCCAGGCCAGCTCCTCGCGGGTCTGCTCGTACGTCCGCGTGCCGTCCGGGAAGTAGCGGCGCACCCCAGGGTCCCGGTACAGGGCCGCGAGCGGATCGAGGTCGGCCATGGTGAGCTCCCGCAGGCGCAGCCGCCCGGTCTCGACGACCCAGCCGGCCGACCGGTCCCCGTCCCGCCGCCGTCCGTCCACGCCCGCATGCTCCCAGGGGCGGCGCCGTCCGTCAGCGCTGCGCGAGTTCGCCGGCCAGCACCTGCTCGACGCGGGCCCTGATCTCCTCCTGCGAGACGTCGCGGTCCCGCACCTCCCGCAGGCTGTCGGTCAGGACGTCGTTCGGCACGAAGAACTCGAGCGCGATGCCGTCGGGGTCGCGGAAGTTCAGGTGGTGCCCGAACGGCATGTCCCGGATCGGGGTGAACGGGACGCCGGCGGCCCGGAACCGGTCCTCCCACGCCACCAGGTCCTCCCGCGACCCGGCGGTGAGGCCGACGTGGTCGAGCCCGGTGGTCAGCTCGCTGAACGGTCCCGGGCGGGCGTCGGCGTGCCGGCTCAGGCTGAGGGTGAAGGAACTCGGCCGGTCGATGAGGACGCGCACCTCGCCGAAGTCCACGAGCCGGGAGAGGCCGAGCACCCCGGTGTAGAACCGCTCGCTCACGTCCAGGTCGGTCACGCTCAGGCCGAGGTGGTCGATCCCGGCGAAGGCGGTCACGACCCCGTCCGCCCGTTGGCCCGCTCCGGCCGTCGCAGGTCCGCGAAGACGCCCCGTGGCGTCGCGTCGGAGCGTGGGTCCAGCG
>Ga0190265_10002874_pt1 | contig 11665 bp, 12 predicted proteins | sample Popmic124T_FD_133135 | JGI IMG/M metagenome (GOLD analysis project Ga0190265, IMG submission 133135) | Populus adjacent soil microbial communities from riparian zone of Indian Creek, Utah, USA - 124 T | ecosystem: Environmental > Terrestrial > Soil > Riparian zone | place: USA: Utah | collected...
GAACCCTCTGATCCGCATGTCTCGGGCCCGCCCGGGAACCCAACAGCACAGCTGCGCTCGCGTGCCGGCCTTCCGCAGGGCCCGCACCATCCCCTCGGCGAGAGGTTCGGCGTAGCCTCTTGCTCCCCTCAGCTTGAGTCCGAGGATGAGTGTGCGCGCGGCCCCCTCGTACTCCCACCGGGCGACTCCCCCGTCCAACTCGGGCCGGAGCTCGATCCCCAGGGCGCCGGGCACGCCGGCACACCTCGAACACAGAGCGCGCCCGGACGCGTTGCACCCGACGCAACGAGCGCCGGCAAAGACTTCGGCGAAGGGATCCAGCAACCGCACTTCGCCACCGTAGCGAGCGGCTACGACGAAAGGGGGGGCGTGGGAAGAAAAGTGTCAGTTGTCGGCGAGCTGAGACTTGAGTTTTGCGATGGACTCGACCGGGCCGGGATCGACACCGTTGGCCAACCCGGCATAGATCGCCGCCAGCTGGGTGATCAAGACGAGCGAGAGGATCCGAGCCAGCGGAGCGATGCCTTCCGAGGCCAGTTCGATCACCTCCCGGGCATGGGACCCGATCAGATCGCGCGTTAGGTCGAAACGGAGTCGGATGCGCTCGTGATCGCCCGCATCTCGCAACAGGACCAGAACGAAGTGTTCCTTGGTGAGTGCCTCGGAGACGTTCCACCCGACGATCTCGTTGTGGTCCATCTCCGGGAGGAGATGCCAGAACGCAGGCTGCTTCGAGTACTCGTTGACGTCGCACTTGAAGCGGTAAGCCGCCACCGCTCCGATGCCATACCCGCCGTAGATGATCGGCACGCGGCCGGCGATCCGGCTTGCGAGATCCTTCGCGGGGTTCTCGTCCTGCGCGCGCTTGCGGTGGCACCGCGAAGCTAGGTCGCCGAGGACCTCAACCGCTTCGTCCACGTCGTCCTGCATCTCCGGAGCGATCCCGATCTGAACGAGCACGGCGAGGATGGGCATGGTGAGGTAGCCGAGCGAAGCCCGCGGCTGCAACCCGGGCGGGATCTGAACGTGCGCGAACCCGTGACTGCGCGCCGTCTCGGCTAACGCACCGCCTGAAGAGATCGTGACGACGCGTGCGCCTCGTTCGATCGCTTCGTCCAGCGCGGCGACGGTCTCCTCGGTGGTGCCGGAATAGGAAACGGCGAAGACGAGAGTGTTTCGACCGATCCACTCGGGGAGCGGCCCGTAACTCTTGATGACTCGCAGAGGAACGGGCAGTCTCGGCTCGAGCACTGCTTGAACGACGTCACCCGACACGCCGGAGCCACCCATCCCCAGCACGACGATCGAGTCGAGCCCGGATCCGTCGGGGAGGCCGGCGGTGGCGCTACCGATCTCCCAGCCTTCGCGGCACTGGTCGGCGAAGCGCTCGACCGCGCCTAGAACGTCCTCCGAGTCGAGTCGGGTGATCTCGTTCAGATCGTCGAGCTGCGTCATGGCTTCTCCGCTTCGTCGATGAGCATGACCGGTATGTCGTCGCGAACGGGGTAGCGATAGCCACACTCGCCCCTGCACACGATGACGCTCTCTGCCTCGACGTATTCGACGTCCCCGCGACAGTTCGGGCAGGCGAGGATCTCGAGCAACCTCTCGTCGAGTGGCACTACGGCCTCGGCCCCACGGCTTTGTCGATGCAGTAAGGACGATCCGTGTCGGCGCAACCGTCCCGGAAGAGCAGTTTCGTCTTCGCCCGCCACCCGAATGCTCCGCTCGGGAATCTCCCGTCCAGGCGAACGGCGAAGTACAGATCGTGGTCGCTCTCTCTCCACACCCTGGCCCGTTCGCACCTGCCGGTCTGGACCCGACAGAGCCGTCCCACCCATCGACCGTCCCTCCGTTCGGGGGTAACGCTCAATTCGGGTGCCTTGTCGGCGTCGGTGTTGAACAGAAAGACGATGGAGCCTCGCTGCGCGTGCTCTTTCCTGAAACGGAAGAGACGGTTGCGCCACTGCTCATACATTGTGATCTCGAACACGCGCTCGGAGCCCTGTACGTAAGTGCCGAGGTAACCGACATCCAGCCGGCCGGTGGTGTCATTGGGATCGTCGGATCCGACTGCGCCGGCGGTGAGTGGCAGCACCACGAAGACCAAGCACGCAACGGCGACAACAAGCTTCCTCATCAAGATCCCTCCCTTATGACGTTCAGAGCTTCATCTCGCTTCGAGTCCATCAACTCCTTCGTTCGCGCCTCTAGATTGAGGCGCAATAAAGGCTCGGTGTTCGAAGGCCTGCAGTTGAACCACCAATCCTCATACTCGACCGTAAGGCCATCGATCCGATCCTGCTGGCCGTCCTTGTAGACCTCCGACAACTTCTCGAGTACGGCCTGCTGGTCGCCCACCTCCGAATTGATCTCACCCGAATCGAAATACCGGTCGTAAGGCTCGAGTAATTCGGACAGGGGTCGGCCCGCCTCGCAGATCGCTTCGAGCACGAGCAGGGCCGCGATCATCCCGGAATCGGCACGGAAGTTGTCCCTGAAGTAGTAGTGGCCGGAGTGCTCTCCGCCGAAGATAGCGCCGCTCTCCGCCATCACCTGCTTGATGAACGAGTGCCCGACCCGCGAGCGGACCGGGGTTCCACCGTTCTCCTTCACTACCTCGGGGACCGTCCACGAGCAGATCAGGTTGTAGATGATCGTCTCGCCGGGATTCTTCTTCAGCAGCCGCTCCGCGACCATCGCGGTCGTCGTCGAACCGGTGACCAATCGCATCTTGTCGTCGACCAGGAAGATGCGATCCGCATCACCGTCGAACGCGATGCCGAGATCGCACCCTTCCCGCTCGACGGCGCGCTGTAGATCCACCAGGTTCTCGGCTTCGATCGGGTTGGCAGGGTGGTTGGGAAACGTCCCGTCGAGCTCGAAGAACAACGGAACGACTTCGAACGGAAGGGGGCCGAACACCTCGGGGACCGTCTTGCCGGCCATCCCGTTCCCTGCATCGATCGCGACCTTGAGCCTTCCGAGGTGCGAGCGATCGACCAGCGACCGGCAGTGGTCGGCGTATTCAGCCAGGACATCGCGTTGCTCGACGCGAGCCTCCTGTGGGGTCACCGTGGCCTTGGTGGCGAGGGCAAGGATGTCGAGCAACCCGCTCTCTTGCCCGATCGGAGCCGCCTTCTCCCGGCACAACTTGATCCCGTTGTATTGCGCGGGGTTGTGGGAGGCGGTGAACATCGCTCCGGGCAGGTCCAGACGCCCGGAAGCGAAGTAGAGAGCATCGGTGGAGACGAGGCCCACGTCGACGACCCTCGCTCCCGCAGCCGACGCTCCTGCCGCGAAGGCGTCGGCGAGCCCAGGAGACGACGTCCTCATGTCCCGACCCATCACGATCTGGTCCCTAGCAAGCCATTCCACGAAGGCCGCACCGATCCGGGCGGCGGCGTCCTCGTCCAGCGCATCCGGGAATATGCCTCGGATGTCGTAGGCCTTGAATATGGGAGTCAGGTCCGCCGGCACGGGCGCATCCTAGATGGGGTCTCGGCCCCCGGCCCATGCGGATCCGGAGCCCTTTTGACGAAGCGGGCTTCAACTGCAACCATTCCCGCCCATGGAGTTGATCACCACCCCACAGGCGGAGTGGCGGGAGCGGGCGGCGTGCTTGCCTTTTCCTGCGGTGCTGTTCTTCGGACTCGACGACAACGAGTCTCCGATCGAACGTCGCGCCCGGGAAGAGGAAGCCAAATCGATCTGTTCGACGTGCGCGGTACAGGGGCAGTGCCTCGAGTTCGCGATCTCGGCTAAAGAGCCTTATGGGATCTGGGGAGGCCTGACCGAGGTCGAGCGCAAGGGTTCCGCGCTGGTCCGATCGAACTGAGCAACTCGCAACCGAAGTCGGCTTGTGCCGGACCTACGCCCACCTAACATCCGTTTCCCGTCGCGTCTCATCAACCGGCTCCGAGCGCGGGGGCCGGGCGAGGTCCTGGCATTGGCGACGGCGCGGCTCCGTGAAACGTTCGCTTCGTCCGACACACTGATCTTCTTCGTCCGAGACTGCGGCAGCAAGTTCGATCCGCCCGACGACCTCTTGTTCCGCCGGGCGACGGCCGATGACGCAGGGATCTACGCACGCGACATCGGCACCGACTCCGCCTCGACTTTCCGAAGACGTCTTTCGGACGCGACGCGCTGCTTCGTCGTGGAATCGAAAGGTCATCTCGTTCACGCAAGTTGGGTAACTACCGCGGCGGCCTGGACGAGAGAGTTGCACTCGTACGTGAAACCTCCACGCGGCGATGCCTATATCTACGAATCCTTCACGCGGGCCGACACGCGCGGCCGCGGCGTTTACCCCCTTGCGCTCAATGGGATCTGCTCGAGGCTGGGGCAGGACGGTGTCGCGCATGCGTGGGTAGCAGCGGAGGAGGACAACCCCGCTTCCATTCGAGCGATCACCAAGGCTTCCTTCGAAGAGGCCTTCCGGGTCTCCTACGAACGTCGTTTCGGCGGGTTACATATCGGTGAGTTCTCGGGCGAGATGGCCGAATCCGGACGAACGTTCCTACATCGACACCCGTGAGGATCACTCGGCAAATAAAGCGGTGGCGGGGATAGTCAAGCGCTTGTAAGAGCGCAATAATGCTCGTGAGGGAGTAAAGCAAGCACACGTCTACAGACGGGTTCTGCGGGCGTTCGGAGCCAGGATCCGGCACGCGCCCCGCGGTCGAGAGCTTCTCTCGTCAACGGGGCTGCTTACCGGCACGACCCCCTCAACTGGCACCTGTTGCCGGACGGTTTTCGGGCTCCGAGCGCCCGCATTTCTTATTAGTTTCCGCCGAACGTCGAGACGTTCGGCGTTCGACGGACTGATCCCTAGCTCCGATCGTCGTCCGGAAGTTGCTTGCCGATGTAGCGCGACTTGAGGCGGTCGCCGTCGCGGTAGTACGCGTACCAATAGGGACCGTGCGGACACGACTTGCAGTTCGGCTTCCCACACCGGACGGATTCCAAGCGATACGTGACCTTCTCGTCGCCCGGTTCCGGAGCTCCCGCGTCGTCGTCGAGCGCATTCAACAAACCCTTGACGTAGATCAGGACGCGACGAAGTTCGTGCCGATCGAGCTTCCGAAGCTCCGAGTACAGGGTGCCGGCCATGTTCGACTCCGCTCCCGGGCCACCAGGGACTTAGGTACAGGACTTACCTAAGAAGTTTAGAAGGAAGGTTGCGCAAGGTCGAGGATCCGACCGCGGTGATCTTCGAGCGTCCAACCTCGAGGTGGACTCAAGACTCCGGCGCATGCGTCACACAGTGCATAGAGGTGGGGCGGCATCTGCCCGCCAGGGGGATCGTCGAGCACGGCCCGGCGGGTCGCATAGTCGTACGCCAGCGCCACCGAACCGGGGCGAGCGCAGCGGGGCTTCGAGCACAGGGTCACGGTCGAGGAGGGTACGGCAAGAGCCTCTCGGAGAGGCGGATTCGCGACCTAGCGTCGTCGAGGGCGAGTGCGGTGGGAGCTCGAGTAGAGGCGGGCTACGATCACCGCGGCGATGCCGAATGCCAGCAGGGCGTAGGCAAGCACCAGCATGGGTTCCACGCTGGCCCCCGTGTCCGCCAACTCGTCCCCAGCCGTTCCTTCGTCCTCATCCTCGTCTTCGTCCTCGGCGGGCTCCTCTTCGTCCTCGTCCTCGTCTTCGGGCTGGACCTCTCCCTCCTCGTTGATGGCCGGCTCGAAGGGATCACGCTGGGCTAGAGCGGGAGCGGCTCCCAGTCCGAGAACCAGGAGGGCCAGGATCAGGGCGGCCAGGGTTCTGCGCATGGGTTCATCTTAGGTGTCGACGCCCGGATAACCCACTTGAGAGCGCGAAGAAAGTTACAAAAGTTTCTTGGGTACGACTCGTTACCTAACCGGCCGCTCGCAGGGAGCCGAGGAAGTCGGACACCTCTCGGTTGAATTCCTGCATCTCCTCGATCATGCAGCCGTGGCCGGTCTCGAAGAGGCGCAGCCGGCTCCCCGGGATCGCCTGGGCTATCTCCTCGGCCGCGAAGACCGGCACCATCATGTCGGCCTTCCCCCCAAGCACCAGCGTCGGAACCCCAACGCGGCCCAGGTCCGCCAGGCAGTCGTGCTTTTCGATCGCTTCTAGTTGGGCCAGCAACACCTCGGGGCTGGTCGCATCCGATTCGGATTCGGCGAAGAAGGCCGTCACTAGTTGGTCGATCGTTTCCTTTCCGACCTCGAAGAACTTCGGCGTGAACATCCACAACAGTGCCGCCTCGACGAGCCCCTCGGCTCCCCGCTGGCCGATGATGTCGCGCGCGAGCAGACTCTGGCGTCGCATGAACTCGATCGGGCGAGCCCAGGTCACACCGAGGATGAGGGCCGAGACTCGGTCGGGGTGATCGATCGCGATTCGTTGGGCGATAGCTCCCCCCATCGAGACCCCGAATACAACGGTTCGTTCGATGCCGAGATGATCCAGTAGCCGGATCGAGTCGTCGGCCATCTCGTCGATCGTCTGGACGGAGCCGCCGGTGGAACGGCCGAGTCCCCTGTTGTCGAAGGTGATGAAGCGGTGGGTCGCCGTCACGGCCGGGATCTGGGCCGACCAGAAGCGCTGGTCAAGTGCGAAGCCCATTACGCCGAGAACTGAATCTCCATCCCCGTGTTCGGAATAGTGAAGGTTGATGTCACCTAAGTCTGCGATCGGCATGGAAACGAAAGGTATCAGCCGGATTGTGATTACCTTCTCTACGTGAATGGCGGAGGGATCCCGAACTGGCTTGCGCTAGGCGTCGCGCTGCTGTTGATCGCGGGTGGCTTGCTGTGGCTGAGGTCCCGGCCCGACGAGGATCCGTGTGGACGCTGGCAGAGGTTGGTCGTCCACGAGGCGGAGCTACTGTCCTCTCAGAGGAAGCGCCCTCCGGAAGCTTTCTACGCGCAGGCCGCACGAACGTTCTCCGAGAGTCGTCCCGTGGGCTGCGATTCCCCTTCGCCTAGCTAATAGGCCGCGGCGACGAAGGGGGACTGAAAGGTAAGGGGCTAGAACTTCAAATGTCGACTGCCCCTCTGATACTTGCTGCAATCTCGGTCATAGCGATAAATGTCTACGGTTGGCGAGTCATTCCCGACGAGGCCCGCATCCCTTTTCGGTGGTTCATCTTGGGATCGAGAGAAACCACGGGCAAGACGGCGGGACTCGTTCTGTGGCTGTTGCCTGAGCTCTTCATCCTCGGCGGATTGGCATTAACGGACGATACGGATGATCCGGCGATTCGCTGGGTGGGTGTCGGGCTCTTGGTCTTTCTACTGGTTCAGCACTTCTTTGCTGTTCGCCGGTTGCGTCCTGTTGATTGAGCCGACGCAGGTGAGTCAACCCGTTCGGTGCCAAAAAAAAATGCACCTCGCAGTGGCTTTCGGCCGAGACCTACTTACCTCTGCGAGGTACTCAAACAGTTTAAAACACCTAGTTTCGCGACCACAAGAGGTTGCGCCGACTTTTCTTCGCGTTCGTCAAACGTTTCTTCGCGCTTAAAGGAAGCTGCGCAGATCCCACAGCTCGGGGTAGAAGCGTTTCTCTAAAGTGGTTCGCAAATAGGACGCTCCGGTCGAGCCACCGGTCCCCGTCTTCGTCCCGATCTGTCGCTCGACCATCAAGATGTGACGCTGGCGCCATAGCGCGAAGTGCTCGTCGTGCGTGAGCATCGCCTCGGACACGTCGAACTGTTCCGCGTACTTATCTCGCTCCGAGAACATCGTGAGGAGACTCGCGCGCCGGGTGTCCTCGTCCTCTGCCGGCATCGGCAAGCCGCCCTGCGTGAGGAGGGAGCAGAACGCGTCCCAGATCGTGGGCTCGGCGAGCCGGCGCACCAGGCGTTCCTTCGCCTCGCCCGAATCCGCCAAGCGGTCGAGGTAAGACCCGTCCTTGAGACCGGAGATGAACTCGATCTCCCGGAACTGAACCGACTGGAACCCGCTGGCCGGGGCCAGGTGGAGCCGAAACTCCAGGAAGTCCTGCGGGGACATGGACTCGAGGACCGGGATCTGCTCGATCAAGACACTTTCGATCGTGTGCACGCGGTGGAGAAGGTGGCGAGCACGCACGGTGTCCTCTTGGAACAGCAGCTCGCGGATGCTTTCGAGCTCGAAGAGCAACTGCTTGAACCAGAGCTCGTAGACCTGGTGAACGACGATGAAGAGAAGCTCGTCGTGGGCCGGCGGATCCGACAACAGCTCTTGATGCGACAGGATCTCGGGAACCTTCAGGTAGCTCCCGTAGGAAAGTCGCCGATCCTGCTCCCCGAAGCGCGGCGGCCGCGGCGTTTGCGCGATCAGCGATCCTTCTTGCGCTCGGAGCCGCCCTTGCGACCTTCTTCCCGGGGTGGGTTGTCCTCGTCGGCCTCGCTGCTCCCGTCGGTAGGCGCGTCTTCTTCCACGACCGTGGGGTCGGGGGCCGAGACGTACATCGGCTTCAAGGGAGCGACGATCGTCGAAACGATTGGCGTACCGACATCGATCATGTCGTAGAGCTTGATCACTTCTTCGTTCGCCATCCGCACACATCCATGAGACGCGTTGTAGCCGAGTGAGTAGGTCGCCGACGTGCCGTGGAATCTGATCGCCTCGGCGGACCAGTTGATCGCTCGAACTCCGAGAGGGTTACCGGGGCCCGGTGGGATCGAAAGCGGCATGCTCGCCCCCCAGCCCTCGGGGTCGGGGTTGACCCAGGTGGGCATGTAGCGCTTCTCGGTGACCTCGTAGATCCCCGTCGGGGTCGGATATTCCGGCTGGCCGGTCGCGACCGTCCACTTGTGCGCGATCTTCCCGTCCTCGTAGAGATAGAGCTTGTTCTCGCCGATCCGCAGCAGCAGGACCTGATCGAACTCGTCCTCCTTGACTTTCGCCTTCTGCGCGTCGACGGCCAGACGCACTTCGGTCAGTCCGACGTCCAATGCGCGCGTTAGCCGTCGGTAGGTCTCCTTCCGCATGAGCTCGCGGCCTTCTTGTTCCGGAACAACCTTGACCCAACCGGTCGAGTAGTCGACGGTCGCGTCGCGCACCGGACGATCGAACCCGGCCGCTATCCCTTCCAGGAAACCGTGCAGTGCCCGGCGCGGGTAACTGATCGCCAACGGTCGATCGAACCAACCGTGCGATCCCAGCATGCGGAGGCGCGCCTTGTCCCAGAAGCTCGCCTCGCGGCTTGCGAACGCGGCATCCGACACCGTCTCGGTCACGTCCCCTCGAGCACCGAGCTGTCGGGCGCTGACCCTCCAGGTCCGCTCCTTGTAGCGGAAGACGATCGTCTGGCGCAGCTCGGGCTCGATCGCCCTTCTCACTGCGACCTTTGCGTCGTCCAGGGTCATCCCGCCGAGGTCCACTCCCGCCACCGACGTGCCGGGCAGGATCTTGCCCCTGTACTGCTTGCTGTAGTCGTAGGTGGCATAGGCCACCGTCGCCGAAGCCACGGTCCCAATCACGAAGAGGGCCGCGAAGATCCACCGGCGGAGTTGCTCCCCAGGCAGGCCGAAGCGACGCATAACGGAGAAACGCATACGGAAATGCTAAGGGGAAGTGGCTCGGTTAGGTGGGACCTTGCCTTAGCCACCCACCTGGTAAACGATTCGAGCAATGACCACATTCGACAGCTTGCTCGGCGGGATCGGCAACACGCCACTCCTCCGCCTCCAGAAACTCGGGCGTGGGCTCGGCTGCGACCTGCTCGGCAAGCTGGAGATGATGAATCCCGGGGGAAGCGTCAAGGACCGGATCGGCCTCCCGATGATCGAGGCCGCGGAACGGGAAGGCAAGCTGAAGCCCGGCGGGACGATCGTCGAGCCGACCTCGGGCAACACCGGTGTGGGTCTCGCGATCGCCGCAGCGATCAAGGGGTATCGCTGCATCTTCACGATGCCCGACAAGATGAGCCAGGAGAAGATCGCGCTGTTGCGCGCGTATGGGGCCGAGGTCGTGATCACACCGACCATGGTTCCTCCGGAGTCGCCCGAGTCTTACTACCGAGTGGCGGATCGCTTGACGGAACAGATCCCCGGCGCGTTCCAGCCCAACCAGTATCACAACGACAACAATCCGCAGGCGCACTACGACACGACCGGCCCGGAGGTATGGGAGCAGACCGAAGGACGGATCACTCACTTCGTCGTCAGCGTCGGGACCGGCGGAACCGTCACCGGCGCGGGACGCTTCCTCAAAGAAAAGAACCCCGACATCGTTGTGGTCGGGGCCGACCCGGAAGGCTCGACGTTCACGGGTGAGGTGCACCCTTATCTCGTCGAAGGCATCGGAAAGGAGTCGTGGCCCGACACGCTCGATCCGAGCGTCATCGATCGCTGGGTGCGCGTTTCGGATCGCGACTCGTTCTTGACCGCTCGGCGAATTACGAGAGAAGAGGGGTTGCTGGTCGGCGGTTCGTCGGGAACGGCGGCGTGGGCCGCGCTGGAAGTAGCGCGGGAGCTGGACGACTCGGCGGTGGTGGTCGTCATCCTTCCCGACTCGGGCAAGAGCTACCTTTCGAAGATCTACAACGAGAACTGGATGCTGGAACACGGCTTCATCGAGCGTCCGGGGACGTCTGCTCGGATCGGCGAGATCATCGACGACAAGCAGAGCCACGGCCCCGCCATCCCGGACCTCGTAGCCGTTCCCACCGGGGCCAAGGTGGGCGGAGCGATCGACTTGCTGCAGCAGTACGGGATCTCGCAGATGCCCGTCGCCAAGACCGATCAACCCCACGACGTGTCCGAGATCGTCGGCTCGATCCAGGAGCGCAGCCTGCTCGATCGCGTCTTCCGTGACCGGGATGCGGTCGGCCGCGACGTCGTAGAGGTGATGGATCCGCCCCTACCGGTCGTTCAGACGTCGGCCGGGGTCGAAGAGATGTTCGCCGATCTCGCTAGGGGGGCCGAGGCCGTTCTCGTTGCGGAGGGCGGCACACCGATCGGGGTCCTTACGAGGGCGGACCTACTCGAGTTCCTCTCGCACCAAGCTCGGCCCTAGAGGACAGGCGCCCGCTCGATCTTGAGATCGATACCCAGCAGCTTCTCCGCGATGGCGAGGTTGAAAGGCAAACGCGCGATCCGCACGACACCCACGTAAGGCGGGCCCTGCTCGGGGATGCGCAGGGTCGGGCTCAGGCTCACGACAACACCGAGAGCCTCACCCGAGTCGGTCAACGCGGGCGCTCCCGAATCTCCGGGGGTCGCAACCCCGGTGACGTACAGGTCCTCTTCACCGTCGAGGCCATTGGGTGCAACGAGCTGCCGTTGCGGGACCGCGTCCTCGACCACCAGGCCGCTACCGAACATCTTCAGTAGTTGAGGCTCGTACGTGATCTCTTGGTTGATGCGCGTGGGACCTCCCCAGTGTGCGACTTGGGCTTGAGGTTGGATGCCCGCGTCCAGCCTGATCAAGGAGAAGTCGAGATCCGCTTCGATGTCGAAGGCGGCGAAGGCGAACTCACCGATCGGAACTCCCGCTGTGTCCTTGGCTGCGATCCCCTCGCCTTTCTTCCACACGTGGGTGCCTTCGACGTCGGCCAGCGGGCAGTGGCCGGCCGAACCAACGTAGTGGCGGCCGTCGCTTCCCTTGAAGACGAAGTTCATGGTGCATGCCGTATCGGCGAAGGTCACCTCTGCACCGGGATAAACGGCGGGATCACCCGCTGCGCGACCGGCGGCAGCGCCGGC
>Ga0190265_10002875_pt1 | contig 11664 bp, 14 predicted proteins | sample Popmic124T_FD_133135 | JGI IMG/M metagenome (GOLD analysis project Ga0190265, IMG submission 133135) | Populus adjacent soil microbial communities from riparian zone of Indian Creek, Utah, USA - 124 T | ecosystem: Environmental > Terrestrial > Soil > Riparian zone | place: USA: Utah | collected...
GGCCGCGAGGACCAGTGCACCGGGTGCAACCCCAAGTTCACCGTCGGCTGGGAGGACGTCGCAAGCGTCGACGGCAGCGACGAGGGCCGGACGGTCACGATCACCCTCGAGGACGGGGTGACGAACGCCGAGTGGTTCGCGCTGTTCGAGCCCTCGCCCTACCCGGCGCACATCGCCACGGCCGCGGGGTTCGACTGGGAGACCCCTGCGGGCATGGGCACGAGCTCGGAGCACTTCCGTGACACCGTGCCCACCTGGTCGGGCGGGCCGTACCTCATCGACAGCGTGGTCGCGGGCGAGCGGGTCGTGATGGTCCCCAACCCCGAGTGGTACGGCGAGGTCGAGCCGACGCTCGAGCGGATCGTCAAGGAGGTGGTCCCGGCCACCGGCGTGGCGCTGGCCATCCAGAACGGCGAGCTCGACGGCGGAACGCCGAGGTTCGACCCGGACGCCTACGCGGAGCTGCGCCAGCTGGACGGGGTGAGCACCTCGATCACGGCCGGTGACACCTGGGAGCACCTGGACCTCAACCTGAACAGTCCGGCGCTCCAGGACGTCGCTCTGCGGTCGGCGATCTTCATCGCCATCGACACGCTCGACGCCCGCGCTCGCGTCTTCGGTGACGTCGAGCCCGCGCTGCGCACGAACCACTTCTTCCCGTCGTCCAGCCCGCACCACGAGGACCTCCTCGAGGAGACCGGCTTCGGTTCGGGCGATGTCGACGCGGCGCGAGCGATCCTCACCGACGCCGGGTACACCGGCGCCGAGGAGGGCCAGCGGCTCGCGAAGGACGGGGCCGAGGTGCCCGCGCTGCGCTTCGCGTTCGTCGGGGACAACCCCGCCCGGGCGACGTTCGTCGAGCTCACGCAGTCCTACCTCGGCGAGCTGGGCATCGAGGTCACGCCGCAGCCGGTGCCGGGGCCGAGCTATCTGGAGACGCTCAGTGGCGGCGAGTTCGACCTCGCCGTCTGGAGCCTGTCCTCGGGACCGCTCTTCACCTATGCCCCGAGCCAGTTCTTCGCGAGCGACAGCCCGGTGAACTTCAACGGCCTGGCTGATCCGGCGGTCGACGAAGCGGTGGCCGACGTCCTCCGCCACGCCGACGTCGACGAGGCCGCTGCCGCCGCCAACGCCGCCGACGAGCTCATCGTGGCCCAGGCCTTCAACCTGCCCCTGTGGGACCACCCGGCCTTCGCCTTCGCGTCCGATCGGCTCGCCAACGTGCGCGACGACGGCTTCAGCTACGTGCGGGCGATGTACGCGACGCAGGCGTGGGGACTCCGTCCTGACTGACACGAGCCAGCACGCGGGCCTGTTCGGCCGGGACGAGGAGCTGCGCGCCATCCGCACCGCGCTCGACGGCCGAGGCTGTGTGATCGCCGGGCCGGCCGGCGTCGGCAAGTCACGGCTCGCCGCCGACGCAGCCCGTCAGCTCGGCCCGGATCGAACCCTGCTTCGCGTCGTCGCGACCGCCGCGGCGGCGACCATCCCGTTCGGCGCCGTGAGCCACCTCCTGCCTGGAGGCGGCCCGCCGACGATCGCGGACTTCATTGCAGCGCTGCGCGACGGCCGCCTCGGCGCCGCGCCCACCGTGCTCGTCGACGACGCCCAGCTGCTGGACGATGCGTCGGCGGCGCTCGTCCTCGCGATCGCGACCACCGGCGTGGCGCCGTTGCTCCTCACGGTCCGGAGCCATGAGCGGACGCCGGACGCGATCGTCCGGCTCTGGCGGGACCGCCACCTCGACCGCGTCGACCTCCAGCCGCTGTCCGAGCTCGAGGTCGAGCTGCTCGTCGACGAGATGCTGGGCGCGCCCAGCCACGCCCAGACCCACGCGTGGATCCACCAGCTCGCCGGGGGCAACCCGCTCTACGTCACCGAGCTCGTCAACGACGCCCGCCGCTCGGGACGCGTCGAGCTCCGCGACGGGCGGTGGCACCTGGCCGAGGGCGGCGCTCCGTTCGAGCGGTTGCACGACCTCCTCGGCGCCCACATCGGTTCGGTAACGGACACGGCGAGGGCCACGCTCGAGCTCCTCGCGGTGGGCGCGCCCATGCCGCTGGTGCTCGTCGAGGATCTCGTCCCCGGGACGGGGCTGGAGGAGCTGGAGCGATCCCGCCTCGCGGTGGTGACCGACGATCCGCTCCAGGGTCCGCTCGTCGAGCTCGCCCACCCGCTCTACGGCGAGCTCGTACGCGACGGCCTTCCCGAGACGGCGGCGCGGCGCATCCGGCGGGCGCTGGCCGACGCGCTCGACTGCCACGGCGCCGACGGCCCGGCCGAGCGGCTCAACGTCGCCCGCCTGCTCCTGGAGTCGGGCCAGGTCGACGAGGAGCGCTTCCTCGAGGCCAGCTCGATCGCCCTCTACGGCGGCGCCCCGGACCTGGCCCGCCGCTTCGCGGAAGCCCTTCCGCCGTCCCTGCCCGCCGCGCTTGGAGTGGCCTCGGGGCTGTTCGCCGCCGGTCGCTTCGCGGAGGTGGACGCCGTGCTCGCCCCGTTCGAGGAGGCCGCTGCAGCCGCGGATGCCACCCTCGCGAGCGCCTACGTGGAGATGCGCGTGAAGGGCATGCTCCGTGGTCCCGGAGACCAGCCGGAGCGCGCCCAGGAGCTGATCACCCGCGTCGAGCGGTGGCACGACGACGCCGACTGGCGCGCGCTCATGGCGATGGTCCGCTGCTGGACCGCGGTGTTCGACCGTGCGTACGCGACTGCGTTCGCCGTGGTCGAACCGTCGCTCGCCGACCCGTCCGTGGGTTCGGAGCGCCGCCTGAAGCTGCTGCTGGCGTACGCGCTGGCGCTGACGCGCCTTGCTCGGGTCGACGACTACCGCGCCCTCATGCTCGAGGTCGGGCAGCTCACGGACGAGCTCGGCGCGCCGAGCTTCGAGACGGTGATGCGGGCCGTACGACTGGACGGGAGCCTGTGCGTGGCCGGTCGCGACCTGGCCGGCGTCCGACGCCGCACCGTCGACAGCCTCGAGCAGGCGCGGCAGCGGGGTGAGCCGCTCGAGCAGATCGGCCTGCTCTACGTGCTGGCGCACGTCGACCACGTGCAGGGCCATCACGCCGAGGCTCGAGTGACGTTCCAGCGGGTCATCGACCTCCTCGTCGGTACCGATGCCTGGAACCTCAGGCCCATGGCCCACGTGATGCTGTCGATCACGCTCTCCTACCTCGGGGAGGAGGACCTCGCCCGTCGAGCGCTCGCCTACAGCGAGCGGGCGGCCGTCGAGATGCCGGGCATCAGCCACTGGTTCGAGCCGGACATGGGTCGGGCCCAGGCGATGCTCGAGATGGCGGCTGGGCACGAGTCGGCCGCCCGGGAGCGGCTGCTGGAGATCGCCGCGACGTGTGGCGACGACGTCATCATCGCGTCGGAGTCGCTCCACGTCGCCCTGCTCCTCGGGGCCGACGCGGCACACTGCGCCTCGGGGCTCGAGGCGCTCGCTCGCGACGCGCAGGACGACACCGTCCACCTGTGGGAACGCCACGCCCGGGCTGTCGCGGCCAAGGATCCGACCGCCCAGCTGACCGCGGCCGAGGCCTTCGAGCAGGCTGGCCTCGACCTCGATGCCGCCCAGGCCGCGTCCCTCGCCGCCGCCGCGTTCCAAGCTGCCGGTTCGAAGGACGGCGCCAGCCGCGCGAGCACGCTCGCAGCGCGGTGCGCCGATCGGTGCCCGGGCGTCCAGGTCCCCGCGCTGGCGGTCCGGCTCGACGCGCCGGAGCTCACCCCCCGGGAGCGCGAGATCGCGGTGCTCGCGGCACGAGGCGAGTCGAACCCCGCGATCGCGGAGACGCTGACCCTCTCCGTCAGGACCGTCGAGACCTACGTCCTCCGCGTGTACCGCAAGCTCGGCGTGAACAACCGCACGGGTCTGGCCCGGGTGCTGGGCACCCGGGCCGACCCGTAACCGCTATCCCTCGACGTAGATCGTCAGCGGGGGCTGGACGCCGTGGCTCTGCATGAGGGACGCGATCTCGGGCGGCGGCGAGCTGAGCGCGGCGACCAGGGCATCGACGTCGTCGACCTGCGTCGACACGGCGACGGTGTTCGAACCGTCGTGGGCAACGTGGTCGACCACGTCGGTGCCTCCGAGGTTGCCGATCGCTTCGGCTCGCTCGGCGGCGTGTCCCAGCCAGGCGGCAACGTCGGCGACGCTGTGGGTTACGACGACCTTCGCCATGTGGATTCTCCCTCTCGTTGGAGTGCCCTACGTGTGTGTCTACAGGCCGAGCAGCAGGAAGGTCGCTCGGAGCGGGGTCAGGAGCGGGGCCAGGGCCGGGTTGGCCTTGATCCGCCGGCTCAGCTGGCCGCTGAGCGCACCATCCCGCTGAAGCTGGAACCCGTCCTGTGCGTCGGGTATCCCTCGTGCTCGCACCAGAACCCCACCTCCATCGCCGGCGCCCGTCGCGACAGCACTCGTCCTGGGACGGACGGTACGGGCGCCGAAGGGGCATGTCGTCAGTGCCAGCACGGACGACAACACTGGCCGTCGTCGCTACCGTCGAGGCAGGTTCGAACCCGAGAGGAGCAACCCCATGGCGTTTCTGCTGCACCACTTCTGGCCCGGCGGCACCGAGGACCAGTACCGCACGATGCTCGCCGCGGTGCACCCCGACGGCGGGAAGGGCCTGCCCGATGGCCAGACCTTCCACGCTGCCGGCCCCGCCGAGGGCGGCTACCTGATCACCGCCGTGTGGGAGTCCAAGGAGAGCGCCGACCGCTTCGTCAACGACGTGCTCTTGGCGAGCCTGCCGGTCGACGGTGGCTTCGAGGGCCCGCCGGAGGAGCGCGTCGCCGAGGTCTCCAACCTCCAGACGACGTAGCTCAGGCTCCGGCGACCGCGAAGCCGAGACCCCGGGCGGCCTGCGCCTGGCGGACGTCGAAGGTCACGAAGGTCAGCGACGTGCCGAGCCGCCGGGCGGCCCCCAGGTGCAGCGCGTCGAGCGTGCGCACACCCGTCTGCTCGGCGATGGTGGCCGCGAGCTCACAGGTCGCCGTGTCGAGCTCCACGATCGAGAACGAAGCAAGGTCCTCGATGAACATCGAGCGCGCCGCCGCCGCGGCGGAGGGGTCCAGGAGCCGTGCCAGGTTGCGCCGGACCTCGACCGGGGTGTGGCGCCCGGTCACGAGCTCGTCGTCACTGGCCAGGAGCTCAACCGCACGGTCCGAGTCCGGCTCGTCGACGTACCGCTTCAGCAGGGCGCTCGAGTCCGCGTAGAGGGTCACTCGCCTCGATCCTCGGCCAGCGCTTGCAGCACCGAACCCGCCGCGCGATGGCGTGGGACCGGACGGAGTCCGACGCGACTGGCGGGTGTCACCCACCCGGCCTCGACCGCTGCCCGCAGGTCCACCTCGCTCAAGGGCGGGCCGAGGATGGCCACCGGGCGACCGCGATCGGTCACGGTGATCACCTCACCGGCCGCGGCGCGCTGTACGTACGACGAGAGCTTCGCCTTCAGGTCGCGGATGCCGACGTCCATGTAGTCATCCTATCGACACAGATGACTACATCACCACCAATCGCCTCACCTGCTGGCGGCGGCCCGCCTCAGCCCATCCCGGGGCATGCGGCGGCCTCGCGGGCTCCGTCGTCGACCGGGGTGATGGTCCCGTTCCGCAGGTCCACCTCCCAGGTGGCCGTCGATCCGTCGACGAACGAGCCCGACGCCACGTCACTGCTCGGGATGACGATGTGCACGCGATAGATGCGGGCCGGTTCGTCCACGACCGTGGCCGTGTACTCGATCCTCGGGAGGAGCGCCTCGATGTCGCCCTCGGTCAGGATCCCGTCGCTGGGACCGACGATCGCCCTGGCACAGGCCTCGAAGGGCTCGCGGATGCGGCGGATGGCCTCGTCCGCTCCGGGCGGCAACGACACCGAGGTCGTCGGGCTGGGGACCACGGGGCTGGACGGGTAGATCGTCGTGGGCGACGCCACCACGACCACGACCACCGTCGGATCGAACCCGTCCCAACGCGGGCCGGTGTACACGGGATCGGCCAGCTGGACCGGTGGCCCCAACGGGTTGCCGCACCGGCAGCGCGCCACCAGCCGACCGTAGGGATCGACGAGGACGGCGGTGCCCCGCTGGAGGACGGCCTGGTACGGCACGGCCCGGGTGCCGTTCCACCGGTGGTTGGTGACCCGCGCGTCGGCGGTGAGGGTCGTCGGGGTGAGCGTGCGCACGTAGGTGGGGATGTCCGCCACGGAGATGTCGATCACGCGAGCCCACTCGCGGGCGAGCGCTCCGTTCTCGGGATCGGTCAGGAAGTCGACCAGTAGCTCGCGATCGCACAACGTGTCGTCGCCCGTGCCGCCGAACGGGCCCTTGGCGGTGCGCTGGCCGTCGCTGCCCCCAGCCGTGGCGGACGTCGACATCGCGGACGTGGAGGTGGAGGTCGACGAGGTGAGGGCGTCGTCGGATTGGAGCGGCGGGGTGAAGGGCGCCGGGCCGACGCTGGCCACGGCCTCCAGGAGCACCTCGCCACCATCTGGGTCCCCCTCGTCGTCCGACGCGAACAGGGCGACAGCACCGACACCGACGCCGACCACCAAGGCCAGGACCACGAGGACCATGACCAGCCGTCGCGACGTCGCATCCGCCATGCAACCCACCTCCCGCTCGAACCGGCGTCACCGTAGCGTCGGGCCGAACCCCGAGCGCAGCGGCCGTGAGCGCGGCAATACTCCCGGCATGCTCGCGGAGCGGATCAAGCGGCCGGAGGCGAAGGCGCTCGCCGGCGAGGAGTTCGACCGGTTCGCCCGGCTCATCGGCGGGCTGACCGACGAGGAGCTGGCCCGGCCGACCGAGTGCACCGGCTGGGACGTGCGGGCGATGGCGCTGCACATCCTCGGATCCGGCGAGGCGCAGGCGCGCGTCCCGGAGCTGCTGCACCAGTTCCGACGGGGGATCCCGCTCAACAAGGAGATCGACTCCCACCACTGGGTCGACGGGGTCAACGAGATCCAGATCCGCGACCGCGCCCACCTCGGCAACCAGGAGCTGAAGGACGGGCTCGCGAAGGTGGGCCCGAAGGCCGTGAAGGGTCGGTGGCGCACGCCGCCTCCCGTGCGGTACCTCCCGGTGCCGTTCGGCCCCCCGATCGGCTGGGCGCCGCTGAAGTACCTGCTCGACGTCGGCTTCACCCGGGACGTCTGGGCCCACCGCATCGACGTGTGCACCACGCTCGGCCGCGAGATGGAGGCGACCCCGGAGCACGACGGCCGGCTCGTCGCCGACATCGTCACCGAGTGGGCCGGCATCCACGGCGAGCCGTTCGAGCTCGAGCTCACCGGCCCCGTCGGCGGCACCTACTCGCAAGGCACCGGCGGCGAGCGGGTGCAGATCGACCCGTGGACGTTCGTGCGCACGCTGGCGGGCCGGGTCGAGGGCCAGGGCGTCCTGCGCCACCCCCTCCCCCTCTAGCTCAACGACTGCCTTCGACGAGCAGCTCCCAGGTGGCGGCCAGCTGACGCTCGGCGGAGCCCCGCCGACCGAGGTTGCCCACGTGGGCGAAGCCGACGCCGGAGTAGTAGAGGATCTTCGCCCGCACCTCGGCCTCGTCCTCGTCGAACCCCCGACGTCGCAGCGCCGCCCGCACCTCCTCGAAGACGGCCTCGTCGGCCTTGCGGATGGCGTCCCGCGCCCGGTCGTCGGTCTGCGCCCACTCGCGCATGGCGCGGGCCAGGTTCCGGTTGCGTGGGTCGGCGAAGAGCCGCATGGCGAGGAGGAGCTTGCGATCGGGGTCGGGCTCGTCGTCGAGCTCATCGGGCAGGTGGCCACCATCCCCCGCCCAGCGGCGCGCCACCTCGGTGAGGAACGCGTCGAGGTCGGCGAAGTGCCAGTAGAAGCTGCCCTTCGTGACACCGAGGCGGTCGCAGAGCCGCTGGATCTTCACGCCCCCGATGCCGTCTTCGGCCATGACGTCGAGGGCAGCGAGCACCCAGTCGTCGGCGCCGAGGCGGGGACTGCTCGTCTTCGCTGCGGTCACTTGCGCCATGCGGGCCTCAGGCCGACGCCGACGCCGTGGCGGCGCCCATCGGCTCGTGGCGCACGTCGGACTCGTCGAACACCTTGGTCCACGCCGCGATCTCGAGGGAGATGTCGTCGGGATCCCGGAAGTAGACCGAGCGCACGAACACCTCGGGGTGCATCTCGCGGCTCGCACCCCACTTGCTGTCGTCGTGGTTCACGATCGGGGTGCACTCCACGCCCGCCGCGATCAGGCGCTCGCGCAGCTCCTCGATCTCCTGCGCGGGCACGTCGAAGGCGACGTGGTTCATCGAGGCGATGGCCGACAGCGGGCCCTCGGGACCGGGCTTGCGAGCCGGGTGGCTGATGCCGGGGACACCTTCGGGCGCGTTGGGGAACCAGAAGAACGCGAGCGTGCTCGTCCCGCCGATGCCGAAGAAGAAGTGCTGCCCGAGGCCGCCGGGCAGCTCCACCGTCTTCACGAGCGGGAACCCCAGGACGTTCGTGTAGAAGTCGACGGTCCTCGCCATGTCACTGCACACGAGGGCGAGGTGGTTCACCCCTCGGATCGACGACGCGATGGTGGGTTCGGTCATGCGGTCACCTCCGGTTCCGTTGGATGGGCCTGCGCTTCCGGAACACCCCCGGTGGCCTTCAGCGCGTCGATCACCTGGTCGAGCGGCCGGCGCTGGGCCTCGGCTTCGGCTGCTCCCGAGGCGATCAGCGGGACGACGGCACGCACGCGCTCGAGGAGACCCTCGGCCGGCAGGCCCTCGTCGCCGGTCACGCGCGCTGCCTCGCTCGGAGCATCCCACCATACTATCGGGTATGGTGCGCGCATGCCGCGCCTCCGTGAGATCCCCAGGGCCGAAGTCGAATCGAAGATGGTGCTGTCGATGTACAAGCGCCTGTTCGGTGACCGCGACCCCGTCGCCGAGCCCGGCACCGCCACGGGCACCCCGGGCGACTGGTGGACCGTGTTCGCCAACTCGCCCGACGTGATGGAGCACGCCTGCCGGGGCTTCGCGCTCTACGCCAGCCCCGACCGCAAGATCGGCCCGAAGCTCCGCGAGCTCGGCCAGACGCGCGCCGGGTGGCTGGTGGGCAGCCAGTTCGTGTTCTCGCAGCACTGCAAGTCGTGCCGGGCCATCGGCTACTCCGAGGAGAAGATCGAGGCCCTCAAGCACTGGAGCGTGTCGGATCTGTTCTCGCCCAAGGAGCGGGCCCTGCTGGCCTACACCGACTGCCTCGTCCTGGAGCACGGCCGGGTGCCCGACGGTGTGTTCGACGCGATGCGCGAGCACCTCGACGACGAGTCGATCATGGAGTTCACGTACATCACGATGATGTACTCGATGCACGCCGTGATCTCTCGAGCGCTGCGACTGGAGTTCGACGACCGGGACGACCCGGTGGAGGAGATCGCGGCGCCCGAGGACTACCAGCCTGCCAACCTGGGTCGGGAGATCGCCTTCGAGGGCGAAGACGAGCCGGCCGGCGCACCTACGACGACCGGATCGTGAACACCTTCCACGACGGGTTCGTGATCCAGTACTGGACGTCTGCTTCGTCGCCTACGTGCGCAACGGGATGATCAGCCGGGCCTACGAGTACATCGACACCGGCCAGATCGACAAGTTCCTCTCCCCCCACCCCAGAGCTGACCCCCCTGGATGGGGTGCTGGGCGCCCAAGAGGTGTAGGCCTGTCGGCGCACGACCTGTGCATCACCCGGGGGGGAAGCGTGGCGATGAAGCGATCCAGGGTCTGGAAGCTGATGGCGGGGTTGACGGTGCTGGCCGTCGTGGGCGCCGGTTGCGGCGACGACGACGACGCCGACACGAGCAGCGACGACACGGCAGACGAGGAGGCCAGCGGCGAGTTCGAGGACTACTGCACGGTGGCCCGCGAGCTCGACGAGCAGGAGGACTTCCCCAGCATCGAGCAGCTCGAGGAGCTCCGCGACACCGCTCCGGACGAGATCAGTGAGGAGATCGAAACCGTCGTGGATGCCTTCGCGGCCGCCGGCGACGACTTCTTCGCGGCGTTCGAGGAGCCCGGGGTCGAAGAGGCGTTCGGCGTGATCGAGCCCTTCGAGGTCGAGAACTGCGGGATCGAACACGACGCCGACGAGGAGGAGGAGCAGGACCCGTCGGTCACCGAGCTCGACCCCGCGGCGGCACGAGTCGACGTGGCGGCCACCGACTACGCCTTCGGGTTCACCCCTCCCGCAGCCGGACGGACCTCCTTCGTGATGGCGAACCAGGGCCAGGAGCGACACGTCATGCTCCTCTTCCTCGCCCCTGAAGGCGCGACGACGCAGGAGGTGCTCGAGTCGGAGGGCGATCTCGCTGTCGCCCAGTACGAGTCGGACAGCGCCGCCGCGGGCGAAGAGGCCGTCCTCACCGCGGACATCGTGCCCGGTGAGTGGTCGATGATCTGCTACATCCCCGACGCGGAGGGGACGCCCCACTTCGACCTCGGGATGCAGGAGACCTTCACCGTCGGGTGATCTCCGACCTCTGAGTCAGGTGCCGCCGCGCTGGCGCGGTGGGCGGGTGCGCTCCTCGTGCGGGACCCCGAGGGCCTCCAGCCGCTGGGCGACGTCGACCGTAGTGGTCTCGACGGCCTCCTCCGGGTGGTGGCCGGCGCGGTCGTCGGCCCACGCCGCGAGGGTGTCGCCGAGGCGGTCCAGCTCCACCATCGCCTGGAGCAGCCCCACCAGCTGATCGTCGGTGTCACCCGCCTCGACCGCGGCCCAGAGCCCGGCCCCTTCCCGGTCGAGGCGCTTCGACTCAGGGTGCACCGCGGCCTCGATGCGGCGCACGAGGTCGAGGATGGCGCCGACCTGCTCGGGATGCGGCGACGCGTAGCGGCACAGCGCCGAGCGAAGGCTCCAGTCACCCGTGCGGGGCCGCTCCGCGAAAGCGACGACGCGGGCGAGCTCGGGAGGTTCGACCTCGGCAGCCACGACGACGAAGCCTAGGACGCGGCGACGATCCGCTGTTGCGGAGGCAGCGGACCATCGCGCTACTTCGGACGCTTCTTCGGTGTCTGCAGGGATCCACCGGCGATGACCTCGGGCGGCGTGAAGACAGCGGCCAAGGCCGCCTTGCGGATGGCCTGACGCCGATCGAGCGGCGTCGCCCCGTGCCCGACATCCTTCTCGTCTTCAGGGTCCATGCTGCCCTCGGTCTGCGAACGGCGGAGGCAGACTACTGGCGGCGTCGACCGCAGGAATCGGAGATCGCGTTCATGGAACGGACCTACGTGCAACGCTTCGGGCTGTCCTACGCCGAGGAGCCCGGGGGGTTCCTGGTGATCGACATCGCCGGCCAGATCCACCACCTGAACCCATCGGCGCTGTTCATCCTCGACTGCTGCGCGGAGCCCAGCGGCCCCGCCGGGATCGCGGAGATGGTCCGCGTCGGGTTCGGGCTCTCGGAGGCCCCCCACGACCTCGTCGAATCGTGCCTTGCCGACCTCGTGACCGCCCACCTGGTCGTCGACGCCGCCGAGGAGCCCCCGTCCGCGATCCCGCAGCCGGAGACGGCCACGCTGGCGATCCGTCTGTCCCCAGGCATCGGTCGGGGCGTCTTCGCCCGGATCGCGTTCGAGGCGGGCGACGTGATCGAGCGATGCCCGGTCATCGTGGTCGAAGCCGTCCTGGCCGGCCTCGTCCAGACGAC
>Ga0190265_10002876_pt1 | contig 11659 bp, 7 predicted proteins | sample Popmic124T_FD_133135 | JGI IMG/M metagenome (GOLD analysis project Ga0190265, IMG submission 133135) | Populus adjacent soil microbial communities from riparian zone of Indian Creek, Utah, USA - 124 T | ecosystem: Environmental > Terrestrial > Soil > Riparian zone | place: USA: Utah | collected...
CGCTTCGGACTCGGCTCGGGCCGCAAAATCCTTCACTTCCGTCACATCCATGCCGTCGAAAGTGGGTGTCGTATTCATGCCAGGAACAGTACCATGCCTGTCAAGAAAAATTCCCAAGCTCGGCAGGGCGCACGGTGGTTGCCCCGCGTCATAGCGCCGGAATTTGTCTTTGCCCCCTGCTCGAAGCCACCAAGTCCTACTACAGCGTACGCGAAATGATGCAGGGGCTGGAATCGGCCCCCGACCGTTACGACACCGGACAATTGGGGTAGAAAACGGCTTGGCGCGCCTAGCGTCAGGGATTTTCAGGTCCGACGCCTGTGAAGTGAGCAAGCATAGATGATTAAACTCCCAATCCCAATCTGGCTCGTAGCTACGCTAGCGATCCTGACTTCGCGGTCGGTCCAAGGTGAATGTACGCACACTTGGCATTCCGTCGACGAATCTCGGGGCTTGGATCGGCGGGTTCATTGCACTCTCACATGGGCAGCGGATCCCCAAGTTGAACACCCGGAAATATTGGTCGTGGGTGGCGACTTTGAGGAAGCCGGCGGTATAGCTGCCCAGGGAGTCGCCTCGTGGGATGGAACGGCTTGGGGGCCGCTGGGCGCAGGGTTTGACGGCTCCGTTTTCGCACTGGTCGTATACGGCGGCGACCTCATTGCGGCCGGAGAGTTCTCGAATTCTGGTGGCGCGACCGTGAACAATATCGCTCGGTGGGATGGTTCGATCTGGCAGCCGCTCGGTTCGGGCTTGAATGGCGCCGTTACCGCACTCAGCGTTCATGGCGACGACTTGATCGCTGCAGGTTGGTTCACTACGGCTGAGGATGAGAGTTTCAATGTTGCTCGCTGGAACGGCACGAACTGGCAGCCCATGGACGAGGGATTGAGTGGCAATGTTACGTCATTCGCCATCTACAACGGAGAACTCGTCGCAGGCGAGTTGGTTTGGGGCTCCTCATTGCCTTTGGGTTCGGTCGCGCGTTGGGATGGAGCATCTTGGCAGTCATTGGGCGGCGTACTGAGTGACTTTGTTTCGAGTCTCACCGTGCATGCCGGTGAATTGTATGCGGCTGGGGGCGCGGGGGTTGGTTATGGATCCGAGCCATATTTCGTAAGGTGGAACGGAGCAGGCTGGGAAGGACTACCGCCTGCAGGTCGGATCCTGTGTTTCGCCGAGCTTAATGGCGAACTGATTGCTGGCGGGAACGACCTGACTCGGTGGACCGGAGTGGAATGGGAAATATTGGCATCTGAAATCTATGGCGGCGAGGTGCGCAGCCTTGCAATCTACGGCGGGCAACTGATCGCGGGTGGCGATTTTTATCAGGCAGGTGGTAATCTGTGCAACCACATCGTCAGTTGGAACGGCGAAGCCTGGCAGACGGTTCCCTCGAACCCAACAACATACATAAACTGCTCGACCGTTTACGAGGGCGAATTGATCGCCGGCGGCTGGTTCGCGAGCGCGGCCGGGACGAGTGCGGACGCAGTTGCCCGCTGGACCGGTGAAGCTTGGCAGCCACTGGACTCCGGACTCAACGATTCCGTGCTCGCTCTCACAATTTACGACGGCGATTTGGTCGCAGGGGGGAGCTTTACTACAGCCCGTGACGACCGCATCAATAGAATCGCTCGTTGGAATGGTAGTAGTTGGGAGCCGCTAGGGTCCGGAGTCAACAACAATGTCTTCGCATTGGCGGAATATGGCGGCGATTTATTTGCTGGTGGTGCATTCACCACGGCGGATGACTCTGAGGCCAGGTACCTCGCACGATGGGATGGCAGCAACTGGCACTCGGTCGATTTTGCAGTGAATACGTTTAACTATGTCTATGCACTGACAGTGTATGACGGCGAGTTGATAGCGGGTGGTCTGTTCACAACGGCGGGAGGAGCGAGCGGCAATCGCATAGCCCGATGGAACGGCACAAACTGGCAGCCGCTGGGTTCGGGCGTGAGTGCTACGGTGAAGGCGCTGGCTGTATTCAAGGGCGAGTTGATCGCTGGTGGATGGTTTGCCTCGCCCGGCAGCTACATCGCTCGCTGGAACGGAACGAACTGGCACTCGCTGGCAGGCGGAACGGACCATCATGTGTATACCCTCGCTAATTACGGCGCCGAGTTGATTGTTGGCGGCAGGTTCGAAACTGCGGGAAGTGTGAGTGCGAATCTCGTAGCGCGCTGGGATGGTGAAAACTGGCATACGCTCGGCATGGGGTTGGGCGAGGAAGCGGAGCCGAACGATGAAATCCTCGAAGTAGTCGGCCATGACGGCGAGGTTTTTGCGGCCGGGCGGTTTGGCAATACCGGCACGGGTCCGTGGCTAGACTGGGCACGATGGAGTCCGAACTGCGTGCGCGGCGACTTGAACTGCGATTTGACGGTCGATGTCGCTGATGTACCAGTATTCGTTGACGCCCTTTTGAATTCGGCGGCCATAGATGCTTGTCAGGCTTATTCTGCGAATCTCAACGGCGACGTGCTGAGCGACGGCACGCCGGCGGTCAATGGACTCGACGTGCAGGCCTTCGTCGATGTGCTGCTCGGACAGTGAGGGCATCGATGACGAGGGATACCAGGCCGGGTTCCATTACCGACGGTCGTTCGTGTCGGCATGATGCGTATCGATCATCCATTGAAGAATGATGGGTGGCCCACCGCGCGATGCCGTGGGTTCAACCGCTCTAACCACCAATGAACTCCCACCACAGCATATGGGCCCTATAAACCCGTTTCCCATCCCTACGGAACACCGATCAAGCATCATTCTTAACAGCAAAAAATGGCTTGATCGATAAGGGTCCAGCCAACGAAACCGGAGCTTGAAAATGCCCCAAGCTTTCAAATTCTCCGAAAACTTCATCCGCGTTTCTTCGCAAGGAACGAGGATGGCCGCATCGACGTTTCAGGCGGATCCTGGCAATTTCAACTTTGCGCGCAAATTTGAAAGGTGCCGGAATCCGAAGCGCGGAGTTGGACAGCCCGACGCTCGGCCCCTCGATTTCCTTCGCTATTCAGCATTCGCTATTTTCATGCGTGCGCATAAAAAAACCCGCGCCCGGTAACCGGTCGAACGAACTTGGATTCGTTCACCCGATGACCACGCGCGGGTCTGTGTCTCACCGACCGTCTCCCCACCGGTCTCGATGAGAATTACTTGTTCTGCGAGCGGGAGCCGGACTGGTTGCTGCGTCCGGACGTCCCGCCTTCTTCCGTCATCTTTTCCTCTTCGTTTTCCAGGTTCTGATCCTTGCGGCGTTCCATGTTCTGGCTACCGCCCTGGGTTCCCTGGTCATTTCTGCGGGTGGACGACGATCCCTGGCTGCCGCCCTGCGATCCTTGAGCGCCCTGCTGGCCTGACTGACCGCCAGTTTGCTGTGAGCCTTTTCCCGGAGTCTGCCCCTGGCCTTGCTGACCCTGTCCTTGGTTGCCTTGACCCTGCTGTCCCGGGCCTTGTCGGTTCTTGTCCTGATTCTTGTCCTGGTTGTCTTGATTCGCTGCCATGCTCTATCTCCTTTTGAACCCACGGGTTCGGTTGCTTGAAATACTCCTCTCGCGGCTACGCGCCGCCACGGTAAATAATGGAGGACCGAACTAAAACTGGGGTAAATTCAGGGTTACAAGGAAGTGAAAGACACGATTTGTCGGAAATTAACCGCTGCTATTGCCTCGCAGGGAGGGCATTCCAGGCGATGTGAAACCAGGGCGTGAAACTTTCGGCCACTGTCTTCAGCTTCGCATGCAGTTCTCCGGATGAAGCCCACGCGAATTCGTCGATTTCGGACGGATTGGCGTGCGGATCGCGGTCGTAGCGGCCCGTGAATATGTGCAGAAATTCATTTTCGGCCAAACCGGTGGCGGGATCGGCGGCGTGGTAGACCCGTGTGGCGACGCGGGTGAGCGGGGCGCAGAAGCCAAACTCCTCGCGCAGGCGGCGATGTGCCGCATCGGTGACATCTTCGCCGGGGCTGGGGTGGCCGCAGCAGGTGTTGGACCAGCGGCCGGCGAAGTGGTACTTGACGGCGGCGCGGCGCTGGAGGAGCAACTCGCTTTTTTCATTGAAGATGAAGATGGAGAAGGCGCGGTGGAGTCGGCCGCCGTTTTGATGAGCGCGAAGTTTTTCCTCGGTTCCGATTTCTTCGTCGCGTTCGTTGACGAGGATGACGTGTTCGATCATTGGCATTTGGCGATTGGGGCGATTTACGGTCATGGCGGATCGGGCGTCTGTTTTTTCAATCGCCGGATCGCGAAATCACCAAATCGCCAAATCATTATGCGCTCCGGGCGTGACTGCTTCCTTACGGGCGCGGCTCTGTTTTACGCCGTTTTACCGTGGCATTGCTTGAACTTTTTGCCGCTGCCGCAATGGCAGGGATCGTTGCGGCCGACGCGCGGCTGGTCGCGGCGGATGGTTTCGATCTTCTGCTGCTGGTTCTGGGCCTGCATGGCGGCGGCGCGGTCGCGATCGACCTGGCCGGAGAAGCCCTGATTGGTCGCCTCGGCGTGGCGAGCGGCGGCGATGCGGTACTTGTTTTGAATGACCGACTCATCGGCGAGGCGGGCGCGGAAGATGATGCCGGTCACCTTGTCCTCGATGCCGGCCTGCATCTCCTTGAACATCGCGAAGCCTTCCTTCTTGTAGGCGATCTTCGGGTCCTGCTCGGCGTAGCCCCGGAGGCCGATCGAATCCTTCAGGATGTCGATGGCGTGCATGTGCTCCTTCCAGGCCTGGTCGTAGATTTGGAGAAGCACGTAGCGTTCGAGGACGGTCAACTCGCGACGAATGAGGTCGTGGCCGAAGATGAGGAGGGCGTCGCGCGGGTTCGCGGATCGGTCATAGGTGTCCTGATCGAAGGCGGGGCCGAAGCGTTTTTTGCCCCATTCGAGAAGCCGGCCGTTTCCATCGCCGCCGTTGGATTGAATCGCGGCGTCGATCTCGGCTTCGAGCTTTCCATTTGACGAATAGTCCTGATTGAGGCGGTAAAGCTCATCGGCAACCTGATCGGGCGGGCGCGTGCGAATGTCATCGACGGTCCAGTTCAGGGCGAATTTGAAGTTGGCCCACTGGGCGAGCGAGTCGGCCGAATAGGCGCTATCGGATCGCTCGTTGAGCAGGGTGCGATCGAGGATCCACTCGACGGGGTAGCGAGCTTCGCGCTCGCGGTAGGCGGCGCGGATGGCGTCGCGGAGGCGGATGCTGAGCTGGTCGTGGGGCATCTCCTCGAAGCCTTCGATCTGCAGCTCGACGCCAAATTTTCGCTGAGCCCAGTCGAGAAAGGTCTTCTTGCCGTAAAGCGGGTCAAAGAAGCGCTCGATCGGCCGCAGGTCGGCGTTGTCTATCATCACCTCGCTGGCGTCGAGGAATGACTGCTTGACGTCCTCCACGTCCATGGTTTTGAGCTGGTTTTGGGTGATCTTGGCGCCGAAGCGGGTTTCTCCCCATTTGGCCAGGCCGCGAATGTCCCATTGGGCCGGCTCGACGTCGGGGTCCATGTACTCGCCGACGGTGAGCATGATGGCGTTTCGTGCCTCTTCCTTGGCATTGTCGCGGATGAGCAGCTCGGTGCCGTGCCGGTCCTCCATGTCGATGCGCTTGGCGTCGATGGTGCATTCCAGCTCCGCCTTGGCCCATTCGACCACGCACTTCGCGGCGTAGTCCCTGTCGAGAAAGCGCGTGGCTGCGTTGGTGGTCGTTGCGTCGATCATGCGCCAGATGACCTCGACCATGCGGGCGGAGCGGCCGGGCAAGCTTGCGGAGAGAATCTCCTGCCGCTGGGTGTAGAAGATTTTTCGCTGGTGGTCCATGACCTCGTCGTATTCGAGCAGGTGCTTGCGGATGCCGAAGTTCTTTTCCTCGACTTTCTTTTGAGCCCGCTCGATGCCCTTGTTGATGCTCTTGGCCTCGATGGCCATGCCTTCCTCGAAGCCCATGCGCTCGAGCATCTTGAGCATCCAGTCGCCCATGAAGAGACGCAGCAGGTCGTCGCCGAGCGAGAGGAAAAAGCGGCTGGAGCCCGGGTCGCCCTGCCGGCCCGAGCGGCCGCGGAGCTGGTTGTCGATGCGGCGGGATTCGTGGCGCTCGGTGCCGACGATGTGCAGGCCGCAGGGAGAATTGAGCGCGCACACGTTTCGCCCCATCGCGGGGAAGCGCGGGTCGACTTTCGGCTTCCAGCAGTGGGCGCAGTTGGTCTTCGGGTCGTAATCGGGGCAGTGAATGCAGCACTTGGTTCCGATGACGCCGCTCTCGTGCCAGCCGAATTTGCGGCCATCCGCGTTGGGGGGCGGCCCGAGATCGCCGACGCATTTTTCCCAGACGACGCCGCGCTGGAGCTTGATGTCGGTGCCGCGGCCGGCCATGTTCGTCGCAATGGTGACGTTGCCGACGCGTTCTTTCTCGCGGCCGCGAGTGCGCTCGTGGGTTTCGCCGGCCTTGGTGACGATTTCGGCCTCGCGGGCGTGCTGCTTGGCGTTGAGGACTTCGTGATCGATGGCGTGCTTGCGGGTGAGCAGGTTGGAGAGTTTTTCGGAGTTCTCGATGGAGATGGTGCCGACGAGCACGGGGCGGCCGCGAGCGAGGTCGCCCATGGCGTCGTCGTAGGCGTCGGCCATTCCTTCGCCGGTGCCCTTGCCGCCTTTGAACTCGGCGAGCGATTTATCGATTCGTTCGGTCGGGCGGTTCTGGCGCTGTACGATGGGCTTGAGATTCTTGAGAATCGGTTCGAGCACGAAGGGATCGCGCGGGCGGCCCTTGCTATGGATGTCGTAAATCTCCTCGACGATCGCGTTGTATTTGTCGTCGACGGTTTTGTAGATGCGGTCGTGGTGGTCGACGCGGTTGACGGGGCGGTTCGTCGGAATCGCCACCACGTCAAGTTTGTAAATCTTCGCGAACTCGTCGGCCTCGGTCATGGCGGTGCCGGTCATGCCGGCCAGGTTCTTGTAGAGCTTGAAGAAGTTTTGCAGCGTGATGGTCGCGAGGGTCTGCGATTCCTCCTTCACCCGCACGCCTTCCTTCGCCTCGACCGCCTGGTGAAGTCCGTCCGACCATTGGCGGCCGATCATGAGGCGGCCGGTGAAGGAGTCGACGATGATGATTTCACCGTCCTTCACGGCGTAGTCGACGTCCTTGTTGTAAACGATGTGGGCGCGCACGGAGTTTTCGACGAGGTGGGGCCATTCCATGTTGTCGCCGACGTAGAGCGAGCCGACGCCGAGCTGCTCCTGGGCGATGGAGACGCCGGCGTGCGTCAGTGAGACGCTCTTTCGTTCCTTCGCGACGACGTAGTAAATCTGATGGCCGATCGCTTCGGCTTCCTCCTCGTTGATCCAGGTGGCGTCGGTCTTGAACTTGGCGATGGTGCCGGTGAATTTCGGGCGATCGGAAAACTCTCTTGGAATATTGTCGCCCCATTCCTTGATGCGGCGCAGCGTGTCGGCCTGGGCGGCGGCCTGCCTGGAGAGGAGCACGCGAGCGACGGCGTCGGCGGTGCGATAGCGGGTCACGTCGTCCTCGGCCGGACCGCTGATGATGAGCGGGGTGCGGGCTTCGTCGATGAGGATGGAGTCAACTTCATCGACGATGGCGAAGTCGAGCCGGCCCTGGACCTGCTCCTCGAGGCTGGTCTTCATGTTGTCGCGGAGATAGTCGAAACCGAATTCGTTGTTGGTGCCGTAGGTGATATTGCAGGCGTAGGCTTTCGCGCGGATGCCTTCGCGGCCGCCGGGGTCGAGCTGCGACTGGATGTAGCCGACGGTCATGCCGACCAGCTCGAAGATGGGCATGGCGAACTCGGCATCGCGCTTCACGAGATAGTCATTGACCGTCACGGTGTGGACTTTTTTGCCTTCGAGCGCCTTGAGAAACGCGGCGAGGTGGCAGACGATGGTTTTGCCTTCGCCGGTCTTCATTTCGGCGATGGTGCCGCTGTAGAGCACCTGGCCGCCGATGAGCTGGCAGTCGAAGTGCCGGTGGTTGCGGGCGCGGCGGCTGGCTTCACGGAGGGTGGCGAAGGCTTCGGGCAGGATCGATTCGGTGGTTTCGCCGCCGGCGATCCGCTCGCGGAGCTGCCGAGCCTTCGCGAGCAAATCTCCGCTGTGCTCGACGCGGAGCCGCTGAAGATCGCGCTCGAGGTCGTCGGGCGGCAGATCGGGCGAGAGCGTCGCCGCGGCCTGGGCGAAGCGGGCGTCGAAGTCGCCGCGCATTTCAGGCTCGAAGGCGTTGATCTGCTCGGCGATCTGGCCGAAGCGCTTGACAATACGTTCGTTTCGCGAGCCGAAGACTTTTCGGAAGACCGTACCGACGGTATCGAGGACTGGCATGGGATCACCGGGTTTTTTGATTGGTTACGGATTATTTTCTGCGTGCTGCGGTTGACGAGAGCGTCTCGCGAGCAGGCGAGACCCGAGCGCTGAGATGAGGGTGACGGAACTAGGGGCCGTAGAGTCCGCCAGTGTGAAAGGAGAGTGAAACCTTACGGGGCCGATTCGCGTGTTTGCGAATCGAGGTGATCGGAGCATACCGGGCAGCGTGAGAATCGACGGAACTTTTCGTCCAGTAGATTCGCCGCGCGAGTACGACGAACACCAGCGCCGCGGCCGTCCAGCCCAGGCCGGTGGCGGAATCGAGTCCACCCGGCATCGGGGCGCTGAACGAACGTGTTTGAGCATTAGCGGAACGATCTCGAAGATTGAGACCTGTGAGGGTGATCGTGGCGACGTCCGTGCCAAGCACCGCGGCGATCAGAATGAGGGAACCAATCGCCCCGTGCATGCACCGGCGCGGCATGGCGCCGGGGGAGAGTGTGGAATATTTTGCCGCGTCAATCATGAGTGCGCTATTCTAGTGCGGCCGCGAATCGCCTACAACTATCATCGGAAATCTTCGCCGGGGAGAAGCCGGCAAGTCTTGACTCAACCGAGGCTGTTCGCCGGGATTGCGCATGTTTAACGGTCAGACGGTGCTGATCACGGGGGCGTCGAGCGGAATCGGCCGGGCCCTCGGCCGCCGCTTCGCGCGGGAGGGTGCCCGACTGGTTCTCGTCGCCCGGCGGAAGGAGCGACTTGACGAGCTGGCGACCGAATTGAAGGAAGCGATGGTGCCCGGGACCCCCATTGTAAGGAGCCTTCATGCGGCAGGGGACTGCGATGCGATTTGCGATCAGCTTCGTTCGCGGGGGGTCACAGTCGATGTGCTGGTGAACAATGCGGGGGTCGGGGAGTATGGTGAATTCGCGAATCAGAACCTGTCCGAGCTGGAGGGCATGATGGCGTTGAACATGCAGGCTTTGGTTCGCCTCACGCACATGCTACTTCCAGCGATGATTGAAAGACGGAAGGGATGGATTTTGAATGTGGCGAGCACGGCCGCCTATCAGCCCACGCCGTATATGAGCGTCTACGGCGCGAGCAAAGCCTTTGTGCAGAGCTTTTCGCTGTCACTCGCGTACGAGGTCCGGAGGCGCGGGGTCATCGTCACTTGTCTCTGTCCAGGTCCGGTCGCGACAGAGTTCTTCGATCGGGGCGGCTTCGGGCAGCAGAAGAAAGTCTTCACAAAGTCCGCGTTACCGTCCGAAGTCGTCGCCGAGATGGCATTCGAGGCGTTGGCTCGAAAAAAGTTGATCGTGGTGCCCGGATTCTCGAATCGGATTGGGGCGTTTGGCCGGCGTATACTCCCGCTCAAAGCGTTGACCCGCGTGACGGCCCGGTTGCTGCGGCCGGTGGCAGGCGAGGGTTGAGTTTGCGGCGAATTCTTATTTAATGTTCGGCCCGCCGCGAATGCGCGCGGAGATCGGATCGAATCATGACGCTCCTGCTGATCGGTTTCATTATCTTTGTCCTCCTGATGCTCGCGCTGGATCTGGGCGTGTTCAACAAGAAGGCGCACGTCATCACCGCGTCGGAGGCGACGGTGTGGACCTGCCTGATCGTCATCCTAGCGTTGATTTTCAACGTGCTGGTTTACTGGATCTATTCGACGAACTTCAACGAGATTCTGGGGCCGGGTGAAATCGGCACGCCGGAGAAGGGTTGGCAGGCGGCGGGCGCTTTTCTCACCGGCTACATCATCGAGCAGTCGCTGAGCCTCGATAATGTTTTCGTGATCGCGTTGATCTTCGCCTACTTCGGCGTGCCGGCGAAATATCAGCATCGCGTGCTGTTTTGGGGCATTCTTGGGGCGTTGGTGATGCGCGGGGTCATGATCGGCGTCGGCGCGGCGTTGATCGAGCGCTTTACCTGGATCACCTATGTCTTCGGCGCGATCCTGATTCTCACGGCGGTGAAAATGCTGATGGCCGGGGAGGAGAAGGTGGATCCGGAGAAGAACTGGCTGGTGCGAATTGCGCGGCGCATCTATCCGGTCACGCCGCATTATGAGGGCGAGCACTTTTTCACGCAGTTAAACGGACGGCGCGCGATCACGCCGCTCTTTCTCGTGCTGCTGGTGGTGGAGAGCACCGATTTGCTGTTCGCGGTGGACTCGATACCGGCCATCTTCGCGATCACGCAGGATCCGTTCATCGTGTTCACTTCGAACGTGTTCGCGATTCTGGGGCTGCGGTCGCTCTACTTCGTGCTGGCCGCGGTCGTGGACATGTTCCGCTACTTGAAGATGAGTCTCGTTTTCGTGCTGGCGTTCGTCGGCGTGAAGATGCTGATTCATCATTACTTCGAGATTTCGACGCCCGTCTCACTGGCCGTGGTGATTGGCACGCTGCTGGTCGGTGTGCTCGCTTCGATCCTGTCGAAGAAACCGACGCGGGCCACGCCGGTCGAGGCCGCCGGGGGAGATGTCGCGGGCGTGGCGGAATTGGCATTCAGGCAGATCAAGCGCGGCATGATTTTTCTCATGGGGGCCACGGTCATTCTGATCGGCATCGTGATGCTCGTATTGCCCGGGCCGGCGCTACTCGTGATTCCGGCAGGCTTCGCGATCCTCGCCACCGAGTTTGTGTGGGCGAAAAAGCTTTTGAATAGACTGAAGCGGAAAGCCATGTCTGTCGCGAAATCGGTCGGAATTCCGATGCAGGAGGTGGAGGAATTGCCGGTGACGACGGATCGGGATTCGGAAGTGGGACGGGACCTGACCGAAGCCAAGAAAGAAGATAAGGACTGATCAGGGTGGCTTGGGCAGCAGGACTATCGCGTCAATTGCCTGGCCGGTTCGAGCGATATCTTCAACTACATTCAAATCGTTCTGTCTGAGAAGGACTACTTCCTGCCCGTTCGACCGCTCTAGCACGATCCGTCGATTGCCTTCAGACCCTTCTGACTTCAGAATGCCCCAGTGCGGAATTTTTTGCGGCAAGTGATCACTACTTACGCATGATTTCCCGGTGTCGTCCGCCTCATTCCACTGATTCTCCTCGGCGGGTTTCCAAGTCCTTTTCTTAAGATCAAAGAAAAAATAGCTATCGGCTTTTGGCTCTTGAAGTACTGATGACTGCTTTGCCCAAATCCGATTCTGAAACAACCGCATCGAGTTCAGTTGCCGGTCGTGCGTGTCAAAGGAATGCGGTATCAAATAGTGCTTGCCCGTTTCGACGTGAAACGCATGGATTTTAGTCTTGGGCGACGGGACAAGAACATTTGGCGAGTCAGGGTGGTCGGGGTCATACTTGATCCAGCGCAACGAGAGGATGGGCTCTTCGAGAACG
>Ga0190265_10002877_pt1 | contig 11658 bp, 11 predicted proteins | sample Popmic124T_FD_133135 | JGI IMG/M metagenome (GOLD analysis project Ga0190265, IMG submission 133135) | Populus adjacent soil microbial communities from riparian zone of Indian Creek, Utah, USA - 124 T | ecosystem: Environmental > Terrestrial > Soil > Riparian zone | place: USA: Utah | collected...
GGGGAAGAATCTGAACGCGCGGTTGCTCTTGGATGCTGGAGGACGTTCCGCCGTCCAGGGGGAACCTTGCCAGAAAGCGATCCACGGCCGGACTCGAGGACAGCCACGGATCGGAATGGAACTCGGAGACACGCTCATCCTCAAGCGCCGCCAAGAACTCGACGGACGTTGTCCCGGAGATCCCGGATCGTCGCTCCTCCTCTTTGGCGTTCATCGCCCAACGACAACCACAAATACCAGCGGCTGGCCAGAGCAGTGGTTTCTATGTCGATTCCGTACTTGCTAAGGGCGCCCATGATTGCTTCGAGGTTCTGAATGGTTAGCTGAGTAACTTCGAGAGCTCCCCGCCTACCGTCGGGGAAGTCGATGTCGAAGTCGCGCATTGCTTGCTCTGCCCCCGTATCTCTTCTCTCAGCTCGCGCGCCTGCAAAGCGCTCGACTTCCTTTGCGGCGAGGTCTTCGAGTTGTTGTTTACGGCTCCGGGGCATCGCGCAGCTTCCAAATCTCAACTCGGGACTGGTCCGCTTTTGGTCCGCACCAGTACGGATAACAGCAGTAAATCACGGACACTCTCGGTTACACGAAAGTGCTTCTGAGCAGGGCAGACGTGACAAGGGTGCAGCTAGAGGAACTGGCACGCGCGCCCCTCGCACGGGTGAGGTCAGCGGTTCGAATCCGCTCAGGTCCACATTGATCGCACCGGTGATCGATGACCGGCGATTGGGTCTGCAGGCGCATGACCTCTCTCCCCGAAAGTTAGCGGTCGGTGCGGTCGGTGCGGTCGATACCGACCAGTGCGACCAGTGCGACCAGCCATTCCCGGAAGGACACTCGGTCGAAAGGAGACAGGCTGGGCGTACCCCCGGCCCTTCACCCGACTTACGCTTGGTTCATGAGTCGCGTTTCCGCATTGGTGTTTGCGGCTGTTCTCGTTCTGTCGTCCTGCTCCAACTCGAACGAGTCGGCTGCCGAGTGCGAGGAGACCCCCGTGGAGTCCGATACTGGGCTCACCTACGAAGACGTCGTTTGCGGCAACGGCACAGAGGCGGTGGCCGGCACGAGCGTGACTATCGAGTACACGGCGGAGCTGGAAGATGGGGGCGAGTTCGCCTCTTCGGAGGATCAGGGCGGCAAGCTTCTCTTTCCTCTGGGACGAGGGCAGGTAATCAACGGTTTGGACGAAGGGGTGCGGTCAATGAAAGTCGGCGGGACGCGCCGGCTCACGATTCCGCCGGATCTCGCTTACGGTGATGCCGGCTTTGCCCCTCATGTCGGCCCCGACGAAACCGTTGTCTATGAGGTGACACTCCTCGACGTGACCGAGGACTGAGGCGAACCGAGCATCAGAGCCAGCACCAACCCTTGGGCGGAAGTGAGTCGCGGTTCGTCGTCTCGAAGGTGCTAACTCGTTCCTCACCCTCGATCGTGGCGGTTGTGGTGGTAGTCGTCGGTTCACCCGGGAGTTTCTCGCAGCTCTCTGCGGAGTTAAACAGGAGTCGCCTCTCCCATGATTCGTAGGGAAGCACCGTGCCGACGAGCAACGGGTAGTAGTAGGCGAACAATCCGAGAGTCGCCGCCATGAACACGGCTGCCGCGAAGCGCGCCTCAATCGAACGACCAAGCCTCACGAAGCAATAGGCAAGGCTCAGGCACATGAAAGGGACGACGGGCAGCATGTAGAAGATGAAGACTGCGCTACGGTCGCTCGACAACACCAGCCAGGGCAAATACGTAAACGCGACCCCCGCGAGGATTAGCCCCTCGGGCCCCAGGAAGTCTCGGCGTCTCACCCACGCGAAAAACGTGAAGACGAAGGCGGGGATGAAGGACCACCACACGAGCGGGCTGCCGAGTGCAGCAATCGACCCGATGAAGCCGTCCGGAGAGTCGGGGGCAACGTAGTAGGCGACGGGGCGCTTCAAGAGGATCCACGACCAGGGAGGCGATTCGTAGGAGTGCCGGGCGTCCAACTGCCAGTGGTAATCGAGAGCTAGCCGGTGTTCCTCGATCAGGTTGTGGAACCAAGAGTTGTCGGCCCATGGAAGAGCGAGAATTGAGCCGTCCATGCGTCCGATGTAAGTCGCGATGTAGACGAGTGCGGGTACGAGCACCAGCCACGCGGCGATGGTGCGTCCCTCCTTGGCCAGCGCTCGCCTCAATGAACGACCCCCGCCGGTTCTCCTGCGCGCGGCGGTTTCCCACACCAGGGTGATGACGATCGCTGCGATCAAGAAGAACACTCCGGACCATTTCGTCGCGGTAGCCGCTCCAGCAGCAATGCCCGCCGCAAGTCTCCAGGGCCTCCAGCGTGCGTGCCTGGAGTCTGCAGCTAACCGATCGCGGTCGTAGGCGAGGAACAAGAACGTCGCGACGCCGAACAGGGGCACGAAGATATCGAGCATCGAAACTCGTGATTGAACGAATGCGAGAAGATCGGCGGCCAGCAATCCCGAGGCCAGACTCGCACCGAGCGTCGATCTCAGGATCTTGCGCGCCAGGAAGTAGAGCAACAGGATCGTGAGCGTTCCGGCGATCGCGCTCGCCACGCGCCAACCCGTCTCGTTGTGGCCGAAGAACCTGATCCCAATGGAGATCAGCCACTTTCCCAATGGCGGGTGAACGTAGTTTTCAGGCGACTCAATGCCGCAGATAGACGGCGATTCCCCCGCGTAGAGACAAGCGTCCTTCGCGTAGTAGACCTCGTCGAACATCAGACCCTTGGCATCGCTGAGACCTATGAGTCGAACGACCCCGCCCGCGAGAGTTATCACGGTCATGCACAGCCAGTCGAGACGCGTCCAGGTGGGCCGGCGCACGTCTTCCTTCTTTCCGGTTGCGATGGGCGCGCGCTCGTTGGGTTCGTCGCTCACGGGAGCATCAGTCTAGTGGGCGCTTCACCCGGCAGCCGGGTTCGGGGCCGGATCGACTTGCGGGTGTCGGTAGTCTCCGCTCGTGCAAACACTCAAGGCAGGGACGAGGGGCGTACTCGACCGTCCCCTTTCCGCCCTACCGCTGACAGTCGAGGGATTCTTGCTCGCCGCGCTGCTTCTACTCGGCCTGGTTCCAGCCAACGGCACCGTGGCACCGGCAGCTGCGGTCTGGCCCTTCGACCTGTATTTTGACTTGAAGCAGACCGTCGCGTTTTCCTCCGGTTGGCTGGCGTTCGGCGTCATCCTTGTCGTCCTCATTCTGTTCAGGTCCATGCTTCTCGCCCTCACGGCGACGCTAGCGGACGGCCCGGATGCCTCGATCCGGAGAGCCCTTCGAGGCGCGGTTGGACTTGGGCTCGTTGCTGCTTTGCTCCTCGTTCCCGTTGCCGGGCTGTACTTCGTTGCCGTCGCCATACGCTACGCGCCGTTTGCGTGGGTGGCCGGCGGGCTCGGTCTCCTGATCGGCTGGCGGCTGTGCAGACGAGGGGTCGGGCTCGATGCGGGCGTTGCAGCTCAGGGGGGTCCGGTCCCGGAGTTCTCCTCTTTCGTGCTGTACGCCGTCGCCCTCATGGCTATGGGCGCGGCTATCGCGTCATTGTCCGGCCGCTCCACGGCCGCGGCCGCGCTGCTCGTCGTCTGCGTCGGCCCGCTCCATGCACTCGTCTGGGTCGGGTGGCGCCGCCGAGCAGCTAAAGGAGTCGCTTCGTCCGAGGGCAGAGCGTTGGCGGCACTCGCCTTCTTTCTCTTCCTTGCGTTCTTCATCTCGTCGGCCATCGATCGCAACCTCCGCGACTACGACGTGGTGCCCGCCGACTACGAGGGCTCGATGCTCCTTCTGGGGGGAGCGGACTCGACTTCCAAGACGGGGGCTCTCGCGGATCTCGACCCCGGGGCCCTCGGGTATGCGCCCAACCAGACGGAATTACTCTCCTATTCCTCCGACGGGCGCCCCTACTCAGCGGTAGATACCCGCCGGGACCTCGACGCGATCGCGGTGCGAGTCGCCGACCAGATCGCAGAGACACGCGACGAGCCAGTCGTTCTGCTCGGGCACTCGCAGGCCGCCCTGATACTGGACAGAATCTACGATCACAACCAGCCGGGACCCGATGCCGCCGCGGTCATATCGCCATCACCAACGGAACCTCCCTCGTTGGAGGTTCCTCCGCCCAATCAGGACGGAGCAGGCCGAGTCGGTGGAGATCTTGCGCGTGCGTACGCGGTGATTCTGGACGTCGTCAACCTCGCCACTTATGACATCGACGTGCCCTCCGCGCCCGTCGACCTCGAGCGGGTCGAGGTAGCCGATGCAGGCACCCCACGTCTCGCGCTTTGGGCGCTGGGCGACTCGATTCTCCTGGAGGACGACTGGCGGCGAACGGGGGAGACCAACCTCGTAGTCTTCAGTGATCATGTCGGTGCCACAAGCAATCCCCGGGCTCTGGATTCGGCTCGGCTGTTTCTGCAGGGCGAGGACATTCCAGCGGACGATTCTTCCTGGCGCTCCATCCTGGTGAACGTCTTCCGTTTCTCCTTCGAACCATGGCGTCCGGGGGGATGAGCGGCCGGCTCGTTCTCGTGGGAACTCCTATCGGGAACCTCGAGGACATCACCCGTCGAGCCCTGCGCACCTTGGAGGAGGCGGAGTTGATCGCGTGCGAGGACACGCGCCGAGCGCGCAAGCTTCTCGGCCACTACGGGATACGCGCTCGCGAGTTGATTACGTATCACGAGGCCAACGAGCGTCGTCAGGCAAGGAAACTGCTGGAACGAATCGAGGCGGGTGGCGAAGTGGTGCTCATCTCGGATGCGGGCATGCCAGGACTGAGTGATCCGGGCTTTCGTCTCGTCGAGGCCTGTGCTGACCGGGGCTACGAGGTCGTAGTCGTGCCCGGCCCGAGCGCGGTAGTAAGCGCTCTGACAATCTCGGGTTTGCCTCCGGGACGCTTCGTCTTTGAGGGTTTCTTACCGCGCAAGGCGGGCGACAGGCGGCGGCGCATAGCGGAGCTCGCAGCCGAGGAGCGCACGATGGTCTTCTTCGAATCCCCGCACCGAATCGCGGGTTCCCTTGCCGATCTCGCCGAGGGGCTCGGAGACCGGCCGGCAGTGGTGGCTCGGGAGCTGACCAAGATGTACGAAACGGCTCACCGCGGCGATCTCAGCGAGCTCCTGGCTATGGCTGAGGAGGGCGTGTTCAAAGGCGAGATCGTCGTCGTCGTAGCGGGGGCCGTGCGAGGAAGTGGAGTTAATGCGGGTCCCGAAGAGCTGGCCGAGCGCGCCGTTCAGCTCCTCGACGAGGGGATGGATCGGAAGGCGGTCATGATCGCAGTCGCCAAGGAGGCCGGTGTATCGAGGCGTGCGGTTTTCGACGCTCTGGTATCCGCCAAGAACAAGGACGGCTAAAACCTGGGTCAGCTGGCTGCAGTCACCGATTCGTCGAGTCTGACCTCGCGGGGGGTCGCTCTGCCGAGCTCGGCGGCGCAGTCCGAGCAGACTCGCCGATCCTTGTATGAGACGAGGCCCTGGTCGGAGGAGCAGAAGAGGCACACATCGAGGCGCTTGTTCAGAATGATGTGCTCGCCGTCGACGCTTATCTCGAGCTCATCGCCCTCGTGAATTCCGAAGACGCGCCGGAGTTCAGATGGGAGCACTATGCGTCCCAACTCATCGATCTTCCTGACGACCCCGGTAGACTTCACTAGCGGCTCCCTCATCCCAAAGGTTACTTGGCAGTTCCTGGTTAGCAGTATCCACTCCGTTGGGACGGGGTTCAATCACACAACGGGTAAGAACGGTCACTCGATCGGGTGAAGAAAAAGACCCGATCGGGCGGCGCCCGTAAATTCGCGAGGAACGACAGCATGGCCGACAGCTTTTACATCTCGACCCCGATCTACTACATAAACGACGTTCCGCACCTCGGTCACGCCTACACGGAGGTGGCGGCCGACTTTTTCGCGCGCTTCAAGCGCCTTCAGGGGTTCGACGTCACCTTCCTAACCGGCACCGACGAGCACGGTCAGAACGTTTTGCGGGCGGCCGAAGCCAAGGGGATGAGTCCCAAAGAGTGGGCCGACCAGGTCGTTCCGCGCTGGCACGAGGTCTGGAAGGCCCTCGATATCTCTTACACGGACTTCATCCGTACGACGGAGGCCCGCCACGAGGAGCCGGTTCAGAAGTTCGTTCAAGAGCTCTACGACCGCGGCGAGATCTACCTCGGATCCTACGAGGGCCTTTACTGCGTCGGATGCGAGGCCTTCAAGACGCCGGATGAGCTGGTCGACGGCAAGTGCCCCCTCCATCCCACCCGTGAGATCGAGCACGTAAAGGAAGAGAACTACTTCTTCAGATTGAGCAAGTACGCGGATCGATTGGTCGAGTTGTGGGAGACCGACGAGCGCAGTGTGATGCCGGAGGTTCGTCGCAACGAGGTGCTCGGCAAGGTCCGGCAGGGTCTCGAGGACCTTTCGATGTCCCGGATCAGCTTCGACTGGGGCATTCCAATCCCGTGGGACTCAAAACACGTCATCTATGTGTGGGTCGATGCGCTTCTCAATTACATAACCGCGGCTGGGTATGCAAGCGACGAGGCCAAGTTCAGCCGGCTGTGGCCCGCCGACGTTCATCTCATCGGCAAGGACATCCTGTGGTTTCACTCCGTTATCTGGCCGGCGATGTTGATGGCGCTCGACCTTCCGCTGCCGAGGACCGTCTACGCGCACGGATTCCTTCTTGTAGGCGGCGCCAAGATGAGCAAGTCATCATTGACCGGCATCAGCCCCAACGATCTGACGGAGACGTTCGGAACCGACGGCTACCGCTATTACTTCCTGCGTGAGGTCAGCTTCGGCCAAGATGGAACATTCTCGTGGGAGAGCATGCTGGCGCGTTATAACTCAGACCTCGCGAACGATTTCGGAAACCTCGCGTCGCGAGTCCTGAACATGATCGGGCGGTATCTCGGTGCGGAGGTTCCGGAACCGCCGTCTGCCTCCGAGCTCGATGACGCGGACCGGCGTTTGATCGACTCGTACGATCAGGCGCTTGGTGGAATGGAAATGGCCATGGAAGCGCTGAGCCCCACCGAGGCGCTCAAGGCCGCGTGGACTTTCGTTCGGAAAGCGAACTCTTACGTCGAGGAGGTCGGCCCCTGGGTCCTCGCTAAGGACGAGTCCCAACGACGTCGTCTCGAAGTGGTGCTCTACAACCTGGCGGAGACGCTCCGGCTCATCGCATTGTTGACCTTCCCCGCCACGCCACGGGCCGCCCAGGAGTTGTGGCGAAGGCTGGGCCTTGACGGCGAGCTCGACCGAGCCTCTTTTGCGGTTGACGGCAAGTGGGGTGGACTAGCGGCGGGCGCGAAGACGACGAAGGGCGACGCCCTGTTTCCTCGTCTCGAAGACGAGAGCTAGAACGCGAAGCCCCACATGTGGTTCGACTCGCACTGTCACCTTCATCTCTGTGAGCAGGAGGTGTCTCTCGACGACCTGTTGACGCGAGCGAGGACGAACCGTGTCGAGCAGATGGTTGCCGTTGGAATCGAGGTTGCTTCGAGCGAACGCGCCCTCGACATCGCGCGCAAGCACGAAGGCGTGTACGCCTCAGCCGGCGTCCACCCGAACGATGCAACGTCGTGGAACGAGGAGGCCGGGCAGCGCATCGACGAGCTGCTCTCGCTCAACGAGGTCGTGGCGGTCGGCGAGACGGGGCTCGACTTCTACCGCGATTACACGCCGCACGATGTCCAGCGCGCCGCTTTTCGGGACCACATTGATCTCGCCAAGGGACATCGCAAGCCGCTGGTCATCCACACGCGCGATTCGACTAGGGCGGCAATCGATGAGCTCGTGGCCGCCGGTCCACCAGAGAAGCTCATCTTTCATTGTTGGTCCGGCACCACTGACGAGCTCAAGGCGGCCCTAGAGCTCGGCGCACACGTTTCGTTCGCGGGCAATGTGTCGTTCAAGTCCGCGGCTGACCTCCGGGAGGCCGCTCTGCTCGTGCCGGATAACCAGCTGCTGGTCGAGACGGATTCGCCGTTCCTGGCCCCCGTTCCGCACCGCGGCAAGCCCAACGAGCCCGGATTCGTGGCGTCCGTCGGTAGGGCAGTCGCCGAGGCCCGAGGTCAGGACGAGGCGGAGACAGCTCGCTCAACTACTGACAACGCGCGGCGAATCTTCGGCCTGGCTCGATGACGGATGGCCGTCTCCTCGGCGCGCGCCGGTTGCGGGAGCTGTTCGAGACACACGGCATTCGCCCGCATAAGGAGCTGGGACAGAACTTCGTCGTCGATCCCAACTCCATCCGCAAGGTTGTCGACGCTGCAGGTGATCTCAGCGAGAGAACGGTGCTCGAGATCGGCGCGGGTGCGGGGTCACTCACACTCGGTCTCGCTCGAGCTGCTCGAAGGGTCATCGCAATCGAGTTCGACGCACGCATAATTCCCGCCCTGAGAGAGTCGCTTGACGGGATCGACAATGTCGAGATCGTGGAAGCCGACGCGCTGAAGCTCGATTACGCGGCAATCGAAGCCACCGAGGTTGTCGCGAATCTCCCCTACAACATCGCAGTTCCACTCGTCCTCACCGTGCTTGAAAATGCTTCTCAGGTATCGTCGCTGACCGTCATGACTCAACGGGAGGTCGGGGAACGTTTGGCCGCAAGGCCGGGAAGCAAGTCCTACGGACAAGTAAGCGTGCTCGTGGGCCACTGGACGCAGGCGGTGGTCGCGGCACGAATTTCCCGGAACGCGTTTTACCCTGTCCCCGCCGTTGACTCTGTCCTTGTGCGCCTCGACCGCCGTGAGCCGCCAGAAGTTGACTACGCGCACCTCAAGGAGGTCGTGAAGACCGCGTTCGCGCAAAGGCGCAAGACTCTGCGCAACACGCTCGGCCCCCTTGGGAGCTCCGTGTCCGAGATCGAGGACAAGCTTCGAATCGCCGGGATCGATCCCGGTGCACGTCCCGAGACCGTGTCGCTCGACGGTTGGGTTGAGATCGCTCGGCAACTCGTTGCTTCCGAGGCGAGCAGCCCCGAATGAGCCGCGGGTTGAGATTGCGGACCAATGCCAAGACCAACCTTCTCCTTCGGGTTCTCGGCCGGCGTCCGGACGGCTATCACGAGATAGAGACGATCTTCCATACGTTGAGTCTGGCTGACACGATCTCCATCGAGCCGACGACGAGCGATGAGATCGAGGTCGCCATGCATTCTGAGACCTCGCCCCCCGGCGGCCTCCCTCTCGCGTCCGACAACCTCGTCTCCGCGGCGGCTCGGAAGCTGATCGAGGCAGACGGCCCGGGGCGCGGGGTGAGGATCGAGATCGACAAGCGCATCCCCATCGGAGCGGGCCTGGGCGGAGGCAGTGGGAACGCGGCCGGCGTTCTCGAGGGTCTGAACGAGATGTGGGGACTCGGGCTGGACTTGGGGAGTCTCGCCAGGCTCGCATTGGACATCGGCGCCGACGTCCCTTACTGCCTGACGGGGGGAACCGCCCTGGCAACGGGTCTGGGCGAGAGAACCATGCCCCTTACGGTCCCCGAGACGCTGTGGTTTGCCTTGGGTGTCAGCAACGAGCCGCTGCTGACTCGTGAGGTCTACAGAGAGTTCGAGGCCCATCGCGATGCGGCCGATGTCGGCAGCGGACCCATGCGTCTTGCTCTCGGCCAGGGCGATGTGGTCGCCGTGGCCGCACTGGTCCACAACGATCTCGAGCCCCCCGCTTTCCGCTTGCGACCGGGCCTCGCCCAGCTGAAGGCAGCGATGCTCGGTGCGGGAGCCTTGGGGGCCGTGATGTCCGGCTCCGGCCCGACGATGGTCGGCCTGGCCCGCGACCGCGACCACGCGACCGCTATCGCCGAGGCCGCCGAGCAGTCGTTCGATCGTGTGGTGGTGTCGTCAAGCAGACCCGTTTGCGTCGAGCGCCTGGACTAAGCTCAGGGCGCACCGAATCAGGTCTATGCCCCGTGGGGTAATGGCAGCCCGAGGGATTTTGGTTCCCTAGGTCGTGGTTCGAGTCCACGCGGGGCAGCTGAGCAAAGTCAGGACGGCAACGGAAGACCCGGAGGGCACCACGTGAAAGCGGAGCATTGAGCCTCACAGTCATCGTGCTCGCGGCAGGCGAGGGCAAGCGGATGAGGTCGAGCACTCCCAAGGTGCTTCACAAGGCGGCCGGACGGTCGCTACTTGGTCATGTCCTGTCGGCGACGGGACCACTCGAGCCCGAGCGAACGATCGTGGTCACGTCGGCACGACGGAAAGAGATCGAATCGGCTCTCGAGGCTGAGGGTTTCGCCGAGGGCCTCGAGTTCGTGGTTCAGGATCCTCCCCGCGGCACCGCAGACGCTGCCCGCATCGCGTTGGATGCGCTCGACGAGGTCGGCGGTCATGTGCTGATAGTCCCGGGGGACACCCCGATGCTCGATCTTCATTCCCTTCGCGCTCTGGTACTCGAACACGAAGCACGACAGGCCGCAGTCAGCCTGATGTCGGCACGAGTCCAAGATGCCTCCGGATACGGGCACGTCATTCGCGACGACGATGGGCGCGTCCTGAGGATCGTGGAACATCGCGATGCGACCGAAGAGGAACGACAAGTCGATGAGATCAACGCGAGCGTTTACGTGTTCGATCTCGAACGTCTGCGAGACGCGCTCGGAAAGGTGGACGACGGCAACGCGCAGGGCGAGTTTTATCTCACCGATGTGGTCGAGCTCTTTCACAACGAGGGCGAGACCGTCGCCGCCTATCGCACGAAGGAATCGGAGGTGAGAGGCGTCAATTCACGTTCTCAGCTTGCCATTGCTTCCGCGTCGGTTCGGCTCCGGACGTGCGAGCGGCTCATGGACGAAGGCGTGACGATCATCGACCCCCCGACCACCTACATCGACGCAACCGCCGTGATCGAGCCCGATGCAATCATTCATCCCTTCACCTTCATCGAGGGGAAAACGGTGATCCGGAACGGCGCGGAGATAGGCCCCCAGGTACGAATTGTCGATTCGGAGGTCGAGGAGGGAGCGAAGGTCTCCTTCTCCGTCGTAGTCGAATCCTCGCTCGGCCCCCAATCCTCGGTCGGCCCCTTTGCCTCGCTGCGTCCCGGCACGAGACTCGAACGCGGCGCCAAGATCGGCACTTTCGTCGAGGCCAAGAAAGTCCACCTCGGACGGGACAGCCGGGCCAACCATCTGACCTACCTGGGGGACGCCGAGATAGGTGAGGGTGTCAACATCGGGGCGGGAACCATCACGACGAATTGGGACGGAATGAACAAGCATCAGACAATCATCGAGGACGAGGCGTACATCGCATCGGACACGATGCTCGTGGCCCCCGTGAAGGTGGGCAAGCGGGCTGCCACGGGGGCCGGCGCGGTCGTAAAGGACGACGTACCCGACGGGGCCCTCGCCGTCGGGGTGCCGGCCCGAATCATCGAAGGGAAGGGCAACAGAATGCCGCCAAGGAAAGTGCAGGACAAGGACGGCGAGGAAGGGCAACACGCGGGAGAATAGAACCGCGACCGTCAAGGCCTCGGAGGAGATAGGTGCAGCTACCAACCCACAAGCGTTTGATGCTTTTCTCGGGGACGGCGAACCAGGCCCTCGCCCATGAAGTTGCTCAGTGTCTCGGCATGAAGCTCGGAAGCGTCGAGATATCCACCTTCGCGAGCTCCGAGACCTACGTTCGTTTCGGGGAATCCGTTCGTGGGATCGATGCTTTCGTCATCCAA
>Ga0190265_10002878_pt1 | contig 11657 bp, 11 predicted proteins | sample Popmic124T_FD_133135 | JGI IMG/M metagenome (GOLD analysis project Ga0190265, IMG submission 133135) | Populus adjacent soil microbial communities from riparian zone of Indian Creek, Utah, USA - 124 T | ecosystem: Environmental > Terrestrial > Soil > Riparian zone | place: USA: Utah | collected...
GCACTCCGGGTCCCTGCACTCACAGCAACATCATGACAGCACACCGCAACGGGTGTCGTGGGCAGCCGCGCGGCAGGCCACGCTGCACTGCCTCACCGGGTGCGCGATCGGCGAGGTCCTCGGCATGGTCATCGGGACGTCGCTCGGGCTGCACGACGCGGCGACCGTGGCCCTGGCGATCGCGCTCGCCTTCGTCTTCGGCTACGCGCTCACCGTGCGGATCGTGCTGCGCGGCGGACTGCCGCTGCGCCGGGCGGTGCAGGTGGCCCTGGCCGCCGACACCGTCTCGATCCTGGTCATGGAACTGGTCGACAACGCGGTGATCCTGGCCGTGCCGGGGGCCATGGAGGCCGGACTGACCAGTGTCCTCTTCTGGGGAGCACTGGCCGGTGCACTCGCCGTCGCCTTCGTGGTCACGCTGCCGATCAACCGTGCCCTCATGAGCCGCGGCAAGGGGCACGCGGTCGTCCACGAGATGCACTGAGCACCCGGGCCCGGACGGAGAACGGCCCCGGCCTCCAGCGGAGGTCGGGGCCGTGTCGGGACGGCGCCGCGCGGCGGCGGCGCCGGCTCGCCCGGGCGCCGCGTCAGCGGTTGGCGAGGGTGAGGAGCTCGTCGCGCATCGCCGGGCTGCTCGTGCGGGCGAGCGCCTGGTTCAGGGCCCGCCGGGTACGCGCGGCCTGACGACGCTGCTGCCAACGGGTCGTGACGGTGCTCATCTTTCATGCCTCTTTCATCGAAGTAGATCGCCTACACCCTTAGCAATGCAGGCGTACACCACTCTATTCCGACGAATCCTAGGTAGACCTGAAGCAGAGCCGTTGTTCCCTCACCCGACAGGGTGAGAGTGGTCACCCGGCGAGGACCGACCGGGCGGCCGCGCGCGCCGCCTGCGGGTCGTCGGTCGCCAGCGCGGCCGCGGCGGCGCGCTCACAGGCGTCGAGGTCCGCCGTCGCCAGCCGGGCGCCCACCCGGGCGACGGCGGAGGTGGCGCAGGACAGCGAGGTCACGCCGAGGCCGACCAGCACGCAGCCCAGCAGGGGGTCGGCCGCGGCCTCGCCGCACACGCCCACGGGCTTCCCGACCCGCTTGCCGGCGGCGGCGGTGACCGCGACGAGCTCGAGGAGCGCCGGCTGCCAGGGGTCGGTGAGCTCGGCGAGGTCCGCGGAGAGCCGGTCGGCCGCGAGCGCGTACTGGGAGAGGTCATTGGTCCCGATGGACAAGAAGTCCACGTGGGCGAGGAGCCGCTCGGCGTGAAGGGCGGCAGAGGGCACCTCGATCATCACGCCGGGCACGAGACCCCGCGCCCGGACGGCCGCCGCGAAGCCCGCCGCCTCCGGGACCGTGGCCACCATCGGCGCCATCACCCACGGCGTCGAGCCCGTGCGCCCGGCCGCCTCCGCGATCGCGTCGAGCTGCCGCTCGAGCAGGCCCGGGTCGCGGCGGGCCACCCGCAGGCCGCGGACGCCCAGCGCCGGGTTCGCCTCGTCCGGCGGGGTGGCGAAGGCCAGCGGCTTGTCCGAGCCGGCGTCGAGGGTGCGGACGACGACCTTCTGGCCGGGGAAGGCCGCGAGCACCTCGGCGTACCCGGTCGCCTGCTCCTCGACCGTCGGCTCCTGCGCGCGCCCGAGGAACGCCAGCTCGGTGCGGAAGAGCCCGATCCCCTCGGCGTGCGCGCCGGCCGCTGCGCGGGCTCCGGCGCCGTCCTGCACGTTGGCCAGCACCTGGACGACGTGGCCGTCGCGCGTGCGCCCCGGCCCCGCGTAGCCGGCCAGCGCCTCGGCGGCCCGCCGCGCCGCGTCCACGCGCAACCGGGCCTCGGCCGGATCGGGATCCACGGTGACCGTGCCCTGCTCGCCGTCGACGAGCACCGTCGCGCCGGCCGGGACGTCCTCCAGCCCGCCGACGCCGACGACGCAGGGCAGCCCGAGCTGGCGGGCGATGATCGCGGTGTGGCTGGTCGTGCCACCCAGGCGCGTGGCCAGCGCGAGGATGCGGGCCGGGTCGAGCCCGGCGGTGTCGGCCGGCGCGAGGTCGTCGGCGAGCAGGACCGACGGCTGGTCGGGGGCCGGCACGCCCGGCTCCCCCTGGCCGGTCAGCTCCGCCACGATCCGGTCGCGCACGTCCCGGACGTCGGGCACCCGCTCGGCCATCAGCCCGCCCAGCGACGCGAACATGTCCATGAACTGCTGCGCCGCACGGACGGCCGCCACCGCGGCCGGCGCGCCCTCGTCGATGCGCTGCTCCGCGGTGGTGCGCAGGGCGCGATCCCGCGCGATCCCGGCGGTGGTGCTGAGGACCTCGGCGCTCACCCCGGTCGAGGCGGCGGCCCGCGCGGTCAGCCGCCCGGCCACCACCTCGGCGGCCGCTGAGTACCGGGCCTTCTCCTCCTCGCGGCGGTCCTCGGGGACGGGCGCCTGCTGCTCCTCCGGCAACCGCACCGCCCCGGCCGGGCGGACGACGGGTCCGACGGCGGCACCCGGCACCACGGGGGTGCCCGTCAGGACGGCGGGTCCGGTGGTCGAGGGCGACGAGACGGTGGTCGACATGGGAGACCTCGCATCGGGAACGGCGGCGAGACGGGCCCCCCGCCTCGGTGATCAGAGTCACGAAAACGTCTTGACTTGTCAACCAAACGGACGTAGAACAACACAAGCACAGACCGAAAGCCACACGGTCGGACATCCGTCCAGCACCCGGAGGACAGCGTGCTCTATCCAGAAGAGCGCCAACAGGCGATCGCCGCGCGGGTCGCCGACCGTGGCCGGCTCGCCGTCACCGCCCTCGCCGAGGAGTTCGGCGTCACCACCGAGACGGTCCGCCGCGACCTCGCCGTCCTCGAGCGCGCCGGGATGCTGCGGCGGGTGCACGGCGGCGCGGTCCCGGCGGGCGCCCTGACCCTGGTCGAGCCGGGCCTCGGCGAGCGGCACCGGTCGCGCAGCGAGCAGAAGCGGGCGATCGCCGCGGCGGCCCTGGCGCTCCTGCCCGGCCCCGACGGCAGCATCGCCCTGGACGGCGGCACCACCACGGCCGCCCTCGCCGAGATCCTGCCCGCCGACCGCCGGCTGCTCGCCGTCACCTCCTCGGTGCCCATCGCGTCCCGGCTCTCCGTCACCGCCGGGATCACGCTGCACGTGCTCGGCGGGCGCGTCCGCGGCGTCACCCAGTGCGCGGTGGGCGAGACCACGGTGCGCGCGCTGGCCGAGCTGAGCGTCGACGTCGCGTTCCTGGGCGCGAACGGGATCACGCCGGGGCACGGCTTCACCACCCCCGACGACGCGGAGGCCTCGGTCAAGCGGGCCATCGTCCGGGCCGGGCAGCGCGTGGTCGTGCTGGCCGACAGCAGCAAGCTCGGCCGCGAGCACCTCGTCCGCTACGCGGCGATCGAGGACGTCGACGTCCTGGTCACCGACGAGGGCGCCGATCCCGCCGTCGTCGCCGAGCTGGAGAAGGCCGGCATCGAGGTCGTGCTCGCGTGAGCGCCTCGCGCATCGTCACGCTGACGGCCAACCCGAGCCTGGACCGCACGCTCGACCTCCCCGCCCCGCTGACCGCGGGCGGGATCGTCCGGCTGGCCGGCACCAGCACCGAGCCCGGCGGCAAGGGCGTCAACGTGGCCCGCGCGATCGCCGCGGCGGGCGGCGACGTCGTCTCCGTCCTCCCCGCCGCCGCGTCCGACCCGATCGTCACGGCCCTGCGGGCCCTCGGGCTCGAGATGGCCACCGTGCCGGTGCAGGAGCCGGTGCGCACCAACTACACCCTGGTCGATCCCGCCGGGACGACGACGAAGCTCAACGAACCGGGCGCCGCGCTCACCGAGGCGACGCGGGCGGCGCTCAGCGGCATCCTGCACGGGCACGCCGCAGCCGCGCAGTGGGTCGTGCTGTCCGGATCCCTGCCGCCGGGGACGCCGGCCGATTGGTACGCCGACCTGGTGCGGTCGCTGCGCGACACCGGCGCCCGCATCGCCGTCGACACCAGCGAGGCGCCCCTGCTCGCGCTCCTGGCGGCCGGGCCCGACGCGGCACCGGACCTGCTCAAGCCCAACGCCGAGGAGCTGGCCCAGCTGGCCCGGTCGTCCGAGGAGGAGCTGCTCGGGGACCCTGCCGCGATGCTGGCGGCGGTGCGCGTGCTGCACGACCGCGGGGTCGGCGAGGTGCTGCTCACGCTCGGCGGCGACGGTGCGGTGCTCTCCACGGCCGACGGCGGCCTCTGGTCCGCGATCCCGCCCCGGATCACCGTCCGCAGCACCGTCGGCGCCGGCGACTGCAGCCTGGCCGGTCACCTCCTCGCCGCCCTGGCCGGCGCCGCCCCGGCCGAGCGACTGCGCTCCGCGGTCGCCTACGGCGCGGCCAGTGCGTCGCTCCCCGGATCCGCCGTCCCCACCCCGGCCCAGGTGGACGGTCCCGCAGTACGGGTCATCGCCGGACTGCCCGGCACCAGCAGCGAACCCCGCACAGCTCCTGTCCCACCCGACCGCCCGTCCCCCGTTCCGGCCGCCGGCCGAGACGTCCCCTGAAGCCCGGGAGAGGTCCCATGCCCGCACTCATCACCACCGACCTGGTCGCGCTCGACGCCGACCTGGGCGCCGACAAGGGTGCCGTCGTGCGCCGGCTGGCCGAACTGGTCGCCGGCGCAGGGCGCGCCACCGACGCCGACGCCCTGCACGCCGACGTGCTCGCCCGCGAGGCCCAGGCGGCGACCGGGCTGCCCGGCGGCATCGCCATCCCGCACTGCCGCTCGGAGGCGGTCACCGAAGCGTCCCTGGCCTTCGCCCGGCTCGCCCCCAAGGTCGACTTCGGGGCGCCGGACGGTCCCGCGGACCTGGCCTTCCTCATCGCCGCGCCCGCGCACGGCGACGCCGACCACCTCACCCTGCTCACCGCGCTCGCCCGGGCGCTGGTGCGCCCCGAGTTCGTGGCCTCGCTGCGCGCGGCGTCCTCGGCCGAGGAGATCGTCCGGCTGGTGGACGAGGTCGTCTCACCCCCGCCGGCGGAGTCCCCCGCCACGGCGACGACGACCGCGCCCGCCGCTGCCGCGCCGGCCGCCGCGCCGGTCGCCCGGAAGAGCATCGTGGTCGTGAGCGCCTGCCCGACCGGCATCGCGCACACCTACATGGCGGCCGACAAGCTCGTCGCGGCGGGCAAGGCCGCCGGGGTCGACATCCACGTGGAGACGCAGGGCTCGTCGGGGTCCACCCCGCTCGACCCGGCCGTCATCCGCGCCGCCGACGCCGCGATCTTCGCCGTCGACGTCGGCGTGCGGGACCAGGGCCGGTTCGCCGGCAAGCCGCTGGTGCAGAGCGGCACCAAACGGGCCATCAACGAGCCGGACGTCATGATCCGCGAGGCGCTGGCCGCCGCGGAGGACCCGAACGGCCGACGGGTGTCCGGAGCTGCCTCGGCCGAGGCCCCGGCCTCCTCGGGCGGCGGAGGGGCGGCACGCACCGGCACGGAGATCCGCCGCTGGCTGCTCACCGGCGTCAGCTACATGATCCCGTTCGTCGCGGCCGGGGGTCTGCTGATCGCCCTCGGCTTCGCCCTCGGTGGGTATCAGATCGTCAACCCCAACCCGGACGTCGACGGCCAGAGCTACGCGCTGAGCTGGGTGCTCAACAACTCGCTGTTCGACCTACCCACCGGCGCCAACACCGAGGAGCTCCGCTTCGGGATCCTCGGCTACCTGGGCGCGGTCTGCACCGTCCTGGGGCAGGCCGCCTTCGCCTTCCTGGTGCCGGCGCTGGCCGGCTACATCGCCTACGCGATCGCGGACCGCCCGGGCATCGCCCCCGGCTTCGTGATCGGCGCCGTGTCGGTGACCGTGGGCGCCGGCTTCCTCGGCGGGCTGATCGGCGGCATCCTCGCCGGCCTGGTCGCACTGTGGATCAGCCGGTGGAAGCTGCCGACCGGCGTGCGCGGTCTGCAGCCGGTGGTCATCATCCCGCTGGTGGCGACGCTCGTCTCCAGCGGGATCATGGTGATGGTGCTCGGCCGCCCGCTCGCTGCGGCCCTCAGCGGCCTCGGCGACTGGCTCAACGGCCTGAGCGGCTCCTCCGCGATCCTCCTCGGCATCCTCCTCGGCCTGATGATGTGCTTCGACCTGGGCGGGCCGATCAACAAGGCGGCCTACCTCTTCGCGACAGCAGGGCTGGCCTCGCAGACCACCGGCTCCTTCGTGATCATGGCCACGGTCATGGCAGCAGGCATGGTGCCGCCGCTGGCCATGGCGCTGAGCACGACCATCCGCCCCAAGCTGTACCCGCCGGCCGAGCGGGAGAACGGCAAGGCTGCCTGGCTCCTGGGCCTGTCCTTCATCTCCGAGGGCGCGATCCCCTTCGCCGCGGCCGACCCGTTGCGGGTCATCCCCTCGATGATGCTCGGCGGAGCTACCACCGGCGCCATCGTGGCCGTCCTCGACATCGAGGCGCGCGCTCCGCACGGCGGGGTGTTCGTGTTCTTCGCGATCAGCAACTTCCTGCTGTGGCTGCTGGCGATCGCCATCGGCACGGTCGTCGGTGGCATCGCGGTCACCGTCGCGAAGAGCATCGGGCGCACCGACGCCGAGGACGCCCCCGAGGACGCGGTGGACCTGGAGCACTCGCACACCCCCACCCACGCCGCCCCGGCGCGCGCCGGGACAGCCTGACCGGCAAGCTGCAACCACTCCCCCGCAGGACCGCGAGAAGAGGACAGATGCCCAGTCAGACCGTCACCGTCGGGTCCCGGGTGGGACTGCACGCCCGGCCCGCCGCCCTGATCGCCGAGGCCGTCGGGAAAGCCGGGGTGCCCGTCACCCTCGCCACCCCGGACGGGAACGCCGTCGACGCCGGCTCGCCGCTGATGATCATGACGCTCGGCGCCAAGCAGGGCACCGAGGTCGTGGTCACCAGCGACGACCAGGCCGTGCTGGACCAGATCGCGGACCTGGTCGCCCAGGACCTCGACGCGGAGTGAGCTGAGACGCCGACGGCGCCCGTCCCCTTCGCAGGGGGGCGGGCGCCGTCAGTACGTTCTGGAACGGCCTCCTTGCAGGGCCCCGCCGCGAGCGTGCGAGCGGTGGCGGGCAAGGGGGTCCTTCTACGGCTGGTCGGGCCGGGAGACGTCGCCACGCCAGGCACCGGTCTCGGTGCCGCGGCTCTCGATGAACTCCTTGAACTTCTCGGCGTCGGCCTTCACCTGGCGGTCGTCGAAGCCCAGGGCGGCGCCGGCCTTCTCGAGCAGACCCTCGGGCTCCCAGTCGATCTGGATCATCACGCGGGTCTTGGCCTCGTCCAGCCGGTGGAAGGTGACCACCCCGGCGTGCTTGGCCTCACCGCTGGTGCTCGTCCAGGCGACGCGCTCCTCGGGGTGCTGCTCGGTGATCTCGGCGTCGAACTCGCGCTTCACGCCGTCGATGTTGGTGACCCAGTGGGTGTGGGTGTCGTCGAGCTGGGTGATGCGCTCCACCCCACCCATGAACTGGGGGAACGACTCGAACTGCGTCCACTGGTCGTAGACGGCCCGGATGGGGACGTCGACGTCGATGGACTCCTGCACGCTGGCCACGTTCAGCTCCTCTGCATCGCGAACTCGGTCGCGCACCACCTACCCCGCGCCTCGCCGTCCGACACCTGAACGAGCAGGTCAGCGACCCGTCACGTGATGAGCAGCGCGAGTCGCGCCGTGCGCGGCTGCCGGTGTACGCGCTCCACGAGGCGCTCGATGCCCAGGACGAGCGGGGACTCCAGGGGATACGTCCGCCGGATCGTGGCCCGGGCGTGCTCCACGTCGTCGGAGCCCTCGCGCACCTCCGCCGTTCCGGCGACCGGGACGACCCCGTCGGCGACCTTCCCGAAGCGACCGCAGGGGCGGAGCTCGACGCGGGGGTCGTGCCGCAGCCGCTTCACCTTCCCGCTGCCGGCGGGGGTCAGGACGACGAGCGACGTCCCGGACCGCGCGACCCAGACCGGGGTGGACACCCGCTCCCCCGACCGGCGGAACGTGGTCAGCGAGACGAAGCGGGACTCGGCGAGCGGCAGCAGGGGGTACACCCGGCCGACGGTAGGCGGCCCGCCGCGGGCGCCCGGGGTCAGCGGAGCGCCGCCGCGATGCTCCCGCGCACCGGGCGGCCGTCGAGCAGCAGCATCTGGGCCAGGTGGTAGGCGTCCGGCTGGCCCGCCCACGTGCCGCTGCCGACCTCGCCGGACGGCGTCAGCTCGTGGTGCCAGCTGCCGGTGGAGGGGTCGGCGAAGCGCTCCTCCCCGTGCGCGCGCCACCGTCGGGCGAGCTCGCGGTAGGCCGGTTCCCCGGTGACCTCGGCCAGCACGGTGGCCGCCGCGACGGCCTCGCAGAGCACCCAGTGCATGCGGGCGCCCACGACCGGCCGGTCGTCCCAGCCCAGCGTGTAGGGGAAGCCGTCCTGCCCGTCGGCGGCCCAGCCCCGCGACGCGGCGGCCGTGAACAGGTCGACGGCGTCGGCGAGCAGCCACGGCGGCGGCTCCGGCGTCCCGGCGCGGACGTGCAGGGCGAGCCGCGCCCACTCGAACTGGTGCCCGATCGTCACGCCGTAGGGGCGGAAGGGATCGGCCGGTCTGTCGCGGTTGAAGTCGGGCAACGGCTGCCAGTCGCTGGTGAAGTGCTCGGGCAGCCGCCAGTCGCCCTCGCGCGCCCAGCCGTGCACGACCCGCTCGGTCACCCGCCGCGCCTGCCGGCGCAGCCGCCCGGCGGTGGCGGGGTCGCCGACGGCGTCCGCCGCGGCCAGCATCGCCTCGACGCCGTGCATGTTGGCGTTGACGCCGCGGTAGGGGTCCAGCCGCGTCCAGGCCCGGTCCCACTCCTCGACGGCGAGGCCCTCGTGGTCGTCCCAGAACCGGGTCTGCCAGACCTGCAGCGCGTCCTCCAGCAGCGCCGGGCCCCCCGGGATGCCCGCCGTCGCCGCGGTCGACCCGGCGAGCACCGCGAACGCGTGCACGTACGCGGCCTTGGCGTCGTCCTCGGTGCTCGCCCGCCATCCGCCGTGCTCGGCGTCGCGCAGCGGCCCCTCGGTGAGCGCCACGACGCCGTGCCGGGACAGCTCGGCCGCCCCCGGCCGGCCCAGCAGCGCGGCCAGCCCGAAGACGTGCGTCATCCGCGCGACGATCCAGGTCTCCACGGGCCGGTCGGGCAGCACCCGGCCGTCGGCCCCGAGGTAGCCGAAGCCGCCGTCGTCCACCCAGGACCGGGCCGCGAAGCCGAGCAGCCCGTCGAGGTCGGTCACCGTGCGCGCCCGGCGGCGGCGACCCCCAGCGCGAGCCGGATCGTCGCTACCATGATCACGACCAGTCCGACCAGCCGCACGAACCCGGCACCGATGTTCGGCCCCGCGGCGACGAGGAGGTCGAGCAGCACCAGCACCGCGAGCGCCCCGAGCACGACACCGCCGATCCGGCGGGCGCTCTCCTCCGACGCCGAGGAGAGCAGCAGCAGGCCACCGACCAGGGCGCACCCGTACCCGGCGAACTGGACCAGGGACGGCGCCAGTCCCTGCTCCAGCCCCGGCCGGCTGCCGCTCACCACGATCGCGATGCCGCTGCAGAGCAGAAGGACCCCCTGCCCCCCACCGCTCGCCCGCTCGCGGCGGGCCCCTGCAGGGGGCCGAACCTGGTCACCCATGGGGACAGCCTTCCGTCGAGCGCAGTCAGAACGCCAGCGCCGCCCCCGGATCGTGCAGCAGCGCGCCGATGTCGGCCAGGAAGCGCGAGCCCAACTCGCCGTCGATGATCCGGTGGTCGAAGGACAGCGCCAGCTGCGTCACCTGCCGCGGCACGACCTTCCCCTTGTGCACCCACGGCATCTCCCGGACCGCACCGAAGGCCAGGATCGCCGACTCCCCCGGGTTGAGGATCGGCGTCCCGGTGTCGACGCCGAAGACGCCGACGTTGGTGATGGTGATCGTCCCGCCGGACATGTCCGCCGGCGCCGTCTTCCCCTCGCGCGCAGTCGCGGTCAGGTCGGCCAGCGCCCCGGCGAGCTCGGCCAACGAGAGCTGTCCGGCGTCCTTGATGTTCGGGACGACGAGACCGCGCGGGGTGGCCGCGGCGATACCGAGGTTCACGTAGTCCTTGACGACGATCTCCTGCGCGGCGTCGTCCCAGCTGCTGTTCACCATCGGGTGCCGGCGCACCGCGAGCAGCAGCGCCTTGGCGACGAAGAGCAAGGGGGTGACCTTGACGCCGGCCAGCTCCGGCCGGGCGGCGAGGCGGGCGCGGAGGTTCATCGTCCGCGTGACGTCGACGGTGAGGAACTCGGTGACGTGCGGGGCGGTGAAGGCGCTGGCCACCATCGCGGCGGCCGTGTGCTTGCGGACGCCCTTGATGGGGATCCGCTGCTCCCGCTGGGTCGACGGGACCTCGGCGCCGAAGGTGCCCTGGATGACCGATCCGCCCCGGGCGCCGGCCACCGCGGCGTCGACGTCGGCCCGGGTGATGACCCCGCCGGCGCCGGAGCCGGTGACCGTGGTCAGGTCGACCCCGAGGTCCTTGGCGTACTTGCGGACCGGGGGCTTCGCCAGGGGGCGCAGCCGGCCGCGGCCCGGAGCGGCACCGCCGGACGTCGCGGCGTCGCCGCGCAGCGCGTGCGCCTCGGCCTGCCGGCCCACCTCGAGCCCGCCGTGCCGCACCGGCTTCGTGCCGGCGTCGGGGGCGGTGGCCAGCAGGGGTGGGCGTTCGGAGCCGCCCGAGCCGTAGTCGGCCTCGGGCAGGACCACTGGTGCCGTCGCCCGCGCGGCGACGGTCTCGCCACCGCGACGGGGCCGGCGGCGGGCCTCGGTGTTCCGCGGACCGTAGCCGACCAGCACCGCGGTGCGGCCGCCCGGCGCGGCGCCACCGATCAGGCCGGCCGCCGGCTCCTCGGCCGGGGCAGCCGCGGCCGGGGCGGCGGGGGCGGCGTCCCCACCGATGTCGATCGTGATGATCGGCGTCCCGACGTCGACCATCGTGCCGGCCTCGAACAGCAGCTCGGTGACCGTGCCCGCGAAGGGTGACGGCAGCTCGACGGCGGCCTTGGCCGTCTCCACCTCGCACAGCGGCTGGTTCACGGTGACCGTGTCGCCGACGGCGACCAGCCACTGCAGGATCTCGCCCTCGGTCAGGCCCTCGCCGACATCGGGCAGCTTGAACTGTCTCGTCGCCATGCTCAGAACCCCATCGAGCGGTCGACGGCGTCGAGCACCCGGTCCAGGTCGGGCAGGTACTCCTCCTCGAGCTTCGACGGCGGGTACGGGGTGTCGTAACCGCCCACCCGCAGCACCGGCGCCTCCAAGGAGTGGAAGCAGGTCTCGGTGATGCGCGCGGCGATCTCCGCGCCCAGCCCGAGCGTGGTCGCCGCCTCGTGCACGACGACGCAGCGGCCGGTGCGTCGGACGCTCTCGATCACCGGGTCGAGGTCCAGCGGCGAGACGGTGCGCAGGTCGACGACCTCCAGCGAACGGCCCTCCTCGGCGGCCGCCTCGGCCGCCTGCAGCGCGGTCTTCACCATCGGCCCGTAGGCCAGGACGGTGACGTCGTCGCCACCGCGCACGACCCGCGAGCGGAACAGTGGCTCCGGCGTGGCCTCGGTGTCGACCTCCGCCTTCTCCCAGTACCGGCGCTTGGGCTCGAGGAAGACGATCGGGTCGGGGTGGGCGATGGCCTGCTGGATGCC
>Ga0190265_10002879_pt1 | contig 11655 bp, 11 predicted proteins | sample Popmic124T_FD_133135 | JGI IMG/M metagenome (GOLD analysis project Ga0190265, IMG submission 133135) | Populus adjacent soil microbial communities from riparian zone of Indian Creek, Utah, USA - 124 T | ecosystem: Environmental > Terrestrial > Soil > Riparian zone | place: USA: Utah | collected...
AACATCTTCCTGACGGTTGCGCTCATGGACCTCAAGCTGTGGCAGCTTGCCGGTGTGGCGCTGCCGCTGATCGTGATCCTGATCGTGCAGGTAGTCGTGGTCGTAGTCGCCGCGATCACGGTGTCCTACGCCTTGATGGGCCGTGACTATGATTCGGCGGTCATGTCCAGCGGCTTCGTTGGATTCGTGCTCGGCACGACGGCCAACGCCGTAGCCAACATGCGCGCGCTGGTGGCGCGGTACGGCCCGGCGCCGCGCGCGTTCCTCGTCGTGCCGCTCGTCGGTGCGTTCTTCATCGACTTCACCAACGCCATCATCATCACGTTTTTCCTCAACTGGCTGAGCTGAACACGCGTCGCCAGCCGTGCTGTCTCCCCGAGAGGCGCCGGTCAGAATCGAACTGACGAGTAGCAGATTTGCAGTCTGCCGCCTTACCACTTGGCCACGGCGCCGTGTTATAAAGCTATTAGGTCGAGACTCCCCACAGCAATCGAGCGAGGTAGATCGCCAGAACGAGCCCGCCCACGACGATCGCGACCAGCACCGCCAGCGCCAGAAAGGTCGCGCCGAGCACGCCCCGCTGATCCGGCGACGATTCATCCATCGAGACGAGATGTCCCTGGAGCAGCATCACGTTCTTGGCGTTGGCCTTCCACGCCGCATCGAACAGATCGCCGACCGCGGGGACGATCCCCACCACCGTATCGATGCCGACGTTCGCGAGCATTCGCACGAGCGTCACAGTCGGAACCTGGGCGCGCGCGGCTTCTAGGATGATGTAGCCGGACAGCAGTCCGCCCACCACGTCCCCGATTCCCGGAATCAACCCGATCACCGCATCGAGCCCGATCGTTCGTCCGGTGCCGGGGATCGGGATCGAGCTGTCGAGCAGGTCGCCGAGGAAGCGGATCCGCTTCGACCTCCGCGCCAGCTCGGTACTGACCTCTCCGGTCTCGCGTTGCTTCATCTCGAACCGTTTCTGCGGATCACGATGTACGGGCATTCGTCAAAGATGGTCTTAACTGCCCGATCTGCCAGTCCACGGCCGTAGCCGACGAGGCGCGCCCGGCATTGACACTCGATTCTGCCCGCCTGATAATCCGCCATGAACACTCGGCTTTCCGGCGATCTGCGCATCGTGCCTGCCACCGCGAGTGATGTCCCGCTCATTCGCAGTCTGATTCTCGAGCTCGCCGAGTACGAGAGAGCGAAGTCCGGCGAGGCGCCGGTGACGGACGCGGACCTCGCGGCGACGCTTTTCGGCGACAGGCCGGCCGCGGAAGTGATTGTCGCCTATCTGGGTGACGAGCCCGCCGGTTTTGCGCTCTTCTTCCACAATTACTCGACCTGGCTCGGAAAGCGCGGAATCTTTCTCGAGGATCTGTTCGTGCGCCCCGCGGCGCGGAAGCACGGAGTGGGCTACGCGCTGTTTCGCGAGCTGGCGCGGATAGCGCTCGAGCGCGACTGCGGCCGGATCGACTGGTCCGTGCTCAAGTGGAACGAGCTGGCGATCTCGTTCTACCACCGCATTGGAGCGAAGCCGATGGACGAGTGGATGACTTTTCGCCTGACCGGCTCCGCGCTGGAGCGTGTCGCGGGCGACTGACCTCGCGTGCGCTACCTGCCGAGAGCGGCGAGCGCCTTTTTGGCATCCTCGTACCTCGGGTTGAGCCGGATCGCGGCCTCGTATTCCGTGCGCGCGAGATCCTTTGAGCCTTTCTTCTCGTAGACCATGCCGAGCCGGTAATGAGCGTTCGCCGGCGCGGGGCCACGTTCCGGAGGGGCTGCGATGTAGCGCTTGAGCGTCTCTTCGCCGCGATCGAGGTTTTGGCCCGAGATCGCGGCGGTCCGGCCGATCTGGTAGAGGAGAACGGGCTCATTGGGCCTGCCCTTGAGACGCTCTTCCAGCAGCGCGAACGATTTGTCGAACTGCTGGCGGTTCGTGTACAGCGCGGCGGCCGACACGAAAACGGCGCCGCTGTCGGGATAGGTCGTCATCAACCCACTCAGCTCCCTGTCTACGCACGCATCGTCTTTCTCCACTGCGCAGAGATTGGCGGCCGCGATCGAGCCTCGGTAGACGTTCCGCTTCCTGATCTCGGCTACCATCTCCCGCGCTTTTTCCTTGCTGCCTCCGACGAATCCGGGTGCCTGGACATAGTAGGCGATCAGGTTGTCGCGCACGTCGAGGTTGTTCGGATCGAGAGCGAGCGCGGTCTCCCAGGCATTCCTGGTCTTCCGCGCAAGGGAGAGCAGCCTGAACTTGTTCGCGCGCTGCGCCTGGCGGCCATACGACCGGCCGAGCCAATCGTAGTACACGGCGCTCTTCGGATTCAACCTGACGGCTTTCTCGAACCAGTCCGCTGCCTTGCCTTCGTCGTTCTCTTCCATGAGCAGCCTGCCAAGGTGGAACGCGGCGACCGCATCGCGCTCACCGAAGGGAAGAAGAACGACTCGTGCCTCGGAGAATTTCCTGGCGTTGAACAGGGCGACGCCTTCATCGACCGACTGTGCGGCACACGGCGTCGCCGCGGCCAGAGCGGTGGCGACGGCGATGAGGGCGGCTCGAAGTCGAGGTGTCAGCTGATGCTCCGGAGATGTTGAGCGATCATCGTTGTAGGCGCGGAGGCCCGCGAAGCTCCGCCGTCGGATTGTGCAAGGAGTCGTCCAGACGGCACCGGGCAGCTACTATGTTGTGTGCTCGTCGACCCGGGGCTGACTGAATGATGTACGGCCGCAACCTGCGACAACTGCTGGTCGTGTGGGGAACCGCGCTGCTCTTTCTGGTGGGACTCTACCGACTCGAGCTGCGGATTCCGGCGCTGCACGATATCCTCCTGCCGATGTACTGGCTTGTATTCGGCACCGCGGTTTTCTTTACGTGGCGGTGGGTACGGGCAAGAGGGCGCGGCGATCGTCGCGGGCCCGACCGTCGGAATGAGGAACGGCGCAGCGACCCTCCGGCCGGAGCGGAAAGTTGAAGCTCGGGGCGTTGTCGCAGCGGCTCTTGCGCGCCTCGTTCAACCTGGCTCACAGCGTGACGGGCGCGCTGGGAATCTTTCTCGTTGGTGGACTGCTGGTCGCGCTGGCCGGGACTGGCGCCTTCGTGGCGCTCGCCGATGAAGTTCACGAGGGTGATACACAGGGGTTCGACGAAGCGGTGATCCGCTGGATGGAAGCGCGCCATTCTCCGACGCTGGACGCGATCATGATCGAGATCACAGCGCTCGGCACCGGCACCGTCGTACTGATGATAGTCGTGATCGCCGGTCTTTTTCTCACGTTGTCCGACCGCAAGTACTCGGCGATTCTCCTCATCGTCGCGACCAGCGGTGGAATTCTGCTCAATGGAGTGCTCAAGCTCGGGTTCAACCGTCCGCGTCCGAGCATCTTCGAGCCGGCGGTGCACGCGGTGAGCTCGTCGTTTCCTTCCGGACATGCCATGAGCTCGGCGATCGTGTACGGAACGGTGGCTTACCTGGCGGCGCGGCTCCACCGCCGCCGCTGGGCGCGGTGGCTGGTGATGGCATTCGCGTTCGTCCTGATCGTGCTGATCTCCTTCAGCCGGATGTACTTCGGTGTGCACTACCCATCGGACGTGATCGCCGGTGTCCTGATCGGCCTCGCCTGGGCCGCCTTCTGCATGGCGGCACTGGAGGCGATTCAGCGGTTCAGGCCGCGCCGGGACTCGCCGACGGGGGACGAGGTTGAGGCGCTTCCTCCTCATGTTCACGATTCCGCGCGCTCTCGCTGATGCCTGCGGCCGAGATCATCTCCACGAAAACCTGAGTGAGCTCGTCGACCCTGTCGTGAACGAGCATGTCGCTCGCTCGCGAGATTGTCGCGGCGCGGTGGGTGACGTCATCGATGGCCAGGCGCACGGTCGCGGCGCCGCCGGTCTCCAGCATGCGCGAGATCGCCGTCGACGGGGCGAGCTCCCCGGCGAGACATTGCACGAGAATTGCGCGGACTGCGCGCGGCTCCACGCCTTCAGTGAGGCGCGTGATTGCTTCCGCTTCCAGCCCGGCTCGAGTCGTCATGACGGCGGCGGTGCGAGAGAACAACAGGCGAACGCGGGATTGTCCGGCACAACATGCGCCACGCCGCCGGGCAAAGGTCTGACTTTTCACCCAAACGGAGCAACGAGATGGCGGCAAGAAAATCCTCGGGAAGCCGGAAATACGGGAAAGCGGCGCAGAAGCGCGTCGCGAGCGCGATGCGCCGGCGCAAGAAAGGCACGCTGAAATCAGGGAGCGGCAGAAAGGTGAAGAGCCGCGAGCAGGCGATCGCGATCGGCTTGTCGGAAGCGCGCGAAAAAGGCGCGAAAGTCCCACGAAAGAAAACAGGCAGAAAGACCTCAAGCGCCAGAAAGAGAAAACGCTAGGTCCTATTAGTTAGATAGTTATCTAATCCCTGTCATCCCGAGCGGACGGGCTGACAGCGGGCAGCGGTTTAGCTGGCAGCCTGGCGGGTCCGCCGTTGCACGCCTGCAGCCGCACGCGATGCGGCTCCGGAGCGAGGAGCCTGAGCGACGGTCAGTAAGTGGTTAGATATTTATCTAACCCCCCACTGATACCTGGGTGATGTGTACTCCTCCCACTCTGCCGCTTGGCCGCCAGAAAATGCGTCGTTATGCGCGCCCCCATCGCCTCCGTGATCACCTCGTCCTTCTCGAGCTCGACACGCGCTCCTCCGGATTGTGCGGCAGGTCGTCGATCCGGCGCGGATGCGAAGCTCGACCCTCGTTCCCGCCCCACGGCAGTCGGGAATAATGAGCCGTTTTAGGCAACTTTGACGCTCAAGAATTGCATATTTAGCACGACTGGACAATCACTTATTCAAAGACAGCACCTATGAGAACCGATACCGCGAGTCCGAGGAAGTCAGTGCTCCAGGAGATCGCCAGTCGATCCGTCCGGGTGCCGCCGGGGACAAACGACGGGATGATCCCCCAGCCCACGTCCAGTTATTTCGGCTGCAACACGCTTGGCGTCAGGCAGATGCGGGACAAGCTGCCCAAGGATGTCTACCAGAGCCTCGCTTCCGCGATCAGGCACGGCAAGAAGCTCGATATCGCCGTCGCCCCGATGATCGCGCAGGTGATCAAGGAATGGGCGATCTCGCGCGGAGTCACTCACTTCACGCACTGGTTCCAGCCTCAGACAGGACTCACGGCCGAGAAGCACGACGCCTTTCTCGCGTTCGACGACGACAAGCAGCCTATGGAGAGCTTCACGGGTGAGCAGCTCATTCAGAGCGAGCCCGATGCATCGAGCTTTCCGTCGGGCGGATTGCGCGCGACGTGGGAAGCGCGCGGCTACACCGCGTGGAATCCGGCGAGCCCGGTGTTCATCGTCGAGACGACCGGCGCGCGCACGCTCTGCATCCCGTCGGTGTTCATCGGTTACAACGGGGAAGCGCTGGATGAGATGACGCCGCTCCTCCGAAGCTCCGATGTCCTATCCGAGAAATCCATCGAGCTCCTCGAGCTGCTCGGTGACACGGGAGTCCAGCGCGTGTTCACGACTCTGGGCGCCGAGCAGGAGTATTTCCTCATCGATCGCGCGCATTTCAGCCTGCGTCCCGACCTCGTCATGGGCGGCCGCACGCTCATCGGCGCGCCGCCGCCGCGCGGCCAGCAGCTCGAGGACCACTACTTCGGTGGAATACCCGAGCGCATCCAGGCCTGCATTTCCGAGGTGGAGTTCGAGCTGTACAAGCTCGGCGTCCCGATCACGACGCGTCACAACGAAGTCGCGCCCTGCCAGTTCGAGATGGCGCCGTACTTCGAGGAGACCGACCTGGCCGTCGACCACAACATGCTGGTGATGGCGGTTCTGCGGCGCGTCGCTCTGCGGCACGGGCTCCAGGCCGTGCTCCACGAGAAGCCGTTCGCCGGCATCAACGGCTCGGGCAAGCACTGCAACTGGTCGATGTCCATCTCGTCCGATTCCGCTGACCTGAACGGCAAGAACGTTCTCAAGCCCGGTAACACGCCCCACCAGAACGCTCGCTTTCTGATTTTCCTCGCCGCCGTGTTGCGCGCGGTGCACAAGCATTCAGGGCTGCTGCGCGCCGGCATCGCGTCATCCGGCAACGAGCATCGGCTCGGCGCGAATGAAGCGCCGCCCGCAATCATCTCCGTCTTCATGGGCGAGATGCTCACGCGCGTCATCGACGAGATTGCAGCCGGCAAGACTTCCGGATCCGCCGAGCAGCAGATGATCAAGCTCGGCGTCGAGCGGCTGCCCGAGATCCAGCGCGACAACACCGATCGCAACCGCACTTCGCCGTTCGCGTTCACCGGCCAGAAGTTCGAGTTCCGCGCGGTGGGATCGTCGGCGTCGATCGCATTTCCCGTTGCGCTGCTCAACACCGCGGTGGCCGAGTCGATCGGCGACCTCACGGAGGAGCTGCGGGAGACACTCAAGAAAACGAAGTCGGTTGACGACGCCGTGCTCAAGGTCGTGCGCGGCGCGTTCAAGGACTCGACGCCGGTGCGCTTCGAGGGCAACAACTACTCGGAGGAGTGGGTGGTCGAAGCGAAGAAGCGCGGGCTTCTCAATCTGCGGCGAACGCCCGAAGCGCTCAAAGAGCTGGTGACGAAACAGTCACGCGCGCTCTTCGCCAGGCTCAAGGTACTGACCAATGAGGAGCTTGAGTCGAGGTACCACATCCGTGTTGAGCGTTACGTGAAGGACATGTTGATCGAGCTTCATACGATGCGGGAGATCGCGGACACACTCGTCATTCCCGCGGCTTATGGCTATCTCGCCCAGCTTTCCGACTCGGCCGCCAGCGCGAAGTCGGCTGGAATCGTGGTGATCCCGCAGGTGACGACGGCCAATCAGGTCGGCGAGCTCGTGCAGGAGCTACAGGAATTCCGCGAGGACCTGAGCGACGTGGTCGCGCGCGCGGAAGCGCTGCACGATGATCCGGCCGCGCAGGCGGAGCTGCTCACGTCGGAAGGCGCCGAGACCATGGCCGAAGTGCGCAAAGTCTCGGATTCCCTGGAGCTCATCGTCGGCGATTCCTACTGGCCGCTTCCGAAGTATCGGGAGATGCTCTTCCCAGTCTGATGAATCGCATGGGATTGGGTACCACAACTCATCTCGCGGGAGCCGGCGTCCAGCTCGATGGACATTGGGGAGAGCCCGTGTAGATGCGGCCCTCTGAATCGGGAGGGTACTGGTAGCTCGGCGGAAAGCGTTGCGCCCACGCGCGGCACGCGACACTCTGGGCTTCGGGGTATCGGTACGTGTACATGGTCAGGCGGCGCAACACCTCGCGCGAGCGTTGGATGGACGGATTGCGAGCGAGCGCCATGGCGACGTCGGAATACACTGGCGTGTCGTTGGGACCGTGCGTCTCCTCGTAGCCGAGCGAATGGGTCAGCGCGTCGAGCCAGGGAAGTGGGGCCGACGAGTCGCGCGCAATCCGAAGCCCGAAGCGCTGAAGCAGTAGCACCCGCTCTTTCCGCCCCGTCTGGGAGTATGGCTCCCCGGATGAGAGCCACGCGAGCGTCTCGAGATCGCGCGTAGCGGCCGGGTTCTGACGGAGCGCCGTTCTTGCCCAATCTTCGCCCCTCACTGCTGCGTCTGCGTCGTCGCTCTTCAAGTAAGTCGCCTGAGCAAGGGCGCGATGGGCGCGAGGCTCCGCGGCCGTGTCCAGCGCCAGCACGCGTCGCGATACCGTTCGCGCGTAAGCCTGTACCGTGTTGCTGCTGGCGTCGAGCGCCGCGGCCAGGGAGGCCCGCACCCACCATTGGGCGGGCGGTGGCTCGTGCTTCGACGTGGGCTGGCCCGCCTGATCCCGCATCACGACGCGCAGTGGCTTGTCCGAACGAGGAATGACTACCACGTCCATCGGGACGGCCACATCCCCGCACGTCAGCTCGTCGCGATACGGCGTCGGGTTGAAATACGCAACGCGCTCCCGACTTGTCGTGCTGATCTCCGCGATGATGTCAAACCGGACGTAGCAGCTGGATGTCCGTTCCAACCCCACGAGCAACACCTCGTGGCGCGTGAAATCGATGTCCGTCAATGACGCCCCTGTCGGCAGCCAGCGAAGCTGCCGTTCCACAGCTTGGTCTCCGGGCGAGTAGCTCTGGGCAAGTGCCAGTTGCTCCAGGAGTTGGCGCCAGCGCGCCGAATCGGAGACAAGCGCCCAGCCGGGGAATGGCAGTGTGAAAGAGAGCACCAGGGGCCGCGAGACCGCGCCCGGTGGCACTCGGCTCGTCACCGGCTTCATCTGCGCGCCGGCGCTCGCCGACGCGAACAGCACGGCGCCGACCAGGTGGGCTGCCGCAACCCGACCGATCATCGCCGGAGGAACCCAGAAGAGAAAGAAGAGTGCGAGATTGAGAATTCGCTGCATGATGGCACTCAGTGTCGGTGGCCAGCCTAGCGACTTGATTCAGCCGCAAGCACATCTAACAATGCGCGAAGCGCGCAATCCAAGGGTGCCTGGCCGCTGTAACGTTCGTTTAGGTAACAGCGCCCGACGCGTTTCGCCTGCGCAGCCAAATCGCGATGGCAGCAACCACGACTAGGAGAAATACTCCCCATACAACCATAAAGGCTCGGAACGAGAGTGAAGGAACCTGGGCCTCGAGGATGCCAGCCGCCGCTTGTCGCGCGATGGAAACTTCAATCGATCGTTGGTAGAGGAAGCCACCGATAAGCCAGAAGAAGACGCCCGCCCCGATGAGGAGTGCAAGGTGTTTTATCCATCGGGGCACGTCAGTAAGGGCAGGTTCGGTCTTCGGCGGCATGACACTTCACTCGATTGCCCTGGAGCAGGCTGGCTACCTAACGCCCTAAGCTAAGCTGCAAGCGAGTGTTAGGCAGCGCTGCAAGTCAGATTCGTCGTCTTGCACGAACTCGATATCGTGCCGTGGTCCCGCCACGGCGGACGAGCCCTGCGTGCTGCGTCCAGCTTCTCTCTCTTGTAACTTGAGCGGTGTGACGTCGCCCTCTCCCCTTTCACCCTCCGTCGATTGTCCAGCGTGTGGCGCCGCTGCGACCGGACGTTTCTGTGCCGGCTGCGGCTCGCCGCTCGCCGGAGCAACCTGTGCCTCATGCAACGCCGAGCTTTCTCCGGGGGCGAGATTCTGCCACCGCTGCGGTGCAGCGGCGGGTCCATCGGCTGCGGCACAACCCGGGAAGCCCACGAATTCCCTGCCGTGGATCGTCGCTGCACTCGCCTTCCTTGCTCTCTTCGCGATGGCGGCCGGCCGCGGCTTCAACTCCGAGCGCGGCAGCACACTCGACGGCTCGCAGAACGCGCTGCCCCAGGCCGGCCTCGACGACCGCGGCGCTCCTCCACGCGGAATGCGTGCGCCCGACATCTCCAATCTCTCTCCGCAGGAGCGCGCCGACCGACTCTACAATCGCGTGATGGTGCTCGCCACCCAGGGCAAGGTCGACAGCGTTCAGTTCTTCGCGCCGATGGCGATCACCGCCTATCAGCTCCTGGCGCCGCTCAACATCGATCAGCGGTACGACATGGGACGGATAGGTGAAGTCGCGGGCGCACTTCCGCTGGCCCAGGCCCAGGCCGACAGCATCCTCCGCGAGAATCCCAATCACCTTCTGGGATTGATACTTCAGGCGCGACTGGCGGCGCTGGCTGGCGACACAACCCGCCTCCGCACCTTCGAGCGCCGAATTCTCGCCGCCGAGCGTTCCGAGCTGGCGACCAAAAAAGACGAGTACACCAGGCATGAGGACGACATCACCAGCGCCCTCCGGCTGGCGCGCACCAACCTCGGAGTGAAGCCATGACGGGTGCGAGCACCATCCACCTCGCGCACAGCCCGGACTCCGACGATGCGTTCATGTTCTATGCGCTCGCGGATGGACAGATCGACACGCAGGGAGTGAGCTACGTGCACGAGCTTCAGGACATCGAGACACTGAACGGCCGCGCGATGCGCGGTGAGCTCGACGTCACGGCGGTCTCGATACACGCCTACGCGTACTTGTCCGACACCTACGCGCTGCTTCCGCATGGCGCATCGATGGGCGACGGCTACGGGCCGAAGCTCGTCGCAAAAAAGCCGATGACTCGCTCGGAAATCGCCGGCCTGCGGATCGCCGTGCCCGGCCTCATGACAAGCGCGTATCTCTCTCTGAGACTGTACCAGCCCGATTTCGTTCCCGTCGTCGTCCCCTTCGATGAGATCGAGCAGGCTGTGCTCGACGACAAGGCCGATGCCGGCCTCCTGATTCACGAGAGCCAGCTGACCTACGGCGACCAGGGTCTCCACCTAATCGCCGACATGGGCGCGTGGTGGATGGAGAAAACGGGACTGCCCCTCCCGCTCGGCGGCAACGTCATCAGGAAGGACATGCCGCGCGAGCTCCAGCAGAAGGTGTCCCGGCACCTGCGCGCCAGCATCGCGTACGGCCTGGGGCACCGCAAGGATGCGCTCGACCACGCGATGCGCTTCGCCCGCGGTCTCGACCGCGGCAAGGCCGACACATTCGTCGGCATGTACGTCAACGAGTGGACGCTCGACTACGGCGAGCGGGGGCGCGCGGCGATCCGCCTCTTTCTCGACGAGGGCGTGAAATCGGGAATCATCACGCGCCCGGTCACGGTGGAGTTCATTGACGACTGAGCTGATCGCCGAGCTCCAACGCCGCGCCGCGCGCTTCGCCGCCGTCGCGACGGTGCAGCAGGCGATCTCGGCAACCATCTCCCTCGACGAAGCGTACCGCGAGATCTACAAGGCCGTCGCCTCGGTCGTCGATGCGCCCTGCTTCGCGCTCATGATCGCCGATCCGCTGACCGAGAGCTTTCACGCGCACTGTGTCGTCGTCGACAGCGAGGAGCGGGAGAGCGAGAGCCTGCTCGACTTTCCGATGGGCACCGAGACGATCACGCGTGTCTTTCAGAGCGGGGTGCCGAGCATCTCCTCCGAGCCGGAGCGATGGTGGACGGGAACCATCTTTCAGGTTGCCGCCAAGCGCGAGGTTCAGAGCGAGATCACCGCGCCTCTCGTCTACCACGATCGCACCCTCGGCGTGATGCAGATTCTTTCGTACAAGCGCAACGCCTACGACTCGCACGACATGGAGCTGATCATGCTGATCGCTCGCCAGGCCGCGGTCGCGATCGAGAACGCGAGGCTCTTCGCCGCGCAGCGTGACGAGCAGAAGCAGACTGAGGCGGCGGAGGAGATCGCTCGGCTCGCTCTCCGCAAGGTCACCGTCGTTGAAGCGTGCCGCACGATCCTGACCATCCTCGAGGATGTCGTTCCCTCCACCGGCAAGGCGATCGGCGTCATCGCCTCCGATGATCGCAACCTCACCTGCGTCGCCGCGTCGGGCACGTGTGCCGACATGGAAGGCCTCTCCGCGCCGGTCGAGCTCACCGCGGTCAGGTCGTCGTGGGCACGGGCCAAGCCCACCTTCGTCGAGAATCTCCAGAAGGATGCGTCGGATCCGACGCGGGTCCCGGCCGAGCCCGCCATCAGCATTCCGCTCATCGCGAGCGAGCGGCGGATTGGAGTGCTCGTCGTCACCACCGACGAGCCGCACCCACAGACGGGACCGCACATTGACGCTCTGCTGCGTCTCGCGCCCGCCGTCGCTCTCGCGGTCGATGTTCTGCTTCTGGGAGAAGACGAGCAGCGGACACGCGGCC
>Ga0190265_10002880_pt1 | contig 11653 bp, 5 predicted proteins | sample Popmic124T_FD_133135 | JGI IMG/M metagenome (GOLD analysis project Ga0190265, IMG submission 133135) | Populus adjacent soil microbial communities from riparian zone of Indian Creek, Utah, USA - 124 T | ecosystem: Environmental > Terrestrial > Soil > Riparian zone | place: USA: Utah | collected...
ACCCAGCTCAACCGAGACGTATCCCTGGAAGCCCGACCAGCGCAGCTCCTCGTCGGTCGTATCCGCCGGCTGAGCCAGGTAGCGCGGGAGCCGCGCGAGTCCCGCCGAGTCGGTCCGCGCGTTCGCGAGGACACGGCCGTGCGCGTCATGCAGCCTGACGGCGGCGCCGGACCGCGGCCGTCCGTCCTCCGCCCCGGTCACCCACACGGCCGCGTCTTCGGTGCCCACGCGCGCGTGCACGCCGAGGTCGCTCACCTGCACCAGCGCGATGGGGCGGAAGGTGCGGCTGGAGGAGTCGAGCCGCGCGCTCGTCACCTGTACCGCCATCAGCGCCGGGCGTCCGGCTCCCGCCCGCTTCGGTGGCGACAACGGGATGCCGAATACCCGCGTCCGGTCCCGCTCGCCGCGCACCGCGATCCGTCGCCGCTCGGCGCCGGGGAGCAGCGACGGCCAGAGCTCGCGCCAGTTCCACTCGCTGCGCGCGAGGAAGGCGGCCTCGAGCGAATCCGGAATCGGCGCGACCAGGACGTCGAGCGTGTCCACGTTGACGTAGGTGACGCCGAAGGTCCGGCCGCCGCGCAGCTCGACCAGGGCGCGTCCGGACGGATAATCGATCGCCGGGGCGTAGCCGGTCGTTCTCATGGTGGCGACGGGATTGCCGGTGAGGCGCTGGCCGAACGTGTCGGTGAGCCGGCCGTCCACGACCACCGCGTATCCGGTGCGGGGCTTCAGCTCGGCGTCGAGCACCCAGTCGGCCCGCACGTCCGCGGTGTCGGCGATGACGAACTTCACGGCCGGCCGGATGCTCACGCCGCGAACCACCTCGGAGCCGCGCACCGGCGTGCTGAAGCGCACCGTGAGCGGACCGGTCGGGCAGATCGTCCCGCCCCAGCTGCAGCGCGCGGCGGTCACCTTGAGCGCGCCGTAGGTGGCCAGCTCCCACCGCTGGAGCGAGGTGCGTCCGTGGTCGTCGAACGACGCCGGAACGACGAGATGTCCGCCGCAGCCACGCGGCAGCGGCTGCCGGGGCGCGAGCGTGATGACCCGACGCAGCGGATCCGCCGAGCGGTCCCGGTCCCACCCGCCCGCCTCGCGGAAGTCCCAGCGATCGTCGACGGTGATCGGACGCTGCCCCTCCATCCGCAGGCGCACGACACCCGGCGCATGGCACAGGCGGTTGAGCTCGACGTGGACCGAGCGGTTCACCACCGCGGAATCCACCGGCGCATCCACCACCAGGTCGAAGCGGCTGTCGGGGGCCAGAAAGCGTCCCCGCTCCGACGGCCCTACCGGCGCGCCGCCGATGATGCGCGAGCCCCGCACCCGGAACGAGTGGATGTACGGCGCCGAGAGCCGGCTGCCGTCCATCGCCTCGAATCTGTCGGAGATGGTGATGGTGAATCGGCCGTTCGCCGGCAGCGGCTCCGCCGGCCGGAACCGCAGGGTCACCGGATCGCGCCAGTCCACCTTGCCCCTCACCGCGGGCTCGATGCGGAACAGCGCCCCCGGGTTCACGGTGCGGTCCAGCGACCCGGCGACCGGGCGGTCGAAGGTGACCGAAACGACACTGGTCGGCGCGGCCTCGTCGGCGGGGACCACCCGCATCACCCGCAGCTCGCGCCCGGGGTCGCCCACCAGGAGCAGGCCCGCTGCAGCCAGCATTTTCAGCGCCATCGGTTGTGAGGGGAGCATGAGCAAAGATAGTGGCTATTTGCGCCGGCTTCTTCCTATATTGGGGCCCGAAGGCCCCATTTTTTATAGGAGGCAGGATGCGCAAGTCCGCCCTTGTCCTGATCGCGGCGCTGGCCGCCGTGTCCCAAGCGCAGGCTCAAACCGCCGGCACCTTCGAGGTGGGGGTCTTCCCCACCATTGCCTATTTCGATCGCACCCTGCACCTGAACCAGGCCACCGCCGGACCAGGCGCTCGACTGGGGTATTTCCTCACCGATCGGATCTCGGTCGAGGCGGAAGGCTCCTGGGTTCCGACCAATGCGCCGAACGATCTGGATGTGAAGTACATACCCTTGCATGCACGGCTGGTGTATAACCATCAGGCGAGCGAATACGTGGGGCTCCTGGTGGGCGTGGGCTACTCCATGACCCGGTTCCGCGGCGAAGGCGCCCGGAATGCGCTGACTCCCGATGGAATTACCGATCACGGTCCCGGTGCAACCGCCGGCCTTCGACTGGGCCTGGGCGACGTCACCTCCATCCGCATCAACACCTACGTCGACTATATCCCGTCGCCTGACAACAAGGCGAAGGAGAACTGGCACTGGGGCATTCAGCCGGGCCTGAGCTTCATGTTCGGTGACCGCAGCCGCGGCCCGCGCGACCGTGACGCCGACGGCGTCCCGGACGACGTGGACGAGTGCAAGAAGACCCCGACCGGCGACAAGGTGGATGCGAAGGGCTGTACGGTGAAGGACGCGGACGGCGACGGCGTGTTCGACGATGCCGACGCCTGTGCCGACACGCCCGCGGGCGACCAGGTGGACGCGAAGGGCTGCTCGCTGCCGAAGGACGCCGACGGCGACGGCGTGCTCGACAACGTCGATGGCTGCGCCGACACGCCGAAGGGCGACAAGGTGGACGAGAAGGGCTGCTCGCTGCCGAAGGACGCCGATGGCGACGAGGTCACCGACGACACCGACACCTGCGCCGACACCCCTGCCGGCGAGCAGGTGGACGCCAAGGGATGCGGTCCGTCGCAGCGCGACGGCGACGGCGACGGCGTGAAGGATGCCGCCGACCGCTGCCCCAGCACGCCGGCCGGCGTCGAGGTGGACGGCGAAGGCTGCCAGGTCCTCTTCCAGCCGACCAAGAAGACGCTCATCCTCGAAGGCGTGAACTTCGAGACCGGCAAGGCCACGCTGACGCCGGAGTCGGAGACGATCCTGAACGGCGTCGCCGAGTCGCTGGTCGCCAACGACTCGATCCGGGTGCAGGTCACCGGGCACACGGACAACACCGGCTCGCTCGCGCTCAACCGGCGGCTCTCCCGTGGCCGGGCGGATGCGGTGCGGACCTATCTCATCTCCAAGGGCGTGGCCGAGGATCGGCTCACGGCTCGTGGGTTCGGTCCCGATCAGCCGGTCGCGTCGAACAAGACGGCGGATGGGCGGGCGCAGAACCGGCGGGTGGAGCTGACGCGATTGAACTGATCACGGGGATGTCACCCTGAACGAAGTGAAGGGGACCATGTCAGCATGGTCCCCTTCGCTTTGCTCAGGGTGACATCTCATCGCCTCACAACGGCCTGATGATCCCCCCTTGGGGCGTCAACCGCTGCTGCACCGCCACCAGCTGCTCGGGCGACACCTCCACGTCTTCGTCCGCCAGGTATTCCGCGCGATACATCCGGATCAGCTCGAAGAAGTAGGAGATGGCAAGCGGGCCGATCAGCAGGCCGAGCAGTCCGAAGTAGCGCAGGCCCATGAAGGCGCCGATCACGGTGACGAAAGGATGGATCTGGGCCCAGCGCCGGAAGACGATCGGCCGGATGACGTTGTCCACGTTCCCCACCACCACGATCCCCCAGATCGCGAGCCCGATCGCGGCGCCCCAGCGGCCTTCCATCGCCAGCGCCGCCGCGCCCGGTCCCCAGACCAGCCCGCTGCCCACCACCGGAAGAATGGCGAAGACGATCGTGACCACGCCCCAGAACAACGGGTTGGAGAGTCCCACCACCCAGAATGCCATGCCGACCGCGACGCCCTGCACGGTGGCGGTGAGGCCGGTCCCCACCAGGGTGGAGACGGTGACGTCGGCGAAGCGGCGCCGGAGGATCTCCGCGCTCGCGGCCGAGAACGGGATGAAGGGGCGCACCGCGCGCCAGGTCTGCTGCGGCGCGAGCAACAGGTAGTAGAGCCCGAAGAAGGTGATGGTGAGCTGGATGCCGGCGCGAGTGGCCGTCCCGATGAGCCCGAGCGCGCTGCTCCCGATGAAGGAGACGACCTGCGAGCCGATCTGCTCCAGCTGGGCGCCCACCTGGTAGGGACCGACCCGGATCCGGCTGAGCCTGGCCAGGAGCGGGCTCCGGATCACCCCGGTGGCCATGTCCTGCGCCTCCGCGGCGATCAGGCCGACGAAGGAGACGCCGGGACCGAGGATCAGGAGGATCGACAGGACGATGACGAGGCCCGCGGAGATGCCGGGGGGAAGCCAGCGGGTAAGCCACCGATGCAGCGGCGCCATCACGACATACAGGACCGGAGCGCCGATCAGGCCGGTGCTGTACGGCCATAGTGCCACCAGCAGGGCGAGGCCAAGGGCGAACACGAGCCAGGCTGCCCGCTGGCGTTCTGTATCCAGGAACGGCATCCGAAAAGTGTATGCCGCAAAGGCTTCCGCCGCCAGCACGACCGCCGGCCCGCTCTTGCCCCGCCCGCATCCGGCCGCGAAATTGGCCAAGTGAGCGATCCCCGCCTGGCCTTTGCCGCCCTCCCCGCCCTGATCTGGACCTCCGGCCCGGACGGGTCATGCGATTATCTGAATGAGCGCTGGACCGAATACACCGGCCACCCGGCCGAAGACATGCTTGGGTGGAAGTGGCTGGACCTGGTCCACCCCGAAGACCGCAAGCGCATGGAGGCCGACTACGGCGCCGCGGTCGCGGCCAAGGGCCCGATTCGCCTCGAGTTCCGGCTGCTCTTCCGCGACGGCGACTACCGCTGGGTCCTCGGCGTCGGCGAACCGTGCTACGACGCGAAGGGGATTTTCCTCGGCTATAGCGGCTGCACCACCGACATCACCGACCGCCGTGCCCTGGAGCAGCGCCTCGTTGAGCTGGGCCGCACCGGCGAGATCGCGCAGCTCGCCGGCGGCATCGCGCACGACTTCAACAACCTGCTGACGGGCATCCTCGGCCACGTCACCCTCCTGCTCGACGAGAGGACCCTCTCGCCCGAGGCGCGCGAGGACCTGGCGCAGATCCGCCACGCCGCCGACCGCGCCGCCACCCTCTCCCGCCACCTCCTCGCCTTCAGCCGCCGGCCGCAGCTCGCGCCCCGCTCGCTCGACCTGAGCCAGCTCGTGTCGGGTACGCTGAGCGCGATCCGCCAGGTGGTCGGCTCCGCGATCGAGGTGAGCCACGAGCTGGAGGAAGGACTCGAGCCGGTCCTGGCCGATCCCGCGCAGCTGGAGCAGGTGCTGCTCAAGCTCGGGGCGCACGCGCGCGACTCGATGCCCGGCGGCGGGCGGCTCCGCCTCTCTACCGGCCGCGCTCAGGTGGACGACGCCATGGCGGCCAGCCGCCCGGAGCTCCGGCCGGGCGACTATGTGACCCTGCAGCTGACCAACATCGGCGTCCAGCAGGATTCCGGTGCCGACCTCTCCGCGATCGCGGGGATCGCGCGGCAGAGCGGGGGCCACGTGGACGTGCGGACGGAAGGGGACAGCACCTCGGTCACGCTCTACATCCCGCGGCTCGCTGCAGAGGCCGAGATCGGGAGCGGTGCCCGCGGGCACGAGGGCAGCGAGACGATCCTCCTGGTGGAAGACGATACCCAGGTACGCGACGTCGCCCGGCGCGCGCTCGAGCGGGCGGGTTACAGCGTGCTCGTGGCCGCCGACGCGGAAGTGGCGATCGCCTTCGCCGACCGGCATCCCGGGCACATCCACCTGCTGATCACCGACGTGGTCCTGCCCCGGGTGAACGGCCGCGAGCTCGCCGCGAGGCTCGCCATCCACCGCCCGGCCATCAAGGTGCTCTACGTCTCCGGCACCAGTGACGGCGCCATCGCCCGCCACCGGATGCTGGAGCCCGACATCGAGTTTCTCGAGAAGCCCTTCGCGCTCGACGGTCTGCTGCGGAAGGTCCGCCAGATTCTGGGCGTCGATTTCACCACTGAGGATGCCACGCCGTGGGCGCAGCGCTCGCTCGTCTGATCGCGGGCGTGCCGCCCGAGCGGCTGGCGCTCGCCGCGGCCGCGGCCGTGCTGCTGGCACTGGTGCTGCTGGTGACGCTGGTGGTGCAGCTCGCCGCCCGGCGCCGGGACCGCCGTGCGGTCTCCGAGGCCCGCGGCCACCTGCGCGCCGTCACCGCGACCATGCGCGAAGGCGTCATCGCCTACGACATGAAGCTGCGGCTCACCTTCGTAAATCCGGCCTTCGAGCGACTCACCGGCTATCCCGAAGAAGACCTTCGCGATCAGGAATTCCTTCAGTACATCCACCCCGACGACCGCTCCGCATTGACCGCGGAATGGGAGCGGCTCACCCAGGGCGGCTCGCTGCAGGACCAGGAGTACCGGGTGATGGCGCGCGACGGGCGCGAGCGCTGGTCTTCCAGCTCCTGGGAGCCGCTCCGCGACGAGTCGGGGCGCCAGATCGGCTATCTCGGCACCGAGTTCGACATCACCGAGCGGAAGCTGGCCGAGGAGGCCATGCGGCTCGACACCGAGCTGTTCCAGGCGATGATCGAGGTGCAGCAGGCCGTAGCGGCCGCCGGGCTGGACTCGCAGACCGTCATGCGGGTGATCGCCGACCGCGGCATTCGCCTCACCGGCGCCAGCGGCGCGGTCATCGAGGCGATCGAGGGCGACGAGCTGGTGCCCCAGGTCCACGTCGGCACCGAGGCACCCCGGCTCCGGCTGGCCGACAGCCTGTCCGGCCTGGCGGTCCGGAGCGGCGAGCTGCAGCGCGCCGACGACGCCTTCAACGATCCCCGGATCGGCCACGACGCCTACCGCAAGATCGGGGTCCGCTCGCTGCTCGCGGTGCCCCTGACCGACGAGCAGCGGACCCTCGGCGTGCTGAAGGTCGTGTCGCCCCGGCCCAACGCCTTCTCCGACCGCGACGCCAAGGCGATCCGCCTGCTCGGCGGACTGATGGGGGCCGCACTCGGCCACGCGGCCGCCTACGAGGGCCGGCAGCTCCGCCTCGAAGAGCGGACCCGCGCGCTGCAGGACAGCGAGCAGCGCTTCAAGCAGCTGGTGGACGTCGCGCAGGAGGGCATCTGGGTCGCGGACGACCGGGGCGTGATCACCTACGTCAATCCGCGCATGGCCGAGCTGCTCGGCTATCAGAACGGGGCGATGCTGGGCCGCCGGGTCTACGACTTCATCGACGCCGCGTCGCGCGCGGGCGCGCAGCGGGCGCTCGCACGGCCGTCGGCGTCGGGCGGCGAGAGTCGCGACCTCCGCTTCCTCCGGCGCGACGGCGGCGAGCTGTGGGGGCTCGTCTCCGCCAGCCCGATCGTGAGCCGCGACGGCGGACTGATGGGCACCGTCGGCATGGTTACCGACATCACCGAGCGCAAGCAGGCCGAGGATCGCCTCCGCCGCTCCGCGGAGCGGCTGGCGATCCTGCACGACATGGGTCAGGCGATCCTCGCCGCCCGCTCCCCGACGGAGATCGGCCGAGCGGCGCTGGGCCGGATCCGGCGCATGGTCCCGTGCCAGCGCTGCTCGATCGTCCTCTTCGACTTCCCCAAGGGTCAGGCACACGTCGTCGCCGGATACAGCGGGGGCAATCCGCTCTCCACCGCGGCGATGTCCCTCGACTCTTTCTCCCCGCCGGAAGTGCTGCGGCGCGGCACCGTGCGCTACGTCGAGGACATCGCCGCCATGGACGCGCCCCCCGCGATCTTTCAGCGGCTCCAGGAAGAGGGCATCCGCAGCGTGCTCTCGGTGCCGCTCCTGGTGGACGGGGACGCCATCGGCGAGGTGAACCTCGCCGCGACGACCGAGTCCGCCTTCGACTCGGAGCACCGTGACATCGCGCTCGAGGTGGCCGCGCCGCTCGCCATCGCCATCCAGCACGCCCGGCTGCGCGACGACCTCACCCAGAAGGGCACCGATATGGAGCGGCGCATGGCCGAGCGCGGCGCCGCGCTCCGGTCGGCCACGACCGAGCTGGAGACGCTCCTCTACTCCGTCTCCCACGATCTGCGCACCCCGGTGCGCCACATCGGCGGGTTCGCGGATCTGCTGCTCCAGGACGGCGGATCCACGCTCGACCCCGACGTTCGCCATTACGCCTCGCGCATCCAGGAAGGCGCCAGCCGGATGGGCAGCATGCTGGATCACCTGGTTCAGCTCAGCCGCGTCGGCCGGCAGGACATGCTGCGGCGCCCGGTGGATTTCGGCACCCTGGTCGAGGACGTCGTGAGCCGGCTCCAGTCCGAGGCCGAAGAGCGGGTCATCGACTGGACCATCGAGCCCTTGCCCATGCTGGAGTGCGACCCGACGCTCGCGAAGCTGGCGATCACCCACCTGCTCTCCAACGCCGTCAAGTTCACCCGGACCCGGGCGCGCGCGACCATCCGGATCCGGGCGGTACGAACCGAAGGGCAGGACGGCATCGCGGTGGAAGACAACGGCGTCGGCTTCAAGATGGCCTACGCGGGCAAGCTGTTCGGCCTGTTCCAGCGGCTGCACCGCGCGGACGAGTTCGAGGGCGAGGGGGCGGGCCTGGCGTTCGTGCAGCGGATCGCGCAGCGGCACGGCGGGCGGGTGTGGTCGGAGTCGGAGGTGGACGAGGGGGCCACCTTCTACATCACCTTCGGCGGTCCCGACGTCCGGCATGCTACCTGACGAGACCGATGTCCTCCTGGTCCAGGACAATCCGCTCGAGGTCGAGCTCACCCTGCGGCCCCTCCAGGATCTCGATTCGGCGTGGCGCATCGGCGTGGCCCGCGATGGCGAAGAGGCGCTCGATTACCTCCTGGGCCGGGGCGCGTTCCGTCACCGCCTCGGCGCTCCCCTCCCGCGCCTCATCCTGCTCGACTTCCGGCTCCCCCGGGTGGACGGCGTCGAGGTGCTGCGCGCGCTCCGCGCGAGCCCACGGGCCAGCGCGGCGCCGGTCGTGATGCTGGTGTCCGCCGCGGAGCCGCGGGAGATCGCCCAGTGCTACCAGGTCGGCGCCAACAGCTGCGTGCAGAAGCCGGTGGACTACGCCGGCTACTACCAGACGATCCAGCTCGTCGGCCGCTACTGGCTGGGTGAGAACCTGGTGGCGCCGATCGGGGTGCCGGCCATCCAGCGCGGGGGAGCACCCACCCCCTCCTGACACTTCCCGCCGAGCAGGACCGTCCTACTTTTCCATCCGATCACCACGCCCGGCCAGCCACAACCACAGGACCCCTCCGTGCGCATTCGACTTCCCCGCATCGCTCCGCTTCTGCTGGTGACGACCGCCGCGCCTCTGCCCGGCGTGCCGGTTATCCCGCTGGAGGCGCAGGGCCCCGCGCCGATCGACATCCCGTTCGAGCGCCACGTCCTGCCCAATGGCCTGACGCTCATCATCCATGAGGACCACAAGGCTCCGATCGTAGCGGTCAACTTGTGGTATCACGTCGGATCGAAGAACGAGCGGCCGGGCCGGACCGGCTTCGCGCACCTGTTCGAGCATCTGATGTTCAACGGGAGCGAGAACCACGACGATGAGTACTTCGGCCCGCTGCAGCAGGTGGGCGTGACGGATATCAACGGGACGACCAACAACGACCGGACCAATTACTTCCAGAACGTCCCGACCAACGCCCTCGACCTCGCGCTGTTCCTCGAATCGGACCGGATGGGCCACCTGCTCGGCGCCATCACGCAGGCGCGGCTGGACGAGCAGCGGGGGGTGGTGCAGAACGAGAAGCGGCAAGGCGAGGACCAGCCGTATGGCCGGGTCTGGGACTTTCTCACGCCGCGGGTCTTCCCGCCCAACCACCCCTACTCCTGGACGGCCATCGGCTCGATGGAGGACCTGGGCGCGGCAAAACTGGAGGACGTGAAGGAGTGGTTCCGGACCTACTACGGCCCCGCCAACGCGGTGCTGGTGATCGCCGGCGACGTGAACCCGGCCGACGTGAAGGCCCGGGTCGAGAAATACTTCGGCGACATCCCGGCAGGACCGCCGACCACCCGCCAGGAAGCGTGGGTCGCCAAGCGCACCGGCAGCCAGCGCGGACTGATGTACGACCGGGTGCCGCAGGCCCGGATGTACAAGGTGTGGAACGTGCCGGGCTGGGGCACGGTGGACGGGGAGCAGCTCAACCTCATCGGCAGCCTGCTCTCGGCCGGCAAGTCGTCGCGGCTCTACAAGCGGCTGGTGTACGACGAGCAGATCGCGACCAGCGTCAACGCCTACGGCGACCTGCGCGAGATCGGCGGGCTCTTCGTGGTCGAGGCGACCGCGCGGCCCGGCCAGGATCTGGCGAAGGTCGAGCGCGCCGTGAGCGAGGAGGTCGCGCGGTTCCTCGCCGGCGGTCCGACGCCCGCGGAGTTGCAGCGGGTGAAGACCGTCTACCGCGCCGGCCTCGTGCGCGGCGTCGAGAGGATCGGTGGGTTCGGCGGCAAGTCGGACGTGCTGGCGCAAGGCGAGGTGTGGGCCGGCCGCGCCGACTTCTACAAGACGCGTCTCCAGCGGGTCGCCTCCACCACGCCGGCACAGATCCGCGCTACGGCCAACCGCTGGCTCACCGACGGCGACTACACGCTGGAGGTGCTGCCGTTCGGCGAGCACCAGGCGGCCGCGAAGGGGATCGACCGCTCCAGGCTGCCCGAGAGCGGGACACCGCCCGACGCCAAGTTCCCCCAGTTCGAGCGCGCCACGCTGTCCAACGGACTCCAGGTCGTGCTCGCGCGGGCCACCGCCATCCCGCAGGTGCGCTTCAGCCTGCTGCTGAACGCCGGTTACGCCGCCGACCAGTCCGGGATTCCGGGAACCGCCAGCCTCACGATGGCAATGCTGGACGAGGGCACCCGGACCCGGAGCTCCATCGCCATCAGCGACGAGCTCGCATCGCTCGGCGCCAATCTCTTCGCCGGGTCGAACCTCGACATGTCATCGGTGACGCTGGAGACGCTGAAGGACAAGCTTGACGCGTCGCTCGCGGTCTACGCCGACGTCATCCTCAATCCTTCGTTCCCGCGGACCGACTTCGAACGGCTCAAGCGCCAGCGCCTCGCGCAGATCCAGCAGGAGAAGGTGGATCCCATCGGCATGGCGCTTCGCGTCATGCCGGCCCTCCTCTACGGTCAGGGCCACGCGTACGCGACGCCCTGGACCGGCTCGGGCACCGAGGAGTCCACCAACCGGCTCACCCGCGAGCACCTGATCAAGTTCCACCGCACCTGGTTCAAGCCCAACAACGCGACGCTCATCGTCGTCGGCGCCACGACCATGGGGGAGATCCGCCCGCGGCTCGAGCGCGCCTTTGCCGGCTGGGCCAAGGGTGACGTACCGGCCAAGAACGTGGCGACGGTGCAGCAGCCGACCTCTACTGTCTATCTGCTCGACCGCCCCGAAGCGACGCAGTCGTTGATTCTGGTCGGCAACGTCGCGCCGCCGAAGGCCAATCCCGACGAGCCCGCGATCGAGGCGATGAACCTGGTGCTCGGCGGCTCGTTCTCCGCCCGGCTGAATCTGAACCTGCGCGAGGAAAAGCATTGGTCGTACGGCTCGTTTACCTTCTTTCCCGATGCCAAGGGCCAACGACCCTACCTGACGTACGCGCCGGTGCAGACCGACAAGACCAGGGAGTCGCTGCTCGAGATCCAGAAGGAGCTGCGGGGCATCCTCGCCGATCGCCCGCCGACGGAATCTGAAATCGCACGGGTAAAGTCGGAGCTGACACTCACCCTGCCGGGAACCTGGGAGACCATGGGCGCAATCTCCGGAACGCTCGCCGACATCGTCACCTTCGGCCTCGACGACC
>Ga0190265_10002881_pt1 | contig 11653 bp, 12 predicted proteins | sample Popmic124T_FD_133135 | JGI IMG/M metagenome (GOLD analysis project Ga0190265, IMG submission 133135) | Populus adjacent soil microbial communities from riparian zone of Indian Creek, Utah, USA - 124 T | ecosystem: Environmental > Terrestrial > Soil > Riparian zone | place: USA: Utah | collected...
AGGGCTAGCCGCGTCCTGCTTTTGACGACGCGGGGGCTATGGCGCTATCGTTGCGTCCATGTCCAAAGCGAATCTGAGGCTGCTGGCGCTGGCCGGAACCGCGGCGCTCCTTCTGACGGCCGTTTGGCCGCCTCCACCGGCTCTCACGCAACCTTCGCCTCCCAAGGCTGACAAACGCACGCCTTCGGCGCTGCCGAAAACGCCGGCCGAGCGCGATCGCACGCTTTCCGACCTCTATGCGCTGCTCGCGACCGCAGAGGACGAAGGGACGGCCAGAGCCGTTGCCGAGGGCATCGAGCGGGTCTGGACTCACTCCGGAAGCGCCACGGTCGACTTGCTGCTCGGCCGGGCGACAAAGGCCGTGTCGCAGAAGAACTACGAACGCGCGCTCAAGCTGCTTGATCATGTCGTCGAGCAGGCACCGGATTTTACGGAAGGATGGAACAGGCGCGCCTACGTGCATTTCCAGCGCAACGAGCTCGCGCAGGCCCTTGGCGATCTGCGACGTACGCTTGCGCTGGACCCCAACCATTTCAAGGCCCTTGACGGCTTGGCCCAGGTCCTCCGCGAGATCGGGCAGAAAAAGGCGGCGCTCGATGTGCTGGAGCGCCTCAACGACGTGCATCCATACTGGCCCGGTGCCGCGACGGCCATCGAGGAGCTTTCCCGCGAGGTCGAGGGGCAGCGCACCTGAGCTGGCTGGTGCCAGACCCCCACGATTCGGTTGACAACCTGTGGGTTGCCCGCACGTGCGCGGTCCAGCGCAGCTAGTGATCGCCGCCGCTGCTTGCTAAGCACGTAGGGCAAACCTGCTTGGGACACTGCGGTGCTGAGGGTCGACTACCTGTCCGTTCCGGGCCTGCCCACTTTGTCCTTCGAGGTTCCGTCGGGCGAATGCCTTGCCGTGGAGGGGCCGACCGGCTCGGGCAAGACGCGCGTGCTGCGCGCGATCGCCGATCTTGATCCTGCTGATGGCTACGTGCTGCTCGATGGCGTCGAGCGGCGCGAGGTATCCGGTCCCGAATGGCGCAGGCGCATTCGCTTTGCTTCCGCCGAACCGGCGTGGTGGGCTCCCACGATGCGCGAGCACCTGCCGCATGGCGTCAAGGTGGACCGGCTGCTCGCCGCGCTGGGGCTCGACAAGGCGGTGCTCGACTGGCCGTTGGCGGAGCTGTCGACCGGGGAGCGCCAGAGGCTTGCCTTCCTGCGCGCCATCGCCGACGAACCCCGTGTCCTCCTTCTCGACGAGCCCACCTCGGCACTCGACGCGACGTCCGTGGCTGTCGTCGAGGAACTGATCAAGTTCCAATTGCTCGCCGATCGCACCGTGCTCCTCGTCAGCCACGACCCCGGGCAGATCGCGCGACTGGCGCACGCACGGTTGCTGCTTGCGGGCTCCGGGCGTTTGCACCGCGCCGAGAGCGCCGCCGCATGAACGGCGCCGCGGTGTCCTACGCGGACCTGGCGCTGGCGGGTGCCCTGCTGCTCGTGAATGGCATCATTTCCGTGGCGTTCGGCTTGCGCCTCGAACGCAGCCTCGCGATTGCCGCTGTTCGAATGGTGGTTCAGCTGGCGGCCGTGGGTTTCGCGCTGAAGTTCGTTTTCGCGCAGGCGTCTCCCGTCTGGACGGCGTTGCTTGCGGTTGCCATGGTCGTCTTCGCCGGCTTGGAGCTTGCGCGACACGACGGCAATCGCCTCCGCGGCTGGTTGGTGCACGGCCTCGGAAGTGGGACGCTTCTGCTGGTCGGCGGCGCCGCGACCCTGTACGCGCTGTTCGTGGTCGTCGGCCCCGAGCCGTGGCACTCCCCGCGTTATGCGCTGCCGATCCTCGGCATGGTGCTCGGCAACGTGCTGACCAGCGTCAGTCTCGCGCTGCAGACCCTGGGCGACGGCGTTGCCCGGGAGCGCGCCGCTATCGATGCACGACTGGCGCTCGGGGCCTCGCGCTTTGCCGCATTCAGGGGCGTCCTGCGCCGGTCGCTCAGAACCGCCGCCACTCCGCTTCTCAACACCATGGCCGTCGCCGGCGTCGTAACACTGCCGGACATGATGGCTGGCCAGCTCCTGGCCGGTGCCGATCCGGCCGAGGCCGCCAAGTCTCAGATCATGATCCTGTTCGTTGTCTCCGCCGCTTCGGCTCTCGGCGCGCTGGTGGCGGCGCTCGGCAGCGTTCTCCTGCTGACGGATCGCCGTCACCGCCTGCGGCTGGAGCGCCTTCGCGCGCTCGCGCGGGAAGGCGCCTGAGACGTCCTCACGCGGCCGCCAGGCATGCCTTGAGATCGCGCGCGAGGTTGCGCAGCAGGGTGAAGTACAGGTCCGGCCCCGGCTCGATTTTGGCGCCTTCGGGATCGGCGGTTCCGGTGCGAGCGCGCGTGCCCTCAACGAGATTCGTTACGAGCCGCGGGTCGAACTGCGGCTCCGCCATCACGCAAACGGCGCCGAGCGAGATGATCCTCTTGCGCAAGGTCGACAATCGTTGCGCGCTGGGAGGCACATCGGGGTTGACCGAGATCGATCCCACCGCACGAAGTCCAAAGCGGCGTTCGAAGTATTGCAGGGCGTCGTGAAAAAGGATGAAGGGCGTCTTGGCAACTGGGGCAAGCTCACGCTGCAGCTCGGCTGTGAGCTCGTCGAGCTTGGCCTTGAGGGTTTCGCCGTTGTTCTTGAACGCTGCCGCGTTGGCGGGGTCTTTCGCGCTCAGGACCTGGACAATGCGATCGACGATCACCTTGGCATTCACCGGATCGAGCCAAGCGTGCCCGTCCATGGTGTCGTGGTCATGGCTGTGACCATGGCCATGCTTGTGGTCGCGGTCATCCTGCTCGAAGGTTGCGCTGGTGCGACGCGGCAGCAGTTTGAGCCCGCGGGCACTCTGCAGGGTGACCACCTGCACGCTCTTTGGTAGGGTGTTCGCCAGCTTGGCGGTGAAGGCCTCCATGGTCCCCGACATGCGAAAGACCACATCGGCCTTGTTCAGCTTGCTCGCATCCGATGGCTTGAGGGAATAGGTGTGGGCCGAAGCTGCGCCCTGCACCAGCAGATCGGGAGAGCCCGTGCCCGCCATGACGGCGGCGACAAGCGCGTGCAGCGGCTTGATGGTAACGACCACCTTGGCGTCGGCCATCGCAGGGGTCGCCAGGGCCGCCAATGCGGCAGCCAGAATGAACCTGGGTCGCAGTGCTGACGGTTGCATTTCACTACCTCGCTGGCTTCGCGCGCCCGGCAGGAGGGCGTACGAACTATCGCCGCAATGTTATATTGTATCTTTCAGCAAGGTGGCAGGAAAGTGAACGGGCCCCATCTTGCTGTATTGTCGCGACTAATAGAGGAAAGCCGGGGCCTGACGGCGTGGCGGTGCCATTTTGGTTGCCCCTTGGCCGAATGACGAGAGAGCAACGTGAGGTCGATATTGAGGACGAGGGCAGCAAATCGGCTCTTGGCTGGTCTGGCTTGGTTCGCTCTGGTCGCGGGGTTGGCTGGTCCCGTCCAGGCGCATCCCCATCTTCTCATCACCGTTGAAACGACCGTGCTCTACGACAAGGGCGCCTTCATCGGGCTGCGGCATCGGTGGACCTTCGACGAAATGAACTCCGCCGCCGAGACCGAGGGGCTCGATACGAACAAGGATGGGAAATACGACCGGGCCGAGCTGCAGCCGCTGGCTGATCTCTACGTGCAGCGGCTCAAGGCCGCTTCTTACTTCACCTATCCGAAGCTGGCAGGCCAGCCGCTCCAATTCGGCGCCGCCAAGGACCAGTGGGTCGAATACAAGGACAACGCCGTCATCCTGAACTTCACGACGCTCTTTGCGAGTCCGGTTCTTATCGAGGCCAAGGGGCTCACTTTTTCCGTTAGCGACCCGTCCTACTATATTGCCTTCAGCATGTCTGAATCCCCGCAAGCGGTGAAGTTTGGCGAAGGCACGCCGGCAGGCTGCGCATGGAAGGTGGAGGCACCGGAGTCGCCCCAGGCATCGGCGCTGCAGGAATCTTTCAGCGCGCTCGGTGGATTTGGCATAGGCGTGCCGAAGACAATCGCGGTGGAGTGCAAAGGCCCATGATGGCTTTTCCGGCGGTGCGGCTATTCGCGCTCGTCGTGGCGGTCGTGCTGTTTGCGCTTCCGGCACTCGCTCAGCAGCAGCAAGGTCCGGGAAGAAATACGTTCGGAATTGGAGCGAGCCCGGCTGCCGAAACGGCGAAACCGGCTTCGCCTCCCGGTTTGTTCACGCGCATGTCTGCCTGGGTCACCGAGAAGCAGGTGATGGCGCATCGCGAGCTTTCAGGCGCCGTGCGCCGTTTCAGGAGCTCCGATCCGATAAGCGCGGCGTTGTTTCTTGCCATGATCAGCTTTGCCTATGGCGTGCTGCACGCCGTCGGGCCGGGCCATGGCAAGGCGGTGATTTCGTCTTATGTGCTTGCCGACGGCCGGACCATGCGCAGGGGTGTTTTTCTGTCGTTCCTTGCGGCAGGTATTCAGGCCCTTTCCGCTCTCGTCCTGGTCGCGGTGCTCATGCTGGCCCTGCGTGCGACGGGAATGCAGATCAGGGCGATGGAGGCGTGGCTGGAGACGATCAGCTGGGGGCTGGTGGCTCTCGTCGGCGCGTGGCTCGTCTACTACCAGCTGCGCGGTATGCTCGCTTCGGCGGGCGCTGCGCCGCACAGCGCGGGCGGCCATGATCACCATCACGACCATGCCCACGGACATGGCCACGGTCATCATCATGGCGATGCCTGCGAGGTCTGCGCGCACTTGCCGGCTCCCTCGGAGCTGCAGGGCGACCTGTCGTGGCGGCGCGCGTTTGCGATCGCGTTTGCGGTCGGGATCCGCCCCTGCACCGGTGCCATTCTCGTTCTGGTCTTCGCTATCGGCCAGGGCTTGTGGTGGGCGGGCGTGCTTTCGACGCTTGCCATGGCCGTCGGAACCGCGATCACCGTGTCGGCCCTGGCGGCGCTGGCCGTCGGCTCGCGTGAGCTTGCCAAGCGGCTTGCGGGCAGCGGCTCCTCGAAGTGGGCGGACCGCGTTCAGCTAGTTGCGGGCTTGGGGGGCGCGAGCCTCGTCTTGCTCCTCGGCACCTTGTTCTTCGTCGGCTCGCTCTCAGGCCTCGGTGGTATCTGAACGGTTAACGTGTCTCCGTTTAGGACGCTGGTTTACCCATTGCTCAGACTTTGCTTTAGAGGCGCCCCCCGCCGGGCCTAGGTTCGCAACAACGCGAGGGCGACTTGGCGCGTAAGCGCAACGGTCCGGCCCCCGCCCATCCGACCTAGGGGCGTTGCAATGCGTCTTGTCCTTTCGGCAGCAGTTGCCGGCCTGATCGTGGCCCTGGCCAGTTTCGGTTCCGGCAGCGCCGCGGTTGATCTCGCCAAACCCGGCAGCGCACGTATGGAGCTCGTCATTTTCGAGCACCCGGACTGCACCTACTGCCAGGTTTTCCGGGCCCGGGTCGTGCCCCGGTACATGAACTCCGACCATGCGAACGAAGCGCCGCTGCGCTTCATCGATATTGCCACCACCGGAGCCAATACCGCAGCACGCGGCGTCACCCTCAATGGGCCGATCACGATGGTGCCGACGGCCGTTCTGGTGAAGCAAGGTCGCGAGGTTGACCGCATCCCCGGCTATTGGGCGCCGGACAACTTCTTCAAGATGGTGTCGTTCTTGATCAGCAAGGCCGAGTAGCCTCGCATTCCGCGGGCGACGCGCTAGTGTCCCGATTCCGAAGTTCGCCAGACCTCGCAGCCAATGTCCCGAGCGAACTTCGGAATCAAAAGGGACACTAGAATCATAGTCTTGCTAGTGTGCTTCAGATCGAGAAATTCGCTCCGAACCCCGCGGCATATGCCGGCGAATTTCTCGATCATCACACTAGTTGGGCTTCGTCTTCGGCGCGATCTGGCTGGCTGCTGCGGCCGGCTGGGACGCCAGTTCCGCTTTCAGGAAGACATCGACCCGCATCCCCGGCAGCAGCTGCGGCTGCCCAGTCAGATCGATGATCACCTCGAGAACGTCGATATCGGTCGGCCGGCGCGGACCCCGTTGGCCAAGCTTGCTCGGCCCCAGCGCCTGCGCCAGCGTTGAGACGCGTCCTTCGAAATCCTTGCCGGGGAAGGCATCGGAGCGGACCACCGCCGCCTGACCCACACGCACCTTGCCGATATCACGCTCCTCGAACTCGGCGCGCACGCGCAGCGAGCTGACGTCACCGATCACGACGAGAACATTCTCAGGCGAGGGAGCGACGATCTCTCCGACCTTGGCATTCACCTGCAGGATGTGCCCGTTGGAGGGCGCGCGGATGCGCCCACGCTCGAGTGCCGCCTCAGCCAGCGTGAGCTCCGCGCGAGCCGCCGTCAGGGCCGCCTCCAGGCGCGTCTGAATCGACGTGTCGTTCGCGAAAGCCTTCTGCAGCGCGGACCGGGACTGATCCAGCTTCTCCGTATTCGTCTTCACCGTCTCGCGGGCCTTGTCCAGATCGCCTACGGTGCCGGTGCCGCTGCGCTGCGCCCTGATCGCGCGATCCTGCTCGGCGCGGGCAAGCGAGAGCTGCCGCTCCGCGTCGGCGAAGCTGTCCTCGGCCGTCCTGCGTCCCTGAGCCGACTTGTTCACGGTCTCGTTGTCGCGATCGCGCTTGCGCACGGCGACCTCCGCGCGAGTGGCAAGCACCCGCGCGACAAGTTCATCGTCGGCGAGATTGATCAGCAGATCGCCGGCCATGGCGCGATCGTTCACCGCCGCAAGCACCTCGGTGATGCGGCCTGGCGCCTGGCCGGAGATGCGTACCTCCCCGCCCATGGGCTCGACGCGGCCCGGTGCGGACGCGGCCCACGTGGCTTTCGGTGCCGGGGGAGGCGTTTGGGCCTGTGCAGGGGGCACGATAGTTTGCTCGTCCGCTTTCGTCCTATCGGTAGACTTCTGGCTGAAGGTTTGGGGGACCCAGTAGCCGATGCCGAGCGCCAGCACAGCGGCGACGACCAGCATGTTGAACGAGGAATCGGCTTTAGGCATTGGCCTTCCTCTTCCGGTTGCGTGCAAGTTCATGAATGGTATCGACCCCTTCGGTGCGGCGCTCTTCGCCGACGATCAGGCCGTCCTCGATGCGCAGGATTCGATCGGCAAATGGCACCGTGCGCGGATCGTGGGTGACCGCGAGCACGGCGCGCGTCTTATCCTTGGCGAGCTGCGAGAGCAGCGCCATGACTGCCAGACCGTTCTCGCTGTCCAGCGCGGCGGTGGGCTCGTCGGCCAGGATCACCGACGGCGACCCCGCCAGCGCCCGCGCGACCGCAACCCGCTGCTGCTCGCCGCCGGAGAGATTGCCGGGGTAGGACTTCAAGCGATGGCGCAGCCCGACCTGATAAAGCGCGCGCTGGGCGTTGACGACAGCCTGCGAGCCGCGCCCGCCGCGCACGTCAAGCGCAAGCCGGACATTCTCCTCCGCGGTCAGCGTCGGGAACAGGTTGTAGGACTGGAAGATGTATCCCACGTGCTGGCGCCGCAGTGCTGCCAGCGCCTCGGGGGAAAGGCCTTCAATGGAATGACCGGCGATCGTGAGGGTGCCTGCGGTCGGAGTGAGAATGCATCCGACAATCGAGAGCAGGGTCGTCTTGCCGCTGCCCGATGGACCCATGAGCAGGGTCAGCTCGCCGGCATTGAGCGAAAGGTCCACGCCCTTCAGCGCGCGCACCTTGCCCGCGCCGCGGCCGTGTTCCTTGACGATGCCCTTGGCCTCGAGAATGACGTGGGGCGCGACGACGGCCGGGTTTACGTCCGGCTCTGTTGCGGTTGCTGCGACTGTCATTTGCTGAACACCATTGCAGGATCGATACGCATGACCTTGTTGATCGCGGCAAGTGCGGAAATCGAGCACATGGCCACGGTGAGGCCGAGCAGCAGGGCGGCAAGGCCGGGTGACATGATAATGGGAAGCGCCGTGTGCTCGCTCAAGTAGACGATGGTGAGCGCTATCGCCATGCCCAGCACGTAGCCAAGCAGCGCGCTAAGTCCCGCCTGCATCAGGATCACCTTGTTGATGTAGCCGGACGAGGATCCAAGCGCGCGCAGGGTCGCAAACTCCGGCAGATGATCCTTGGTGCTGGAGTAGAGCGTCTGCGCGACGATCACGGTGCCCACGATCAGGCCGAGCGCGGCGCCGCCCAGCAACGCGACGCCGGCACCGGTGGCGAACAGCCAGTGGTTGAGGCTGCGCTCGCGGAACTCCGCGCGCGTGAGAACCTCGTTGTCGGCCGAGAGCCGCGACTTCAGGTCCGCGCGCACCTTCTCGATGTCGGCCCCTGGGGCCAGTTTGGCAAGCACGTAGGTGATGTTGTCGGTCGGCATGTCGATGAGCTGGCGCGCACGATTGAGCGTCGTGAACACGAAAGGCGTAACGGTGAACGAGCGAATGCCTTCGGTCAGGCCCGTGACGCGCACGCGCGACGAGCCCACTTGCGCGGTATCACCCACGCCTTTCACGCCAAGTTCTGCAAGGTAGGTCTTGTCGATGATCACCGCGTCGCGGACGCCGAGGCCGGTGACATCGCCCTCGACCATGTTCCAGGGTGCCAAGCCACCGTTCTCCGGATCGGCGCCGACCACCACAATGAGCGTCGAGCCACCGGTCGGTTTGCGCCAATCGGTAAAGGCCGTGACAAGCGGTATAGCGTTCTCGACGCCGGGTGTGGCCAGCGCCACGTACCGCTCACGCGCCCGGATCGGTTGCGCTTCCTCGAAGTTCTTCGTGCCGTAGGCCATGATCCAAAGGTCGCCGTCGGCCCGGTCGATGGTGGCGATGATCATGCCGCGCGCGCCGAGATACAGCCCGAGCTGCACCGCGACAAGCACGATGGAGAACAGGATGCCGATCAGCGTCACGGCGAGCCGGACGCGATCGTGGAACAGGTTGCGGAAGGCGAGTGTGAGTGTCATCGAGACCGGTCGTTCTTTCGCCAGGATTTCCGCGCCGGCTGCGCTGCGTGCGCGCCCAGGCCGCTCTCCGCCGCCATGAGGGACCAAATTGTGTTCATAGTGCGAACCCCGTCACCGCCGCATTTTCTCCGCATATGGAATGCATCTGGCGCGAAGCCAAACCAAGCTCCAGCATGGAGGATACATCTCTATGCATGTATCGGATTATAAGAGGAAATTCCTCGTCGCGTCTGCCCTCGTCCTGGCCGCCGGCGTGCTGCTTTCGCAGGCAGACGCTCAGAACACTGCAAAAGGGGTTAACGGCGTCTGGATCGATCATACCGGTCAGGGCGCCGTCGAAATTGCTCCCTGTGCCGACAAGGTCTGCGGCCGCGTGATCTGGCTCAAGGACCCTTTGCACAAATCCAAAATGGGCAAGCTGATTTGCGGGACGCAAGTGCTCGGCGATCTGCGGCAGCAGGCGGCCAACGCCTGGGAGTCCGGCTGGATCTTTAACCCGGAAGACGAGGAGCGCTTCAGCGCCGCCCTGCAGCTCACGGGACCCAACACGTTGCTCGTGACGGGATACCTCGGCATCAAGCTGCTCGGCGAGACGTTCACCTGGAAGCGCGCAACCACACTGCTCGATCGCTGCGCGGCTGCCAATCCGCCGTCCTGATGCCTTCACACTGCGAGGCTCGTTGTCGCGCGAGGTCATTCGACCGCCGCGCCCCGCGCAGCCTGATCGCGGCTGCTGCGCGCGGCTTCGCGGGTTGCAACCCAGTCCACGAAGCCTTCGGTACGCTCGGCCACGATGTGGCGCTGCTGGTCCAGCGTGACGATGTGATAGCTGTCGTCCAGCACCAGCGTTTCAACGAGTCCGCCAAGGCGTGACTGCAAATGCTGCGCGTTCTTGAGGCTCGCCATGTCGTCGTCGCGCGGATGCACGATGAACGTCGGCTGCTTGATCTTGCCGAGATTGGGCCTCACCGCCGCAACGACACAATTGAAGTTCGCGAAAGAGCGCACCGGCGTGCTGAAGATGCCCGCGGCTCCGGTATCGCCGCTTTGCATGCTTGAAAGGACGAGGCGCCGAACGCGCTCGTCCTTGAGGCCATAGGGCTCGCGCTCGGCAAGATCGATCTCCAGCCTGATCGGCAGCGGCCGGATGTACTGCAGGAGCTTCGAGTGCCACGGCATCGACCAGCCGTCGAGCTTCAGAGTGGGCGCGAACAGCAAAAGTCCCTGCACCTCCTCCGGCCTGTTGTGCGCGAGATGCAGTGCGAGGATGCCGCCCATCGAAAGACCGCCGGCGAGGATGATGTCGCAATCCTGCTTGAGGCGATCGTGCGCTTCCTCGACGCTGGCGTACCACTCTTTCCAGGTGGAGCGGCGCAGTTCCTCCGGCGTGCCGCAGTGGCCCGCAAGCTGGCAGCAGTAGACGGTGTGTCCGGCACGTCCGAGCGCCTGTGCCACGAAGCGCAGCTCGACTGGCGTGCCGCCGAGGCCATGGATCAGCAATATGCCGACGCGTCCCCCAGGGATAAACAGGCTCTTGTCTTCGGTCACGGTATTCATAGCGCTATGGCTTCTTCTCAATTTTTGTTGCGGCGCTTGCTTGCAAGCACCCGGACACCCGTCACCTCAGTTCGTTTCCGCGTTCTCCCCGAAGACAGCTTGGGCTCGGCCTTTGTGGGTTTTCCCCTTGGCGGTAACACTGGGACCGCCTTCTTGTTCCGGCCGTTACCTTCGCTCAGCTCACACGCCGCATGACCTGATCGAGCAGCTTCAGTGCCAAATCCATTTCGTGCTTGGTGATGTGCAGGCTGGGAGCTAGCGTAACGACGTTCTTGTGGTAGCCGCCGATATCCAGCACGAGGCCCATCCTTTCGCCGTCGACCTCCAGGTCGCCCTTGAGCGCCTCATCCACCATGCGGTCGAAGATCGCCTTGGATGGCGTGAAGCTGTCGTGCGGCTCGCAGATCTCCATGCGCAGTGCCAGACCGAGGCCATCGACGTCGCCGACGATCTTGTGGCGGCGCTTGAGGTCCTGCAGGCCTTCGAGCAGATAGGCGCCCTTCTCCATGACCATGGCTTCGTAGTTGGTCTCGCTCATCATCTTCATGGCTTCGAGCGCGACCGCGGTGCCCATGGGGTTGGCGTTGAAGGTGGAATGCGTGGAGCCCGGCGGGAAGATGGTCGGGTTGATCAACTCCTCGCGCGCCCACACGCCGGCCAGCGGGTTGAGGCCATTGGTGATGGCCTTGCCGAACACCAGCGCATCTGGCGTGACGCCGAAGTGCTCGATCGACCAGAGCTTGCCGGTCCGATAGAAGCCCATCTGGATCTCGTCGACGACGAGCAGGATGCCGTGCTTGTCGAGCACCTTCTTCAGCTCGACGAAGAAATTTTTGGGCGGAATGATGTAGCCGCCGGTGCCCTGGATCGGCTCGACGTAGAAGGCGGCATACTCGGCCTCGCCGACCTTCGGATCCCAGACGCCGTTGTACTCGCTTTCGAACAGGCGCTCGAACTGCTTCACGCAGTGGGTGCCGTGCTCCTCCTTCGTCATGCCCTTGGGGCCGCGGAAGTGATACGGGAACGGAATGAAATGCGCCCGGTCGCCGAAGTGGCCGTAGCGGCGGCGGTAGCGGTAGGATGAGGTGATGGCGGAAGCGCCGAGCGTGCGGCCGTGATAGCCGCCCTCGAACGCGAACATCAAGCTCTTGCCCTTCTTGAAGTTGCGCACGAG
>Ga0190265_10002882_pt1 | contig 11652 bp, 10 predicted proteins | sample Popmic124T_FD_133135 | JGI IMG/M metagenome (GOLD analysis project Ga0190265, IMG submission 133135) | Populus adjacent soil microbial communities from riparian zone of Indian Creek, Utah, USA - 124 T | ecosystem: Environmental > Terrestrial > Soil > Riparian zone | place: USA: Utah | collected...
CCAAACCGTTCGAGTGGAAGTTCACACGCCATGACTTGGCCAAACTACTCCAACGAGTGACCGACCACGACCTCCAACGGGTCGCCTGACGAATACGTGACCGAACTTACGTGCCAGAGTACTAAGGGCGAAGCGCCGATGAGTTATGGACAGGCGCCGACGGCTTTCGGGGAGCCACCGATACGTTGAGGAAAGCCGCCGATAAGTTTTGGCGAGCGGCCAAAACCGTTCGCTGGTTCGCCGATACGCTACGGAGAGATGTCGATGCGTTATGGCGACCGAAAGCGAACAGTCAGCCGCCTTCCCCCGCCCGGGAGGGGGCAAGATGAGTTCGCTGTTCGACAGGAGAGCGCTTACTCTCCAACGGCGTTGAGAACGGCGTGCACCAAGTCCGGGTGATACCGGATGCCCTCTTTCACGGCTTGCTTGATCAGCGGCTCGAGGGCCGGCACCAGTCCTTGCAGCTTCGCTCGGCCCAGGAGCCCCAGGGTTCCAGTGACCTCCAGACCGGCTGCCAAGGCAGCGCGCCGACCCTTCCATTCGTCTATGGCGACGGTAGGCGCCCGCAGTTCGAGCGCAAGGTGAATGACTGCGGCTTCTCCAGCATCGAGAGCAGCCAGCGCGACTCCCGGCAGTGCGCCCGAGAGCTTTCGGACTGTGAGCCATTCCGGTGCGATCCCGGGATAACCTGCGGCTTCTCCTTCGTCGAGTTCCCGACGTACCGCATCAGGACAGAGAAATTCAAAGGAGCTGGCCGACGACATCCAGGCAGCCGATTCGCGAGAGTGCGATGAGGGGGCCGGTGTTTATGACGAGGCGTTCAGCCACGCCGGAGGAACCTCACCTCCGCCTCTGCATCTTCGGGACGAAGGTTGGAGATCGAGACCCCAATTCGGGGAAGCGAGAGCAGGAAATCGACACGGCTCTTCCCGCAGAGCTTGGCGGCTTGCCCCGAGCTCAGGCGACCAAGCTCGTACAGCTTCGCGGCCAGGAGAAATACCGCCTCGCCGTCGAACTCATCCCGGCTCATGCCTGTGCTGAAGAGGACATCGTCCCCATACTCGGTCGTGAGCTCGTGTTTCATCGCCTCCTCCTCGCACCGCAGATCGTAGCATCCACCAGGCCGGACCTCTTCATGCCTGCCCAAAGACGATCCGGTCCATCTTGAATTCCGGAAGCTTCAAAGCCTCGGCCACAACTCCCATAGCCGCCTCCTCGGGCATCAACCCGATCAGTTCGCTCTCGAGCACCTGGGTCCCCAGAGCCTCCGCCTCCTCTCTTACCCGGTTGAACGCGGTCAGCACGGAAGTCTGCCGGAAATCCACCAGGTTCATGCTCACCTGGGCTCTACCGCGGCTCTCCAGGTAGACTCCCATGGCCCTGACCGCGGGCAACCCTCCACCCGACTCTCTCACCTTGCGGGCGATAGTCTTGGCCACGGCGACATCGGCCGTCTCCAGCACTACATTGAAGGCGATCAGAAAGAAGCGCGCTCCGATCACGGTCACTCCGGCAGTGGGGTGGACCCGGGCCGGTCCGAAGTCGGGCGCCCAGGCGGGATCGGCCATTTTGGCCGGAAATCCCTCGAAGCCTCCGCGCCGGATATCCGCCAGCCGGCAACTCTCCGGGCGCCGGGCCGCTCTCTCATAGAGATAGACAGGGAGGCTGAATCTCTCGGCTACCTCAGAGGCGAGAGCCTCGGCCGCCATCACAGCCTCTTTCATAGGCGTGTCGCCCAGCGGGACGAACGGGACCACGTCCACCGCCCCCACCCGGGGGTGCACTCCTTGATGACGGGTGAGATCGATCTCCCGAAGCGCTGCCTCGTAGAGAGCGAGGAGCCCAGCGCGCAGGTCCCCAGCCTCACCCACCAGGGTCAGCACCGAACGGTTGTGGTCGGGATCGGAGGAGACGTCGAGGAGGCGGACTCCGGGGACCGAAGTCACCGCGGCCACCAGCCGGGCCACCACCTCGGGGCGTCGGCCCTCGCTCACGTTCGGGACGCACTCCAGCAGCGGCATGGGCGCCAGAATACAGCGGGAAAGGCTTCCCCCGGCGCCTTCATTGGACGCCGGAGGGCTCGTCTGTTAGGATACCCGCGACTTTTCGAACTCTGAGGCCGTATGCATCTAGCCGTGTGCCGACATGTCCTACGCCGGTAATCCTTCGCTCTCGTCCGACGTCCAGAAACGGGTCCTCGGCACGTTCGAGCAGACGCTCGGGCTCGCCTCGGAGGGGAGCCGCCAGGAAGCTCTCCTGGGGTGCGACTTCGTGCTCCGCATGGACCCCCACTTCGAGCCCGCTCGCCAGCTCCAGGAACGGCTGCGCAACAGCGCCGGGGCCGTGCGCGTGGACGATCTCCTCGCTCCCGCAGCCAATCCTTTTGCCGATATCGGCGGGATCGGCGGCATGGGCGGGGATGGATCCCTCAATCTGCCTGACCTGGACCTGCCCGATTTCGGAGCTCCCGCGCCAGCCCCTTTCTCGGGAGGCGACCTCCGCGGCCGGTTCCAATCCCTCCTGGAGGGCAGACGCTTCCAGGAGCTGATGGGCCTCGCCCAGCAGAACCAGGCGGTCGTCGGGTCCGATCCCGAGCTGATGCGGATCGCTTCCGAGGCCCAGGAGCGGATGGAGGCGGAGCCCTACGTCAACAAGTTCCTGAACGCGGCCCGCGAGGCCGCGCGCCAGGGGAACCAGGCGGAGGCCGCCCGCGCGATCGAGAAGATCCGCGCCCTCGACCCCACGCACCCGGGCATCGCCGAGCTTGAGCCGCGGCCATCACCGTCCTCGCCCGTGGAGAGCATGGGCTTCGAGCTGGCGCTGGACGATCCTGACGATCTGGGCTTCGGTACCGCGCTGCCCGACCTGAGCTTCGATGCTCCCTCCGCGACCCTGGACCTCGACGAGCCCATAGCCACTCCGTCCCTGATGGACCCGGAGCTCGTCTCCGCCGCCGACTTCGAGACGAGCATGGGGTCGAGCGGCGATTCCGAGACCGACCGCCGCATCCGGCAGCTCCTCGACGAAGGCCAGACCGCCTACCAGGGGGGCGACCTCCAGAGCGCCATCGACGCCTGGTCGCGCATCTTCCTGATCGACATCGACCACCAGGAGGCGGCCCGCCGGATCGAGCAGGCGCGCAAGCTCAAAGCCGAGAGCGAGCGCCAGGCAGAAGAGGTCTTCCACGAGGGGGTCGCCAAGATGGACTCCGGCGACCTGGAGGGGGCGAGGCAGACGTTCCAGCGCGTTCTGGAGATCCAGCCCGCCTACTTCGCGGCCCGCGAGTACCTGCAGCAGCTTGAGGCCGGCCAGGTTCCCACGGCGCGCCCCGCTCCCCGCCAGGAGGTCTCGACCCAGCCGGCGCTGCCGACGCCGTCGGACCTCAACCTCGAAGGCGGCGGCGGCGAGCTCAAGGAAGAGATCCTCATCCCGCCGGACCCCAGCGATATGGCCGCGGCCGAGCGGCAGAAGCCGAAGCCCAGGACGCCGGCCCCGGCCCGCGAAGGCAAGGCGCGCAAGACGTTCGCCCTCGTCGGCAGCGTCGTGCTCGTGCTCGCCCTGGCCGGCGGCGCCTTCGTCTACCTGAACAAGGACCGCCTCTTCCCCAACTCGCAGACCGAGGACCCGCAGGCTTCCGGCGAGGGCTCCGACCCGATCGCGCGCGCCCTCGACCTCCACAAGGGAGGCAGGACCCAGATCGCCGTCTCCCAGCTCCGCCGGCTCCCCCCGGAGGACCCGAACTATCAGAAGGCGCAGGAGCTGATCTCGAAGTGGGCGGCGGCCCCCGGTGCGCCGGCGCCCGCGCAGCCCGGCGCCGCGCCCGCTCCCTCGCCCCCGCCGGTTTCGGAGGAGCGGCGGGCGCTGCTCAACGCGGCGCGGTCCGCCTATGAGGGAGGCAGCTACCTCGAGACCATCGAGCGGTTCGAGGAGGCGCAGAAGAAGGGCCAGCTCGATCCGGCCGACGCCGAGTTGCTCGCCAACGCGCGGCGCCGGACCGAGCCCCTCACCGCGCAGCTCAATCTCCTCGAGCAGCACGAGTGGGAGCACGCGCTCCGCGACCTCTGGCGCCTCCGCGAGTCGGACCCGGGCAACCGCGACGTAACCCGGCTCATGGTCGCCTCATACTACAACTTGGGGCTGCGCGACCTCCAGCGGATGGACGCAGCCAAAGCGGCGCAGAACTTCAGCGAGGCCCTCGGTCTCGATCCGGACGACCCGGAGCTGCAGCGGCAGCTCGCGTTCGCCCGGGCATACAAGGAGCGGCCCGCGGACATGCTGTACCGGATCTACGTCAAGCACCTCCCCCTGCGCTGATGCCGCTGATGCGATACCCCGAAGAGGAACCGGACGAGCCCCTGCTCTTCGACCTGCCCCTTGAGCGGAGCCGGGAGGCCGCGCCGGAGCGCAAGCGCGCTCCCCGCGCTCCGAAGGAGGACCGGCCCCCCGTCCGGTCCGTCTCCCAGGAGACGGATCTGGCGTTCGACGAGCCCGGCGCGGATCAGGAGACCGGCGGCCGAGATGCCAGCGATGAGCGCGATGAGCGCGCCGGACTGGTCAGGCGGCTCGCGGCCGGGGCCGCCGACCTCGTCGTCCACGCCGCGGTAGCTGTGGGGGTGCTCGTCGGGTGTCGCTACCTGGGAGTGAAGCCGGTCCTCTCCGACTGGCCGGCCGTGGGTCTCTTCCTGCTCTCCTTCTCGTTCCTCTACACCGTGGTGCCGCTCGCCTTCTGGGGCCACACCCCGGGCATGGCCTGGGCCGGCCTTGACGCGCGCAGCCGGGACGGAGAGCCTCTCGCCTTCGACCAGACGGCCCGGCGCTGGATTGGAGGGCTCCTCACCGCCCTCCTCCTCGGGCTCCCTCTCCTCCTGTCCTTCGGCGGCCGCTCGCTGAGCGACCTCGTCAGCGGCTCCGAGACGCTCTCCAGCCGCTCCGCAGCCTGATCCGCCCTCGCGCAAGCGGCGGGGGCTCGCTAAACTCATGGGGATGACCCAGCCCAATATCGCTGACGGGGCTGACTGGGCCGTGCCGGTCCGGGACCGCCAGCTCGAGGCCCTCAACGAGATCGCGCGCATCGCGACCCTCGACCTCGAGCTGCGGCCCATGCTTCAGCGCATCACCGACACGCTGATGCAGAAGTTCGGCTGGCCGTTCGTGGCCCTCGCGTCGGTCGACCCGGAGCAGGATGTCTTCGTCTGCGAGGCGCTCTCGGCCCGGCAGCCGTCCGCGGTCAAGGTTGGCTACACCCGGCCGCTGGGCACCGGCATCGTGGGCGAGGTGGCGCTCAGGGGCGAGCCGATCCTCCTCGACGACGTGCGCTCTTCGTCCAACTACGTCGAGACCATGCCCGACACCCGCTCCGAGCTGTGCGTGCCGGTGCGCCACGGCGGCCGGATCGTCGCCCTGCTGAACCTCGAGAGCACCGAGCCCGGCGCGTTCCACGACCAGCTCCCTCTCCTGGAGACCGTGGCCGAGCAGATCGCCGGCGCCATCGCCTGCGCCCGCCTGTACCAGGAGGTCCAGCGCCGCGCCCGCCTGCTGGAGATGGTCAGCGAGGTCTCCAAGGCCGCTCTCGAAGCCGGCGAGCTCCATCCGCTGCTCGACCGCGTCGTGCGCTACGTGCAGCAGCACTTCGATCTCGCCCTGGTCAGCATCCTGCTGGTCAACCCGGAGCGCACCGAGTTCGAGCTCGCGGCGCGCGCCGGCACCCTGCAGGTCACCGTGGACCCGGGGGCCCGCTGGCCCCTGCGCACCGGCATCGTGGGCCGGGTCCTGCGCCTCGGCCAGGCGCAGCTCGTGCCCGACGTCCGCAGCGACCCCGACTACCTCCCGCTCCATCAGGACGTCACCTCGGAGCTGGTCGTGCCGATCCGGTTCCGCAACCGCACCCTGGGAGTGTTCGACCTGGAGAACACGTCGCCGGAGCCGTTCTCCGCCGAGAACCTGGTCGTGTTCCAGACCTTCGCGGACCAGCTCGCCGGCGCCATCCACCTGGCGGCGATCAACCGCCAGCTCGAGGAGGCGAACCAGCGCCTGCAGCGGCTATCCTCGATCGACGGCCTGACCGGAATCGCGAACCGCCGCCAGCTCGACGAGACCCTCCAGGCCGAGTGGCGCCGCGCCTTCCGCCACGACTCTCCGATCTCGATCGTCATGTTCGACCTGGACGAGTTCAAGCGCTTCAACGACGCGTACGGTCATCAGGCCGGGGACGAGTGTCTGCGGCAGGTGGCGGCCGCGCTGCACGAGGGGCTGCGCCGGGCCGGCGACCTGGTGGCCCGCTATGGCGGCGAGGAGTTCGCGGCCGTGCTCCCGGAGTCCGACCTTCGGGGAGCGCTCCAGTACGCAGAGGCCACGCGGCTCGCGGTCGAGAGCCTGGCCATCAGCCACGGAAGCTCGCCGGTCTCGCCTGTGGTAACCGTGAGCGTCGGCGTGGCCTCGACCCTGCCGAGACGGGGAGGGTCGCCCACCGAGCTGATCGCCCGGGCCGATCAGGCGCTCTATCAGGCGAAGAGAAAAGGGAAGAATCAGGTGGAGAGCGCGGGGGATTAGCGCTCTCGCCAGATCGAGATTCCCATCCACAAGTTCCCCACCGCCGTAGCTGCGGCAAAAGCAAGCAACGGCGAGCCTCCCGGCCAGAGGGCGGCGAGCCCGCCCACCTGGTAGATCAACCCGCAGGTCCGGAATGGCGGAAAGGCGAGCCCGCCCAGGATGTAGAAGGAGTGCCCCAGGAGCAGCAGCCAGAGTCCGGGAAGCGCCCAGTCCGCGCCCTGCCAGACGAGAAGGAAGGAGAGGGCGAGCGCCACCAGAGAGAGATTGCCCTGGACGCTCAGCACCCAGGAGGCGAGCGGCGTGCTCCCCCCTCCAAACCTTCCTCCACCGCGACGGATCCCCGCGATCTCCACCGCTCCCCCCGCGAGGATCACGCCTGACCAGGTAAAGAGCACGGCGGCGGGTCCGCCCATGCGGAAGGCAAGCGGAGTGACCAGCGCCGCAATCGGCAGCAGCACGGCCCAGGCGAACCAGGACCAGGGGGAACGGAGGAAGGGACGGCTCGCCTTGCGGAAATGCTCCCGCACCGGCTCGATATCGTCCTCGCCGGCGCGGGTCTCGGAGAAAAGGGGCTCGTACTCGCTCAAGAGATCCCTCCCCCCGCCGCGCGGGGGGAGGGCCAGGGAGAGGGGAATGGGATCAAGTTATTTCAGCTAGATGGATTTGCGTCTCGGCACTGCGTACGGCCCGCTGGCGGGCGGCGAACTCGGCGTCGCTGATCGAGGGCATCTCGCGGGCCTCGGAAAGCGCCCGCTCGGCCGCGGCCCGGTCGATCTCCTCCACCGCCTTCGCCTGCTCGGTCAGGAGCGTCAGACGGTTCTCCACCATCTGGGCGAAGCCGCCGGCCACGAAGAAGCTGCGGTTCCCCTCCGGGCTCTCCACCCGGAGCGAGCCGATGCCCATCTTGAAGAGCAGAGGCGCGCGTCCGGGCAGGATGCCGACCTCGCCGTCGTGTGCGGGAAAGGCGACGAACGTGGCCTCGGTCTCCAGCACCGCCCGCTCGGGAGTGATCACACTGCAATGAAACGTGTCGTTCTTCGCCATGCGCGCCTCGCCGGTCCTACTTCTTGTCCTGGGTCGCCATCTTCTCGGCTGCGGCCGCCGCATCCTCGATCGCGCCGACGTACATGAACGCCTGGTCGGGAAGGTGGTCCCACTTGCCGTCGCAAAGCTCGTCGAAGGAACGGATCGTGTCCTCGCGCGAGCAGTAGATGCCCGGCAGGCCGGTGAACTGCTCGGCCACGAAGAACGGCTGCGACAGGAAGCGCTCGACCTTGCGTGCCCGGCGGACGATGATCTTGTCCTCCTCGGAAAGCTCGTCGACGCCCAGGATCGCGATGATGTCCTGGAGGTCGCGGTAGCGCTGGAGGATCTGCTGGACCTTGCGGGCCACTGCGTAATGCCGGTCGCCGATGTACTCCGGCGCGATGATGCGGCTGCTCGACGCCAGCGGGTCCACGGCCGGGTAGATGCCCTTCTCCGAGATGCTCCGCTCCAGGTTCACCGTGCTGTCCAGGTGGGCGAACGCGGTGGCGGGCGCCGGGTCGGTGTAGTCGTCGGCCGGCACGTAGATGGCCTGGATGCTGGTGACGGCGCCGCGGCTGGTCGAGGTGATGCGCTCCTGAAGCTCGCCCATCTCCGTGCCCAGCGTCGGCTGGTAGCCCACGGCCGAGGGCATGCGGCCGAGCAGCGCGGACACCTCGGAGCCGGCCTGCGAGAACCGGAAGATGTTGTCGATGAAGAGCAGCGTGTCGACGCCGGTCTGATCGCGGAAGTACTCGGCCATGGTGAGCGCCGACAGGGCCACGCGCAGGCGGGCTCCGGGCGGCTCGTTCATCTGGCCGAACACCATCACGGTCTGATCGATGACGCTCTTGCCGGTGTCGCCGATCTTCGCCTCCTGCATCTCCAGCCAGAGGTCGTTGCCCTCGCGGGTGCGCTCGCCCACGCCGGCGAAGCAGGAGTAGCCGCTGTGGAAGCGGGCGAGGCGGGCGATCAGCTCCTGGATGATGACGGTCTTGCCAACGCCGGCGCCGCCGAACAGGCCGGCCTTGCCGCCGCGCACCAGGGGGCAGAGGAGGTCGATGACCTTGATGCCGGTCTCGAACAGCTCGGTTTTCGAAGAGAGGTCCGCGAGCTCGGGCGGCGCGTGATGGATCGGCCGGCGCTCGCTGACCGCCACCGGACCGAGGCCGTCGATGGGCTCGCCGACCATATTGAACACCCGGCCGAGGGTCTCGATGCCCACGGGCACACTGACGGGCGCGCCGGTGTCGAGGATGTCCGACCCGCGCTGCAGGCCGTCGGTCGAGCCGAGGGCGACCGCGCGCACGCGGCTGCCGCCGAGATGCTGCGCCACCTCGCACCAGAGGGTCTCGCGGATCGACTCGCCGAGCACCGTGCGCTCGACCTCGACCCGCAGCGCGTTGTAGATCCCCGGCAGGTGGTCGTCGGGGAACTGGGCGTCGAGGGTGGAGCCGATGACCTGGGTGATCTTGCCGGACTTGCCTTCCTGGATCGTTTCCATCGTGCGTTCCAATCTTTGAAGGGCTCAGGACAGGGCGTTGGCGCCGCCCACGATGTCCAGAAGCTCCATGGTGATCTGCGTCTGCCGGGCGCGGTTGTACTCCCGCGTCAGCGCCTTGATCATATCCCCCGCCGCATCCGTGGCTGCCTTCATCGCGACCATGCGGGCGACCTGCTCGGAGACGATCGCATCGTTGAAAGCCTGGAAGAGCCGCGCCCGGACCGTGGCCGGCAGCAGCTCGTCGAGGAGCTGCTGCGGGTCGGGCGAGAACTCGTACTCGACCGGCCGCGCCTCCTCCGCCTCTCCCTGCTGCTGCTCGGGCGAAAGGGGCAGAAGCTGCACCACGGCCGGCCTCTGCACGCCGGCCGAGTGAAAGCGCATGTAGACCACGTGCGCCGAAGCGATCTCACCCCGGGTGAAGCGGTCCATCAGCTCGTTCGCGATCGGCTCGACCTGCTCGAAGCGCGGCTTGTCGCCGAGCCCCGTCGTCTGCTCCCCGATCTCCCGCCGCAGGAACTTGAAGAAGTTGATCCCCTTCCTGCCCACCATGTGGACCCGGGGCTCCACCCCGTGCCCCCGCTGCTCTTCGATGTGCCCCACGGCGGAGCGCAGCACGTTGGAGTTGTAGCCGCCGGCGAGGCCGCGGTCGCTGGTGATCACCACGACCGCCGAGCGTTTGACCTCGTCGTGCGTCTGCAGCAGCGGATGGTCGACGTCGCCGGCCGCCCGCGAGAGGTCGGCCACCAGCTCGGCCAGCTTCTCGGTGTACGGCTTGGTCGCCACCGCCCGGTTGAACGCCGCCTGGAACCGGGCGGTCGCGATGAGCTGCATGGTCCGCGTGATCTTGCGGATGTTGCGCACCGATTTGCGCCGCTTGACCAGGACTCTTCGATTCGCCATGGCTCGTTCCCGTTCAGGCCTTACGCAGCCACGTTCGCGGAACCGCGGGCGTGGGTTTTGAAGTCCCGAAGCACCTGCTTGATGCGGTCCGCGAGATCGTTCGGCATCTCGCCGGTGCGGCCGAGCTCCTCGAGGACCTCGGGGTACTCGTCGCGGAAATGCTTGAGCATCGCCTCTTCGAACGGCCGCACCTGGGGGACCGGCAGGTCGTCGAGAAAGCCCTGGGTGGCGGCAAACATGGAGATGATCTGCTCGCTGACGGGATACGGGCGGTACTGCGGCTGCTTGAGCAGCTCCACCATGCGCTGGCCGCGGTCGAGCTGGCGCTGGGTGGCCTGGTCGAGCTCGGTGCCGAGCTGCGCGAAAGCCTCCAGCTCGCGGAAGGCCGCGAGGTCGAGACGCAGCGTGCCGGCGACCTTCTTCATCGCCTTGCGCTGCGCGTTGCCGCCCACCCGCGATACGCTGATGCCGACGTTGATCGCGGGGCGGACACCGGCGAAGAACAGGTCGGGCTCCAGGTAGATCTGGCCGTCCGTGATCGAGATCACGTTGGTCGGGATGTAGGCGGAGACCTCGCCCTCCAGCGTCTCGATGATCGGCAGCGCGGTCATCGACCCGCCGCTGTCCGGGAACCGATGGACGCGGTAGCGCTCCTTGTCCTGGAGAGTATTCAGGAACGCCTCGGCCTTGTGCTTGCCGTGCGGCCGGTGGTAGAGCCCGAACTCGTCGTCGGGCCGCATCTCGGCGGGAGCGGCGAGCCCTTCCGGATGCTTGACCGCCAGGTTGCGGTCACGGCTGTCCTCCGGCGTGTCCTTCGGCACCACCGCTAGCTCCTCGCGGAGCTTCACGCTGCGCTCCAGCAGGCGGGAGTGGAGATAGAACACGTCGCCGGGGTAGGCCTCGCGGCCGGGAGGCCGGCGGAGCAGCAGCGAGAGCTGGCGGTAGGCCTGCGCCTGCTTGGACAGGTCGTCGTAGACGCACAGGGTCGCCTTGCCCTCCTGGTACATGAAGTACTCGGCCATGGCCGCGCCCGCGTATGGGGCGATGTACTGTAGGGGAGAGGGGTCGGCCGCCGACGCCGAGATGACGATCGTGTAGTCGAGCGCGCCATGCTCGCGCAGCTTGTCGATCAGGCCGACGACCGTGGACTCCTTGAGGCCGATGGCAACGTAGACGCAGATGACGCCGCTGTCCTTCTGGTTGAGGATCGTGTCGAGCGCCACCGCGGTCTTGCCGGTCTTGCGGTCGCCGATGATCAGCTCGCGCTGGCCGCGGCCGATGGGGATCATGGCGTCGATGGCCTTGATGCCGGTCTGGAGCGGCTCGGTGACGGGCTGGCGCTCGGCGATGCCCGGAGCCTTGAACTCCAGCGGCCGGCGGTGCGGGGTCTCGATCACGCCCTTGCCGTCCAGCGGACGGCCGAGCGGGTCGACCACGCGGCCGATCAGCTCGGGGCCGACGGGCACGGAGAGCAGCTCGCCGGTGCGCCGCACCTCGTCCCCCTCCTTGATGCCCAGGTAGTCGCCGAGGACGACCGCGCCGACCGAGCTCTCCTCCAGGTTGAACACCTGGCCGAACTCGCCGTTCGCGAACTCCAGGCGCTCGCCGGCCATGGCGCCGGTCAGGCCGTAGATCCGCGCGATGCCGTCGCCGACCTCGAGCACCTTGCCCACCTC
>Ga0190265_10002883_pt1 | contig 11648 bp, 11 predicted proteins | sample Popmic124T_FD_133135 | JGI IMG/M metagenome (GOLD analysis project Ga0190265, IMG submission 133135) | Populus adjacent soil microbial communities from riparian zone of Indian Creek, Utah, USA - 124 T | ecosystem: Environmental > Terrestrial > Soil > Riparian zone | place: USA: Utah | collected...
CTCGCCCGCGGCGCGATACATGGAAGGATGCACGATCACCGGTACGCCCGCGGCCTTGATCTCCTCCAGAAGCAAGTAGCTCTCCGCGGCTGAATCGAGAATCACGCGAATCTCGAACTCTGCCGCCAGGCGCAGGGCGCTCGCGATGTCCTGGGCGCGGTCGGCGGTGACCAGCAGCGGCAGCTCGCGCTTCAACACGCGCGCGAGCATTTCCTTGTGCAGATCGCGCTCGGTGTGTTTCTCCGGATCAGGATCGGGGGTCTCCAGCTTCCGCAGGTATTCGCGCGCTGCGATCAGCTCCTGCCGCAGCATGGCCATCATCTTGCCGCGCGTGCCCGGGGACTTGTCGTTTTCCTTCTGCGCGGAATCGATGGCGCCGTGGTGGCCCTGGTTGGAAGGGAATGGCTTGGCCACCTGCTGACCGGCGTCCTGGGGCTGGGCGGTCTTTTCGCGGCATTCAAAATCAGGCGCGTCGCGCGGGATAGAATTCGTCGCGAGAAAAAGGGGCGCGAATATGAGCTTCGCAAAGCCGACCAACGAGACCGAATCGGACGAGACGTCGACGGTTCCGAGCGGCGCGTCGCGTGAAGCGGCGTTTTATCGCGAAGAATCGCGCAAGGCTCGCACCGCCATGAAAGCATCGCTGCACCGAGCAGGGCACCTCATCGAGCGCTCCAAGCCGGGGGAGTTCGTTCGCAAGCATCCGTGGCTTGTGGCAGGGTGCCTGCTGGGCGCCACGTCCGTGGTTATCGCGGCGGCATGGATGACCCGTGACAAACAAGCTGTTGAAAATCCGCCTCCAAAAAAGCGGCGCCACGGCCTTTTTTTCGCGGTCGTCAAGCTGTCCTTGAAATATCTGTTCGCGTCGGTGGCGAGCCGCGCCGTCGTGGAGCCGGCCGTGGCCGGAATGCAGTCGGGCGGGATCGCCGTTCCGCCCGGTGAGATCGAGTCCGAATGACGCAAAGAAAATCGGCAGCTCGCAACGCGGCGGGGATCGCAATCGCATTTGCGTTCGTGGCCGGTCTTTACCTGGGCCGCGAGTTGTTCATTCCGCTCGCGCTGGCTCTCTTTTTTTGCTTTTTGCTGACGCCGCTGGCGAACGTGCTGGAACGGCGGCTGAAGTTTCCGCGCGTCCTCAGCTCGCTCCTGGTGGTTGGGGCCGTTTTTACGATTATTGGCGCTTTCGGCTGGGTGGTCGCGACGCAGACCAGCGGCATGATTTCAGAGTTTCCGAAGTACCAATCGAAATTCGTGGCGAAGATTCGCGATACCAGGGAATCCGTAGAGTCTTATTTCAAGCGTGCGACAAAGGTAATTGAGGGCATTTCCAACGGGACGAAATCAAACCAGGCCGGGACAATCGAGACTCCATCCCATCCTGGCGCCGAGGGATCCGGTGAGATCGACATGGCGGCAACCGCGGAAGCAAAAACCGAATCCGGGGACCGTATCGAAATTGAGGAGCCGGTTCGGGTAGAAGTCGTTCCGGGACGGCCCGACTGGATGGGATGGTTGGGCTCGGTCATCGGGCCGGTCGTGCATCCGTTGGCGACGATCGGCGCCGCCATCATCTTGCTTATTTTCTTCCTGATCAACCGCGACGACCTTCGAGACCGTTTCATCCGCGCCTGCGGCCAGGCCCGGATTCCTGTCACGACCGCGGCCCTTTCTGATTCGCATCGCCGCGTGATGCGTTTTCTCGGCGCGCAGTTCTTTGCAAACTGCGTGATCGGATGCGTAACCGCGATCGGGCTTTATTTCATCGGCGTCCCGAACGCGGCGCTCTGGGGCTTGATCGCCGCCGTTGCCCGATTGCTCCCCTACCTGGGGGCGGCGATTGCGACCCTCATGCCCTTCGCCCTCTCCCTCGCGATCTTCGACGGCTGGCAGACACCGCTTCTGGTCGTCGCCTGGTGCATCCTGGTCGATGCGCTCAGTGCAAATATACTGGAGCCACTCTTATACGGCGCCCGCACCGGCGTTTCCGCCACGGCCGTTCTGGTTTCGTTCATGTTCTGGACCTGGATCTGGGGCGGGTTCGGACTCTTTTTGGCCACGCCGATCACCGTATGCCTCGTCGCCATTGGGAAGCACGTGGCCGGACTCGAAATCATTTACATCCTCTTAAGTGATGAGCCCGTGCTGAATCCGGCGACGCGGTTTTATCAACGCATTCTGGCTCGAGCGCCCGACGATGCGACTCAGATCGCTCAGCAGGTCGCGAATGAATCCGAACCGATGGCGCCGTTCGACCAGGTGGTGTTCCCCGGCGCCGCGCGGCTTCAATATGACCAGCACGCGGAATTGATGGATGATGAGCGGCTGGGGATGGCGCTCAAAGCCGGTGAGGACGCCATCGAAGCGGTTGACCTGAAGCAATGGCCCGAAGAGCCACAGGCCGCCGCTTCTGATGCCCAGCGCCGCCGTCTGGTGGTGATCACCGGCCCGGGTTTTTTCGACCGGCTGATTCCCAAGCTTCTGGAAAAGATCGCCGACCGAATCGGCCTGGATGTGCTGACCATTTCCGGGGACGCATTCGCGGGAGAAGTGGTGGAGGAAATCATCCGAGCTCAGCCGGGCCTGGTGGTGTTCGCCGCCATCGAGCCGCGATCGATAAATCGCTTTTGGCACATTTACGTTAAGTTGCGGGCGGGATACCGGACCGTCCCGGTGTTCGTGGTCGTGTACTCGGCTTCGCAGCAAAGCCGGAAAATGTCCGTCCGGCTGGCCCGCGATTGCGGCCTTTCGAGCTCCATGAGCATGGGTGAGGTCGTTGCAAGATTACAGTCGCCATCCGTGTCGCCCACACGCGCTTCTGATGCCGACGAGCCTACGGATTTGTTGCCAACTCTCGTTGAGGCCTGACGATTGGCCATGGGAAAGGATGCAGGAGATTAACCTTTATGACGATGCTTTTGACCCCCCCATCGCTTGACAAGACCCTGGATAGCAAGAATACTGTGCAAGAATCAAGTCCTTTAAGAACGGGAACTTCTGTGCGATTCCTGGTGATTGAAGACAATCCGAAACTCGGCGCCCAACTCCATTGGGCACTTCAGGAGCAGGGATACATCGTCGATGTCGCCACGGGCGGGCACGAAGGCGAAGAGATGGGCGCCTCGGGCAAGTACGACGGCATCGTGCTGGACATCATGCTTCCGCACCACGACGGCATCGAGATTTGCAAGAATCTGCGTCGTCGAAAGATCGCGACTCCGATTCTCATGCTCACCGCGCTTTCGGATACCCAGCACAAGGTTGCGGGCCTCGAAGCCGGGGCCGACGACTATCTCACCAAGCCTTTCGACTTGGAAGAACTGATCGCCCGCATTCGCGCGCTGCTCCGCCGGGCACACCCCGAAGAGGGGTCGGTCCTCCGATTCGAGGACATCGAGCTCGATCTCGTCAAACGGAGCGTCAACCGCGGAGGCAAACCGGTTAGCCTGACAAATAAGGAATTCGCACTGCTCGAATACTTCCTGCGAAACCCGAATCGGGTTGCGTCGCGCGCGCTGCTTGGCGAACGCGTCTGGGACCTTGCTTTTCAGGAAGAGAGCAACGTCATCGAAGTTTACGTATCACGGCTTCGGAACAAGATCGATCGCGGATTCAGGAAGCAGCTCATTCACACCGTCATCGGCACCGGCTACGTCCTCAGCGCGGACGGTCCACCGGCCTAGTCCATTTATACTTCCAGCCGTCAGCCGGTCAGATGGTGGACCCGTTTCAGACACTTCGATTCCGTCTTACGTCTCAATACGTCATCATTTTTGGCCTGCTCCAGGTGCTGCTCTGGGTCACGGTATACCTGGTGGTCGACAGCTATCTGCGGGCCAGGTTCGATTCGGAGTTGCTCCGGCGCGCCCAGACGGTCATGACCGCGGTTCAAAGTGGACTCGGGAACAGTTCAGATTCCACCACGAAAGACCAGATTCGTCAGGCGATCGATGCCTTCAATTCCGAGCAGTTCTTTTTTATTGTCGATTATGCGGGCGATGAGAGCGACGTTCGCTCGTCCAACGCCCTGGGAATGAGTTTCCCCGAATCAGCCTTAAATTCCGGCGAAAACCATTCCAGTTTCACGACTGTGGACGATCCGCAAACGGCGGCCTGGTCGAACGGGGAACCGATTCGGTTCGTCTCCCTGCTGTGCGATCGCGCCGACAAACACGGAATGCACGTTCAGGTTGGCGCCAGCCTCGGGCCGGTTGAAAAGGTCGTCGAGGACATCCAGCGATTGCTGGTTGTGTTCGTGGCCCTGAGCCTCATGCTCGCTGGAATCAGTTCATGGATCGTCGCAGGTCGTTCGCTGAGGCCGGTCAACGTGATCGCGCGCGAGGCGAAGAACATATCGTCGGCGACACTGAATCGTCGAATTTCGATTCCGGCAAATCGCGACGAAGTCACCGAGATGGTCGAGTCGCTGAACGGGATGCTTGGCCGTCTGGAGCGTCAGTTCAAAAACGAGCACGAGTTCATCTCGAACGCCTCGCATGAACTGAAGACCCCCCTGGCGGTCATGCTCGGGCACGTACAGAATCAGCTGCGCCAGTCAAGCACCACCGCAGAGGTGCGCGATTTTCTGGAGAGCACGGAAGAGGAGTTGTGGCGGCTTCGCCGGATTGTGGAGAGCTGCCTGGTGCTTGCTCGGACGCACAATGCTGACAAACTTCAATTCTCCAGCCGCGTCAATCTTGAGGACGTGCTGGTCGAGAGCCTGAAGCAATCCGCCCGGGAAACCGTAAAGCGGAGCATTCAGATTATTCCAAGGATCGACGAATGTGGATCGGACGGCATCGAACCCATCGTCGTGGGTGACAGTGAATTGCTCAGAACGATGTTCAACAATCTGGTTCACAACGCCATTCACTACTCCCCCGACGGCGGCGCGATCGAAATCGACGTGAAATGCGCGAACCACGAGGTCGCCATCAGCGTGAAAGACCGGGGGCCCAGCATCCCCAAAGAGCATCACGAAAGGGTGTTCGAGTTTTCTTTTCGACTCGATCCCGAGGATCGCGCCAGCGGCACCAGCGGCATCGGCCTGAGCATCGTGAAGGCGATCGCCGAGGTGCATGGCGGCGGCGTGTATTTGTCCAACCGCGAAGGGGGTGGTTGCGAGTTCACGGTGCGTTTGCCACCGGCGGATCACCTTCGCTGAAATTGCGTATATTTCTGTCTTGGTGGACAACCCACCTCTTCGCCGGTTCAACCTGAATTAAGCCCGAATTTATCCCCTATCCGAGGTCGACCCAATAGTATGAAGATGGGGGAGCGGATCCTCCCGATGCCAAGAAATGTCTCGGGAATGGCGCTGTGAAAATGAAAAGAGTCTCGATGAAAAAAATCGCCGGCGTCGGGCTGCTGACCCTCGGATTCGCCGGAGTGGTCATGGGTGTCGTCAATTCCATTGTCGACCAGCGCCTTTATGCCATCTTCTCCTCCGCTCGGAGCGATAATCTCAGCACTGCGGCCCTGCTCGCGGCTGGTTTTGCCATGGTCATGTCGGGAATCATCCTGGTGATACGGTCCGATGAAACCGCCGAATAGCCCCCCGCTGCATTTCATCCCTGTAACGTGCAATTCATTCACCCGTCAGACTTTGGGCGCATATTTGAGGTGCAGGCGCGCGTGCGCTGGCTCGTGAGACATCAAAATTAGGAGATGATCCCATGCGAGGAAAAGTGTTCGGAACGACGGTGCTCGGATTGCTGGTCATGACCACCGGTTGCAGCATCGTCGGCAAGTGGACCGTTACCGACGTAGAGCCGACCGCCGCTCAGCGCGACATTGAGTTTCATAGTCTGCGACTGGACAAGGACGGCTCCTTCTATGCCGAGGCCAAGGAGGGAGAGAGCATCAAGACCACGTCGGGAACCTACACTCACAAGAACAGCGTGCTGACCCTTACCGCTCACGACGGCGAGCGCCATACATATGACGCCGAATTGAGCGGCGACACGCTGCATCTGGAGAGCTTCTGGGAAGGTAAGAAGCTGGAAGTGGATTACAAGCGAAAGACCGAGTAAGCCCCAGCTTTGGATGCCCTTGTTTCGGCACTCACGCGTAACCGCAGCCGCTCCTTTTGGAAGTAAACTGTCGTAACCATATTGGAAAAAGGAGACATATCATGTTGTACTGGGCTGCCGTATTTTTCGTCATCGCAATCGCCGCGGCCGTATTCGGCTTCGCGGGAATCGCGGCAGGCGCCGCGTCGATCGCGAAAATACTGTTCTTCCTCTTTTTGATTCTGTTTGTCGTGTCGATCATCGCGCACGGGGCGCGGAGGGCCACTCGCGGCTCGCCCCCAGTGTAACCAACAGGCCCTCATGGCGCGAGTGACGACACGAGAGCATGCGTCGCACGGAGGCAAACAAATTGAATCCGTGTGATTCAAAGGAGAAAATGAAATGACTCGAAAAATACTCTCGAAGCTCGCGTTGTTCGGCCTCGTCATGGGGTGCCTCGGCTTCAGCACCGGCGCTTGTTCGTTCGAGTGCAAAACCGACGCGGACAACGACATCGAAGACGCCGTTGAAGAGGTCGGGGACAAGATCGAAGACGCCGTGGATTAGAAATCGACTCTCGGCCTGGTCCATTGCAGCGAGCCCTGTGTTCGCTGCGATGGACCTTTTCTTTTGGCATGGCATGGCCCCGGGAAAATAGGTCGGGACAAAGCGAAAATCAGATTCCCGAGTCCAATTCTTACGCGCTCGCCCCAGGACCTCAGCAGTGTGCAAAGGACAAAGACACGGCACATGCCTGAAACCGACAATGACAAGCTGGTAAGGGCGAATTCACTCCACTTTCAGTCCGATTGGACATATTTAGTCAGGAAACATGAGGCTTTCGGCACCCTTTGCAACGAGAAGCCTCAGACCAGTGTGACAGGAAGCGGTGCTCGCGTGGGTTCCGCTTGGCGATGAAGTCGGGGACGCAAATGCGGGGATGAACCGACGCCCGCACTTCGGAGATTCGGCGATGTTGAAATGGGCACTGATTTTCCTGGTGATTTCCCTCGTGGCCGGGCTTCTCGGGTTTGGCGGAGTCGCGGCCGGCGCGGCCTCGATCGCCAAATTACTGTTCGGCATTTTCCTGTTCATTTGTTTGTTGTTCTTCGTGTTGTTCCTCTTTGGAGTCGGCGCGATTGCAGACTAAATTGCGATGGCCCGCCGCGCTCCGACTGGAGAGCGGCGCGAACGGGCTTGGGGGAGTGAATCCATGTCAGAGCCCAAGGGAAACAAGGCGAAGTTCGACTGCGAACGCGTGGATGAAGCGCCCCTGCACATCGATATGCAACCTGAATTCGAACCGTGGTCTCTGCCGGCTGAAACCGATCTGGATAAAGTTCGAATGGGAGGATTGAACTTCGACGACGACCTTCCCGGCTTTGCCGTGTTTATGCCGTCGCAGAGCAAATACGAACATTGAGTCGCGCGGACAATGTCCAGGGCGATTCCCCAAACGCGCCCCCTCCTGTCATGCTCGCGAGATCGGACTGAGCGGCTCGATCGATCGTGTGTGGCAGGTGGGGCGCACCTTTCGTCTGGACGCTCCAACGACTTTCCATTCGCTTCGGTAGGCCCTACCACATCAATGAGCGCGCGCGTCAGATTCAAATGGGCGCGGCGCTGCGCTTCATGCGGTACCAATGGGCTCCCCGCGACCTGATCGAAACAAGATCCGTGAGAGGGCTGGACCCTCTCGGTCGATATTTTATGATGCCTTGATGAAGATTCCGTGTCGTCATTGAGACATCGAAACACATATCTTTGACGTTCTTCATCCAGTCTTCATCGTCCGTCCTCCGCAATTCTTCACCAATGTTTCACGCTTCCGTGCCTTGGATTCTCACGGGGTTGCGGCAGAATCCCGGTTGTCGCGAGGCGGTCGCCCGCGGACATGAAGTGTCAGGCTTACGACGCTTCATACGGCGGCGCGACAGGCCCGAAAAAGTAGCCCCCCGAAACAGAGGAGAAGAATCGATGGAATTCCAAGTCACCCGCCGCAAACTGTACGCCTTCACGCTTATCGAACTGCTCGTCGTCATCGCGATCATCGCCTTGCTCATCAGCATCCTGCTGCCGGCGCTGTCACAGGCGCGCAAACTGGGACAGGCCACCAAGTGCGGAACCAATTTGCACTCCGTCGGGCAGGCCATGGCCGCCTACCTCACTGAAAACGCCGGCGTTTTTCCGCCGAGCTACGTCTATCCCGACCAGAACGGCGACTGGGGCATGAACACGCAGCCGGCCTCCAATCCATACGGATATATCCACTGGTCATACTTTCTCTTCAGCAAAGGGCAGGCCCCCGAAGAGAGCTTCCAATGTCCGACCATTCCGAACGGCGGACACCCGCGCACCAATCCGGGCAGCACCGGCTGGGAGGAAGGACAGTCCGATCAGAACGGGCAGAGCGGGCCCAACCCGCTTCAGGACCGCCAGGCCATCCGCATGGCTTACACCGGAAATGCGGCCATCTTTCCGCGCAACAAATTCACGACCGCGCTCTCAGGTGGCGAGCGGGTCAACGTGCTGGTCAACGAGTCCGCGATACACGACCAGGGCCGCACGGTTCTCGCGACGGAGTTCAATAAGAACTGGCGGTCCACCGGGATCGACAGCGGCGGCGGCGTGCTGGTCAAGTCGCACCGTCCGGTGAACCCGTTCTGGCACATCGGAAGCGGATCCAACGAGTACGCAGCCGGGTACGACACGCCGGGCTTTACCTACGGCGACGGTCCGAACTACGGGCTCGAACCGCTCGGCGCGGTGACCAACGCGACGGCGCTCATCGACAACCCCGGCATTTCAGAGGTCAATTCGGTCGGCCGCCATCATCCGGGCGGCGATCCGTACAGCGGGGGAACCGTCAACTTTCTCTACGCCGACATGCACGTGGAGAAAAAATCCGTGCTGCAGACCCTGCAAAAGCACGAGTGGGGAAATCGTTACTACGCCATCGACGGCGCCAACAAGGTTGGCCCGCCCTGGTAGCAGATAAACGACGCATTCCGAAGATGAAGCGATAGCGCGGCGGGAGAGAGCAACGAGCATGTCATGCTCTTGGCATCCAATCCGCGCGCGAAAAAGCGTCTCCGAAACATCAGGGAAAGTCGAAGGTCGAAAGGAGGTGCTTTCCGGAGGAGAAAGAAGCGGCCGCTCCTGGAACGGCCCGGAGGGTACGGTGGGTCAGCCTCTTGACCCACCTTCTTTGGAAGCGCCGCAGATCCGGGCAGGTGGGTCGATAAGACTGACCCACCCTACATCTGCGAATCGTCAAAGTCTAACGCAATCGTGAATGGAACATGCATCGAATAATGTCTTGGGAGGACTTGAAAGCATGAAAACTCGCATCGTATATTTCAGTTTACTTCCTTCGGCGCTGGCGCTGGCTGCAGCCGCCCGCCCCGCGCTCGGGGCGGGGGCCTGTCTCCGTGTCAGCACGCTGAACGGGGCCCCTTCTTGCACCGTCCAGCCCGACGAGGCCACTTGCGAAGCAACCCCGAATGCCCGATGGTTCGGCGACGGAACGACGTGCGCCGACGTTCCGCCAATCTACTTCTACCCCGACGGCGGACAGATCAACATCAGCGGCGCCAGCCTTTTCGCAAATTACTTCGAGTTTCCCGCCTCCACGAATGACGCGGTGAATGTCGACGAGGATTTTGTCCCGTGCGACGGTGATCCGCTGTCTGGGTTTGCCGACACCAACTGTGACTCCGCGGCCGACGGCATCGACCAGCTCGCCTCCAGCTTCACCTGCGGAGTGCCGTGGCATGGGCAGTGGCTCGTCCAGTATCGCTCGGTCGGATCGGGCAACGGCCTGGCCGAATTCGTTGACTACCAACTGACCGGCCGTCTCCCCTCGACGATTCCCACCGAGCTTGGCGTGCTCAACGGCAAGCGCTGGGCCGGCCCCGGCATCAAGCAGGGCCCGCTCTCGGGGTGCGAGGCCCTCTGCTTTCCCGCGCTGAACTCGGCCGACCTCGACTGCAACAGCGTCATCGATGGCGCGGACATCGAAGGATTCGTCGATGCTCTCCTCTTCGCAACCGGTTGCGACATCATCCGGGCGGATCTGAACGAGGACACCGTGCTCGATGAATTCGACGCTCCACAGTTCGTATCATGCGTGCTCGACGGCGGGTTGACCTGCGGCCGCGCCATCAACGGAACCGGCGTCGGCGCCACCAACGAAAGCGGCACGCCGGTTTGCCCGGAGACGATCGATATCGCCAACATGGACGTCCCCACCAAGTGGTTTGTATTGGCGCCCGGGGGAACGGCGGTCTGGAATCGAAAGCCGACTTTCAGCGGCTACGGCGACAACCCCCGCGGCTCGTCCGACACGGGGTTCTCCAACAAGCTCAAGCCGCTCTCACGCACGGACCATTATGGCAACGCGGTGACACTGAACGTTGATACGGCAAATCCCGATGCAAGCACGGTCTATGACACCACGATCGCGTATTCACCCGTCGTCCCGGTCGCCAATCGCGGCACGGGGCTTGAGAATGTGACCTTCACCGAGCTTCAATACGCCTTCGTGACCGGCCGCTTGCCCAACGGTGAAAACCTCGTCGTGAACTGTCGCGACGTCGGCTCCGGCACGCGCAACGCGTGGAGCAATTCGCTGGGCATCGATCCGAGCTGGGCGGCCGGCGACAACATCGGCAACCAGACGACGGCGACCAATCAGACAAACCTCGGCCCGGGAACGCGAGCGACGCAGTGCGGCAGTTCGAGCCATACGGAAAACGCCCCGCAGCAGCGGCGCCTCTGCCTGGGTTACACGGGAATCTTTGGCGCCGATCGCGCCGCGGCCGATGCGCTGGCCGGACTTTATGAGATTCTCAACGTCAAAAAGGACATCGCAGGCGGCGCGCAATTCGTTCGCTGCACCGTGGACTCGGTCCTCGATAACAGCGACGTGAGCACCGGTTGGCAGATCGGCGGCTCACAGACTCTTGCCACGCGGGGCAATTTCCTCAGCGGCATCGGCGGCAACTCCGATCCTGCGATGAGCAGCATTCCCGCTCGCGACTACATGCGCAACCTCACGACGAGCATCGAGAATTACCTCAATTCAGGATCGGCCCCCGAATTCAATTCGCCCGCGGAAATCCTGGTGAAGCAGTTCATTCTCGATGTCGGCGTCGATGCGACACCCGAGCTCACTGACCCGACGGATTATCAACCGACGGCGGCCTTCAATCAGGACATTCAGGACGATGTTCGCGCGTTGAATACCACGGTCGTGCCGGACTTTGGCACGATCAGCCCCGGCGACGGCGGCCGCGTTCCCGTTCGCAACACGCTGACCGGCGGCGCCACTTACAGCGACGGCAGCACTGCGGCCTATCGCGATCACACGGGCGCTTTGACGATTCTGGGCAGCCAGCGCGTCTTTCCCCGCATGGCGATTCAAGGCGACTTCGACGCCGATGGCGACCGCGACATCGACGACATCGACCCGCTCATGTCGGCCTTGCAGGACCCCCGGGCGTTCTCCGCGGCCGATGGGGTGGCGAATCCGGGCAATTACATCATTCCCGAGATCCTCGGCGACTTCGAGGGTGACGGAAATTTCGATCACTTCGACGTGCGCTACTACGCCGATGGTCTTGCTCTCAATGCCGGCGC
>Ga0190265_10002884_pt1 | contig 11646 bp, 9 predicted proteins | sample Popmic124T_FD_133135 | JGI IMG/M metagenome (GOLD analysis project Ga0190265, IMG submission 133135) | Populus adjacent soil microbial communities from riparian zone of Indian Creek, Utah, USA - 124 T | ecosystem: Environmental > Terrestrial > Soil > Riparian zone | place: USA: Utah | collected...
GCCAGAACGGGCGCTCGAAGAAGGGCGGCGGCAGCTTCATGCGGGCGCCAGCCTAACCGAGATCAGCAGCGGCCTGCCCTCGATCTCGGCCCGCTCGTCGCCCTGCGTGCCGTCGAACTCGACCGACGTGGCGAGCGTCTCGCCGGCCACGTAGTCCTGGTGCTCGCGCGCGGCCGCGAGCAGCTCCTCGTCGCCCGCGAGCGAGAGCGAGATGCGGTCCTCCACGTCGAGTCCGGCGTTCTTGCGCGCCGACTGAACGGCGTGCACGACCTCGCGAGCGAGCCCCTCCCGGCGCAGCTCGTCGTCGAGCTCGAGGTTGAGCGCAACGGCGTGCGTGCCGGAGCGCTCCACCTGGTAGCCCTCGAGCGGCTGGAGCACCATCGTCACGTCCTCCGGGCCGATCTCGTGATCCTGGCCGTTGAAGTTGAGCCCCACCCGCTCGCCGGCACGGAGCCTGGCGGGATCCAGCGCGGCTATCGCCGCCGCCACCTGCGGCATCTGCTTGCCGAAGCGCGGTCCCAGCGTGCGGTAGTTCGGCTTCAGCTCGAAGTGGCCCAGCTCGTCCGCCTCGGACACGTAGCGGACCGCCTTCACGTTCAGCTCATCCTTGAGCAGACCCTCGAGCTGCCCGATGGCCCCTCGCTCGCGGTCCGCCGCCACCACAACGGCTTCGCGCAGCGGCTGGCGGATCTTCAGCTTGGCGTGCGCGCGCGCGGCGCGCCCGAGCTCCACGGCGTCGCGCACCACCTGCATGGTCCACTCGAGCTCCTCATCGCGCTCCCCGGGCTCGGGGAAGTCGCAGAGGTGGATCGAGGGCTCGCCGCCGTCGAGGTTGTCGTAGATCTCGTCGGTCACGAACGGCGTGAGCGGCGCGAGCAGCTTGGAGGCTCCGAGCAGGCAGTGGCGCAGGGTCTCGAACGCCGCGGGGTCGCCGTCCCAGAAGCGGCGCCGCGAGAGCCGGACGTACCAGTTGGAGAGATCGTCCACGAACTCGGCGATCGCCCGCCCGGAGAAGGTGGTGTCGTAGTCGTCCATGCGCTCGACCACCCGCTGCGTCGTCGCCGCGAGCCGCGAACGGATCCAGCGATCGAGCTCTGTCTCCTCCGAGCTGCCGCTCGGCTCGTTCACGTTCGCGTACAGGACGTAGAACGCGTACGTGTTCCAGAGCGGCTTCAGGAACTGGCGCACCGACTCGCCGACCGTCTCGAGCGAGAAGCGGTAGCCGTCCCAGGGCTGCTTCGAGGTGAAGTAGTACCAGCGCAGCGCGTCCGCGCCGTGGGCGTTCAGCACATCCCAGGGCACGACCACGTTGCCCTTCGACTTCGACATCTTCTGGCCGTCCTCGTCGAGGATCAGGCCTAGGCAGAGGCACGTCTTGTAGGACGCCTCGCCGAACAGCATCACCGAGACCGCGAGCAGCGAGTAGAACCAGCCGCGCGTCTGGTCGAGCGCCTCGCAGATGTAGTCCGCCGGGAAGCGCTCGCGGAAGCGCTCCTCGTTCTCGAACGGAGCGTGCCACTGGGCGAACGGCATACAGCCCGAGTCCCACCACACGTCGATCAGGTCCGGCACGCGGCGCATCTCGCCGCCGCAGTCCTCGCACGTGAGGACCACCTCGTCGATGTAGGGCCGGTGCACGTCCTCGGGCCGCTCGCCGCCGCGCTCGGTGATCTCCTCTAGCGAGCCGACGCACACGTCGTGCCCCTCGTCGCAGCGCCAGACGGGCAGCGGCGTGCCCCAGTAGCGCTCGCGCGACAGCGCCCAGTCGACGTTGTTCTCCAGCCATTTTCCGAAGCGCCCGTGCTTGATGTGCTCGGGGTACCAGTTGATCGTCTCGTTGGCCGCCAGCAGCTCGTCCTTGACGGCGGTGGTGCGCACGTACCAGTTCTTCTTCGCGTAGTAGATGAGCGGCGTGTCGCAGCGCCAGCAGTGCGGGTACGAGTGCTCGTACTCGCCGGAGCGGAACAGCCGCCCGGACTCCTTCAGCGCCACGACGATCGGCGCGTCGGCCGCGCGCACGTGCATCCCCGAGAACGGGCCGGTGCGCTCGTCGAACGTGCCGTCCGGCCGGACGGGGTTGTGGACGGTCAGGCCGTTGTCGGTGGCGAGCCGGAAGTCGTCCTCGCCGAACGCCGCACCGGTGTGGACCACGCCGGTGCCGTCCTCGATCGAGACGAAGTCGCCGGCGAGCACCGTGTGCCCGCGCTCGCCGTAGTCGGTGATGTAGGGGAAGGGTGGCTCGTAGCGCAGCCCGAGCAGCGCCGAACCGGGCATGCGCTCCTCGATCTCGGCGCCCTCGCCCAGCACGCGCTCCACGAGGGCCTCCGCCAGGATCAGCCGGTCATCCCCGAGCCGGGCGCGCACGTAGGTGACCTCCGGGTTTACGGCGATCGCCGCGTGCGGCACCAGCGTCCAGGGCATGGTCGTCCAGGCGAGCAGCGACACGTCCGGCTCGTCCACAAGCGGGAACTTCACGAACACCGACGGGTCGACCACGTCCTTGTAGCCGAGCGCCAGCTCGTGCGACGAGAGGGCCGTGCCACAGCGGGTGCAGTAGGGGACGACCCGGTTCCCCTCCACGAGCAGCCCCTTCTCCCAGACCTGCTTGAGCGACCACCACACGGACTCCACGTACTCGTTCGCGAGCGTGAAGTAGGCGTCGTCGGTGTCGATCCAGAATCCGATCCGCTCGGTCAGCTCGTTCCACTCGTCGATGTAGCGCAGCACGGACTCGCGGCAGCGGGCGTTGAACTCGGCGATGCCGAAGCGCTCGATGTCGTGCTTGTTCGTGAAGCCGAGCTGCTTCTCGACCTCGAGCTCCACGGGCAGCCCGTGGCAGTCCCAGCCGGCCTTGCGCGGCACCTGGTGGCCCTGCATCGTCTTGTAGCGCGGGAACACGTCCTTGAACACGCGGCTCAGGACGTGGTGCGAGCCGGGCCGCCCGTTAGCGGTCGGCGGGCCCTCGTAGAAGATGAACGGCGGCGCGCCCTCGCGGCGGCGGATCGACTCGTGAAAGACGTCGCGCTCGCGCCAGCGCTCGAGCACCTGCTGCTCGAGATCGGGGAACGACTGGGCGGTGTCGACGGGGCGGTAGCGAGGCACGAGAAGTCGATTCTACGAGCGAGGGAGCCGCTCCCCCCTGGGGGGATTACATTCCGCCTCGACGCCTGCTAAACCTCCCGGGCGAATCGCCGAACCGCACCCGGCTGGTCCGGGAGCGGACGGGGGACCCAAATGCAGTACGGGGCGAACCGGCCCGTGGTGGCACCTGGCCGGAGCGCGAAATCTTTCCTGCGCTAGCCCGACAGCTAACCCCGTAGGCCGTTGGAAAGAGAGGCTCGCTTGCGAAGGATCGCAGCCCTGATCGCCGTGTCAGTGGCTGTCGGTGCCGCGCTACCTGCGGCGCCGGCCATAGCCGACTCAGCCGAGGCGGTGATGTTCAAGAAGATCAACCAGATACGGCGAGCGCATGGAGTTGCACGCGTGCGCCCGTCGCTGCACCTGTTCTATTCGGCGACGCAGTACGCCCGCCGGATGATCCGCTCGGATTACTTCGGGCACCAGGCGAGGATCCCGCTCACACACCGCTTCCGCATGGCGGGCGAGACGCTCGCCTGGCACGGCGGCTGGCGGCTTTCGCCACGCCGGACGGTGGGGCAGTGGATGGGCTCCCCGTCGCACCGGGCGGTACTGCTCTCGTCGAGCTTCACACGGCTCGGCGTCGGCCACGCCCGGGGGAACTACGGGGGCAGGCGGGCGACCATGTGGGTCGCTCACGTCGCAAGGCCGTAACCGCGGGGCCCGGACGGTCGTTCGGCCGTCCGGGCCTCCGCTTACCATCGCGTGCGAATGTCGGCTCTCGAGCTAGGCGACCCGCTCGCTCACCGTGCGCTTCAGGCGCTGCTGCGTGCCGAAGCCACCGTCCGCAAGCGGCTGGCGATCGAGCTGGAGCGCGAGGGAGTCACGGCGGCCGGGTTCTCGGTTCTCGTCGTGCTCACCACGGCCGGTGGCTCGCTCGAGCTGAAGACCCTGCGCCGCCGGCTCGGCTGGAGCAAGGCCAACGCCACCGAGGTCACCGGGACGCTCGCGGCTCGCGGCTTCGTGTCGCGGCGGCGCGCGCCGGAGGACCGCCGGGCGGTCGTTGTGGATCTGGAGCCGGTGGGCCGCTCGCTGGTCGAGCGCCTCTTCCCAGCACACTCCGAGCGCGTGCAGGCGGCGTTCGATGCCCTGGACGAGGGCGAGAAGCGCACCTTCTCCGAGCTCTGCCGGAAGCTCGCTGCTTAGGCTGACGTGCGGGCCGCGAGGCTGATGCGCTGGCCCTGCGCTGCCTCGGGCTCGGGCACGACCACGACCTGCTCGATGCGGCCGCTGTCCACGTAGCCCTTCAGCCGCTCGGCGGCCTCGACGGGCTGGGAGCCGAGCGACGGGATGCCGTGGTCGCCGGTGACCGGCATGGCCTCGCGGTACTCGAACACCGGAGCGGCGGAGCCGACCTGACGGACGGTGTACACGAGGCGGCCGACCACGTCTAGCGTGGCGTCGCCACCGCAGAAGACAAAGGCGGTGGGATCGAGCGCGCGGATCGCTCTTACGACGCGCTCGGGCGGAAGGTCGAAGGCGAGCAGCAGGGTGCGGAACCCGGCGCGCCGCAGGCCGAGCTCGAGCGCCTGCACGTGCAGGGACTCGACGTCGAGGCGGGGACTCGAGTCGAACAGGAGGACTCCCTGCGGGCGGCTCGCGGGAGCCACCACGCGGCGGGCGGCGTGCAGCCAGCCGGTGGCCCAGCGCAGCGCGAGCTCACGCTCGGCCTCGCGGCTCTCGCGCTCGTCGGCCTGCTCGAGTGCCGGCAGCAGGACCTCCTCGACCGTGCGCTCGACGGAGCGGACGGCGAGGCTCTCCTCCATGATCCGGTCGGCGAGCTGCTCGTCGAAGTGGTCGAACGCGTCGAGCAGCCGGCTCGGGGAGCTCGGACCCTCGCCGCGCTGGCGGGCGAGCTCGATGGCGGACGAAATGTTGTGCGTCTCGAGCAGGGCGCGCCGCAGCGACTCCAGCTCTGCGAGGTCGTACTGGCGATGCCCGCCCGGGGTGCGACGCGGCTTCGGATAGCCGAAGCGGCGCTCCCAGGAACGCAGCGTGTTGGGGCTTACCCCCAAGAGCTCAGCTGCTGCGTTGGTCCGGATACCGCTCACGTCGCCTCCGTCTCGGGTGAATCGCAGAAGTGTTCCGCCATTTCTTCCCATGTCAGGGCCACCTCATGGGGCGTTCGTGCGGCCTTGCAGAGGTTTTCGGTATCTGGACGCGCAACTTGAGGGAAGTTTCTGCCCGCAATCGAGATCTTGCGCAACCCGTGCAGTCGTTCTTGCACATGAATCTCGGCCGAAACCGAGGCGCTAGCGACGGCCGAACTCGCTCGGCTCGACCGTGAGGAGGGCCGCCCGCGGCGGTCCGCAGGTGGCGATCCGGGCCGCCATCGTGCCCACGCTGTCGTTGCTCGGGGCCAGCAGTCGTAGCGGCATCACGACCGGGTCGCACGGGCGCTGGGCCGCCACGGACGCCTTGCGCGCCAGCTGGTCGTCTCCCAGGGGACTCGTGACGAGGTCGAGCAGGCTCGAGCCGATAAGTCCCTTTTCCTTGCCGAAAAAGTGCTCACCGGCCTCGCTCACCGCGGTGACCCTGAGCTCGTAGTCGAGGATCAGGAACGCGGCCGACTCGCCGGGCAGCGCGTCGCGCGGGCAGGTCAGGATCATTCCCATGCCGCAGCGAGAGCAGACGCGCTTGCGAAGCTCGGGCCGGCCCGGGGGATCCTCCGCGGGATGGCCGCAGCGAGAGCAGAAACGGATCGGCTTGGGCCGACCCTCACCAGCCGGAGTCCACGACCGGTCAATCCGAATCAGAGCCGTCACGCTGAGCGATTGCAACACGGAAGACACATCGCCGCCCGAGGCGCGCGGGGAATGCACTGGTTCGGGACCGAACTTTGTGCGAAATCGGCGCCGATACCCTTCCAATACCGCGATAAAGGAGACGGATGGCCGTTCAGCAGGAACTCTGGGGGTCGGAGACCACGAAGGCGATCGAGAACTTTCCCGTGTCGGGGGAGACCGTTCCCGCGCCCGTGGTGCGTTGGCTGGGGCGCATCAAGGCCGAGGCGGCTCGCGTGAACGCCGAGCTCGGATTGCTCGACGCGGACATCGCCGAGCGTGTTGCCCGCGCGGGCGACGAAGTGGCCGCCGGCCAGCACGACGACCAGTTCCCGATCGACGTCTTCCAGACCGGCTCCGGCACCTCGTCGAACATGAACGCCAACGAGGTAATCGCCAACCTCGCCGGCGAGGGCGTGCACCCGAACGACCACGTGAACATGGGGCAGTCGTCGAACGACGTCTTTCCGTCGGCGGTGCACCTTGCGGCGGTTGACAGCGTCCGGAACGATCTCCTCCCTGCCCTGCAGACACTCTCCGCCTCCCTCGCCGGGAAAGCGGATGAGTTCGCAGATCTGGTGAAGGCGGGCCGCACTCACATGATGGATGCCGTACCGGTGACCCTCGGGCAGGAGTTCGGCGGTTATGCGGCGCAGATCTCGCTCGGCCATGACCGGGTCCGTGACACTCTCTCCCGTGCCTCCCAGATCCCGCTCGGCGGCACCGCGACCGGAACCGGGCTGAACACACATCCCGAGTTCGCGGAGCGCGTACGGTCCCGCCTCGGCCTGGGTGAACCACCCCTTGACCGCTTTGAGGCGCAGGCCAATAGGGACGGCTTGGTCGAGTTGCACGGGGCTCTGAAGGGGGTTGCCGTATCGCTCACCAAGATCGCTCAGGATCTGGTGCTGATGGGCTCCGGCCCGCGCACCGGCTTCGCCGAGCTGCGCCTGCCTGAGCTCCAGAAGGGCTCCTCGATCATGCCGGGCAAGGTCAACCCCGTGATCCCGGAGGTGGTGCTCCAGGTTGCGGCGCAGGTGATCGGCAACGACACCGCCGTGACCGTGGCCGGCACGCAGGGCAACTTCGAGCTGAACGTGCGGGTGCCGATGATGGCGCGCAACGTGTGCGACTCGATCCGGCTGCTCACGTCCGCCAGCCGCCTGCTCGCGGAGAAGTGCGTGGACGGGCTCGAGCCGAACGAGGAGAGCCTGCGCCGGCATGCGGAATCGACGCCGGCGATCGCCACCGCCCTGAACCCGTTCATCGGGTACGACCTCGGCACGGAGATCGTGAACGAGGCGGTCGCCTCATCACGGACCATCCGCGAGGTCGCCCTGGAGAAGGGCGTGGACGAGGAGACGCTCGACAAGGCCCTCGACCTGCACGCGATGGCACGCGGGTCGAAGCCGAGCAAGTAGCGCCGCCCGCTAGCGAGCGCGGGTCAGGTTCTTCGCGCGACAGGCATCGAGCTCCGCGCGCCGGTACCTGACGAGCGGCTCGCGGATCGGGCAGGCGTGGGCGGCGACGCCTCCGCCGTTCCCCCTCGCCCGCGCCGCCACCGTCTGGAGCAGATACGGCACCGGATCCACCGGCACGGCGTTCCTGCGCAGCTCGAAGTGCAGATGCGGGCCCGTGGAGTTGCCCGTGGAGCCGACGAAGCCGAGGCGGGTGCCCCCGGTCACCTGCTCGCCCACGAACGTCGTGATCGTGGAGAGGTGCGCGTACCAGGTCGTGTAGCCGAGCCGGTGTCGGACCACCACGAGGTTGCCGTAGCCGCCCGAGTTCCAGCCGGCGAACTCCGTCACGCCAACGCCCGCGGCGCCGATCCGCGTGCCGGCCTGGACGGGGAAGTCGATCCCCGTGTGGGTGCGACGACCCTTGCGCGGAGCGCCGAACCCGTCGCCGATCCGCCCACCCACCGGACGAAGGAGCCGCACCGGCCCGTTCACCACTGGAGTGGTCCCCCTCGATGCTGAGCCGTGCCGCAGGCCGGCGATCGTTGCCGGGCCCGCCAGGCCATCGGAGGACAGGCCGAGCGCCCGCTGGAAGTTCCTCAGGGCCGTGTCGGTCATCGGACCGAAGACGGCATCGATCGCCCCCGGTGGGTAGCCCCGCCGGGCGAGGATGTACTGCATGGCGGCCACGTCCCAGCCGCGGTCGCCGCGCTTCATGGTGCGGCTGCCGAACGCGGGACGGCCGCGCTTGCCGAACGCGCGGCGCGTCTGCGGGCCCACGACTCCGTCCACGGAAAGGCCGCGGCGGCGCTGGAAGCGTACGATCGCCGACTTCGTGAGCGGGCCGCGCACGCCGTCCACGGTCGCGTTGTAGAGACCGACCCGCTTCAGGGCGACCTGAACCGCCGCGACCTTGGGGCCGGCGAAGGATGGGGCGGGTAAAGCAAGAGCGACAGCGACCACCGCAAGTGCGATCCCACCGGACAGGACCCGGATGGAGGGCACCCATTCATGCTCGGTAGGACCTCGGACGGACGCAACCGATGAAAAGGATCCTGCGAGATAACTCGCCGGAACTTGTTCAGAGGTTCACTGCCACGTACTTCGTCTCGAGAAACTCCTCGAGGCCCTCGTGGCCACCCTCGCGGCCTATGCCGGACTGCTTCACGCCTCCGAATGGGGCTCCGGCGTTCGAGACCATTCCCTGGTTGAGGCCGACCATGCCGGTCTCGAGGCCCTCGCAGACGCGGATCGCGCGCTTGATGTCGCGCGTGAACACGTAGGCCACCAGCCCGTACTCGGTGTCGTTCGCCCGTTCGATCGCCTCCTCCTCGGAGTCGAAGCCGCCCACGGGTGCCACCGGTCCGAAGATCTCCTCGTGGAACACGCGCGCGTCCTCGGGCACGTCGCCCAGAACCGTCGGCGACACGAAGTAGCCGCGGCCGTCCGGGATGTCGCCGCCCACGACCTTCGTGGCGCCCTTCGAGAGCGCGTCCTCCACCAGCTCCATGACCTTCTCGCGCGACGGCTGGTCGATCAGCGGACCGACCTTCACGTCCTCCTCGGTGCCCCGTCCGATCTTCAGCGAGCCCATCTTGTCGGCCAGCCGCCTGGTGAACTCCTCGCGCACCGATTCAGCCACGTGAAAGCGATTCGCCGACGTGCATGCCTCGCCGATGTTGCGCATCTTCGCCAGCAGCGCGCCCTCGACGGCGGCATCGAGGTCGGCATCGTCGAAGATCAGGAAGGGCGCGTTGCCGCCGAGCTCCATCGACACCTTCAGCACGTTCTTCGCGGACGCCTCGATCAGCGAGCGGCCCACCTCGGTCGAGCCCGTGAACGAGAGTTTCCGCAGCCGCCCGTCCTCGATCAGCGGCCCCGTGGTCTTGCCCGACGACGACGTGGTGAGGATGTTCACCACCCCGCTCGGCAACCCGGCCTCCTCGAGGATCTGCGCGAGCGCGAGCATCGAGAGCGGAGTCTGTTGCGCGGGCTTGACGACGCTTGCGCAGCCGGCCGCGATCGCAGGGCCCAGCTTGCGCGTGCCCATAGCCATGGGGAAGTTCCAGGGAGTGATCATCAGCGTCGCGCCCACCGGCTGCTTCATCACCAGCACCCGGCTCGTGGCGTTCGCGAACTGCTTGTAGTTGCCCTCGATCCGCAGCGCCTCGCCGGAGAACCAGCGGAAGAAGTCGGCCGCGTAGATGATTTCCGCCTTCGATTCAGCCACGGGCTTGCCCATTTCGAGCGTCATCAGCGTGGCGAGCTCGTCCGCACGCTCCATGAGCAGCTCGAACGCCTTCCACAGCACCCCGGCGCGATCGTTCGGGGCCGAAGTGCCCCATTCCTTCTGGGTTTCGACCGCCGCGTCGAGGGCCGCCATGGCGTCCTCGGGCGTGCCGTCGGCCACCTCGCAGATGGGCTCCTCGGTGGCGGGGTCGATCACCTCGAGCGTCCCGCCGCCCGTGGCGTCGCGCCACTCACCTCCGATGTAGAGCTTCTTCTGGACCTTTTCTACAACAGTCTGTTCCTCGGTGGCGATGCTCATGTCGCAACAGTCTCCGTTCCCAGTTCCTCCGAAATAGCCACGTCAATCGAGTAGTCGATTGGCAGCACGATCAGTGACGGCACGTCGAGCGTCAGCGCGTGCCTCAGGCGCTCGCTGAAGTCGTCGGTCGACTCGCAGCGCCAGCCCGGGATCCCAAAGCCCTCGGCGAGCTTCACGAAGTCCGGGTTTGTGAAGTCGGTGCCGAAGTGGCGGCCGAACTTCTTGTCCTGCTTCCAGACGATCGAGCCGTACTGGTTGTTCTCCCAGATCACGTTCACGAACGGCGTGCCGATCCGGACGGCGGTCTCCAGCTCCTGGCAGTTCATCAGGAAGCCGCCGTCGCCGTTCACGGTCACGACCTTGCGGTCCGGGTGTACGAGCTTCGCCGCCACGGCCGCCGGCACCGCGAAGCCCATCCCGGCGAGCCCGTTGGCGATCAGCACCGTGTTGGGCTCGTAGGCCGGGAACATCCGCCCGATCCAGAGCTTGTGCAGGCCAACGTCCGAGATCAGGATGTCGTCGCGGCCGAGCGCCTGGCGAATCTCCCACAGGGCGCGAGGCGGCTGGACCGGGAAGGAGTCGTCGTCCTTCGCCTGCTCGAAGCGGCCCAGCACCACGTCGCGCAGCTTCGTCGAGCCGCCCTGGTGAGGCACGTGGCGGCACTCCTCGCTCAGGCGGGTGAGCACGTTGTAGATGTCGCCCACGAGCTCCACCTCGGGGATGAAGTTCGCGTCTATCTCCGCGGGCACGGAGTCGATGCAGATGATCTTCTTGTCGCGCTTGGGGTTCCAGTGCTCGGGTGAGTGCTCCACGAGGTCGTAGCCGATCGCCAGCACCACGTCGGCGTCCCCGAAGCCGGCCATCTCGTAGTCACCGGCCTGAAGGCCGACCGAGCCGAGCGCCTTGTCGTCCTCGGCCGGCAGCAGTCCCTTGCCCATGAAGGTCTCCGCCACTGGAATCCCGGTGGCGCGCACGAACTCGCGCAGCGCCGGCGCGGCCTTCGCGCGGATCACGCCGTTCCCGGCGAGCGCGACCGGCCGCACGGCTCCGCGCACGAGGTCGGCCGCCCGCAGCAGCTCGCGGGCGGGTGGCTCCGGGAGAACCGGGCGCTTGCGCGGCAGCGGCCCGCCCTCCATCTCGGTGGCCATCACGTCCTCGGGGAGCTCGATGTGCGTGGCGCCGGGCTTCTCGCCCTCGGCCACCTTGAACGCCTTGCGGACCACCTCGGGGATGATCTCCGCGTCCTGCACGCGCGCGTTCCACTTGGTGATCGGGCGCATCACCCGCGGCAGGTCGATGTACTGGTGCGACTCCTTGTGCATGCGCTCGAGGTCCCCCTGCCCGGTGAGCGCCACCAGCGGAGCGCGGTCGAGGTAGGCGTCCGCCACGGCGGTCACGAGGTTGAGGGCACCCGGGCCGAGCGTGCCCAGGCACACGCCGGCGCGGCCGGTGAGACGGCCCCAGACGTCGGCCATGTAGGCGCCACCCTGCTCGTGGCGGACCGGGATGAACTCGATCGACGAGCGAGACAGCGACTCGTTCAGGTCGAGCGTCTCCTCGCCCGGAATCCCGAACACGTGCTTTACGCCCTCGGCTTCCAGGCACTCCACGAAGACGTCGCTGGCTTTGCGCTTCGACACGGGCTCCTGACTGTAACGTCACGGTCGTGGCTCCCGTGGCGCGCTACGCGAAGAGCGGTGACCTGCACATCGCCTACACC
>Ga0190265_10002885_pt1 | contig 11646 bp, 11 predicted proteins | sample Popmic124T_FD_133135 | JGI IMG/M metagenome (GOLD analysis project Ga0190265, IMG submission 133135) | Populus adjacent soil microbial communities from riparian zone of Indian Creek, Utah, USA - 124 T | ecosystem: Environmental > Terrestrial > Soil > Riparian zone | place: USA: Utah | collected...
GTCGCTTTCCTCGTGAAATTCTCGGACTTCGACGAGGCGCTCGCCATCGTCAACGATTCCAAGTTCGGCCTCCAGGCCGGAATCTTCACCCGCGACCTCTTTCAAATGTTCGACGCCTGGGACCGGCTCGAGGTCGGCGGCGTCGTGATCAACGACGTGCCCTCCTACCGCGTCGACAACATGCCCTATGGCGGGGTCAAGGATTCAGGCCTCGGCCGCGAAGGCGTCCGCTTCGCGATGGAGGACATGACCGAGATAAGGAACCTTGTCATCCGACGCCGCGCCTAGCGGTCGCGCCGAGCCGCCAGGATCAGGTCCGGGCGGCTCCCGCGGCTTCGGCGATGGTTCGGTTCGAGGCGCGCAGCTTGGCCTTGAGGACGGTGGCGAAGCCGTGCTCGATGGCGCGGCGGATGTCCTCGTGCGCCTCGACATAGGGGCGAAGATCGTCGGCCGGCGCACACCAGAAGCGGGCGGCCGAGCTCAGGATCACGGTCGCGCTCGCGCGCTCGCCGGAAAGGACGGTGAGCTCTCCGATCAGATCGCCGGGCCGGCACATGCCGACCTCGACGCCTTGGCTCAGCACCCGCGCCTCGCCCTCGGCGAGGTAATAGAGATGGTCGACCGGCTCGCCCTCGCGGGTCAGAACGTCGCCTTCCTTGCCGGCGAGCCACACGCCCTGATCGATCAGGTGGCGCGCCCTGCTGGTCGGCAGAGCGTCGAACAAAGTCCGGACCATCGCCAGCTCGTCGGGGTTGAAGCGGGCATTGCCGTCCTCCCAAAGCCGGCGTCCGATCAGGACCAGGCAGAGGCCGGCCAGCGCACCTGCCCAGCCCGCGGTGACGAAATCCCCGATCCAGAGCGCCCGGCCGAGCCAGGCCAGAGCGGCGCCGCCCAGGAGAAGGCGGACGTGGTGAAGGCGCGGCGCGACCGCCGCCGCAACCAGCAGGATGAAACCGAGCTGGAGGACCAGTGCCTCAGGCGTGAGCATCGCGCGCCTCCCCTCCCCATCATGCGTCAATCCGGCCCGCTCGAAAAGGGCCTCGCGCACGTTGCGCGGGCCGGCGTCTTGCCCTTATAGGACAGTCCCCGGTCCGGCGGCAGGGGCTCGGCGCCGGCCTCAAAATTTGGAGATGACAGACGTGAGAGCATTATTTCTGGCAGGCGCGGCGACGGCCGCGCTCGGCATCGGCGCGAGCGCGCCGGCCCAGGTGAGCCCCGCAACGACCGCCGCCCCAGCCCCGGCCCCGGCGCCCGCGCCCGCGACGGCCGCGAACAATATCCTGCTCGCCGACTGGACCGGCCCGTATGACGGGCTGCCGCCTTGGGACCGGGTCCGGCCGGAGCTCTTCCCCGGAGCCTTCCAGACCGCGATCGACGAGCAGCGCCGCGAGGCGCTGGCGATCGCGAACAATGCCGAGGCGCCGACCTTCGCCAACACGATCGAGGCGCTCGACCGGGCCGGACGGCGGCTCGACCGGGTCGGCGCCCTGTTCGGGGTGATGAGCGGCAACATGTCGACTCCCGCTTACCAGGCGCTGCAGCGCGAATGGGGCCCGCGCCTCGCCGCGGCGGGCGACGAGATCGTCCTCAACCCGGCCTTGTTCCAGCGGATCCGAGCGATCTACGAGGCGCGCGAGCGCTCAGGCCTCGATGCCCAGCAGCAGCGGGTCGTGACCCGGCGCTACGAAGGCTTCGTCCGCCGCGGCGCCCAGCTCAACCCTGAGCAGAAGGCCCAGCTTTCCCAATATAATCAGCAGCTCGCCCGCCTCTTCGCCGAATTCAGCGAGAAGGTGCTTCACGACGAGGAAACCCATATCGCGGTCAGCGAGGCCGAGCTCGCCGGCGTCCCGGCCGACGTTCGGGGAGCGGCCGCCGCGGCGGCGCGCGAGCGGGGCCTTCCCGCCGGCCAGTTCGCGATCGTCAACACCCGCTCGGCGGTCGATCCGGTGCTCACCTTCGCCGACAACAGGGCGATCCGCGAGCGCGTCTGGCGCGCCTTTATCAACCGCGGCGACAACGGCGCCGCCAACGACACCAACGCGACCATCGCCGGGATCGTCCGCCTCCGCGCGGAGCGGGCGCGCCTGCTCGGCTACGAAACCCACGCCCATTGGCGGATGCAGGACACGATGGCCGGCACGCCGGCGCGCGCTCAGGAGCTGATGATGCGGGTCTGGCCCGCCGCTGTCGCCCGGGTTCGCGAGGAGGTGCGCGACCAGCAGGCGATGGCGACCCGGCTCGGCCACAGCATCACGATCGAGCCCTGGGACTATCGCTATTATATGGAGAAGGTGCGGGTCGAGCGCTTCAACGTCTCCCAGGAGGAGCTCAAGCCCTATTTCGAATTGTCGAACATGATCAACGGCATGTTCCACATGGCCGGCGAGCTTTACGGATTGAGGTTCACCGAGAATACCGGCCGGGTCCCGGTCTGGCATCCGGACATCCGGACCTGGCACGTCACCGACCGCCAGGGGAACGACGTCGGCGTCTTCTACGGCGACATGTTCGCCCGCACCGGCAAGCGCTCGGGCGCCTGGGCGACGACCTACCGAAGCCGCTCGGGCCTTTTGGGCGACCGGATTGTGCTCGGCTCGAACAACAATAATTTCACCAAGCCGGGGCCGGGCGAGCCGGTGCTGATCAGCCTCGACGACACCGAGACTCTGTTCCACGAATTCGGCCACGCCATCCATTATTTCCTGGCCAATGTCCGCTATCCGAGCCTCGCCGGGACTCCGCGCGACTTCGTCGAATATCCAAGCCAGGTGCACGAAAACTGGGTGCTGACGCCGCAAATCCTAAACCGCTTCGCGCTCCACCACCAGACCCGCCAGCCGATGCCGCAGGCGCTGGTCGAGCGGGTGCGTGCCGCGCAGCAGTTCAACCAGGGCTTCGCAACGGTCGAATATCTCTCGTCTGCGCTGGTCGACATGGCGCTTCACCTGCAGCCCGGCGGCGTGGTCGACGCCGATGTGTTCGAGCGCGACACTCTCCAGCGGCTCGGAATGCCGCGCGAGATCGTGATGCGGCACCGCCTGCCGCAGTTCAACCACCTCTTCTCGTCCGACGCTTATTCAGCCGGCTATTATTCCTATCTCTGGTCGGAGACGATGGACGCCGACACCTGGGCGGCGTTCGAGGAGAGCGGCAATGTCTGGGACCCAGCGACGGCGCAGCGCTTCGCGAGCACCTTGCTTGCGACCGGCAACGAAACCGACCGCGCCGAGGCCTATCGCGCCTTCCGCGGCCGCGACCCGGACGTCAACGCATTGCTGCTTCGCCGCGGCTTCCCGACCGGGGCGCGCTGATCGCCCGCAGGCCCGGCGGAAGCGGGATCAGCGCGCCGGACTGGCCTGATCGGGAGCGGATTCGACCAGGAGGTCGAGCTGCTCCTGGCAGCCATTCTCGATCAGGGCGGCCGCGACGGCCTGGAGATCGGTGGGCGAGGTTTGCAGAGTCCGGAAGGTGATCTGGGTCGGCACGGCAACTCCGGCCTGGCGGAAGCTGTAGGCGCCGCCGCCGGCGATCGGTGTTCCGGGCGGCCAGGGCAAGGTCGCCTGGCCAGCCGGCCAATTGGCCGATTGCGCGGCGCCGCCGGGCGCGGTGATGGTGAGCCTGGTCGGCGCGGTCGCATCGGGGCGCCAGAGCATGACGTTGGCCGAATTGGCGAGGCAGAAGGTGCCGCTCTGGGTCACGTCGACATGCCAGATGGTCGGGCTTTGCGGGACGAGGCCGGCGCTGCGCACGGCGCCGATGCGGGCGCGGCGGCCGTCGCTCGAGGCGATCGTGCGCTGGCCGGCGCGGACGGCGGCGCTCGGCGAGAAGGTGCCGGGGCCGCGGAAGGTGCGGGTGCCGCCGGCGCCGAGCACGACCAGAGTGTCGTTGGCGCGAAGCGTGATCCGCGCATTGTCGGGCAGCGAGCGGCCCGCCGGATAGCTCTTCGCCGAGGGCCCCGCCGAGCGAACGACGAGGACGTTGGCCGCCGCCGAGGTTGCGATGGTGACGAGGGCGGCGGCGAACAAGGCGCGCCGCGCAGGCGCTCTATTTTGAACCCAAGACAAACTGACCTCCCGGACCGGCTTCGCGGATCCTATAGATGAAATATTGGAGCGCCGCATCTTCCTTGTGGCCGGCGGCGATGGATTCAAGCTGAACGAGCGCTTCGGGGTCACCGCCGTCATAGGCCTCCCAAAGGCGATTCAGCTCGGCCCGAAGCGCTCCGTCCATATCGGGCGCCGGCTCCCAGACCGTGACCGGCGTCGCCCGGCCGGACAGGACGATCCGGCCCATCGGGCGGAAGAAGGCGAGGGTGGATTCGCGCTTCGCCTCGTCGCTGACCAGCATGATCGTCTTCAGCGCCTTGTTCGCCGATTCGAGCCGGGCGCCGGTGTTCATCGCATCGCCCAAAGCGGTATATTGAATCCGCCCCTCGCCGCCGAAATTGCCGACCACCGCCTCGCCGCGATGAAGGCCGACCCGGGTGCAGCCGATCGGCGGAACGTCGTCGCCGCCAATGTCCTTGGCGGTGCGGCGGAACTCCTCGCCGCATTCGTACATGGCGAGGCCGGCGAGGATGGCGCGATCGGCATCGTCGGGCCGGGCGATCGGCGCCCCCCAGAAGGTGACCAGCGCGTCGCCGACGAATTTGTCGAGCGTGCCGCCATGTTCGAGCACGATGTCGCTCATCAGGTCGAGATAGCGGTTCAGGAGCCGCGACAGCGTCGCCGGGGTGATCGCGTGGGAGAGCTTGGTGAAGCCCTCGAGATCGGTGAACAAGGCGTAGATCTGGGTCTGCTCGCCGTGCAGCGCGAGCCGCTCGGGATCGCGCATGATCTCCCTGGCGACGTCGGGCGGGAGATATTTGCCGAGCGCCGACTGGGCGAAGCGGCGCTGCTCCGAACCGACCGCCCGGGCCGCCGTGCCCACGCCGACAAAGGCGAACAGCCAGCCGACCCCCCAGCCGACAGCAGGAAGATCGATCGTGTCGAACTGAATCGCCTGCAACTGGAACGGGAGCCAGGCAAGGATCGCGAGCTGAACGAAGAGGACGAGAATGAGCCGCCAGCCGCGCAGCTCCAGCGCGCTGGTCAGCGCGCCGGCGGCCACCGCCGCGAAGGCCGCGATCCACAGGACCCAGCCGGGGATAGCGGCGGGCATCCGCCCGTCGAGTTGCTGAGCGAGCATGTGAGCGTGGACCTCGAGCCCCTTCATCGTGCGGCCGGTGATGCCGGTCATCGGCGTTTCGTAATCGTCGAGATCGTTGATATCGCCGCCGATCAGGACGTAGCGGCCCTCGAAGACGGACCTGAGGCCTTCGCCCATCTGGGTAACGAACTGGATCGGCAAGTTGGTGAAGACCGGCACGTCGTCGCTCTCCGACGTGCCGGGCAGGCGAAAATCGATGCCGCGCGTGTAGCTCCTGAATTCCGGATGCTCCGAGGTGAGCGCATTGGCGAACAGCGGGGGCAGGCCGGCGCGCTCCTCGGGCCAGCGCCGGATCACCCCGTCGGACGGGTCCGGCTCCATCTTGATGCTGGTCGGGCGGACCGGGCCCGACGCGACCTGGCGCATGAAATTGCGCAGGAACTGCTCTTGCCAATAGGCGATCTGGTCCTGGTTCGAGCTGTTCTGGCCGAAGGCGAGAAAGGTCGGTGTGCGCAGGCCGCGGAAGGTCCGGATCAGCTCGGCATCCTCGGGCTGCGACTGGTCGATCAAGATGTCGATGCCGATCGCGCGCGGGTTCATCGAGTCGATCGCGCGGAGCGCGTCGGCCAGCATCCGGCGATCCAGCGGCGAGCGCTTGCCGAGATCGCGCAGGGTTTCGTCATTATAGGTGACGAGGACGATGCGGCTGTCCTGCTCGAGCATTCGGGTCGCCGACCGGTGGAAGCGCCGGTCGTAAAGCGCGCGCTCGGCGTCGCTCAACAGCGGGATATCGGCGTTGAAGCGCGCGACATAGAGGCCGGCGAGCAGGAAGACAAAGGTGGCGAGCAGCCGGACCGGGCCGATCTGCCGGACCGATCGCTTCAGCCTCCCGGCCCAACCTTCCGTGCTCTCCCCCTCAGCCATGGCTCTCCCCGCTCGTGGGGAAGAGATAAAGCCAATGGTCGGCGCTGAACAGTATTTCCTCCCCGGCATTTGCCGGGGAGGGGGACCATGCGAAGCATGGTGGAGGGGTAATTTCGACGACTTGGGAGGTTGCCCCTCCACCACCCTGCGGGTGGTCCCCCTCCCCACGAAATCGTGGGGAGGAAATTGCTAGACCGCGCCGGCCTTCAGCGCCTGCGCCCAGGCGAGGTCGGCGAGCGGCTCCAGCGAGGCGGCCATGGTGGCGGCGTGGGCCGAAGAGGCGGTGCCGCGCACGACCCGGCCCTTGATGCCGTGGACGATGCCGGCGAGGCGGAACAGGTTGAACGCCATGTAGAAATCGAGGTCGGGGATGCCGTCGCGCCCGGTCCGTCGGCAATAAGCCGCGACATAATCGGCTTCGCCCGGAATGTTGAGCGCCGCCAGGTCGAGGCCGGCGAGGCCGGTCGTGATCCCGCTCGGCATCCGGTACATCATCAAATGGTAGGAAAAATCGGCGAGCGGGTGGCCGAGCGTGGAGAGCTCCCAGTCGAGCACGGCGAGCACGCGCGGCTGCGTCGCATGGAAGATCATGTTGTCGCAGCGAAAGTCGCCATGGATGATTCGCGGCTCGGCTTCGTCGGGTGGGATATTGTGCGGCAGCCAATCGACCAACCGGTCCATCGCCGCCACCCGCCCGGCCTCGACATCCTCGCCATATTGCTTCGACCAGCGGGCGATCTGCCGGGCGCAATAATTGCCGGGCTTGCCGAAATCGGAAAGGCCCGCGGCTTCGGGATCGATCCGGTGGAGCGCGGCGATGGCGGCGTTCATCGCGTCGAAATAAGCCGGCCGGTCGGCGGCGCCGAGTTCGGGGAAGGAAACGTCCCAGAAGATGCGCCCCTCGACCATCTCCATCACGTAGAAAGACGTGCCGATCACCGCTTCGTCGAGGCACAGGCCGTAGCTCCGGGCGACCGGAAAGCCCTGGCCGGCGAGCGCGGTGATGACTCGATATTCGCGGTCGACCGCATGGGCGCCGGCGAGGAGCATGCCTGGCGGCTTTCGGCGCAGGACATAGGTCCGCGCGGGCGTCGTCAGCTTGTAGGTCGGGTTGGATTGGCCGCCGCGGAACTGCTCGATCCCGAGCGGCCCGCAAAAGCCCTCGACCTCGCGCGCCATCCAGCGCTCGAGCGCGGCCGAATCGAAGCGATGGCCCTCGCGGACGGCGCTGGTGCCGCTGTTCTGCGCATTTCTGTCGCTCATCCGGGTCGGTTCTTTCCTGTCGCCGGAGACCTTGGTGCACCAGCCGGGCGGCGGGCGAAACTGTTGCGGGAAAGCCACATTTCAAAGGGGGTTAAAAAATAATTTACCATCAGCGACATGTCGCCCCCGAGCCGAGGACTAACATGACGGGAAAGGTGTGGGTGCCGTCCCGACGGGGCCATTGCAAAGGCCGGGAACATTATTTTGAGTTCCCGCCGAAGCGATGGCGAAAACCTCGGCGGCTTTTGGCCGAGCCGAAGGCGCCCAGACCCTTCCTCCTTGTCGGAGGTCCGACGATCAGAGGGGTTAAGGCAATGAAGAAACGTATCGACATCACTGCGATTCCCGAGCTGGGAACCAGCGTTGGAATGCACGGCTCGGTGAAGCAGAAAGAGGTCGTGGGTCCCATGTGCCTCGGCATCGTCGTCGCCATCGTAATCGCATTCTGAGCGAACTCTTGGCGAAGGGGCGGGGGCGCGTGGCGTCTCCGCCCTTTTTTCGATGACCGACGGGGACATTCAATCATGATCGCGGGCGCGGCCCTCGCAGCCTGGCTCGCCGATCCGGAGAGCCAGAAAAGGTCCTACGCAGCGGTCGAGGACTGCGCGCGCCGCTGGAGCCGCAAGCCGTTGATGACCGAGCTCGAGCGGATGCTCGCCGCTCTGCCCGATCCGACCTCGGCCGCCGTCCTCGATCTCGCCCGCGGCTTCATGGACAAAAGCGACGAGGTCGCCGCCTTGATGGAGGAGCTGATCGCGGCTTCGGCCAAGGATCCCTTCTTCCGGCCGCCTTTCCATCCGATGTCGAGCGAGGTCCACAACGGCCTGCTGCTGTTCCACAATCCGGCGCTCTCGATCGCGCTGGGCGTGAGCGGGGCCGACATGGTCGCCGCCAAGAAGACGACCGCCCGAGGCGCCTCCTCGATCAACTTCAGCGGCGTCACCACCATGTTCCGCTATCTGAAGGCCGGCGGCGCGACGATCTCCTTTTGGGAGGCGCCGCCGATCACCCATTCGTTCCTGGCCAGCCAGGCCGGCGAGTGCCGACTCACCGGCCGGCGCCGGATCGAGGATGGCGAGGAGATCGTGATCGACGGCCGCTACCAGAGCTTCATCATCGAGCATGTGTTGAGCGACATGCTCTATTTCCAGGCGATGGTCCGCCCGGACGCCGCGCCGCTCGCCGCCGAATATGACAGCAAGACGCTGGCCTTCATCGGCGCGAGCAGCACCGACGAGGCGAGCTCGCGGGTCCAGATGATGGTCTCCTTGCTGCGCACGATGGAGCGCGAGGACGCGCTGCCGCTGATCGAGGAATCGCTCGAGAGCCCGCATTTCTACACGCGCTGGCACATCATGCGCGAATTGCTCGCCATGGACGCCGACGCGGCCCTGCCGGCCCTTCGGCGGATGGCCGCGAACGATGCTCATCCGGAGGTTCGCGCCGCCGCCCAGCAGACGCTGGAATTGTTCTTCGAAGACGAAGCGCCGCCGCTTGGGAAACTCAAATGCCGCGCCTGATCGACGCCCGGACGAGCGACACGCTGGAGCTGGCCGAGCTGGTCGAGATGCTCGAGATCGGCGATTTCGACAGCCAGGACGAGGACAATTTCGCCTCCTGGGGGACCGCGCTCAAGAAGCTCGCCAACGACCGCAGCTTCCTCGCCGACATGATGATCGCCGAGCTCAAGCAGCGCTGCGACGGCCAAGTCCGCGACAATCAGTACAGCGCCCAGGTGGTGATGCTTCACGGCCGCTCGCAGAAGTTCATCATCCGCGCCAATTTGTGGCCGGCGCTGAAGGACAGCGTCGTCCGCCATTCGGGCACCGATCCCTTCTTCTACGGCGTGCCGCACGACCATAATTTCTCGTTCCTGACCGTCGGCTATCTCGGCCCCGGCTATTGGAGCGACTATTACGAATATGATTATGGCGAGGTAGTCGGCTATCCGGGCGAGGCGGTGAATCTGCGCTTCGTCGAGAAGGCGCGGCTCGATCAGGGCAAGGTGATGCTCTACCGCGCCCACAAGGACATCCACCTGCAACTGCCCGCCGACTCGATGTCCGTCTCACTCAACATCGTCGAGACCTCGCACTCCTCGGCCTTTCGGGACCAATATCGCTTCGACATCGAGAATGCGAAGATCGACGGGATCATGACCCGAATGTCGCTGGAGCCGATGCTGTCGCTGGCAGCCCATTATGGCGGCGGCGAGGGGCTCGATTTGCTTAGCCGTTTCGCCGGCTCGCATCCGTCCGACCGGATCCGCTGGTGCGCTCTGCGCGCCCGGGCCGCCGCCGCGCCAACCCTCGACGGCCGAATCGCGATCTTCGAAGAGGGCGCGCGCGGCGACAGCCTGCTGGTCGGCGCGATGGCCAAGCGCGAAGTCGGCAAGCTCGAAGCGGGCCGCGCTTGGCTCGACGGGGCGCCGCGCGCCGAGGCCCGTCTGACCGCGGCCTGAAGGCTTCCGCAACAAAGCGTGCGCGGGAGCGGGATTTCTGCTATAGGGCCGTCATGGGCTGAAGTGACTGGTGGGCAACCTTTGAGGGGAGTCGACTATGACCAAGAGAAAGCTTGTCCTGGCCGCCTTGCTTGCGGCCTGCGCGGCACCGGCCTCGGCCGCCGTCGTCGTGATCGGCAGCAGCGATGCCCGGCTTTGCTTCGAAGCCGCCGATTCGCCGATATCGCCGGACACGGGCGACTTCGCCCGCTGCGACGACGCGCTGCGGCATGGGCTCCTGACCAACTATGAAATTGTCGCGACTCACGTCAATCGCGGCATCCTTCGCCTTCGGCGGGGCCTCATCGATCAGGCCGTTGCCGATTTCGATCGGGCGATCGCCCTCGATCCGGAGCAGCCGGAAGCCTATCTGAACAAGGGGGCGGCCCTGATCCGGCGGCAGAATCCGGCCGACGCGCTGCAATTGTTCACAGTGGCGCTGGAGCGCAATACCAGCCGGCCGGCGATCGCCCATTACGGGCGGGCGGTGGCGAACGAGGCGCTCGGCAATGTCGCTGCCGCCTATCGCGACTATCGCCGCGCGAGCGAGCTCGCCCCCGAATGGATCGAGCCGCGGACCGAGCTGACTCGCTTCCGGGTGGTTGGCCAGGAGTGAGGCGCCGGGGCGGGGAACGCCTCGGCCTCCGGTCGGTTGAATCCTGTGCGGGCCCTGGGCCCGAACAGGAGACCGGTCATGCCCTTCACGCTTCCCCCCCTGCCGTTCGCGAAGGACGCGCTCGGCCCGCACATGTCGGCCGAGACTCTCGATTTCCACCATGGCAAGCACCACCAGGCCTATGTCGACCAGGTCAACGCGCTGGCTGGCGCCGGGGACCTGGCCGGCGCCTCGCTGGTCGAGATCATCCGCGCCGCCAAGGAAAAGGGCGATTCGAAGCTGTTCAACAATTCCGCCCAGCATTGGAATCACAGCTTCTTCTGGCAGTGCCTCGCCGCGCCGTCGGGGCAGCGGCCGATGGGGCAACTCGCCGAGCTGATCGACGAGGGTTTCGGCGGCACCGACACCATGCTCGCCAAGCTGAAGGAGGAGGCCGCCGGCCATTTCTCGAACGGCTGGGCCTGGCTCGCGCTCGACCGCGGCAAGCTTAGGATCACCTCGCTCCACGACGCCGACACGCCGGTCGTTCACGAGGGCCTGAAGCCCCTCCTGACGCTCGATGTCTGGGAGCATGCTTATTATATCGACTATCGCAACGAGCGCCCGAAATATGCGCAAGGCGTGCTCGCCAACATCGTCAACTGGGAGTTCGTCGCGAAGAATCTCGACGGCGAAGGCGTGGCCCGTGCCGACCAGCAGGCCGACGAGAAGGCGCTCGCGGACGCCTAGACTCGAACTAGACCGAGTTTGCACGATGCCGTTCCCGGCGAAGGCCGGGGTCCAGGAGCCGGAGGCTTTTTGGAAAATTGTTGAACCCGGCTCGCGCCGGGCCTGGACCCCGGCCTTCGCCGGGGAACGTTCAACCTGATGGCGTTCGTGTCTAGGTCTTCAGCCTGTACCCGGTCCTGAACATCCAGGCGACAATGGCGAGACACCCGAAAAGGAAGCCCAATGTCGCGCCCAGGCTCAGCTCGACGCTGACGTCGCCGACTCCGTAGAAGCTCCAGCGGAAGCCCGAGATCAGATAGACGACCGGGTTGAAGAGCGTGATCGTGCGCCACGGCTCGCCGAGCATCTCGATCGAGTAGAAGGCGCCGCCCAGGAAGGTCAAAGGCGTCACGACCAGCATCGGCACGAACTGAATCTGCTCGAAATTCTGGCCCCAGATGCCGATGATGAAGCCGAACAGGCAGAA
>Ga0190265_10002886_pt1 | contig 11645 bp, 7 predicted proteins | sample Popmic124T_FD_133135 | JGI IMG/M metagenome (GOLD analysis project Ga0190265, IMG submission 133135) | Populus adjacent soil microbial communities from riparian zone of Indian Creek, Utah, USA - 124 T | ecosystem: Environmental > Terrestrial > Soil > Riparian zone | place: USA: Utah | collected...
CAAGCGAGGGCAGACACTGCGGATCGTCGACGTCGAGGGCGAGCAGGTGGCCGACTTCGTTGCCATGAGGCTCGGCGATCCGACCGAGTATCTCGACTGCGTCTATACGAACTGGCTGCTCGGTCGCTGGAAGTGGCAGGAGGGCGACACCGTCTATACGAACCACATGAATCCGCTCTGGACGATCACCGAGGACACCGGCAAGACCCATTACAGCGGGGGAGGCTTCTGCTCACGCGATGCCCGCGAGCACTTCGAGATCGACTCCGAGCGGGGATGCCGCGACACGATCGAGGATGCGCTGGCCGAGCACGGGATCGAGCCGCACTATCTGCAATCCGTTTCGTGCTTCAACGTGTTCATGAACGTCGACTACGCGCCCGACGGCACCTGGGTGATCAAGGAGCCGCTGACGAAGCCGGGCGACCACATCGACCTGCGGGCCGAGATGGACCTGCTCTGGGCAGTCTCGGTGTGCGCTTGGCCCGAAACGGTCAACGGCACGGAGCTGACACCGCTGCGCTTCGAGCTCTACGACCCGGCTTGAGCCTGATCGCTAGATCCTGCCGGCCAGGCGCAGCACCCGTTCCGGCGTCAGCGGCAGCTCGACCTTGGCTGGGTCGTGGGGCCCGATGGCGTCCAGGACGGCGTTGACGATCGCCGCGGGGGAGGCGAGGAGCCCGGATTCCCCCATCCCCTTGATCCCCCCGACGGTCACCGGCGAGGGCGTTTCGATGTGCGCCACGCTGATCGACGGCACGTCGCTGGCGGTGGGCAGCAGGTAGTCCGAGAAGGTGGTCGTGATCAGCTGCGCCTCGTCGTCATAGACGAGATGCTCGAGCAGGGCCGCTCCCACTCCCTGCGCGACCGCTCCGCGCACCTGGCCTTCGACGATCATCGGATTGAGCACGGTCCCGCAATCCTCGACGGCGGTGAAGCGGCGCAGCGTGACCCCACCCGTGTCGAGGTCGACCTCGACGATCGCCACGAAGCAGCCGTTGGAGAAGGTGGCCCGTGGATCGTAGAAGCGAGTCGACGACAGAAGCGGCTCCTCGCCGTCGATCCGGACCGCCGGATCGAGGTAGGCGGCCCCGGCCACGTCCTCCAGACCGAGCGCCGCCTCCGGCGACCCGCGAACCGCGACCCGCGAATCCTCGATCTCGAGGTCGGCAGGCGACGCTTCGAGCATCTCCGCGGCCACCCTCAGCAGCTTCGTTCGGACGTCGCCGGCGGCCAGCGCCAGCGCACCCCCGCCGATCACGGCCCCGCGACTGGCGTAGGTCCCGAGCCCGAACGGTGCCCGCTCCGTGTCCCCGGCGACCACCTCGACGTCGTCGACCCGAACCCCGAGCGCGTCGCCCACGAGCTGCGCGAAGGTCGTGCTGTGACCCTGGCCCTGAGAGCAGACTCCGACCGCGATCCTCACCTTGCCGGCTGGATCAACCGTCACCGTCGCATTGTCATGGGACGAGTAGGGATAGCCCGACTGCTCGCCGATCTCGGTCCCGAATGCCGTCGGCTCGACGTAGGGGCTGATCCCGACTCCGAGGTGGCGACCTTCGTCTCGTCCCCTGGCCTGCTCGCGGCGAAAGCCCTCGTAGTCCGCCTCGTCCAGCGCCCTGGCGAGCGACTCCTCATAGCTGCCGCTGTCGTACTCGAGACCGGTCGCCGAGCGGTAGGGCAGCATGTCCGCACGGATCATGTTGAGTCGCCGCAGCTCGGCCGGGTCGAGGTCGAGTTCGCGGGCGATCTCGTCCAGCAGCAGCTCCCGGGCCGTGTGGCCCGACGTCCACCCGACGCCGCGGTACGGCCCGATCGGTGTCTTGTTCGTCATCACCGCCGTCAGCTCGTATTCGTAGGCCTGGACGTCATACAGCCCGGGCATGAGGCCGGCGGCGAGCTGCGGCTCGATCAGCGCTGTGGCGGAGTTGAAGGAGTAGGCGCCCGAGTCGCTGAAGTACCGCGCGCGCATCCCGAGCATGCGCCCATCCGACCGGACGGCGATCTCGAGATCGATCACCTGCTCCTTGCTGTGGTTGAGGGTGAGCAGGCTCTCGCGCCGGTCCTCGATCCAGCGAACCGGGCGGCCGAGCCGGCGAGCGAGCGCGGCAACGACCACCTCCTCGGGATAGGTCGACATCTTCGGTCCAAAGCCGCCTCCGACGTCAGGGGCAACCGCGCGAATCCTGTGGTGCGGGTGGTCGAGGACGCTCGCCAGCGTCCAGCGCAGGAGGTCGGGTGTCTGGGTGGACGACCAGACCGTCATGTGGCCGCTCGAGCGCTCGAAATCAACCAGGCACCCCCGGGTCTCGAGCGGCGCCGCGGAGAGGCGGTTCGTATGGGTTCGACGCTCGAAGATCCGGCTCGCCTCGGCGAACGCCTCCTCCACGTCGCCGCTCGAGCGCCGGTCCGTGATCAGCACGTTGGAGCCCAGGTGTCCATGTAGCACCGGCGCCCCCTGCGCCAGGGCCGAGTCGATGTCGTGAACGGGCTGCAGGGGCTCGTAGTCGACCCTCACCCGCTCGGCGGCATCCTCCGCCGCATGAGCGGAGGCGGCGACAACGGCCGCCACCGCCTCTCCCGCCCAGAGGACCCGGTCTGAGGCCAGTGCGGGCTGCGGCGTCTTCGGCAGAGTGGGGTGAACCGCGGTGTCCTCGAGCGGGTGGGCGTCGAGGTCGGCGCCGGTCACGACCGCCCTCACTCCATCCGCGGCGACCGCCTCGGAGGCGTCGATGCCGACGATCCGGGCGTGGGGGTGGATCGAGCGCACGAAGGCTACGTGCAGCATCCGGGGCAGGGTGAGGTCCGCCACGTAGCGGGCGTCGCCCAGCAGCACCCTCGGATCCTCGAGCCGGGTGACGCGGGTCCCGACCCACTTCCCGCGCGCCACCTCTCCGATGCCGGGAAGGGTTCCGCGCGTCACGGCGCCTCCTCCTCACCGAGCAGCGAGCTCACGGCTTCGACGATCCCCTGATAGCCGGTGCACCGACACAGGTTGCCGCTCAGGGCCTCGCGGATCTCCTCCTCGCTCGGGGCATCGACGTCACGCAGATACTCCGTCACCGAGATCAGGAAGCCCGGAGTGCAGAACCCGCACTGGAGCGCGTGGTGATCTCGGAACGCCCGCTGCAGCCGGGTCAGCTCTCCGTCTCGCCCCAGGCCCTCAACCGTCTCTATCGCGGCCCCCTCGGCCTGGACGCCGAGCAGCAGGCACGAGCGGACCGCGTGCCCGTCGAGCAGGACGTTGCAGGCTCCGCAGGCGCCGTGCTCGCAGCCGAGCTTGGTCCCGACCAGTCCCAGGTCCTCGCGCAAGGTGTCAGCGAGCGTCTTGCGCGGCTCGACGCTCACCTCCACAGGCTCACCGTTGACGGCGAAGGCGACGGGAATCGTCTTCATCGCGGCGCCCTCTCGATCGCATCCGCGATCGCGCGCCGCGCCACGACGCCGGCCAGGTAGCGACGATATTCCGCTGACCCGTGGACGTCTGCGACGGGGTCGACCTCCTCGCGCACCGTTTCCTGCACCGCCGCGCCGATGTCGTCGGTGACGGCTGTGTCGGTCAGCGCCCGCTCGGTCCTCAGGGCTCGCATCGGCGTGCCCGCGGCGCCCAGCAGCGCGATCGCCGCGGACGCGATGCGGCCTTCCCGTATCGCGACGATCGCCGCGGCACCGGCAAGGGCCGTGTCGCCGTGCCGCTTGGCGAACTCGTGAAAGCCCCATCCACTCCGACTCGGAAGATCTGGGAAGAACACCTCCGTGAGGATCTCGTCGGGACTCATCGAGGTCGTCAGGTGTCTGTCGAAGAGCTCTCCTGCGGAGATCCTGCGCTCCCCGCCGCGCGCGCTTCGTGCAATCACATGGCCGTCCATCGCTCGCAGCAGCGCCGGCAGCTCGGCGGCCGCATCGGCGTGAGCGACACTGCCGCCGACCGTCCCCCGGTTGCGGATCTGGAAGTGGGCGACGTGACGGAGCGCCGCGGGCAGCAGCGGCATCCTGTCTCGGACCAAGGAGGATCGTTCGAGCTCGCGCTGCCGCGTCATCGCGCCAACCGCGATGCCCCCCTCCCTCTCCTCGACGAAGGCGAGGCTCCCGATCCGGTTGAGATCGATCAATGCCTCGGGGGAGGCGAGGCGGAGGTTGAGCAGCGGGACGAGGCTCTGGCCTCCTGCCAGGACCCTGGCGCGATCTCCGCGCTCGGCGAGCTGGCCGAGCGCCTCATCGAGCGAGCTGGGAGCGAGATACTCGAAGGGGCGAGGCTTCACTCCCCCACCCGCACCACCAGCGCCGCGCCCGTGTCCCCCGCCGCGCAGCCGGTGAACAGACCGACGCCGCCGCCGCGCTCGGAGAGGGCCTCGATCAGCTCCGCGATCGCGCGGGCGCCGGTCGGCGCCTGGGGATGTCCATAGACGAGGCTGCAGCCGTACGGGTTCATGCGCTCGAGCTCGAACCCGGTTTCCCTGCTCAGCCAGAGGTCGTTGACGGCGAACGGGTTATGCGTGGTCACCAGGTCGACGCGGTCGAAGTCGAGTCCGGCGTCGTCGAGAGCGCGGCGGGCGGCGGGGACCGGGGCCTTCGGCATCTGGGCCTTGCCCACTCGCGCCATGCCGGCGGCGAGCAGGTGGACGACGACGCCGTCGCGGCCGAGCTCCCGCGCGCGCTCCTCGGTCGTCACGAGCATTCCGGCGGCGCCGTCGGCCGGGTGCGTCTGGCTGGCGCCGGTCGTCACCCCTCCCGGGAGCGTTGGTTCGAGCGCGGCGATCTTCTCGGCGCTCGCCGGGCGCACGCCGGAATCCGCGTCCACCTCAACGGTCGCCTTGCTCCCTCGCGGGGCCTCGACGGCGACGAGGTAGCGGCGCTGGAACGCGCGGTCGTCGGCGAGCGCCCGCTGGTACTGCTCGTGGCGAAGCACCGTCACCTCGTCGATCTCCTGACGCGTGAAGCCGCCCTCGGCGGCGACGTTCTCGGCCGTCTTCACCATCGGCTCCTCGGCCCAGGGGTCGCGACGAAAGTTCTCGAGCACCCAGTCCTCGCTCAGCGGCGCGCCCCCGATCGAGCCCGGCGCCGGATAGATCAGGTGCGGCCCGTTGCTGGTGCGGTCGGTGAGCAGCGTCAGGATCGGGCCCTTCTCACCCGTCTCCACCTGGGCCGCTGCCACTTGCACCGCGGCGACCGAGGTCGCACAGGCCTGCGCCACCATCGGACCGCTGATCCCCGGCGCTCCGATCCGCGCGGCGACGGTCGGGGCCCCGTAGAAGGCGCCGGGTTGGGGGACCGTCCAGCCCAGCACGAGCTGGGCGAGCTCGTCGGCGGCGACCTCGCGCTCGGCAAGCGCCCGGCTCGCCGCGAGCTCGGCCAGCTCGAGGCTGGAGAGCTCGGCGAGCGGGCCCTGCCAGCGGCAGAACGGGGTCGACCAAGTCGACCCGAGCGGGATGCAGGCGCGCTCGAATCTCACTTAGGCGCGCGCTTTCGACCCATCGGAGCCCGAGCCGTTGTCGCCGCCATGGATGCGCAGCAGCTCGCCGGCGCGCTTTCCATCCGGGTGCACCTCACCTGGGCCGTACCCCTCCGGCAGCGGCGTCTCGCCCATCTCCGCGCGCAGCGCCATCGTCGCGTCGGCCGCGATCCGGTAGTCGTGGACGGCCGGATCGACGGCCTCGATGACGACGCCGTACTGCAGGCGTGCGCAGTCGACTGTGAGGAAGCCGTCGATCACCTCCGCGAGCACCTTCTCGGGCTCACGCTCGAGCGGATTGCCGAACCCGCCGCCGCCGTTGGAGATGAAGTCGAGGGTGTTGCCCTCCTTGAGCTCGATGTTGGTGGCGAACATGCCGAGATTGCGCTCGCTGTCGCTTTGGTGGTTGAGGATCAGCTTGTTCGGACCGCCGTTGACCCCCCCGGCCACACCCGGCGGGGTGACCTCCTCGCGGTCGCCGTGAATCGAGTTTGCCGCGTCGCCGAGCATCCGCCAGCGCCGGTGCGACCCGTAGCCGCCGCGGTAGCGCCCGGCGCCGGCCGAGCAGGGCTCGACCTCGAACCGCTCGTAGAGGAACGGATACCAGCGCTCGTGGACCTCGATCGGCTGGTTCTGGGCTCCGGCGCCGTAGAGGAACATCGCGAAACTGGGCCCGTCGCCATAGCTGCGGGCTCCCTGCCCGCCTTCCGACCACGTGTAGGAAACGTATTGGCGCCCGCTGCGCGGGTCGATGCCGCCGATGCAGCAATTCTGCAGGTTCACCGTGCCGCCGAACAACATCTCTGCACGGCCGTTGGCGGCCAGCGCCTGCCCCCAGGAGCCCATCGTCGCCGTATCGCACTTCTCGTACCCCGAGGCGCAGTAGCCGGCGACCGGCGTCGGGTGGGTGACGTGGGTCGCCGACCCGGGCCGGGTGATGATCTCGATCCCGCGGATGATCCCGTGGTTGAGCGGCACCAGGTGCGGGAAGCAATGCAGGGTGCCGTCGTAGGTGGCGCTCGAAAGCGCCGGCAGGGTGAGGCCGGCGGGGCCCGCCGGCGCGTCGTCGGAGTCGCGCCAGTCGATCGTCGCCTGGTCGCCCTCGATGATCAGCTTGCAGGTGAACTTGACCCGCGGATGGTGGGCACGGCCGATGTCGTGGTCGCAGAAGTCGTTGAACACGTACTCGCCGTCGGGCAGAGCTGCGATCTCCTGGTGCAGGAGCCGTTCGGCGTAATCCATCACCGCCTCGAACGCGAGCTCGACCGTGTCGTCGCCATAGCGCTCGATGTAATCGCGCAAGCGCCGCTCGACCAGCTTCGTCGCCTGGTACTGGGCCGCCAGATCGCCCATCCGCTCGTGCGGTACCCGGACGTTCATCTTGATCATCTCGAACGTCGACTTGACCTGTTCGTCCTCGCGGAACAGCAGGGTCGGCGGGATGATGATTCCCTCGGCCCAGGACTCCGTCGCCGCCGGGTTGAACGTGCCGGGGATCGGGCCGCCCATGTCGGACCAGTGCGCGCAGGCGACCGCATAGGCATAGATCCGCCCGTCATGGAAGATCGGCCGCACGAGGCGGACGTCCTGGTTATGGGTGCCGGCCCGGTAGGGATCGTTGACGATGTAGACGTCGCCGGGAGCGATCGTGTCGCCGAAATCGTCGCGCACGGCTTTGACGGAGAACTCGAAGGTCCCCATGTGCGGGGTGATGTCGACGGTTCCATGGCCGACCAGGCGACCGTCCCCGGTGAGAATCCCGACCGAGTAGTCGCGACCCTGGGTGATCACCGGCCCCCAGGCGACACGCTCGATCAGGGCCGAGCCCTGCGAACACATGCCCCGGAACCCGTTGCGCAAGACGGTGAACGTAATCGGATCGATTGTCTCGAGAGCGGTGGTCACGTCTGCTACCTCCTCAGGCGTACGCGACTTCGCGCACATCGATGATCATGTTCCTGTAGTCGTCGACTCGCACCCGCGCGCCCGGCGGGACGATCGTCGTCGAGTCGAGCTCCTGAACGATCGCCGGGCCGCTGAACTCGGCGCCGGCGTACAGCCGGTCGCGGTCGTAGATCGTCGACTCGACCCAGCCTCCGGCCTCGCCGAAGTGGACCTGGCGCGCTTCGATCACTGCGTCCTCGGCGCTGCCACGCGTCTCGTCCCGGCGCAGCTCGCCGACCGGCGCCGGTCCGAGCGCGGTGAGCCGGCCGTTGACGAACTCGACGCTCGTGAACTCGAGCCCGACCGAGTAGCCGAACTCCTCCTCGTGGCGGCTCAGGAACTCGCTGACCAGTTCGTCGACCGTGTTCTGGTCGATCTCGCCCTCGGGGACGGCGAGGTTGAGGTAGCTGGTCTGCTGGTAGTACTTGAGGTCGACCGAGCGCTCCATGGTCAGCTCCTCGGCCCCGATCCCCTCGCTGCTCAGCAGCGTGCGGGCCTCGTCCTCGAGCGCAACGAAGGTCCGCTCGAGCTCCGCCGGCTCGAGGTCGTCGTGCTTGGTGAGCAGCGGCCGCTGGGTGTCGTCGCGGATCGTCACCCGCAGCTGGCCGAATGCGCTGGCGAGGCCGGGACTGCGGGGCACGAAGACCGAGGGGATGTTCATCTCGGCCGCGCAGTAGGCCGCATGCACGGGACCGGCGCCCCCGAACGCCATCAGCGCATAATCGCGCGGGTCGTAGCCGCGCTCGACCGAGATCAGCCGCAGCGCCTCGACCATGTTCTCGTTCGAGACCCGAAGCACACCCTCGGCCGCCTCCTCGAGGGACATCCCGAGTGGTTCGGCGACCTTCTCCCGCAGCGCCTTCGCCGCCAGCTCCGGCTCGAGCTCGAAATCGCCGCCGAGGAAGCGCTTCGGGTCGAGCCGCCCGAGGACGAGGTTGGCGTCGGTATTGGTCGGCTCGTCGCCACCGGTGTCGTAGGCGGCCGGGCCGGGGTCGGCGCCGGCGCTCTGCGGCCCCGAGCGCAGCGTCCCCGCCTTGTCGATCCAGGCGATCGTGCCGCCGCCGGCGCCGATCGTCGAGACGTCGATCGCCGGGAACTGCACCGGCACCTTGTGCTCGATCTTCCAGCCGGCCTGGTGGCTCGGCTCGCCGTCCGCGATCAATGCCACGTCGCAGGACGTGCCGCCCATGTCGAAGCTGAGCAGGTTGTCGAAGCCGGCCAGCTTGCCGAGATAGGCGGCGCCGACGGCGCCTCCGGCGGGTCCCGACATGCAGGTGCGGGCGGGCAGGCGCCGCGCGGCATCGAGGCTCATCACGCCGCCGCCGGAGTGGATGATCAACGTGCGGTTCGTGAAACCCCACTCCTCGAGCCGCGAGGTGAGAGTCGCGAGGTAACGATCGACGATCGGGCCGATGTAGGCGTTCGCGACCGTGGTCGAGGTTCGCTCGAACTCCTTGAGCTCCGGCAGCACGTCATAGCTGCAGCACGCGTACACGTCCGGCAACGCCTCGCGGATCCGCGCGAGCGTGCGGTACTCGTGCTCGGGGTTCATGAACGAGTTCAAAAAGACGACCGCGACCGCCTCCACCTCGCGCCTGCCGAGCAGCTCGACGGCGGTCTCGAGACTGTCTTCGTCGAGCTCGATCACCGCGGAGCCGGCGGCGTCAACTCGTTCGCGTACGCCGAGCACATCGCGGCGGGGGACGAGCGGCGGGCGGTCGATCGAGGAGAGGTCGAAGTGGTCGGTCCGGTCGGCTCGCGCGGCCCCGAGCACATCGCGGAACCCGTCCGTGGTGACGAGCGCCGCGCGCGCACCGGCGCGCTGGATGATCGCGTTGGTCGCGATCGTCGAGCCGTGCTTGAAGACGGCCATCTCGGCGGGATCGACGCCCACCTTGTGCAGCGCGTTCATGACCCCGTCGATGAAGGTCGGCGGGGTGGAGGACACCTTCGCGTTGCGAATCTCGCCCGTGTCCGTGTCGAGGCAGACGAGGTCGGAGAAGGTGCCGCCGATGTCGACGGCAACGATGGATGGGCTCATTGGATCATTTACCTCGCTAGCTGGGTGGTCGGCTCTTCCTTGTAGGTGTGGCGCAGGAGCTGTGCCTTCATCTCGAAGCGGGGCAGGGTCCCCGGCGGCACCAGCTCGACGTCGGTGGAAACGATCAGTCGGTCGCGAAGCAGCCCTTCGACCTCGTCCTTGAGCGCCTCGAGGTCGCTGGCCTCCGGCCCGTACTCGGCCTGGATCCGAAGCGGCGGGTCGACGCTCGGCGGCGGGGCCTCGAGCAGGACCTGCAGCGAGCCGGTCAGCCGGGGGTGGAACTCCGAGATCACATCGCTGACCGCGGACGGCCATACGTTGACGCCGGCGACGATCAGCATGTCGTCGGTTCGGCCGACGCAGACGATCCGGGCGCCCGTGCGGCCGCAGGCGCAGGGCGAGGTCTTGACCACAACCCGATCGCGGGTCCGAAAACGGACCAAGGGCACGCAGTCGCGCTCGATGTGGGTCGCCACGAGCTCACCCTCGGCGCCGTCCTCCCAGTCGACCAGCGAGCCCGACTCCGGGTCGATCAGCTCGAGCACGATCTGATCGGGGGCGACGAAGTGGTTGCCGTCGAGCTCGTCGCAGGTCGCGGCGTAGACGGGGCAGATGTCGGCGTTGCCAAGCGCCTCGGTGACGAGGGCGCCGTAGGCATCGGCGATCCGATCCCGCACCGCCGGGATCGCGCCGCCAGGCTCGGCGCCGAGCAGGATCCGGCGCAGGCCGAGGTCGCGGGGGCTCGCCTCGAACTTCTCGCGGATGTACTCGGCGAGGTAGTTCGCATAGGAGGGGGTGCAGGTGAGGATCGTGCCGCCGAGGTGCCGGGCGCTGGTCACGAGGCGCTCCGACGCGCCCGTCCCGATCGGCACGAAGGTGGCGCCGATGTTCTCGATCCCGTCCTTGAGCGGCAGGCCACCGACGAAGAAGCCGAGCCCGAAACCGTGGATCAGGACGTCGTCGCGGCGCACCCCCTCCGTGTAGTAGACGCGGCTCACGACCTCCGTCCACCGCTCCCGATCGGCCTTCGTGATCCCGATGTAGCTCGGCCTGCCGGTGGTGCCGCTCGAGGAGTGGACACGCACCATGTCGCGCATCGCGACCGCGGCGTGACCGCCCAGCGGCGGATCGGAGACCTGGCTCTCGCGCAGCTCCTGCTTCTCGGTGAAGGGAGCGTGGGCGAGGTCGTCGACGCCGCCCACCGTCTCGGGGTCGAACCCGGCCTGCTCCCACTTGCGGACATAGAACGGGGAGCGCTCGCGGACGTAGGCGAGATGAGCGCGGAGCTTCTCGGCCTGCATCGCGCGCGTCTGCTTCGCGGACATCGTCTCGACCTGCTCGTTCCAGTACGGACCCTCAGCCATCGGCGGCGCCTCCCTTGCGGTTCGTGTCCCGGCGGTCGGTCATGCGGTCGGTGGCACCCCGGCGAGCTCGGGCGAGCGCCAGAAGACAACCCGGCGCTCGAGCCAGGCGATCAGGGCGTAGAAGAGGTAACCGGCGACCGAGAGGATGATCACGTAGGCGAAGACGCGATCGATCGCGAGCTGGCTGCCGGCGATCTTGATCGACTCGCCCAGTCCGGCGCCTCCGCCGAGGAACTCGCCGACCACGGCTCCGACGACCGCCAGCACCGAGGCCGTCTTCAGGCCGGCGAAGATGAACGGCAGCGCGCTGGGCAGTTTCAGCTTCATGAACGTCTGCCAGCGCGGGGCGCGGATCGAGCGGAACAGCTTCGCCCGCTCGCTGTCCACCGAGGCGAGCCCGGCGGCGGTGTCGATCAGCAGCGGGAAGAAGGCGATGAACGCCGCCAGCGCGACCTTGGCCGAGATCCCGAAGCCGAGCCAGGCGACGAAGATCGGCGCGAAGGCGACCTTCGGCGCCGCGTTGATCCCGACCAGGAAGGGCATCACGACGATGCGCCCGAAGGCGGTCTCCGCAACGAGGATTCCGAACCCGACCCCGGCGACCACCGCAAGCAGAAAGCCGAACAGGACCTCGCGGGCGGTGGTCCAGAAGCTCTCCAGCACCGGGCCACCGGTCGCCATGTCCTTGAGCACCTCCCAGGTCTGGTCGGCGACGTCGAGCGGAGGCGGGACCACGAACTCGCTCCACACCTCCAGCCAGACGAGCACCTGCCAGATGAAGACCAGGACAGCGACGAAGAACGGGATCGAGATCCAGGCGGGGATCCGCTCCCAGATCGAGGGC
>Ga0190265_10002887_pt1 | contig 11644 bp, 14 predicted proteins | sample Popmic124T_FD_133135 | JGI IMG/M metagenome (GOLD analysis project Ga0190265, IMG submission 133135) | Populus adjacent soil microbial communities from riparian zone of Indian Creek, Utah, USA - 124 T | ecosystem: Environmental > Terrestrial > Soil > Riparian zone | place: USA: Utah | collected...
CGCGCCCGCTACGTCGACCCCGACAGCGGAAGGCGTAAGTGGTTGACGCCGGACCCGGTGGCGATGGGCTCGCTCGAGTCGCGCGAGGCGTGGGCCAAGCGCTTCGTGCGGGACACGCTCGGCAAGCGCCGTGCAGAGCTGCAGGCCGGCGCGCCAAAGCGGGTCGGCAAGCCGATCGCTGACGCGATCAAGGGCTACTACAAGGAGCACAGCCCGCGCCTGCGCGACCGCACGCGCAAGATCTATGCGGAAGCAACGGACGCGTTCAGCGAATGGTGCGAGCGCGAGCGCATCGCGAGCACGGACGAGCTCACGCCGGAGGCGCTTTATGCGTTTCGCAGCACCGTGGCGGCCGTGCGCAAGCAGACGTCAGCGAAGGGCGGCAAGCCCGGCGAGCACAAGCAGAGCGGTGCGAAGCGCTCCCCGGTGACGATCAACCGCTACCTGCGCACGATGGCGACTGTTCTCAACATCTGGCGTAAGGCGGGGCTCGTACCGCGCCTGCACAGCGACGATATCCGCGACCGCCTGGAGCGCTTCGACGCCGATCGCCCCGAGATCGATTTCCTGACCGCGGCGCAGTGCCGGAAGCTATTGCGCGCGTGCCTTGATCACGATGAGAAGGCCGTGCGTCAGTCGCGCCCGATTGCGCCGTTCGCAGTCGCGTTGCTACTCGGCGGATTCCGCGCAGGGGAGGCGCTCGGCTTGGAGTGGAGCGAGGTGCACCTTGATGAGGGCGTGATCCGGCTGCCGCCGTCGAGCACGAAAACCAAGATCGGCCGGCGAGTCACGCTCGCAGAGTCGCCAGCGCTCGCGGCCTTGCTCCAAGCGATGAAGCCCGACTCCGCGGAGGGCTCCGTGTTCGAACAGACCGGCCCTGGCGTCCAGCTCGCGCGCGCCCGCCTCGTGAGGCTCTACAATGCGCCCGAGTTCACGTGGCAACAGCTCCGCCGCACGTGCGCGACGTTCACCTGGAACATGACCGGCGCGAATCCGCACAAGGCGGCGAAGCGCGCCGGGCACAGCGTGGCGATCGCGGAGCTGCGCTACGCCGATCTGGTGAATGTGCCGCCCAACGCACGCACGCTTGAAGCGGCGATGCAGATCGAAGGCGAGATAGAGCGGGTGGTCGCAGCGGTGACTCAGCAACAAGCCGTCCCGCTGCCGCAGCTCCGCCGCGGTGTATGATCCGTCACCCGGAACGGGCTAGCGCTCACTCCAATGCTGCTGACATCGAGATCAGCGCAGGTAGGATCGTGCGACATGGGACTGCGCTTACGTAAGCCGCGCTCAGAAGTTGAGGAAGGGATTCGGAAGCAGCTGCATAAGGGTCAGGCGATTGCCGAGTCCAGTACACCGACCGAGCAGGACTTCTCGACCTGGTATCACGCCACGTGGGTGATGTTAGGCAGCTACTACGCCGGCACGGCGCAGCGCCCCGTATCGGACTTCAAGCTGGACCCGAGCTGGGAAGTGCGATGGCGAGTACCGTCGCGGCTGAAACACTGTCTCGCTGCTCTACAGACGCTGCTGGCGTGCCTTGAGTTTTCCGAAGAGCCGGACGGTATGGTTGTACTGGCGGAGCTACCTAGCACCGCCTCGTTGAGTCTGCCTGAGAAGATCACGCCCGCGTGGATTTGGAACCATGTCTCAGCGGGCGCGATCTGGACCGCTCTAGGTGTATGCATCTCCGCACTCGCTGGAGCCTTCTGGCTCGGTTACCGCGCAGGGCTCTCGCACTGGCTCGCGTGGTTGCTCGAATAGTCGAGTCATAGGCAACATCCTGGCGACGGGCTGCTACCGTTCAGGTCTTGCTGCCGACCGGCTACAAGTGACTGCTTTTGCCGCAGCGCGGGCAGTACCAGCGCTCGCGAGCGCTTCCAGCGCCGTCTACGTGCCACCCAGCGGCGCGCAGCTTCTCCACTGCGTTCGCCCTGGCTTGCGTCGGTTCCTCGCGCTTGCCGCAGACCTCAGCGCTTGCCGGGTACGTGTTCCGGCAGCCGTCGCAGCTCACTCGGAAGTGCGTCGCGGTCCGAGGCATCAGCGGCATGCGCCTGGTATACTGAACAGATTATCAGCGATCAAGCACGCGCCAAATTTGCGCTAATTATTATCTCCCGCGCAGAATCGGGCCAGCCATGTGGGTGAAGGTGCTCAAATGGTTCATATTCAGCGTGCTGCTGAGCGTCTTGGCGCTCGCATTGGCAGCCGTGCTCGCTTGGCTCCGAGATCAGCCCATCGCGTTGGGCATGCTGATCGGACACGGACAGTTGCTGCCCATCTGCGCAAGTATCTCTGGCAAAGCAATGATTGACTCATTCACATCGCCGCTTCCACGGCTGGACGCAAAGATCGCGGTTGGAGGGTTCGCTTTCCTCTCGTGGGGAGCCTCAACCGTCTTGCTCACGCTCCTTTCGAGCGCCGAGGACGGCAACCCTGAAAAAGTCGCGATGCTCTCTATCCTACTGTTCGCGTTCGCGGTTGTTCTCGGTGTGCTTGGCGTGGCGCTTGATTCAGCTGAGGTGCAAGACGAACAATGATGCAGCTTGCACAAGCGATGGTAGCGATAGTCGGCATCGGGGCTTTGATCTCGAGCGTGCTCGTGGTTCACGCGCTACGCGAACACGCTCAGGCGCAAAAAGTACGAAAGGCGCGCGCCGAACGAGCCGTCATAGAACAGCCGTTTGACCTAGCGTTCCACTATCTTGGAAGCACGCACTACGCTTGGCTCAAAACGCCGCGATCGCCTGTCGATGTCGAGAGGTCTCTTGAGGACTACATTCGGGTATTCAAGGAGACAAGCAGCATGAGAGTGGCAGCACTTCGGCTTGTTGCCCGACACTATGAGGGCACGCTCCAGACGTCATCCGAGTTTCTCTCTCACTTGGCTGCTCAACCAGCCGTCGAAACTGTCCGAGTGAACACGATCCGATATACGGAAGACGAGTTTGCGACGAGCAAAACAGCGGCGAGCATTGTTCGTCATCAGCGGCAATCATGAGCCCAACAGTTGAAGATGTTGTCTCGGCTCTAAAGGCGGCCGACATAGAAGCTGTGCCGGTTCAAGGGCAGTTTGCACGGCCCGCGTGGAGAGCTGTTTTCCAGTCAGAGTTTGGGACGCAAGTAAGCATTCTTCTCCTGTCAGCGACGGGCGACTACTTCATAGTGTTTTCGCCAATCGCGCCTGCAGACCTGGAGACGATGCCAGCGGAGGCGCTGCGAGATTTCATTCGCCTCTCGTCCACCGTCAAGCTCGCCAAGTTGGAGTACGTTGAAGGCGACGGCGATCCTGGGTTCTGGTTTGCCACGTCGGAGTGCAGCGTCGAAACGTATACAGGCGAAAAGCTGCGGCGCCGCATGGAAGCATGTGCGGTGCTTGCAGAGAAGATTCGCCCGGTGATTGAGCGTCAGCTAGCGAAGACTCCGGCGCAGTAGCTGCGCGCTCAGAAGCCGAACTTGACGGCGCTGCAATCGACCTTCGCCGGCTCGTCAAACTTCCAAGAGAACACCAGCGGAATGTTGAGATCCAGCGACTCGCAGATTCTGCCCTTGCCGGGCACTCCCGTCCTCGTCTGAGTCATGGTCCACTGGTAAACGGAAGATTCTTCGTGCTCGAGGACGATGATCGTAACGAGCCCTGGACAGCCCGGCGCTTCGTGCTTCGCAACCCACTTGCGTAGCGCACGACGATCAAACGTGATTGGGCCGAACTGCATCGTAGAGACAGTGCACGTTGGTGAGCGTTGCTCATTTCTAGCCATCGTTTCGAGAATGCAGCGCAAGTCGTCGCCGCATCGGCACGCCGCGCGCACGTCGTGAAGTCCTTCGATAGCCCTCTCTGTTCGGCCGACGAGCTGCCCTTTCATCTTGTCCAGGCGCGTTCTGATTTGCTCTTCCGACGTCGCACACAGCGAGCGGAACTTCTGGACCATCTCCGCGTATTCCTTCGGCTTCGATCGGAGCTTTTCGACTTCAGGTGCGATCTCCCGCTGCTCTCGAGCAAGCTTGTCCTTGTCCGCGCCTCGGACCGATACTTGAGTGAACTCACAAGTTAGCGTGCGGAAGGGAGGATCTCCCACACAGCTCATTGTTAGAGCGGCGTTCTCACGTTGGCTGATCATTTTGACGAACATCGGGGCGAGCTGGAGTTTTTCTCCAGCGGGCTGAGCAAGGGCCGCAATCGGTGCGACAGCAGCCACGAGCACTGCCACAGCGCTTCGCAAGGCGCGTTCTCGGGGATTCGGGATGCGTCGCATCCCCGCGATCGTACACGAAGCACGGACCGCCGTAGGACCCGATCGGGTCTAGGCGCATCAAGGCGCTGCTCGCAACCTCGCCGTGCGCGCTCTGGGCCACCTCCACTCACACGCCGCTGAAGCTATTGCTGCGCCCGCCTGGCACCAGCGACGATCGTGCATCGGGAGGGATGAGCAATGCAAAAGCAGACGGTAGCGGCGGGCCTTGTAGCGGGCATCGTGGCGGCATGCAGCGGTCCGGGCATGAACGCGATCGGCTCGGTCATGGAGGACGCCGGAGAGGCGATGTCCGAGGCCGGCAGAGGCGCCCGCGACGCTGGGCCGAGTTCACGCGATGGCGGAGTGAGTCCGATGTCAGATGCAGGCACGATGCTGCGCGACGCTGGCGAGATGATTGCGGACGCGGGGCGCGAGCTCCGCGACGCAGGCGGCGTCGCGGACGGCGGCAGCGATGCCAGCGCACAAGCGCCGGGCGATGGTTTGCCAAACCCGCGTTGGGTGCTTCGCGATAAAGCTGGCGATGCCGTGGAAGCGGACGTCTACCCGGTTTACGACCCAGCCCGCCCACTGTTCAACTCACAGCCGCAGACGTGCGTGTCGCTGAACTACTTCGGGCAGCGCTCGATCCAACTGAGCTATCGGCTTTCGAATGGGATGATCGACCACTGCGGAACCGGTCTTGATGCGGCCACCTGGCGGGACGCCGGTTTCGTGTACTTTACTGACGCCGCCTGTAACGGGCAGGCGTACTACACCGGCAGGATTGGTGCCATAAAAGTCGGAGCGATCCACTACTACGCCGACGGGGCGCCGTCGATCACGAAGGCTCCTACGTACTACCTCTGGACCAAGGCAACGAGCGTGTGTACGGCCTTCAACCCGGCCGCAGGACTTGATCTCTGGGCCTTCAAGCCGGTCCCTTCCGACGTGCTGTCCTTGCTGTCGAAACCGCCGTACACGCTGGAGCTCGTGTACTAGGCAGCTCTCGACACATCGAACGGCCCGATCCGGCGACCGCCGATGTGCTCGCTTGCCACGAGGTACGCGACCGCGGGCTTGGCTTTCGCAAGCGCAGCCTCAGTGCTACAGGCGAACGCGACAACGCGTGCACCGTGCTGATCGCGACGAACAACCGCGGCGACGCCGCCCAGGTGCACGAGGTGGTCACCGGGCGAGCTCGGGGCGATCGCTAGCAGCTGCCGGCGCAACTCGGCGCTGAGCCCCGCTGCGGCGGTCGTAGTGTCTGCGCTTCGCCCGCGCGCAAAGCGGTCGTGTTTCTGATCGCGTACGCGCTGGCGGTCGGCTGCGCGCTGGCGGTTCGCCGCCTCACGCGCTATCTGGCGCGCCGCACGTCGGGCCTTCGGGTCCCATGTTGCATTCGCGATCTGTGTGGCTCGGTCGCGGTTGTACTCCGCCATCTTGCCGCTATCACGAACGCGTTTTCGCGTCGTGCCAGAGGGAGACTCACTCATCCTGCTATCTTACTCGATGTGGACACGCGTCGTTTTCGCGCGCCACGGAGGGCCCTGCAAGATGCACAACGCACTGACTCGATACGTTCTCCAGCGCTTCCCGAGCCGGCCCCTCGATGCACAACAGGCCCGAGCTCGCTGCGCGGTGCTCAAAAAGGAGCTGGGCCTGTCGGTGCCGATCGCGCTTTGATGCACGTCTACGAGGTCTCTGCACCGCCACGGCCACGCCGAACCCAGCGCCCCCGCCGATCAGCTACACTCTGACCGGGAGGCACGCGGGATGTTGGAGCAACTGCACAGGGCCATTCGCTCGAGGTGGCCGAGTCCACCGAAGAACGCGGCCCAGACGGATCGGATGCGCGTGCGCCTCGAACGCGTGCTGCCGGGGTGCGATGCCCGGGTGCTGATCGCGCTCACGTACCTGTCGCGCTCTCCCAGTAGGGGATCTTCTTGTGGAACAGATCGTCCCACCGCAGCATGCAAATCCGCCCGCGCGAGTCGACGCGGAAACCAGCTTCGCGCGCGCCTTGCCGCGTAGCGTCGAACGTCGCCAGGCAAACGCCAGCGCCGATGTGGCCGGCTACATCGTGGACGAGTGAGCGCACGGCCCGAGCAGTCAGCGGCCCGGGCGCGAAGTCGTCTTTGCGCGCGTGGCGCGCGGCGCAGGCGAGGGCGATCTTCGTGACCCGCACCTGGGCCGGACACGTTCCGCGCTTGCACCAGCAGTAATCACCAGCGGCGGGTTTTTGGCAGCCGAGTGCGCGGCCGGTGAGGTGGGCGGGTTTCGGTTTGAGGGGCATGGGAGCGTTGCTCTTTCGGTCTGCGGTTGGGTTGATCGTGTTCTCGTTGCTGGCCGACCTCCCAACCGGCCGGCAACGAGGGTGAGGTGTAACTAGGCTGCGCGTCGTTGTGCGGGCCGGAACAGCCTGCGCTGTAGCGTATCGAAGGCCCGCCAGAGCCCTTTGAGAGCTGCCTCGCGCGGGCCTACGCCGCGCTCGAGGCGCGACCGTGCGCGCTCGACATCGGCCAGGGCGGCGTTGACGCCGGCCGGGACTTCAGCCCAGCACTCGCCGATCGCGCGGTCGCAGACGCGCAACCTGCGCCGGATGTCGACGATCTCGGCCTGGTAGGACTCGCGCGGGTTCTTCTCCAAGGCGGCCAGGCGATCTGGGTGATCGGGGTGCTGGCCGTGGGGGTCGATGATGAATCGGCACCTCCGTTGACGGCGTTCGAGGTCGGCTCGGACAATGTGCCAGGCTGGGTGTGGGGCGCGCTGTGGGCGGGGCTGGGGTGCTCGCTGACGAGGTTGTGGGGCTCGGCTGGGGGCGAAGCCTGCGCGGGCGCCTGGGGCGCGGTAGGCGGTGTTGCGTGGGGTGGTCATGGCTTCACCTCAGTTCGCCGCGTGGGCGAGCTCCGCGGTGATTGCGTTCGCCAGCTGAGTGGTGCTCGGCAGCTCCGTGCCGTCCTCCGGGAGATGCGCGCTCGCGACCTTGAGGGCGTTCGCCAGCGCGGCGGGGGTCGGGACCCAGCTGTCTGCTACCCCCAGCGCCGTGGCGACGGCTTGGCGAACCGTCAGTGTGTGCGCGTCGAGCTGCAGGCGGGTTGCGGGGACCTGGTAGTAGCTGCCCTGCTTCTTGTCCCTCCCTTTGCCGCCAATGCGCCTTCGCTTCGGCTCGACACCTAGGCTCATCTTCTTCAAGTCGCGGAGCACGTCACCGGTGGTCAACCGGTCTAGGACGTCGCTCTGGACGCTGTACTTCGCGAGCGCTTCCGGCTGCACCCAGACGGCTCCGACAGCATCCACGAACACCGCCGGCGCAACGTTCGGCGCATCCCCCGCGCAGTCGTTAGCCAGGTAGGTCGAGACTGCGTCTAGCACCTTGGTCTGCTCGCGCGTGGTGGTGAGTTGCCTCCAGCGTTCGCCGTAGCTGGGGAGCTCAGGCATCGCCACTTGGTCGCGGGTCTCCAAGTCCTCGATGTAGCGGGCGAACAGGTGGCCGCCGTGCACGTGCCGAACGAAGTCTTCCGAGACAACCGGGGCGGTCGGCAAGATCTCGAACACCTGGATCCGGCGGAGCACAGCCTCGATGTCGCTCTCGTCGCCGCCGATCAGTAGCCTGGACATGAAGTCGGTCAGGCTGTTGGCCGTGAGTACGCCGCGCCTGTTGCCGGGCACGTTGTCTGCGTCGATTCCTTTTTTCTCGATGCGGATCGCGTCGCTGTACGCGTGCGCCTTGAACGTCTGGAGCACGGTGCCGCCCTTGCGCGGCCTGGAGATCTCCTCGTCGGCCTGAACGACGGGACACTTGAGTAGCTCACTGGTGAAGCCGTCCAGCGAGGCGTAAGGCACGCAGCCTGCGTCGCTCCAAGGTGATGCCAGCCCCATGCCTAGGATCTTGTTCTTGCCCCGCCCGGAGAGCCCGGCCGGGGTAGTCGCCGCGAACAGCAACCACGGCGCAGGCAAAGAGAGGTCGCGCCACCGATACAGGATGTGGTCCAGTGCCTGCAGCTGAACAGGCCCAAGCAGATCCAGTAGATACTTCCGGAGCTCGGGGTCCCGTTCGGGTCCGAAGGAACGCAGGCGAGCTGCGGGTTCGACGAACACCCGACTACGGGCGTCATAGGCGCAGTGCTGCACCGTGAAAGAGAGCCGGCGCTCGACCGTTTGCTGGCTGTACTCTCGCAGCAGACAGTCCAGAGACTTGAAGACCTCGCCCTTCAGCGTCAGCTCCTTCAGCGTCACCGGGAAGGTCAAGAAACGCCCGAGCGCTTGCTCGGCCGCCGTGCGCGCGTTCTTCCCGCGGTACGGCTTGTAGTCGAGCGCGGTGATGGTGCCGTCTGCAGACTCGACCGGTGACAACCAGCGAAACCCGTCTTTCTCGACGTCGATGATCAGCTGGCGCACAAGCTCCTGCTCGGTCTCGACGCCTGCGAGCCGCACGATGCTGGCGCGCTGCTCGTCGGTGTACGGCTCGCCGTAGCGTGCGCGCTGCTCGGTGGCCCGCTCCTCGGCGCGCTTGGCGCGGTCGCGGTGCAACTTCGCGAGCAGGGTCTCACTGTCACGCGTCGCGCTGGCGGGGCGGTCGCCAGCCTCAAAGTCACGGTCAAGGACGGGGGCGATCGCGGCTGCGATTTCTTCTGGCGACGCACCCGGGAATGCGCGCTCGAGGAAACCTGAGAGCAGCAGTAGTACGTTGTCCCGGTTTCCCTCGGGGGCGTAGGCGGGCCTAGGCGTCAGATTGCTGGTGAGCGCCGCTGAGAGCCCCTGTAGGGCAGCAAGCATGTTCTCGGCTCTGGTGCGCTTCTCGGGGTTGGCCAGACGGGGGATCTTCTGGGAGTACGAATTGATCTCTCGCTTCACCTCGCGAAGGATCATGGCGTCGGTGAGGGTGAAGGGGGCGGGCTTAGGCTCGGTAGGGGTGGACGGCTGTGTGGTCGACGCAGCTAGCACCGCGTCCACGTCCAGGGGAACGCCGTCAAACGAAGCGCTCTCAGGCTCGGGCCCGGCGATGGGCGCGAAGGGCATGAAGAACAACCTAGCCGGGTCATTAACCTTAGCGTCGCTGGCACTACTACCGAACGCCTCGGATACCGTCGCGTAGAATCCCCGCCACTGCTTGGCAGGCACAGGGCGGCTGAGCTGCGCGAACACGCGGTAGCAGAGCTCGCCCGAGACTGCGCGATGGCTATACGTGCTGTGGTACCCCCAGGCGCATCCGTAGCCGTGGAATGCGGCGCACATATCGGACCACTGCTCAGAGCTGAAATCGTCGCAGTCCAATACCAGGACCTGAACATCTAAGACGTTCTTCTCTGCCCGCCACTGCGTGGACAGCCGCGCGGGTGACCAGCACGCGAGCTCAAGCTTTGGCGTGGCCGTCCGCTCGACGGCGGTCAGCTGGGCTGCCAGATCCTCCCAGCTCGTCTCACACTCGACCGGAGCCGACGTCTTGTCCTCGAAGAGCTGGACAGTGAGGCGCTTGCTGGAGTTCTTCTCGGTGGCCAGCGCATCACTATCCGGCGACGTAGGGCGTGGGAGTCCCGGTGTGGAGCCGAGCGCTAGTTCAGCTGCTGGGAGCTGGGAGTCGGATTTGCATTCGGCGCGGAGTGTGGTATTCTTAGACATTCGGTTTCGTGCTTCCTGTGCGCCCGCTGGTACCTCCTACCAAGCGGGCGTTTTTGCGTCTTATGTGTTGCTCTCCGCCGCGGACATCGCGACGCAGTTGGCTGGGGCTTCCGTCTCAGCCGAAGTCTTGTTGCTCGAACGTCGCCGCCAGCTCGATCGGTCGCGGCCGTCGTAGAACCAGCCCGCCTCTTTCCGGTTCGGGCGGATCGCGTCCAGGATCGCGATCTCGGTCTCGACATCCGCTCGTGAGTAGAGCGGCGTACCGTTCGCCAGCCGGTAGTGGGCCACGTGGCCGGTGTTGCGGAGCTTGGCCAGCGTCGCGGAGTGCATCCCGAGCGCGACTGCTTCGCCGGCAGTGATCAGCTCGGAGACGGGAAGGTGAGCGGCGGACCGGGTGCGAGTGGACATCTTAGGTCCACTATACACTACTTTGTACGCTACTGTGCTCAAGGGCAGCTTAGCGCGGGTTTCGGGTAGGGCGCAAGCGGTTTTTCGCGAATAAGCGCTGCGAGGGGAAAATGAAAGATTCCAGGTGGTTGGCGTCGCGTCAGTGGGCGGCGGGAGGCTCGGGCCCGACCGTCACCGCGGGCTCGACCTCGACCGTCACCGGGAACTCGACCTCGACCTCGACCCGGCAACCAGCCGGAGCGCCCGGCCGAGTATGCAAGCGGGCCGAGCGGTATGCAGGCCGAGTGGCCCGCGCTTGCACACCGATTCCTCAGTCACTGCGCGTGTTTAGGTGCTCTGAAGGGCCAGTATGCAAGTATGCAGGCTGTTTTGCGTCCGCCTAGGGAGAGACCTACCTTACCCCAATGATGGGGATAGGTCAGGTATCTCTATAAGGTGCGGTAGATCTGCTTGCATACTTGCATACTGACATCTAAGTGTTGGATTCCATTTCGGAATCGGTGTGCAAGTCGACCTGCATACCACTTGCATACTTGCATACCGGCCTGCATACCGAGGGCCAGGCCGTACCGTCACATATGGCCACTCCTAGCCCGCGCTCATGCGGTAGCCGCAGCCGAGCCAGCTGATCCGCCGCGGCGGGAGAGTCAACTCCCAGCCAACGCACTTGCCCTCACCAAGCCACAGCACCCACCGACGCCCACACGCACAAGCGACCAGGCCACGAATCGCACACGTATCGAATCTGTTTCGAGTACGCCTAAGATCGTATCGCTTACGGATGACTACGCACAGCATACGGACCGCCGCGCGCGAACGCGCCGAAGACCCCTTCAAGACGACGCCAAAGTGCCCCTGCAGTCAAGGCGCTCGGAGTCGAAAAACCCCGTAAATTGCAGCGCCGAACGCGGTCGGGAGCTCGCACTCCGACGAGGCGATCGGGGTGCTGACCTCGAGCGCGGGGCCTCGAGCGCCGGCGCACGTGGTGCAGTGCAGGGGCCTCGAGCGCGGGCCTCGAGCGCGGGGCGCACATGGCTAGGGCTTGGCCAACGGCGAGCGCGAGCTCCGCATGCGCCGGCCGTTGGCCAGGCCGGAGCGCCTGCCGATGGCGTGCACATCTCTGGGTTCAACCTGGACGCCAGCGCGCGGGCGTGCCCGCGCGACCTCTTATAGTGACCCGCTGCCACGACGATCAGGCGCCATGTAGGTGTCAAGTACACAAATCGCAACCGCTCCGCGTGCACAGACCGGTCGGTCCGTGCACAATCACGAGCATGGGGCCTCTGGCATCAACGCGACGGAAGCGACGGCGGAAGACCGATTCCAAGCGCGCCGTCGCGTACCTGCGGACATCGACGGACGACCAGGCGCTAGGCATCGAG
>Ga0190265_10002888_pt1 | contig 11641 bp, 13 predicted proteins | sample Popmic124T_FD_133135 | JGI IMG/M metagenome (GOLD analysis project Ga0190265, IMG submission 133135) | Populus adjacent soil microbial communities from riparian zone of Indian Creek, Utah, USA - 124 T | ecosystem: Environmental > Terrestrial > Soil > Riparian zone | place: USA: Utah | collected...
CGCGTTCGCGCTGCTCACCGCGAGCGACTTCGAGGTGGTCCAGCTCGGCTGGAAGCCCGCGACGACGCCTGCGAGCTGCACGCCGGGCGACACCCGGCTCTGCCTCGCCGGCGGCCGCTTCCAGGTGGACGTCACCTGGACCCGCGCCGACGGCACCCGCGGCCCCGGCCACGCCGTCTCCCTGACGGCCGACACCGGTTATTTCTGGTTCTTCAACGGCACGAACGTGGAGATGGTGATCAAGGTGCTGAACGGCTGCGGCTTGAACAACCGCCACTGGGTCTTCGCCGGGGGATTGACCGACGTGCGGGCAAGGATCGAGGTGACGGACACCCAGACCGGCGCGGTCAAGACCTACACCAACCCCCAGGGGACGGCGTTCCAGCCGATTCAGGACACGGCGGCGTTCGCCACCTGCCCCTGAGAGGCGACTGCGATCTCCCCGACCGCCGCGACCAGCCGGTCGATCTCGTCGCGGGTGTTGTACATCACGATCCCGGTGCGGATCACTCCGCCCCGCTCGGCGAGGCCCAGCACCTCGATGGCCCGCACGGCGTAGAAGTGGCCGTCCCAGACCTGGAGGCCCTGGGCTCCCAGGAGGCGGGCGGCTTCGTTGGCCGTGACGCCGTCGATCGTGATCGAGATCGTGGGCGCCCGGGGGCCGGAGAAGTCGGGGCCGTGGACGGTGACGCCGGGGATCTTCGCGAGGGAGTCGTAGTAGTGGGCCGCGAGCCCGTGCTCATGGGCGCCGATCCCTTCCATGGCGGAGACGATCCTCTCGCGGAGCGTCCCTCCGGTCCCCAGGAGGCGATGTACTCGATCGCCGCCTTCACCCCGGCGAGCGCGGCGTGGTTCAGGGTCCCGGTCTCGATCTTGAAGGGCGCCTCGTCTTCCTGCACGCGGAGCTTGTCCGTGCGCAGGCGGTCCAGCAGGCCGGGCCGGCAGTAGAGCAGGCCCACGTGCGGGCCGTAGAACTTGTAGGCCGAGCAGAGGAGGAAGTCGGTGTCGAGCGCCGTCACGTCCACGGGGAAGTGGGCCGCGTAGTGGACGGCGTCTAAGAGCAGGTAGGCCCCCACCGAGCTCGCCAGCCGGCGGGCGTAGGCCACGTCGTTGACCGTGCCCAGGGCGTTCGAGGCGAGGCCGAGCGCCACCAGCCGGGTGCGCGAGGTGACCTTCCTCTCCAGGTCGGAGTAGTCCAGCCGCCCGTCGGGTTGCACGGCCACCTCGCGGACGACGATCCCCCGCTCCTCGAGGCTCAGCCACGGCCCGCGGTTCGCCTCGTGGTCGAGCTGGGTGATGACGACCTCGTCCCCCGGCTGCCACTCGCGCACCAGGGCGCGGCTCAGGGAGAAGGCGAGGGTCGTCATGTTCTGCCCGAAGGAGACCTCCCGCCACGACGGAGCCCCCAGGAACGCCGCCGCCGCCTCGCGGGTCTCGTGGACCAGCAGGTCCGACTCCCGCGAGGTGACGAACTCGCCGTGCGAGTTGGCGTTGCACTTTTCGTAGTAGCAGGTGATCGCGTCGATCACCGCCCGCGGCACCTGCGTCCCGGCCGGCCCGTCCAGGTAGGCGATCGGCCTGTCGTCGACCGTGCGCTCCAGCGCGGGGAAGTCCCCGCGGCTCCGCAGGCAGTCCGCTTCGGTGAAAGTCATCCCGGTCTCCTCGAGCGTCAGGGGGTACGGAGCCCCTTCGCTTCCCGGGGGCGTCCGCGCAGGAGGATATCGCGATCCACCGCGAGGGCGCGCGCCCGCTTCGAGAGGCAGCCGCAGTCCCCTTCCCGGGGCTTCTTCGCGGTCGAGCCGGGGGTGCTCTCCCGGTGTGGGGTCAGATCCCTTATGAGCAGGCTGATGTGTCGCATTGCGCCCTCCCTGGAGCTACCGGCACGCCTCTCCGGAACAATTCTTTGTATGATTGTGAGCCATGACCCTCACCGTCGCAACCTGGAACGTCAACGGCATCCGCGCCCGGCAGGAGCAGTTCCTCAAGTGGGTGACACGGGATCGCCCGGATGTCATCTGCCTGCAAGAAATCAAAGCCTCACCCTCTCAAGTGCCGGAGACCGTCTGCAGCCTGGACGGCTACTGGTGCTACTGGCACGGCGCCGGCGGCTACTCCGGCGTGAGCCTTCAGCTCCGGCGGGAAACCTTCCCGGAAGAGCCGGTCTTCAGCCATCCCGCCTTCGACCTGGAGACCCGCATCGTCACCGCCCAGGCCGGAGACCTCGTCCTCGCCTCCATCTACGTCCCCAACGGCGGCAAGGACTTCGCCGCCAAGATGACCTTCCTCCACGAGCTCGAGCGCTACGCCGCCCGCGCTCGGGAAGCCGGCCAGCGCTTCGTGCTCTGCGGCGACTTGAACGTCGCCCGCACCGACCAGGACGTCCACCCCAAGGAGCGCAAGCCTTTCGTCATCGGCCAGCGGCCCGACGAGCGGGAGGTCTTCGAGAGCCTCCTCTCCCACGGGCTCGTCGACGTCGGCCGTGCCCTGGACCCGAACAACGACGACCTCTTCACCTGGTGGGCGCCATGGCGCAACATGCGCCAGCGCAACATCGGCTGGAGGATCGACTACATCCTCGCCAGTGAGCCCGTCGCTCAGCGAGCCATTGAAAGCAAAGTCCTTGCCGACGTGGGCACCAGCGACCACGCCCCGGTCATCGCGCGCTTCGATCTGTAGTCAGAGCTCGCCGATTTGACCTGCCGCCCTCCCGGCGGATAACCTCCGGGCGGCCCCAGTAGGCCTTTCCGGAGGATAACCCTGTGCAACTCGGCATCCTAGGTCTCCCGAAGTCGGGCAAGACGACGCTGTTCAACACGCTGACCGCCTCCAAACAGGCGACGGACAAGTATTCGTCGTCCAGCCAGACCAACATGGGCATGGCGACGGTCCGCGACGCACGCCTCGCGACGCTGCGCGACGTGTGGAACCCCAAGCGCTACGTCCCCGCGACGGTGCAGTACGTCGACATCCCCGGCATGAAGCGGGGCGAGAGCGCCGAGAGCCTGGACCTTGCCAAACTGAAGACGGTCGACGCCCTGGTGCACGTGGTGCGGGCGTTCGAGGACCCCGAGATCCTCCACCCCGAGGGCAGCGTCGACGCGGCCCGGGACGTCGAGATGCTCGACCTGGAGTTGATCCTGGCGGACCACGACATCGTGGAGCGGCGGCTGGAGCGGCTGGAGAAGGCGGTCAAGCGGGGCCTGAACCCCGAGGAGCTGCGCGAGCGCCAGCTTCTCTCGGAGATCATCCTGCCCGCTCTAGAAGCGGAGAAGCCGTTGCGCGAGGTGGAGCTCGAGCCGGACGACGAGCGGCGGCTGCGCGGTTTCCAGCTCCTCTCGGCGAAACCCATGCTGCTGGTGATCAACGTCGACGAGGCGCGGGCCGCCGAGACCCCGGAGGCCCTGGGGATCGCGGTGCGGCCGGCGGTGCGGGCAGTGACCGTCTCCGCTCCGATCGAGCAGGAGATCAGCTCGCTGCCGCCCGAGGAGCAGAAGGACTTCCTGGCGGACCTCGGGCTCTCCGAGCCGAGCCTCGACCGGGTGACTCGGGCGAGCTACGACCTGCTGGGGGTGATCTCCTTCTTCACCGTGGGCGAGGACGAGGTGCGGGCGTGGACGATCAAGCGGGGCACCCGTGCCCGGGAGTCCGCGGGCGCCATCCACTCGGACATCGAGCGCGGGTTCATCCGCGCCGAGGTGGTGCACTGCGACGACCTGATCCGCTTGAAGACCATGGCCGCCTGCCGCGATGCCGGCCTGCTCCGTCTCGAAGGCAAGGAGTACCTGGTGCAGGACGGCGACGTGGTCCACTTCCGCTTCAACGTCTAGGGCGTCAGCGCACTCCGAGCAGCTCGACGTCGAAGATCAACGTGGCGTTCGGGGGGATCACCCCGCCGGCGCCGCGAGGGCCGTAGCCGAGGCTCGCCGGGATGGTGAGCTTGCGCTTGCCGCCCACCTTCATGCCCGCCACCCCCTCGTCCCACCCCTTGATGACCTCGCCGGCCCCGAGCCGGAAGCCGAACGGCTCGTTGCGGTCGCGGCTGGAGTCGAACTTCTTGCCGTTCTCCAGCCAGCCGGTGTAATGAACGCTGACGGTCTGGCCGGCTCGGGCCTCGGCCCCTTCGCCCACTGCCACGTCGGTGTACTTCAACCCGGACGGGTTCTCAATCTCCTGCGGATCGCTCATGACCAGAGGCCTCCTTTCGCCGGGGAGCTTATCGCACCGCCAGCAGCTCGAACTCGTAGTGCAGTATGGAGTTCGGAGGCACCACCCCGCCCGCCCCCTGCTTGCCGAAGCCCAGCTCGGCCGGCACGACCAGCTTCCGCTTGCCTCCCACACGCATGCCGCCGAGCCCGTCGTCCCACCCCTTGATGACGTCGCCGGCGCCGAGCCTGAAGGTGAACGGCTTGTCGCGGTCGCGGCTGGATTCGAACTTCGTGCCGTCTTCCAGCCAGCCGGTGTAGTGGACCTCGACGACCTTGCCGCACGCGGCCTCGTCGCCGCTGCCCGTCTTGAGGTCGATGTAACGCACGCCGGACGGCGTGACCACCTCGCGCGCCGCAGGTGGGACGGCCGGCTGCTGGGCGCGCCGGACCTGTCCGGACGCCGCGGGGGTGGCGAGCACGCCCGCCGCCAGCAGGGCGGCGAACGCAAGAGATAGAGTCCTCGGGTGGTGCATGGTCGATCCTCCTCGTTGGAGTCGACTGCTCCGGACTTGGGTAAGGGCCGATTGTACGTCAATCGGCGCGCCGCACCACCCTGCCCCCCTTCACCACGGCGGCGACCGGGTTGATGCCGTAGTGATAGACGAGGTGGAGCAGGTTGGGGGCGTCGAGGAGGACGAGGTCGGCCCGCTTGCCGGCCTCGACGGAGCCGACCTCGCCGCCGAGCCCCAGGCAGCAGGCGGAGTTCAAGGTCGCCGCGGTCAAGCTCTCCTCGATCGAGAGGCCCAGCTCGAAGACGGCCAGCACCACCACCATCGGCATCGACTCCGTGTGCGACGAGCCGGGGTTGCAGTCGGTGGCGAGGGCGATCGGCACCCCGGCCTCGACCAGCCGGCGGGCCGGAGCGTAGCGGTGCTTCATGAGGAAGAAACTGGTGCCGGGGAGAAGCACGGCGGTCACCCGGGAGCGGGCCAGGGCCTCGACACCCGCAGGGGAGACGGCGATCAGGTGGTCCGCGGAGAGGGCGCCGAGCTCCCCGGCCAGCTCGGCCCCGCCCGAGTCCACGAACTCGTCGGCGTGGAGCCGGGAGAGGAGCCCGTGGCGCACGCCGGCCTCGAGCACCCGCCGCGACTCCTCGGCGGTGAACACCCCCTCCTCGCAGAAGACGTCGCAGAAGCGCGCCAGGCCGGCCTCGGCCGTGGCGGGGACGATCTCCTCGCAGATCAGGTCGAGGAAGCGCCGGCGGTCTTGCCGCCACTCGGGCGGCACCTCGTGGGCAGCCATCAAGGTGGGCACCAGGTCGACCGGGTGGCTCGCCGAGGCGAGGCGCACGGCGCGGAGCTGCTTGAGCTCGTCGGGGAGAGTCAGCCCGTAGCCGCTCTTGGCCTCGGCGGTCGTGGTGCCCCACTCGAGCATGCGGTCCATGCGCCGGCGGACGAGGCCGGCCAGGTCCTCCTCGCTCGCCAGGCGGGTCGCCTTGACGGTCGAGAGGATGCCGCCGCCGGCCGCCGCGATCTCCTGGTAGGTCTTGCCCGCGAGGCGCGCCGCGAACTCCTCCTCGCGGCTCCCGGCCCAGGGCAGGTGGGTGTGCGGATCGACGAAGCCGGGGATCAGCGTGCCGCCGCGGCCGTCCAGCCGCTCGGCGTCCGGGAGCTCGCCGAAGCTGCGGCGCAGCTCTTCGGGCGAGCCGACGAAGGCGATCCTGCCGTCGCGGCAGAGCACCTCGGCGCCGCGCAGGCGGCGCACCCGGCCCTGGGTGGCGCCGCAGAGCGGCTCGGCCCCCTCGGGGGTCGCCACCTCGGCGAGGTTGTGGATGAGCAGGTCCATCAGGCCAATCCTACCCGCACCCGGCCCAGCTCGCGCACTCCGGAGCGCAGCCACGCCTCGACCTCGGCCCAGTCGAGCGGGTGGCTGAGGCGCGGCATCGGCTCGCCCTCGACCTCCGACAGGTCGGCGAGCCCCTTCAGGGCCTGGAGGGGGAAGTCGCGCACGTGGCCGAACTTGTCCTCCGCGAGGTCGAGCAGGGTCGGGAGCGGCAGCTCGCGGCAGAGGAGGTAGAGGTCGACGAAGTCGCGGCGGGTCCCCCGGCTGATGATCGCTCCCAGCTTCATCAGGCCGAGATCGGCCGCGGAGGCCACGGCGAGGCCGGCCAGGTCCTCGAACGGCTGCACCAGCGGATAGGGGTAGTAGAAGAACCGCACCCCCACCCCGCCGCCGAGACGTGCGAAGAGGTAGCCGTCGCGGGCGGTCTCGACCTCGGCCGAGGCATCCAGCGCCAGCAGGTCGCCGAGCAGGTCGCGCCGCTCGGCACTGGCGAGGCGGTTGGCGTTGGTCATCAGGTCGAGGTCGGTCACCGGGCGGTGGCCGGTGTAGAGAGCCAGGGCCGCCGAGCCGGCGAGGTAGAAGTCCTCGGCCCACGGCCGCGGCGCGAACCGCTGCAGCAGCGCCAAGGCCTGAGGGGAGAGCGACTCTGGATGCGCGACGGTCAGAAGGGCCACAGCGCTCCGGCTCCGGGCGTGGCGGGCCCCGCCTCGCGGCCGAGCATCAGCTCCCAGAAGGCCCGGCTCCGGCGCGAGAGGAGCCGCCCGCCATGGCGCGCGAGCCAATCGCCGAGGGCGGGTTCCGAGAAGGCCGCAGTCAGCCAGGCGAGGTCCGCGGCGTCCCCGTCCTCCAGCAGGCGGGAGATCACCAGCGTGGCGGACCCTTCGAGATCCAGCTCGGCCTCGGCGTAGCCGGGGAAGAGCCGCAGAGCCGTGGCCGGGAGGGACGGGCTCGTCACGCCCCGGCTTCCCGCCGCTTGCGGGGCAGGGTGAAGACGGTCGCGGTGTGCCGCTCGTCCTCCATCTCCGCCTCCACGACGCCCTGGAAGAGGTCCAGGGTGTTCTTGAACTTGAGCTGCAGCTCGCGGCGCGCGGTGCGCAGCTCGCCGATCTTCGCCTCGATGCGGGTGGACTGCTCGATCGCCTGCTGCACGATCTTGTCGGCGGCCACCTCGGCCTCCTTGACGGTCAGCTCGGCCTCGCGGCGGGCGTTGGCGGTGATGTCGTCCGACACCTTCTGGGCGCGCAGCAGGGTCTGCTGGAGCTGGTGCTCGCGGTGCTCCGTCTCCTCCAGGCGCTGGCGGTAGTAGCGGTTCTCGCGGTCCAGCTTCTCGATCTGGGTGATACGCACGGCCAGCTCCTCGGCCAGCACGGCGAGGAAACCCTCCACCTCGGTCGGATCGTAGCCCCTCATTTTCTGAGAGAAGCGCATCTTCTGGATTTCGAGTGGAGTGAGTGCCATGGTCGGAATCTCCTTACGACGCGCTCGGGCCGTCCGTCAGCCGTGTGCTCCCGGGAAAAAGGATAGCTATCCTAGCATGAGCAATGGGAAAATCATCCCTGCCCAGGAGTTCCGTTGGCCTCGCGTAGCGACTGGCAGCGCCGCCAAGCGCGCACAGGAAGGAGCGTAGCGGGGCCAACGGAGCTCCGCCTACCGCGGACCGAACAGCGCGGTCCCCACCCGCACGTGGGTGGCGCCCTCCTCGACGGCGACCTCGAAGTCGTCGCTCATGCCCATCGACAGCCAGCCCGGGAAGCCTGCCCACTCGGGCCGGCCGCCGAGGTCGTCGCGCAGCTCGCGGAGGCGGCGGAACCAGGGACGGGAGTCCTCTGCGCTCTCTCCGGGCGGCGGAATGGCCATCAGCCCGCTGATGCGCAGGTTGCGCAGGCCGGCGAGCGGGCGAGCCGCCTCGGCGAGGCCCTCCGGCGCGAAGCCGTGCTTGCTCGCCTCGCCTCCGAGGTTGACCTCGAGCAGGCCGGACACCGTGAGGCCGCGGGCGGCCGCCTCGCGGTCGACGGCCTCGGCGATCTTCGGCCTGTCGATCGCATGGACCGCGCGGAACAGCCCCAGGGCTGCGCGCACCTTGTTGGACTGCAAGGGACCGATCAGGTGCCACTCGATCTCCGCGAGCGCCTCCTCCGGAAGCTCCGGGCTCTTGGCGAGCGCCTCCTGCACGCGGTTCTCGCCGAAGACCCGCAGGCCCGCCCGCCAGGCGGCCGCGAGCGCCGCGGGCGGCTGTGTCTTGCTGGCGCCGACCAGGACCACGCAGCCCGGCGCCCGCCCGGCGCGCCGGCACGCCGCCTCGACACGCCCGCGGATGGAGGCCAGCCGGTCCGCGATGCCGGCGATGCCAGCCTGGTCAGCGGCATCGCTCACCGCCTCACTCCTGCGGCTGCTCGGCTTCGATGAAGAGGATGCGCTTGCAGGAGTCGCACTGGACGAGGGTTTCGCCGTTGCGGATCTCGACCATGACCTGGGGCCGCACGCGGTAGTTGCAGGCCGTGCAGTTCCACTCCCGCTGCTGATTCTTTCCGGGGCGGGGCTCCATGAGCCGGACCGGTGCCATCGCGCCCGCCGGATAGCGCAGGAGAACCCGCTCGAAAGTCCCCACCAGGCCGCGCGGCACCTGCTTCTTGATGTCGTCGATGTGCGCCTTCAGCTTGTCGACCTGCTTGCTGACCGCGGGCTTCTCGCCCTCCCAGCGGGCCAGCTCGGTCTTGTAGCGCTCCTCCACCTCGTGGAAGCTCTCGCGCAGGTTGGAGAGGTCCTTCTGGGCCTTGTCGCTGCGCTCCAGGGCGTTGAAGGCGGCCTCCTCCAATCCTGCGATCTGACCCTTGACGGTGTCGATCTCCTGCAGCAGGGCGCCGTACTCGCGTTGCGTGCTGACCTGGTTGATCTGCTGCTGGTACTTCTTCAGCTTCTCCTGGACGTCTGCGATCGCATCTTCGGCGGTCCGGCGTTCCCGGGCGGCGGCCTCGGCCGTCTCCTCCAGGGCGTCGATCTCGGCCTTGCGCGCCACATGCTCTTCGTGAAGCTCTCGCATCCAGTCGGGGATGCCGTGCAGTCGCTCCTCCGCCTGTTTCAGCCGCGTGATCGCGTCCTGCAACTCCACGATGCTCTCAAGGTTTTGATTCATTTAAGGATCTTCGCTCCTCTCCCAAGAAATGACCAGAGATCCCGGCGCCCGCGCGCCCCTGATCCCAATTCCAATACCGGAATGCTTCGGAGTGGGTCCACCTGGATTCGAACCAGGGACCGACCGGTTATGAGCCGGACGCTCTAACCGCTGAGCTATGGACCCCGAAAGGCCCCTTTCAGGGCGGCTTGCCAGTATACCATTGGCGCGCTTCCTCGCTGGGAGGCGCTTCGCCGGGCACGAAAGCGCCCCAGCCGGCGACCAGCCGCCGCGCCATCTCCTCCTGCCGCTTCGGGTCGTCCATGGGCTCGCAGCCGTGCTCGCCCCAGCGTTCCAGGGTCAACCGCGGCTCGCCGCGGCCGGAGAGCGGCGGCGAGCTCAGAAACGACGCGAGCAGGCCGTCGAAGATGCGCTGCGGCGGACGCGACAGGCCGGCGCCGTCCTTCCGGCCACGGGCGAGGCCCGCCAGCCGGGCGCGGTAGTACTCCGGCTCCGGCGGCGCGAAGCTGGACTCCCAGGTGAGCTGGTAGTCGCCCTCCACCAGGGAGAAGCGGTTGCTGCCGTTGGTCAGGTACAGCTCGGAGAGCACGCCCGCCGGCGCCTGTTTGGCCAGGCTGGGTGCCGCCGCCGCCGGCACCTCGCCGCCCACCGCGGCGACCAGGGTGGCCCACAGCCGCGCCGCGCCGACGCGCCGCGCCTCGGGCTCCGCAAGGCGCAGCCCGGAGCCGGCCGGCAGCTTCACGGCGAGCGGCACCTCGAGGAGCGCGCGACCCAGGTTGCCGCCGCTACGGATCTGCCCGTGCTCCTTGAGCTCCTCGCCATGGTTGGCGGTCACCACCAGGAGCGTGGCGTCCCACCGGCCGCTCGCGCGCAGGGCCTCCAGCAACCGCCCCAGCCGCTCGTCCGCCCAGGCCGCGTTGAGGCGGTACATGGCCCAGAACCGCCGCCGTGCGTGGGGCGGCAGGGGGACCGCCGGATCGAAGAAGGGCTCGAGCTGGTAGGGCATCACCCGGTTGGGCAGCCGGGGCTCGCCCGGCCCCAGGCGCGAGGCCAGGCGCTTGCGGCGGATGTAGGGGGCCTGCGGCTGGGGGATGTGGATCCAGACGAAGTGCCTCCCCTCGTCCAGCCCCTTCAGCCGCTCGGCGGCCCGGTCGCCGGTGCCGAACGGCTCCAGGAGATCGAACCCCTGGTCGTAGCCGTGCTGCTTGGTGTACCAGGGGCCGCTCACGTAACCGGCGGTCTCGTACCCCGCCGCCTGGAGCGCCTCGGGCAGGGTGAAGAGAGCGGGCGAGAGGCGCGCGGCGCCGGGGCGCAGGGCCTGGTGCTGCCAGGGTCGCAGACCGGTGAACAGGGAGGCCATGGCCGGCACCGCCCAGCTCGACGGTGCGATGGCGCGGCCCCCCCAGTCCGCCTCGCCGAGCAGCCGCGCGAGGTTCGGGGTGAGCCCGGGATCGCCCCCCAGGCCGGTCACCACGTCGGCCCGCAGCGAGTCCAGGGTGATGAGGACGACCGGCCCCTCGTGCACCGGCGCCGGGGCGCCGCCGGTGCAGGCGAGGGTCAGGAGGGCAGCGGCGAAGGGGAGCAGCGACGCCCAGGAGAGGCGGGAGAGGCGGGACAGTGCCGCCTCACCCGGCCTGCGGATAGAGCTGGCGGTAGCTGTCCGACAGCACCAGGATCCGCTTCACGTAGGTCTTCGACTCCTCGAGGGTGAGACCCTCCAGGAAGCGGTCGAGCTCGTAAGAACCCGACTCCTTGAGCATCCGCTTGATGCGGTAGGGCCCGCCGTTGTAGCCGGCGAGCGACAGCTCGACGTTGCCGTCGAACATGTCGAGCACCTGGCTGAAGTAGGTGGTGCCCAGACGCACGTTGTACGCCGGCTCGGACAACCGGGCGTGCGAGTAGTCGAGCCCGTTGCGCTGCGCCAACTCTTTCGCCGTCGCGGGCATCAACTGCATGAGGCCGCGGGCGCCCGCCCAGCTCTGGGCGTTGGTGTCGAAGGCGCTCTCCTGGCGGATGATCCCGTAGACCAGGGAGATGGGCAGCCGGTTGGTCGCCGCCCAGGTGCGGATCGGCTCCTGATAGTCGAGGGGGTAGTAGATCTTGAGCGCCTTCTGGGGCAGCGTCGCCTGGAAGGGTCCGCCGAGGGCGGGGAAGGCGTCGCGGATCACCAGCATGCTCTTCCTGCGCTCCCCGCTGTTGGCCAGGATGACCGCCTCCAGGGCGCGGAACGACTGCGGCTTGACCTTGCTCTTGACCAGCTCCGCCTCGGACAGTGCGAGGGCGTCGAGCCCGAGGTCGGTCAGCAGGTGCGCGCGGTCGAGGGCCGGCTCCACGGGCCAGGGCTCCGCCAACTGCTCCCGGGTCGGCGGCGCCGGCTTGCGGCGCAGCCGCACCAGGGCGTTCTTGCGGTAGAAGTCGGTGGTGTCCGCCTGGGCGATCTCGTCGTAGATCTGCTGCGCCCGCTCGGCTTCGCCCAGGGCCTCGAAGGAGCGCGCCGACCAATACCGGCCGCGCCGCGCCG
>Ga0190265_10002889_pt1 | contig 11640 bp, 11 predicted proteins | sample Popmic124T_FD_133135 | JGI IMG/M metagenome (GOLD analysis project Ga0190265, IMG submission 133135) | Populus adjacent soil microbial communities from riparian zone of Indian Creek, Utah, USA - 124 T | ecosystem: Environmental > Terrestrial > Soil > Riparian zone | place: USA: Utah | collected...
CTCGGAGTACGGTCGTTGATCCATGCTCAGCCCGACTTCAGGGTGACCGCCCACGCCGAGACCCTGGTGTTCGTCGCAGTCGGATACTGGGCATTCGCATATGCCATGTCCCGGGAGAGCCAGCGTTTGGAAGGTCGATTGAGAGTGGGAGACAGATGAGCACCGAGTCGACGCCAGAGGTCTTTGCCGACGCCACCCGGGCCGAAGGCGATGTGATCATCGAGCTGGAGGGGGTGGACAAGTACTTCGGAGACTTCCAGGCCCTGAAGGACATCAAAATGGCTGTCGGTCGCCAGGAGGTGGTGGTGGTCATAGGCCCGTCCGGGTCGGGTAAGTCGACCCTTATCCGTTGCATCAACCGTCTGGAGTCCCATGACCGGGGACGGATCGTGGTCGACGGCATCGAACTGTCGGCGGACATCCGGAACATCCAGGAGATCAGGCGGGAGACCGGGATGGTATTCCAGTCTTTCAACCTCTTCCCTCATCTCACCGTGCTCGACAATGTCACCCTGGCCCCACGCCAGGTGCGGAACATGGCGAAGGACGAGGCCGAGAAACTGGCGATGGAGCAGTTGACTCGGGTCAAGATCCCGGAGCAGGCACGCAAGTACCCAGGCCAACTCTCCGGGGGACAACAGCAAAGAGTCGCAATCGCCCGCGCCCTGGCCATGCGGCCCAAGGTGATGCTCTTCGACGAGCCGACCTCGGCGCTCGACCCGGAAATGATCAAAGAGGTGCTCGACGTAATGGTCGAGCTCGCGAAGGGTGGGATGACCATGATCGTCGTCACCCACGAGATGAGCTTCGCCCGGGCCGTAGCGAACCGGGTGGTGTTCATGGCCGATGGCGAGATCGTCGAGGTTGGCACCCCTGAGCATTTCTTCACCGATCCTCAGGAGGAGCGCACCAAGCTCTTCCTCAGCCAGATCCTCTGAGCCGCGTCCGGGGGGGCAAAGTCCCCCGCCAATAGCTGAAAGCCCCTCCCTAACCTGCGGAACCGATGCCTCGATCGGCTCTCTACCTCGTCATCCTGCTCGGCGGTGCCCTGGTCGGGGTCGCGGCCTTCTCACTTTGGTGACCGTCCGACGCCGCCGGCACCACCCCAACCTCGCTGCAATCAGCCCCGGAGCCGACATCCTCGACCACAGTGGCGCGCTCGGCGACCACGTCAACGACGATCCCGCCCACGACAACATCCACCGTCCCGGAGAAGAGTTGGCTGGTGATCCATGGAACGGGTGATGTCGCGGTCGATCCCGTATACATCCCCAGCTTGGCCAGCGAGGGCTGGGATCACGCCTGGTCCGGATTGGATGGTCTCTTTCTCGAGGACGACCTGACCGTGATCAACCTCGAGTGCGTGCCGTCGGACATCGGCGCTGCGCTGGACAAGGATTTCGTCTTCCGCTGTCCTACCGAGACCCTTCCCTCAATCGAGGCCAACGGCGTCGATGTCGCCAACCTGGGCAACAACCACTCCGGTGACTATGGCAAGGACGCCCTCGTCGACGGTCGTGACAACCTGGTCGCAGCCGGGATCGGGGCGGTAGGCGCCGGCCGCACCGCCGACGAGGCGGCCGAGCCCGCCCTGTTCGAGGTCAATGGGTGGAAGGTCGCCGTGATCGGGTTCGGCGGCGTGGCTCCGAACGAGTCGTGGTACGCGACGGCCGACTCTCCCGGGATGAGCAACGGTGATGACACGCCGTCGATGGTCACGGCGGTTGCCGCGGCGAGTGCCGTCGCCGACATCGTGGTGGTGACGGTTCATTGGGGGATGGAGCTCGACACCAGCCCGCGACCGGATGACATCGAACGTGCGGACGCAATGATCGAAGCCGGTGCCGACATCATCTTCGGGCACCACCCGCACCGAATGCAGCCTCTGGAGATGATCAACGACGCCGCGGTCTTCTGGTCCCTGGGCAACTTCGTCTGGCCCCACAACTCGGTGGCGAGCGCGACGACGGCCGTGGCCCGGGTCGTGGTCGCGCCCGATGGGACCCTCGAAGCGTGCTTGATACCTGCCTACATCGAGACGGACGGCCATCCTGTGCTCACCGGTGAGGCGCCCTGTGCCGCACCGTCCTAGGAGGTGGTGGTTGTGAACGAACGAGCCGGTCAGGTGATCACCATCGTCGCCGCCGGCTTCGTCCTAGGTCTCGCCGTGTTCCTCATCACCCGTGGAGACTCTCCCGACCCGGTCGACGACGTCGAAGTGACCGGGACAACAGTCACTGTGACCACACAAGTGGGGGCCGACCCCGATCCCGAGCCCGCCACGACCACCGTTCCCGCTACGACCACGACCATCCCACTCCTGGAGCGAGAGCCGGGAACGGTCCCCGGTTGGACGGTGGGCCAGCCGTGGGGTACCTCGATCGGGGTGACAATGTTCCGGGGCAACCCGACCCGGACCTTCTACGGTTCCGGCCCGGTCCCCGATTCGCCGACTGTCTCCTGGCGCTACCCGGACGCCCAGATGTGCAGCCCTTCCTCCGACGGCGGGGAGACCAGAATTTGGTGTGGAATGGGATGGACCGGCCAACCCGTCGTCTGGGAGAGGCCGGACGGGGCGACCGAGCTGATTTTCGGGGCCTACGACTCTGCCGTCCATTTCGTGGACGCTGAGACCGGCGAGGACCTTCGTCCCAGGTTCCAGACCGGGGACATCATCAAGGGGTCGGTGACCCTCGATCCCGACGGCCACCCGCTTCTCTACTTCGGCTCCCGTGACAACAAGCTCAGGATCCTCGCCCTCGACCAGGAGGAGCCGACTCTCCTCTGGTCGCTGGACGCCAATGAGGTCAACGGGATATGGAACGACGACTGGGACTCGAACCCGGCGATTGTCGACGACATCATGTACGAGGGTGGGGAGAACGGTTGGTTCTTCGCCATCCAACTCAACCGGGCGTACGACTCGGATGGCAAGGTGACGGTGGATCCCGAGATCCTGGTGCAACAGCCCGGCTATGACGACGAATTGCTCGCCAACTCCGGGCGCAACGTGTCGATCGAGAGCTCGGTCGTCGTCTTCGACGAGCGCGTGTACTTCTCCAACTCGGGCGGCCGCATCGTCGGTATGGATGTCTCGAACGTGAGGAACGGGGAGGCTCCGATCGTCTTCGACTACTACGCCGGAGGGGACATCGACGCCACGATGATGACCGACGAGGACGGGATGCTCTATGTGTCCATTGAGCACGAGCCGTCGCAGATGGGATCGACGGAGACTGCCCGCAACCTCGAGGTTGGCCAACTGATCAAGCTGGACCCGTACACAGAAGGCGACCCTCGGATCTGGGGCTTGGACCTGACCGCCGGTGCTTCCGACTCCGGGTCATGGGCCACCCCGGCGGCCTATCAGGGTGTCGTCTACCTGAATACCCATCAAGGCTCGCTGATCGCCGTCGACGCCAGCGACGGCACCCTGCTCTGGGATGACGAGGTGGGATTCCACTCCTGGTCATCGCCGGTCGTCGTGGACGGGATCCTGGTCACCGCAACCTGTCTCGGCGATGTGCGGGCATACTCGCTGGACGACCCGCGGTCCCCGGTGATGCTGTGGTCACTGAATCTCGGCGGGTCGTGTCTCGAGTCGACCCCGGTCGTCTGGAACGGGTCCATTTTCATCGGGTCCCGTGACGGCTATATGAGGGCGCTTCGCTAGCGCCGCCGGCTACAGACGCCATCGGACCTCGCCTCCGACCATCGTTGCCACACAGGAGCCGGCCCCGTGCTCGACGACGCGTCGTTCGAGCTTGCCTGGCTCGGGTTCGACTCCGAGCACTGTCATGTCTGCCCTCTTCCCCGGTTCCAGCGATCCCAGGTCGTCGCTGAGGCCGATGGCAGAGGCGCCTCCCGAGGTCGCTGCGTGCAGGAGCCGCCGATCGAGGTCGGGGTTGTCGTAGCCTCCCGCCACTGCCAGCTTGCGCAACAGGGCCACATCTTCGAGCAGATCGAGGGAGGTGTTGGAGCCCAGCGAGTCGGTGCCGACCGAGATCGGGCTCCCCTCGGCCAGGAAGTCCGCTACCGGTGGCGGGTCGATCCCAACTGTGAGGTTGGAGCGAGGGCAGAGTGCGACGTAGGTCCCGGTCTGTCGAAGGATCGACCGGCCTTCGGGGCCCAGGTAAACACCATGGGCCACGTGGCTGTCACCACCGAGGAGCCCGCAGGCAGCGGCGAACTCGCCAGCGCCCAGTCCCGTCCCTCCTCGGGCGAGGATGCTCCATGGCCGGCCCACCCGGAGTGTGACTCGTTCCGCCAATGCCCCGGTCCCGGTTCGGTAGTAAGAGTCCTCGCTGTCGGACTCAGCGAGATGGATATGGAGACGCACCCCTTCCTCGCGAGCGAGCGCGGCAGCTTTCTTCAGCACCGGCTCGTCGACGCTGTACGGGGCGTGGGGCGAAAGACCGACCCGGGCGTGGGGAGAGCGGTGCGCACCACGAAGGACGGCCACAACCCGCTCCCTGACTCGCTCCTCCCAGGCCATGTCGTCGACGCCTATCAGCTCCAGGTACGACACGCCTGGAACCTCCATGTCGGCGAGGGCGTCGAGGGCTGTGATGTCTGTCACCACGTCCCCGAAGCATGTGCTGCCCGTGGTCATTGCCATCGCCACCCCGCTTCGGGCGGTGGCGCCCCAATCCTCTGATCGGCGCCCTTCGTACTCGGTGACGAAGCGTTCCGACCATGCGACATAGCTGGGATGCGTCAGAGCGCCCACTTCGGCGAATGACGTGTACTGGAGGTGGGTGTGGGCGTTGACCAAGCCCGGGATGAGGACCCCATCCCACGCGACCATCTCGGCATCAGGCCTGGCCGCGAGAACTCCCTCACGCCCTCCGACATCGACGATCAGACCGTCCTTCACGGCTATCGCTCCCTGCATCACGGGTGGACCGGACACCGGCACCACGGCCGGGGCGACGTGAACAGTCAGGTTGCTCACCAGCTCTTTGCGGCTCGAATCTGATCCTGGGTCGGCTGGTCGATTTGGATCCCAACCGCCTCGAGCTGGGACAGAGCGACTTCGTCCTCGATATGACGAGGCAACAGGTGAACGCCGGGGGACAAGTCTCCCATCGCGAGGAAGTCGAGGGCCCTGAGTTGGAGGGCGAGGGACAGATCCATGATCTCGATTGGATTCCCCTCGCCGGCGGAGGTGTTTGCGCAGTATCCGTCGGCGACGACGAAGACGGTTTTGCCCGCCGCTGTTTCATAACTGCGCACCTTGGGCCGCACTTCGCCGCTCTCTGTCAGATCGGGGCCGATGCTCGGGTCGAACTCGGGTGGCCCGGCTCCTCCGACCGCGATCACCGCACCGTCCTTCATGTCGGTGACATGATGGGCGGTGAGAGAGTGACCAACCCCGGTGGCGGTGAAGACGAAATCGGCGTCGCAAACTGCTTCCGAGAGGCGGCCGACGCGCATTCCGTCGTGGAATGCCGCCAGCGCCTGCACCGGCTCTATCTCGGTCACGGTCACCCGAGCGCCGAGTGCCCTCGCCGCCGACGCAATGCCCTTGCCCACCATCCCATAGCCGAGCACTACGACGACCTTGCCCGACATCTGCATATTGGTGGCGTCCAGCACTGCCATCACCACCGATTGGCCTGTGCCATACACGTTGTCGAACAGGATCTTGGTCCTTGCGTCGTTGACCGCGACACATGGGACCATCAGGGCTCCTTCCGCTTCCATCACCCGGAGCGGGCGTACTCCGCTCGTTGTCTCCTCGGCCACTCCGCGGAGATCGGCGAGCACGTCTCGCCGCTCCCCGTGCATGCGACGGACGATGGTCGCCCCGTCGTCGCAGAGGTACTCGGGTCTGGTGTCGATGAATCTGTCTCTCAGCTCTGCCACACGGTCCGGGGCTGCACCTTCCTCGGCGAACACGCTCACTCCGCTCCCGGTCAGAGCCTCCACCACATCTCCCTTGGTGGAGTGCCCGCTGCCGAACACCGCGACTTCTGCCCCGAGCGATGCGACGGCCTCGACCAGGCACGCCGTCTTCGGCTCCAACGTGAGGGCGACTCCGACCCGGCGTCCCTCGAGCCGGCCCGCTTCGCGGACAGTGGTCGTCGCCGTCTCGAGAGCCGGCATGAACTGGCGTGCGAAGTCGATCATCCCGCGCCCGGTGTCATTCATCTTCGCCACCGTCGACAGTGAGATCGAGAAGCCCGCCCAGGGTGTCTCGTTGTGTGGGGTCGGGCCGGTCGAGGGTGATCCCGCGGCTTTCCAGCTTGGCGATCGCTATCTCATGATCCAGTTCGAGCGGGAAGGGGTGAACTCCGGCCGGCAAACCACCACGGGCCAGAAGATGACATCCCATTGCTTGAACCGAGAAGGAAAGATCCATGATCTCGATCGGGTGCCCGAGACCCCCGGCGATGTTGACCAGTGCCCCCCCGGAGAGGACAAAGACGGGTCTGTCGCCATCGAGCTGATAGCGGGTGACACCGGGTCGGATCTCCTCAGATGAGCTAGCCACCGCCTCCAGCGCCGGCACATCGATCTCCAAGTCGTGATGGCCGGCGTTGGCCAACATCGCATGAGGAGCAATGGAGTCGAAGTGGGTCTGTCCGATGGCCCGCATCCCGCCGGTGGCGGTGATGACCAGATCGGCTCCGGACAGGGCGCCTCTGAGCCCGGAAACCTCGTGGCCGTCGCTATGGGCTTCGAGGGCCTTGACCGGGTCGAGCTCGACCACGATCACCCGTCCTCCGAGGTTGTGGACGTAGGTCGCGATCCCGCGACCGACCCACCCGTACCCGACGATGACGACGCGCATCCCCGGCAGCCGGCGATTGGTCAGTTGGAGGATGGCCTGAATCGTCGATTGCCCGGTCCCGTACCGATTGTCGAACATGTGCTTGCAAGCTGCGTCGTTGGCGGCGATTGCCGGCATCGGGAGCCGACCCGCCTCTTCCAATTGCCGGAGACGGGCCACCCCGGTGGTCGTCTCCTCGGAGACCCCCTGCAGCCGGGAGTAGAGATCGGGGCGATCCCGGCTGATTCGCACTGTCAACTCGGCCCCGTCGTCGATGATCAACTCGGGCTCGGTGTCTGCTACCGCCATCAGGTCGGATTCCCACACTTCGGTCGACGACCGGCGACTGGAATGGACTTCGATGCCGCGCTCGACCAGGGCGGCGGCCACATCGTCCCGGGTGGTCCACGGGTTGGAGCCGGCGACGACCACGTGAGCCCCGGCGTCAGCGAGCACTGTGGCCAGGAATGCGGTTTTCGCCTCGAGATGCACCACGATCGCCACCCGTCGCCCGCGAAGCGAGTCATCATCCACCATTCGCCTCACGAATCCATCCAGCACCGGCGAGTGGCGCCGGGCCCAGTCGATTGCACGATGCCCACCGGGCGCCAGGTCCGGGTCTGCGATGCGCGACCGCTCGGCTGCCCCGGTCACAGGCGCCCGGCCTCGATGATGCGCTGGAGGAACTGGCGGGTGCGGGGATTCTCCGGGTCGGAGAAGAGCTTGTTGGGAGGTGCTTCCTCGAGGATCCGACCGGCGTCGAGGAAGCAAACCCGGTCTGCCACGTCACGGGCGAACCCCATCTCGTGGGTGACGATGATCATCGTCATCCCGGATGTCTTCAGGTCGCGGATCACCGAGAGGACTCCGCCGATCAGTTCGGGGTCGAGAGCGGCGGTGACCTCGTCGAGGAGAAGCACGTCAGGTTTGGTGGCCATCGCCCGCACGATTGCCACCCTCTGCTGTTGGCCCCCTGACAACCGATCCGGGTACGACTCGGCGTACGTGCCCATCTCGAAGAGGTCCAGCAACTGATGAGCTCTGGCCTCGGTCTCGGCCCGGTCCAGGCCGTGCACTTTGCGCGGGGCCAGCGTGATGTTGTCGAGGACAGTCATGTGCGGGAACAGGTTGTATGCCTGGAAGACGATGCCGACCCGTTTTCGCAACTGGTTCTGAGGGAGGTCCTCGTCCTGGACATTCACCCCGTCGAGGAGTATCGACCCTTCGTCGTAGTCGACAAGTCGGTTGACACATCGGAGCAGGGTCGACTTGCCCGATCCGGAGGCTCCGATCAGGCACACGACTTCGTGTATCCCGACTGAGAGGTCGACGGAGTCGAGCACCAGGTTGTCCCCGAACCATTTGGTAAGCCCCCGGATCTGCACCCTCTGCATCACAGGGTCCTCTGCAGACGTCGCTCCTGGTCGCGACGGGCGTATCGGTCGGTCAGCCTCGCCAGAGGCACGCTTGCGATGAGGAAGAGGACAGCGGCAGCGATCAGGCTGGAGTAGTTGAAGGTGCGCGCGGTGTAGATCTGGGCTTCCCTCACCGCTTCCCGCACTCCGATCACGCTGAGCAGTGCAACATCCTTTTGGAGCGACACGGCACCGTTGAGCAGCGCAGGAAGCACATTTCGCACGGCTTGAGGGACTATGGCGTAGCGCATGGTCTGCCACTGCGAGAGGCCGAGGGCCCGAGCCGCTGCCCTCTGCCCGTCATGGACTGCCTCCATCGCGGAGCGGTAGACCTCTGCGGTGTATGCGGAGTAGCCGAGGATCATGGCCACCGTTCCCCAGAACAGCGCTCCGCGGGGAAGGCCGGGAAGTTGAAGGGCCGGCACCCCGAAGCCGAGGAGCAAGATGAGTAGGAGGGCCGGGATCCCGCGGAGCAGGTCGATGTAGGCAATGGCGAAGAAACGAAATGGGGCCGTGATCGGGCCTGTGAAGGACCTCATCAGGGCGAGGACCAGCGAGAGGCCCAGGATGAAGATCTCGGCGATGACCCAGATCCTTACGTTGAGCCAGAACCCCCGCAGCACCGCTGGGAAAGACTCACGAATCGCCTCCCCAGAGAAGAACTGCCTCTGAACCGCCGGCCAGAACTCGGAGCTGGTGGCCCACCACGCGGCGAGGCTAAAAACGACCCCGGTGCTGACCACACTGGCCAGCACCGGGATCCAACGGTCACGAGCGTTCCGAGGGCGCCGGGCTGGCGCGGAACGCTCCTCTGTCACTCAGTTATCTCCGGGATGCCCCCACCTGCCTCCAGCCACTCTTCGCCGAGGGCCTCGAGAGTCCCGTCGTCGGTCAGGGTCTGGAGTGCGGCGTTGACACACTCGACGTATGGGTTCGCATCGGTGAATAGGAGCCCCATGCCACCCTCCGTTCCTCCAACGTCAGGAAGCACTCCTGAGATCACAGCGTTCTCGATCTCGACCGCGGTGATGAAGTAGGCCGTGGACAAACCGATCACGGTGGCGTCGATCTGCCCCGCTGAAAGTGCTGCGAAGGTCGCGGCCTGGTCGTTGTAGACAGCCACTTCGGCATCCGGGACGCCGATCACCTCGACGATGTAGTCGAGATCGGTGGTCCCGATGGTGGCTCCCAGATTCGATTCGGCGAGCTCGGCGAACGTGGATGCGCTGGCGGCCGGCGTTTCCTCGAGGGCGACGACCGTCTTCTGCTCGACGTAGTAGGGAATGGAGAAGTCCACGATCTCGTCGCGCTCCTCGGTGATCCCATACTGCTGCATGTTGAAGTCGTAAGGCCGCTCGCCGGGAGCGATCGCCTCGTCGAAGGTGGTCCGAACCCAAACCACATCCTCGGCAGCGAACCCGAGCTCCGCAGCCAGCGCGTATGCGACTGCGCTTTCGAAGCCCTCACCGTTGGTTGGGTCGTCGTCGATCATCCAGGGCGGGAACACCGGCTCGCCGGTGGCGATGGTCAGGCTGCCAGGAGCGAACAGCGCTTCGCTGTCCGTCGAGCACACGTCGGCTGCCGCGGTAGTGGTGGTCTCGGCGGCGCTGGTCGTTGTGTCAGCCGGCGGGGCGGCGCTGGTTTCTCCAACCGCCGCCGTGGTAGTCGTGGAGTCGGATGATCCGTCTCCACACGCTGCCACAACCAGGGAGAGAGCCAGGATCAAATACAAGCGTCTGCGAAGCATCGCAGGCCTCCTCGTTCAGGGTGATTCAGGTACGTGCCCGTCCCACACTGGTGGGCTCAGGAAAGGCTGCGTGAGCAGCGGCCTGGATTCTAAGCGTGCATCTCCATGTCCCGGCCGATGGTCGGATCGGCCGGGACATTGATGAATCCGTGGGCTTTCCGGCGGATACGCCGGGTAGGCACACGGCCGATGTCTAGCTCTCTATGAAGTCTTCTCGTGACTGCTCGGCCCTGGCGGCACCGATCGCGGTCTTGACCTTCTTGATCTCTTCGGGGGGTGGGAGGACGGCAGTGATGCCGAGAGACTCGAACCACAGCTCTCTGGCCCATCCCTGAGTGTGATAGAGATGCTCGTCTTCCTCCTCTTCGACCTGCTCGTAGGCGTCCTGCAGAACCTTTGCCCGTGGCCCTTTGAGCTCTGAAGCGACCTCGCCGATCAGCTCCCAGTTGGCGTGGTCTTTGATCTCGGCGTCGACGACACATTCGGCGGCGACGAGCTGGGCGGCAGTCATGTCGCCGGATTCCAACGCCATCTCCATGGCCTTGATCAGCGACTCACCTTTGAATCTGACGATCGCTCTTCCGGGGGTTTCCACCTCAGGATCCATATCGAGCTCAGCGAACACATCGCTCACGATGCGGACATGGTTCTCGGTCTCCTCCAGATACCCCTGCCACTCTTCACGTAGATCCTCGTTCACGGTGCAGCGAAGTGCGGTCTGATAGACCTGGACACCCCCTAGCTCCGTCTCCAAGGCCTGATAGAGAAGCTCGGTAACTTGTGCATCATTCATGTTTGTCCTCCTCGGTGAGTCCGGTGCCACGTCTTGGTGGTAATGGCGTTTACCCACGGCCCAAGAAGTCCAAACCTTGGGCCACCTGCCATAAGATCGCATCTCGAATGACCAGGTCTCTCCTATTCCTCTTGCTGCTGGTGATGGCGTGCTCTTCGCCTGCCGCCGAGACCACGACGACGATCACGGCTGAGGCCACGACCACCGCCGCCTTCGGGTCCACGACGACCCAACCTCCCGTCGAATGCCCTCCAGCCCCCTATGAGCTCACATTCCTGCCGACGGGTGTCGGGGGGCAAGCGGTTCTCGACCCGGCCGAGGTCGAGCCCGACGTTTGGACCTCGGTGCCCGGGACGAGCGCGACCCTTCTCGCACGGAGCGACGAGACGATTGCCGTGGCGGTCATTCGGGGGACGCTCCCCGCCGTCGAATGGCCGGCAGAAAGAGGAGAGGTGTTCGTGGACGGCACCAGAGGGGTCGTCGGTCCTCATCCGGACGGCACCTGGGTGGCTGGGTGGTTCGAAGCACCCGGTGAGCGATGTGATCAGTACACGATGGTCCTGTATCCGCCGGTGTCGCCCGGCGAAGCGGAACAGGTCATCGCAGGCATGAATCGGGTCGGCGGGTAATCCGTCCCCCGGTCTTGACGTTGGGCCAGGGTGTGCGTAGCGTGCCGCGCACATGAACCGATCGATCACCTCGCGGACCGACCTCACTTGGTGGTGGGCTTGGCGCGCGCCGGAGGTGGCTTCGGTCGGATAGTCCCCCGCTCTCTGATCGTTCGAACCCATCTCCGGTTTCCGGCAGATGGGTTTTCTCATGAGGCCCCGTCACTGGATTCCGGCGAGAGGAGCCCCATGAACAACATCTTCGACATACCGGCGGATCTGGACACGCCTACTTCGGTGTA
>Ga0190265_10002890_pt1 | contig 11640 bp, 11 predicted proteins | sample Popmic124T_FD_133135 | JGI IMG/M metagenome (GOLD analysis project Ga0190265, IMG submission 133135) | Populus adjacent soil microbial communities from riparian zone of Indian Creek, Utah, USA - 124 T | ecosystem: Environmental > Terrestrial > Soil > Riparian zone | place: USA: Utah | collected...
GGTTCGCCGTCCACCGTGATCACCGGCACCTCGACGTCGCTGCCGTTGAGGAAGGGCTCGACGATCGCGTCATGGCCTTCGGCGTGGATCCCCGCCACCGCCGCCTGGACGCCGGCCCAGTCGCGCGCGTCCTGCACGCCCCAGCTGGCCGACGAGGCGTTGGGCTTGATCACCAGCCGTTCGCCCGCCGGGCAGCGCTCGTGCGTCACCGGCGCGCCCTTGCGGTAGAGCGCCCAGGGCGCGGTCGGGATGCCGCGCGCGGCGGCGCAGAGCTTGGAAAGGTGCTTGTCGTCGGCGAGGCCGCGCAGGATCGGGGTCGCGCCGAGATAGGGAAGGCCGACCCGGGTGCAGAGCAGAGGCAGCATCATCTCGCTGTTGAGGAAGCCGCCGCGGTTGAGCAAAGGAAACAGGAAATCGACCTCGGGCCGCGTGAACAGGGCCTCGTAATCGTCCTCGAGCGTCAGGTTGAGCCCGATCGAGCGCAATATCTCGCGCGTCTCGACATGGTAGAGCGCGTGATTGCCGTCCTCGGGATGGAGCCCGCCCGCCCATTTGGCGTGCTTGGCGATGAACATGATCCGGAGGCGGTCTTTCGCCTCGGCCGGGATCACTCTCGGTTGGATGGGGTTGCTCACGGGAGAAAACGGCCTTTCGGGCGCATAGGGGCCATGCGGGACTGTTCGGTTGCCGCCGGGCGCGATATGGGCGCTCCGATAGTCGCGTCCAGAGGCACGTTCAATCTTCATGGCACTTTGCGTTGAAAATGAGGCCGCCAGGCTGATGACCCAGGGCGGCGACGCCCGCCTCGTCCTCGATCCCGCGACCGGCCTCAACCGCTATTACAGCGCGCCGCGGCCCTCGGACGCGCTCGCTTACGCCTCCTCGACCGCCAACGACATCTCGCCGGCCGCCTTTGCCCGCGCCGGGCAGGTGCTGGCCGAGATCGGGACGGAGCCGTCCCCGCGCCTTTATGCCGAGCGGCTGGACGCGCTGAGGGGCCGGATCCGGAGCGCCTATGCTGTCGCCGACGAGGTCGAGATCGTCTTCGCGCCGTCGGGCACCGACCTCGAATATGTCGCGCTCGCCTGCGTCGCCGGGCGCGCGGCGGGGAGCACCCACGCCTTGCTGCTCGGCGCCGACGAGGTCGGCTCGGGCTGCATCTACTCGGCGCACGGCCTCTATTTCGCGAACGAGACGGCGTTGGGGGTCGCGACCCGGCCCGGCGGCTCGGTGCCGGGCCTCGGCGGCATCCACGTCGAACTGGTCGACATTCCGGTGCGCGACCGGATGGCGCGGGTGCGGCCGTCCCACTACATCGCCGAGCGGATGCGCGCCTCGATCGCCGCCGCGCGCGCCGCCAGCCGGCACAGCCTCGTCCATATCGTCCACGGCTCCAAGACCGGCCTGATCCTGCCTTCGCTCGACGACGTCGACCGGCTGATCGAGGCGCACGGGCCCGCCGCCACTCTGGTCGTCGACGCCTGCCAGGCGCGGATCACCTCGGAGGCCGTGGGCGACTATCTGGCGCGCGGCGCGATCGTCTTCGTCACCGGCTCGAAGTTCATGGGCGGACCGCCGTTCAGCGGCTTCGCGCTCGTGCCCCGCGCCATCGCCCGGGCGGCGGCGCCGCTCGCGGACGGGCTCGCCACCATCTTCCGCCGCGCCGAATGGCCGGAGGGCTGGCCGGGCGCGGAGGCGCTGCCGGAGAGCGTCAACCTCGGCCTGCTGCTCAGGCTCGAGGCCTCCATCTTCGAGCTCGAGCGCTTCCAGGCTTTGCCTCCCGCCGATGTCGAGCGCGTCATCCTCGCCTTCCACGCCGCGGTGCGCGCCGAAATCGTCGAGAAGAGCGACGCGCGCCGGGTCGCCCCCTACCCGCCCGGCCATGTCGAGGATGCGGACACCCACCCGATCGAGATGCGCACGCTCTCGACGCTCGATCTCAGCGCCGGAGGGGCATCTTTCGAGGACGCGCAGAGGTGGCACAAGGCGATGGCGCTCGCCGGGGTCCGCGTCGGCCAGCCCGTCAAATGCGTGCGCCTGCCCGACGGGCGCTGGGGCGCGACCCTGCGCATCGGCCTCGCCATGGGCCAGGTGGTGGACCGGGCCGCGCTCGGCGAGGACGAGCTGGCCCGGTCCTTCGCGGCCGACATGGCGCGGGTGCGCCAGGCGCTGGCCGCGGCGACGGCCTAAGCCGCCGCTTCCTCCGGCTCTTCCCGGCCTTCCCCGCCGCCCCAGTTGAGGTTGCGGGTCGCGTACATCACCACCGCCAGCGCGACGAAGAGCATCACCGCGCCGATCAGCAGCGAATAGGCCTCGAGGCTCAGGAGGATGTAGAGCACGGCATAGAGGCCGGCGAGCAGGGCGCCGATGAAGCCGGCGCGCCGCCAGCTCCTCAGCACCGCCGCCGAATAAGCGGTGTTGAGCAAGGTGATCGCGCCCGCGGCCGCCAGATAGGCCGGCATGAAGCCGACCACTTCGGCCAGCGCGAGCAGCAGCACGAAGAACAGCACCAGGCCGGCGCCGACGAGCAGATATTCGACGCCGGAGACCCGCACGCCGCCGACCACGTCGAACATCAGGAAGGCGAGAAAGGTGAAACCGATGAACAGGAAGCCGTATTTGGTCGCCCGGTTGACCTGCGAATAGAGGTCGACCGGCTGGATCAGGCTGACCTCGGCGGTCTGCGGGCCAGGCCGCGGCGCCCCGGCGTGCCGTGCCCCATAGGGGTCGACGGCCGGGTCGACCGCCAGCTGCGGGGCCGCCGCCACCTCCTCGTTCGAAACCAGCGACTGGCCGAGCGCGAGGTTGCCGACCCGGTAGACCGCCTCGAAGCCGCTTTCGCTGAGCCGGCGCTGGTGGGGCAGGAAGCTGCCGTGGAAGCTCGGATGCGGCCAAGGCGAGCGCAGCCGCCAGAGCGTCTCGCCGGCGCGCGGGCTGAGCGCGAGCGAGCGGTTGCCGCGTATCCCGTAATTATAGTCGACCCGGATCGGCGCGGTCGCGAGCGAGGCGGCGTCGAGCCAGGCGTAGAAGCCGGAGCCGTTGCCGGTGGACCCGCCGCCGGGCTGAAGCCGCAGCCGCCGCCCGCCGACGCTGACCTGCGGATTGGCGCCGAGGCCGCGCGGGTCGGAGAGGCCGAAGCGCAGCTCGGCGCGGGTGAGGTCCAGCTGCTCGGCGGTGACGCCGAGCCGGGTGAGATCTGCGGGCATGGCGAAGCGGGCGCGGCCGCTGACCGCAGCCTCGTAGACCACCACCTCGTAGATCGAGCGGGTCCGCGGCTCGGCCGAGACGTTGGTGTCGATCTCCGACGCCTCGGGCGCCAGGACCAGCTCCTTCCATACCTGCCGGCTGCGGGTGACCTGCGCGCCATTCTCGACCGCGGTTTCGACGACATTCTCGCGATAGGGGATGACGAGCAGCGGGCCGCTGATCGTCTGCGGTCCGCCCCAGCCCTCGACGATTCCGGCCTGGGCGAATTCGGACTGCGACTGGCGGTCGACCACGAGCAGCCAGACCAGCATCAGCGGGAAGGTGAGAAGGAACCCGACCAGGATGGCGAGCCCGAGCTTGACGCCCGGCGAACGGTCCGCGGACAGCACCGACATGAAGGAGACTCCCGTGCGATGGACTCGGTTCGTCGTACGTAGTGCACGGTTCGTCGTCAACCCATCTTGCGACGAACCGAAATGCCCGGCCTCGACTACGTTCGTACTCCATTGAATTCCCTTGCAAACGGAGCCGAAATGAGCCTCATTGGGGCGGCAAGCAAATGGAGGGCCCGATGATCGTCCGCAAAGCTGCTATCCTCGCCGCAATTTCGACAATCGCCCTCGCCGGCGCGGCCGCCGCGTCGCCTGGCGAAATCGCCAGCACCCCCAGGGTCTTCGGGGGCGGCTCCGGCCTCCCGGGCTATAGCGGCCCCGCCGTCCGCCCGGGCGATGCCCAGTTCGAGCGGGCCCGTCACGTTCAGCGCTTCGATGGTATCGAGGCGGCGCTGCCGCTTTACGAGCGCGCCGTCGCCGCCGGCTCGGCGCGGGCGATGACCGCGCTCGGCGACGCCTACAGCAATGGCGACGGCGTCCCGCGCGACCGCCGCCGGGGTCTCGAATATTTCTACGACGCCGCCGTGCTCGGCGATGCCCCGGCGATGCTGGCGCTCGCCCGTGCCTTCCGCATCGGCGACGGCGTCGAGCGCGATCCGGAGCTCGCCCGCTACTGGCTCGTCCGCGCCGCCGAGACCGGCTACCGGCCGGCGATGGAAGTGCGCCGCCGCCTCGCCACGCGCTAGCGTCCGCGCCAGCCCGGCCTGCAATGGCGTGCGTTCCTCGGGAGCGGCGCGCCGTACCACGCAGCTGGCGTTCGTCGGCGCGATCTGAGCCTATTTCGGCGGAGGCTGGGTCGGCGGCGGCGGCGCGGGGCGCGGCGGGCCCATCGCGGCGCGGGTCGAATCGACCGCGGGCCGTCCCACGGGCTGGGTCGCGGTCGGCGGCATCCGCCGCTCGAGCGCGGTCAGCCAGCGGGGCGTCCCCGCGCCGATGCTGATCTGCGGCTGCGACGCTCGCACCGGGAATTGCGCCTCCCAGGTGGTGATCAGCCCGTTCGCCTCGGCGAAGGCGGCGGCGAGCGGCTGCGCCTTGCGGAGCGCGTGGTTGATCATCGCGTCGCCGAAGAAGGTCCAGTCATTTTCCGCCGCGCAGCCGAACGAGGTGCGGTCGGCCGAGGCGGCGGTGATGATCGCGGTCGTCTCCGATTGCAGCGCCGGCACGAACACCCCCGAATAGCAGGCGGAAAGGATCAGCAGCCGGTTCCGGATGCCGAGATCGTCCAGCATCGTCCGCAGGCGGCTCGGCGAGATCGCGCCGAAGCCGCTGTCGGCGTCGTGATAATAAAGGCCGAACGGGGCGCCGTGCGTGGTCGCGTAGAGCACAAGCACGTCCTCGCTCTCGTCCATCAGCTCGGCGATCCGGGCAAGCGCGATGGCGAGCGTCCCCGGCGTGCCGCGCGGCAGCGCGCTCGGGCCGGAGCCGTCGGTGCCGGCGAGGACAATCGTGCGGCCGGCGGCGTCGTAACGGCGGCGCAGCACGTCGCCCGCGACCCGCGCCTCGCGCCCGAACACCGGATCGCTGTCGAGCGAGATCGAGACCACGTAGGCGTCGACCACCCCGCGCCGCTGCGGCGCGAGCGCCCGGAGCGCCCGCTCGAGCTTGCCATGCTCGGCATATTCCTCCGCCGGCGATCGGTTGCTCTCGATCTGCATGCCGGCATTGGCGCGCGCGAAGAGCTCCTGCTCGGAAGGGACGAGGAACAGGGGCGACTGGCTGGTGGTGTGACGGGGCGCCTGGTAGCCGGTGGTGGCCGGGGCCGCGCCCGGTGTCGTCTGCGTCGCCGCCGCGGCCGGAAGCGCCAGCGCCAGCGCCGCGACCAATTTCATCCCTGTACGCATCCTCGCCGCCCTCCCGCTCGTCGCCCCAAGTCTCGCGCGCCGCACGGACAAGTCAAGACATGCCCGACCGTCGAGCGTCACTTGACACACGACGCATCGGCGAGCCATCGCCGATCTCGATCTGGAGGATTATCACTGATGCCCATTCGCATCGCATCCGCCTTTGCCGTCCATCCCGGCGACTGGCTGCGCACGGAGATCGTCGAACCCAACGGCCTCAACGTGACCGACGCCGCCCGCCATCTCGGCGTCACCCGCCAGGCGATGAGCAACCTCCTCAACGCCCGCGCCGGTCTCTCGGCCGACATGGCGATTCGCTTCGAAAAGGCGTTCGGGGTCAAGGCGGATACGCTGCTGAGGATGCAGACGGCCTATGAGCTGGCGCGGGCGCGGGCCAACGAGGGCGAGATACGGGTGGAAAGATACAGGAAGGCTGCGTGACGGCAGCCATGATCCACGGGGCGCCTATCTCGGCGCACCGCCTCGCATGTTCCGAAGCTTCTCGGTTATGCGATAAGTGAACGGATCGCCCGGACCGCCTACTCCCATTCTCTCGACCAAGCCTAGACCGACGAGAAGGCGGCAGTCCCCGTTGACGGATTGCTGCACGGCACTGGGTCCGAACAACGCGCGCGCGATTTCCAGCTCCGTCATTCCCGGACGACGCTCGATAAGGTCAAGCAGACGGTTCGACAGATCGGCCATCAGTAGGTCCGCTCCTTCGGCGCGATATAGTCGATCTCGTCGCTGAGCGTGAAAGTGTGGACGGGGCGGTAGTCGATCCGCACGTTGCCGCCCGTCCCGCCCCAGCCGTCGAACCAGGCAGCGGTGTGCTTCATCCAGTTCGCGTCGTCGCGCTTGGGATAATCTTCGTGCGCGTGAGCGCCGCGGCTTTCCTTGCGGTTGACCGCGCCGCCGATGGTGACGCTCGCCTGGGCGATCAGATTGTCGAGCTCGAGCGTCTCGATCAGATCGGTGTTCCAGATCAGGCTGCGGTCGGTGACCTGCAGATCGGCCATCCGGGCATAGGTCGCCTTGAGCTTCTCCACGCCCTCGCGCATCAGTTCGTCGGTGCGGAACACCGCGCAATGCGCCTGCATGGTCCGCTGCATCTCGACCCTGATCTCCGCCGTCGGCGAGCCGCCCGCGGCGAAGCGGAACCGGTCCAGCCGCTCCAGGGCGAGGTCCGATCCGCCTTTCGGCAGGTCCTTGTGCGCCGCCCCCGGCTTCACCGTCTCGGCGAGCCTCAGGCCCGCGGCCCGGCCGAAGACGACGAGGTCGATCAGGCTGTTCGAGCCCAGCCTGTTGGCGCCGTGTACGGAGACGCAGGCGGCCTCGCCCACCGCGAACAGGCCGGGCACGACCGCGTCCGGGTCGCTGCCCTTCACCGTCACCACCTCGCCGTGGATGTTGGTCGGGATGCCGCCCATATTATAGTGCACCGTGGGCGTCACCGGCAGCGGCTGGCGCGTCAGATCGACGCCGGCGAAGACCTTGCCCGACTCGGTGATCCCCGGCAGCCGCTCGTGCAGGATCTCGGGCGCGATATGGTCGAGGTGCAGGTAGATATGGTCCTTGTGCTCGCCGACGCCGCGCCCCTCGCGCATCTCGATCGCCATCGAGCGTGAGACGACGTCGCGGCTGGCGAGATCCTTGGCCGAGGGCGCGTAGCGCTCCATGAAGCGCTCGCCCTCCGAATTGGTGAGATAGCCGCCCTCGCCCCGCGCGCCCTCGGTGATCAGGACGCCCGCCCCGTAGATGCCGGTCGGATGGAACTGGACGAACTCAGGGTCCTGCAGCGGCAGCCCCGCGCGCAGCACCATCCCGCCGCCGTCGCCGGTGCAGGTATGGGCCGAGGTCGCGGTGAAATAGCAGCGGCCATAGCCGCCCGTCGCCAGCACGACCGCGTGGCTGCGGAAGCGGTGCAGCGACCCGTCCTCCAGGCAGAGCGCGACCACCCCCCGGCACGCCCCGTCTGCATCCATGATCAGGTCGATCGCGAAATATTCGATGTAGAAATCGGCGTCGTAGCGCAGCGACTGCTGGTAGAGCGCGTGCAGCATCGCATGGCCGGTCCGGTCGGCCGCCGCGGCGGTGCGCTGCGCCGGCGGCCCCGCGCCCATATTCTGCATCATCCCGCCGAACGCGCGCTGGTAGATCCGCCCCTCCGGCGTCCGCGAGAAGGGCACGCCCGCATGCTCGAGCTCGTAGACCGCCGCCGGCGCCTCCCGCACCATATATTCGATCGCGTCCTGGTCCCCCAGCCAGTCCGACCCCTTGACGGTGTCGTACATGTGCCAGGTCCAGTGATCGGGGCCCATATTGCCGAGGCTGGCGGAGATGCCCCCCTGCGCCGCGACGGTATGCGAGCGGGTCGGGAACACCTTGGTGATATTGGCTGTGCGAAGCCCGCCCTGCGCGGCCCCCATCGTGGCCCGCAACCCGGACCCCCCGGCGCCGACCACCACCACGTCATAATCATGGTCGACGATCTTGTAGGCGGAGTTCTTGGTCATGGCGCCCTGCTATTACGCCGGGCGCCGCCGGTTGCAAGGGCGGGACGGCGGCGGCGCGGCGGGAGCGGAAGCGGCAGCGGAAAGACCGCGTCCCGTTGCCGGCCGCGTTTGGCCTCGTCGACCCGACGCTCCGATACATCCTACCGTAATAACCGCATATGCCTTCACTTTGCGACGCACAGAGTAAGAAAGTAGTTGCCAAGACGACTTGCAGATGATCTTCTTGTTTTTGGCTGATTCCGAGCCGCGTGCAAGAGGAGGATAAAATGAAGCAACGGGCATTGTTTGCGCTGATCGTAGCGCTGTCTGCCACGATTCCGACCTCGGTGGCGGCCGGCAGCGACGCCGCCGCGGATGGCGCGCTGACCGCGGAAGCCGACCTGCAGTATAATCAGCCGCCGGTGGCCGTGACGGACACGCGCAGCGTGCAGAGATGCACGATCACCAGGATCAATGTGCTGGAGAACGATTCCGACCCCGAGGGCAATCTGCCGCTCACCCTGCTCTCCGTGACGCCCGGGACGATCGGCGCGGCCTATACGTGGAACGGCACCGCGGTCTATTACGAATCCACCATCACGCCAGGGTTCGAATCGCTGACCTATACGGTCCAGGACAGCCTCGGCGCGACGTCGAACGGGACGATCAACATCACGGTCTCCGGCGGCGTCATCAACTGCGCGTGACGGACCGCTGAAAGGCTCCCGGCCGTTTCACCCTGAGCCTGTCGAAGGGCCTTCCTTCTGCTAAGGAAGGAGCCGGGCTTCGACAGGCTCAGCCCGAACGGAGAGAGTGATGTCCGCCGGCGACGCCCCCTACCACGCCCACATCTACTACACCGACGCCGACCGCCCCGCCGCCGCCCTGCTGCGCGGCCGCTTCCTCGCGCTCCGCGACTCCGGCGCCGACCCGCGCATCCTCTACGTCGGCCGTATGGTCGACGGCCCGGTCGGGCCCCATCCGATCCCGCAATACGAGCTGCATTTCCCCGAGAGCGCCCGCGCCGGCGTGATCGCGGCGATCGAGGGGTCGGGCCTGCGGGCGCTGGTCCATCCGCTGACCGACGACGACCTCGCCGATCACACCAGCCTCGGGCACTGGATCGGGGAGCCGCTCACGCTCGATCTCTCCGTCCTCGATCCGCCCGGCGCGAACCAGGGCGTTCCCCGCTTCGGCAAAACCGATTTCTGAAGGCCCGCCGGTCGCCGAGCTCGAGAGGGGCCGACCAAAGTCGCGATTCTGTTCCCCGGCGCAGGCCGGGGCCCAGTCCAGAACAAGAGCCTGGGTTCAGACCGCGATTTTGTTGGTGAAATGTAGGAATTCGTCTGCCAGACAGGCCGCGGCTCGGGACCGTCCGGCTGAGGCCGCCGCCGGGTCGCGGCTCTTTCAAACCGTCCACCGCCCTCGTCGGCCCCACTTCGCCGTCCCTGCGGAGGCTCCGCTTTGCCACCCTGCCGGCCCTACTTCGCGTCCCTGCGGAGGCTCCGCTTCGCCACCCTGCGCCGGCCCCACTTCGCGCGCGCCGCCGGCGCCCCTTCGCGCGCCTGGCGGGCCCTCTTGGCCGCTCGCCAGCCGTCACCTAGCTGGCCTCGCCTCACACCCTTCCCTTATAAGGGACGTCCCTTATAAGGGAACGCAGCGCTCAGTCCGGAAGGCGCTCATTCTCACGCCTCCGGGATCTGAACTTCATGCAACTTATTGAGCTTCGGGACGCCGCGGCTGAATGAAAGGGGGCTTTTTGGGCGCTTCTCGCGTCCAGTTTGTCCACTTTGGAGGTCCGGGCTGCGTCCTCACGCGTCCAGTTTGTCCACTTTGCAGGCCGTCCGGGCCCTCGCGGGCCCGCCCGGCCCTGGCCGGCCCTAGCCCTGCCCGGTGAACGCGATCGACATCGCCGCGAAGAGCGCGAAGGCGCCGACCAGGATCGCGGTGTAGTGGATCAGGCCGAGCCAGATCAGCCGGCCGCCTTCGTCCTCGACATAATCCTCGACGATCTGGGCGAGGCCGAGCTTCAGGTGCCAGAACAGGGTCACGATGAGCAGCGCCGTCGGCACCGCGGCGAGCGGCGCCTTCAGCCACTGGCTGACCATCTGATGGTCGAGCGACGGCAGCCGGACCAGCGAGACGGCGAGCCAGACAAGGAGCGCGAAGGCGGCGAGCGATACGGCCCGCTCGAGCCCCCAATGGGCGGCGGCGCCGTGCGCGGGCGCGGCAGTCGCCGAGGCGGCCGCGGCGGTCTTGGCCAACGTCGGTGCTTTGCTGCTCATGCGAGCCTCCCATAGATGATCCAGGCCCAGAGCGCCGCGGTCAGCGCGACGGATCCGACGAGCGTGGCGATCGCCCATTTGCGGTTGGCCTCGAGCTCATAGCCGGCGCCGATGTCCATGACGAAGTGACGCACGCCCGAAAGCAGATGCTGGAACAGGGCCCAGGTCAGCGGGACCCAGATGATCAGCGACCACTTCCAGGTCGCCCAGCCGGAAAAGCCCTCATAGGCGTCGGGGCCGTTGGCGGCGGCGAGGAGCCACCAGGTGAAGAGCGCGGCGCCGGCGATCGCGAGGCCGGTGCCGGTGACACGGTGCAATATGGATACCAGCATGTGCGGCCCCCATTTCCAGATGGTGAAGTGAGGCGACAAAGGCCGCGTCGGATTACGAGTCATTCTTGGACGATAACCTTCCCTGACGGGCGACGCCCGCGTGGTGCCGCTTCTAGCCGCTCGGAGCGCGGTTGCAAGGGCGCTTGCGGGGGACAGTCACGACGGGCTGTCCCCATCGGTTGCGGGGGTCGCCCGCAGGCTTTGGCTAACATCATCTTAACCTTTTGAGCCTTACCACCCTCCCCACACAGTTTTGCGAGAGCAGGAAACGCGAATATGGCTGGCGAAAGCAGGCGGCAGGACCAGGACGACCTCTCCCGGCGGATCCGGATGTTCGACACCGACGGGCGTCTGGAGGAGAGCTGCCGCGAGATCTGGACGCTGATCGAGCCGGACAAGAGGGCGGTCGCCCGCGCTTATTGGGAGCGCTACGCCCGTTCCGACGAGGTCACCCGCGCGATCCCCGACGACAAGATGGACGAACTCACCGACCGGATCATCCCGCATATCGAGGCCAAGCACGGCCGCCTTTCCGATCCGGAATGGGTCGATATGACCCGGCACTATGTCGAATCGGCGACCAAGGCGAACATCTCGCTGACCACGCTCTATTCGGGGATCACCGCCTGCGGCCAGGCGGTCCAGGACGCGCTCGACCGGGCGATCCCCTCGGACCCGCCGAAGCTGGCCCGTCTCAGCCGGGCGGTGATCGCGCTGACCGCGCTCGAGATCGACGTCTTCTCGCACCATTATGACGTGCTCCGCACCCAGGGCGAGCGCGAGCGGCGCAGCGCCCAGGGCGCCGAGTTCAACAAGGAAATCGTCAGCGTCGTCGAGCACACCGCCACCGGCAGCCGCAAGGTTCGCGCCCAGGCGGCCGACGCCAGCGCCGCCGCCCGCGGCATGCTCGGCAAGACCAGCGAGGTCGCCGCCGCGGCCGAACAGTCCGCCGTCGCGATGCGCGAGGCGGCGCAGACCGCGGCCGGCCTGATCATGGCGATCGAGGACGCGCGCAACGAAGTCGAGGTCGCGGCGGGAGTCGCCAGCCGCGCCAGCGAGCAATCGGGCAAGGCCGTCGGCGTCTCCAA
>Ga0190265_10002891_pt1 | contig 11639 bp, 14 predicted proteins | sample Popmic124T_FD_133135 | JGI IMG/M metagenome (GOLD analysis project Ga0190265, IMG submission 133135) | Populus adjacent soil microbial communities from riparian zone of Indian Creek, Utah, USA - 124 T | ecosystem: Environmental > Terrestrial > Soil > Riparian zone | place: USA: Utah | collected...
ACCTGCTGATCACTGCACACGGCTACGAGCACCTCCGCGCCGAGCTCGAAGGGCTGCGGACGGTGCGGCGTGCGGCGCTGACGGAGCAGCTCCGTGAGGCGCGCGAAGACGGCGACCCCGACAACCCCATGCTCTTCGACCTGCTCGAGGAACAGGTCCAGCTGGAGGCCCGAATCACGCTCCTCGAAGCGCAGATCGCTGCGGCCCGCGTCGTCGTGCCGACCGGCGACGGCCGAGCCGAGATCGGAAGCTGCGTGCGCGTGCGGCACTGCGACAGCGGTGAGGTCGCCGAGTACGACCTGGTCGGGCCGATCGAGTCCGACGTCGGCAACGGCCGTGTCTCAGTCGACGCGCCCGTCGGTCGAGCGCTTTCTGGGTGCGCCAGCGGCGACACGGTCGTCGTCGAGACGCCGCGCGGGCAACAGGCGCTCGAGGTCCTTGCTGTCACTCCGGCCGGCCGGCGGACCGTGAAGCAGGCGGCCTGAACGAAGCCGGGAGCTGCACGTAAGACGGCAGCCCGTCGCGACACAGAATTGGTATGGAGGAGGTGACGTTCGACGGGCTGCAGCTCTTGAGCCTTCCGGGCCGGGTAATGAGACCGCGAGCGACCAGCGAACAGCTCGTCGACGCAGCTTGTGAGCGGATCGGCAGCGGCGCGGCGCGCGTCGTCGACGTAGGCACGGGCGGCGGCGCGATCGCGATAGCGATCGCACTCGCCTGTCCGCGTGCCGACGTGTGGGCCACCGACATCAGCCGGAGCGCGGTCCCGCTCGCTTGTGCCAACGTCCGCCGCCATGGGCTCGCCGACCGGGTCCACGTCCGCCAAGGCGACCTGCTTGCACCGGTGGCGGGCCTGTTCGACGTCATCGTCGCCAACCTGCCCTACGTTCCGGCAGCGACGGCGGCCGATCACCCCGATCTCGCGGACGAACCGTTCGACGCCGTCTTCGCCGCGGGGGACGGTCGCACGCACTACCGCCGCCTCGTGGCGGCCGCCGCCACTCGCCTGGCCGTGGACGGCATCTTGCTCCTGCAGCTCGACCGCCGCGTCATGGCTGCCTCGTTCGCGGAGCTGCCGGCGCTCACCGCCGCACTCGGTCCGCCGGCGGTACTTCGCCGCGCGGCCTGAGCGAACACCGCCGCGCATTCAGTCGGCGCGGGCTTCAGCCGGCGAGACGCTCGTCCGCGGCAGCACGACGCGACGTCCAGCCGAGCGGCTCGACCCAGACGGGGGCTCCGCCACACATCGGACAGCGCGCAGGCGGCAGGCGACTGACGATGCCGTAACCGCATCGGGTGCAGGAGAGTTCGAGATTCGGCTCGTCCGCGGCGCTGCCGCTGGCAGCGAATGTTGTTTCCGCCTGCCGTTCGACCCAGGCGAGCAAGCGATCGAAGTCGACCTTGTCGAACAGCGGCAGCTCGAGGCCGGCCGCGCGCTGCCGCAGCAGCTCTGGGTCTGAGCTGTGGAGGGCGATCTGCAGCGACGGCTGCAACGCGCGAAGCCGGAGCGCAGTCTCGATGCCGTCGAGGCGCGGCATGTTCATGTCGAGCACTGCGATGTCGAGACGTCGCCCGCGGGCGAACTGTACCGCCTCGGCGCCGTCCTCGGCTTCGATCACCGAGGTGACACCCGCAGTGGCCCGGAGCAGCGTTGCGAACATCGTCCGCGCGCCCGGGTCGTCGTCGGCCACGAGCAGGCAGGCGCCGGCGTCCCGTCCGTTGGTCGGAGCATCTGACGTTCCCATCCGGTCCTCTCGAAGGTTGTGGCAAGCCTGCCTCCGACGGACGGATACGGCTATGGGCTCCTGGCCCGATCTAGCCGGAGAGTGCAGCGAAGCCGCCGACGATCGCGCCGTAGACGACGTGCGAGACGATTGTCGCCAGCGGCGTCTGGCGGCCGTAGTTGATCAGCATGAACCCTGGCGGCTCGAGTAACGGGGCCGATCCGGCCGCGTCGAAGCCCGTGCCCATGCGCGGGTGGACCGCGGGGAGGAGAACGCTCACGATCGCGGTGCCGGCGAAGAGGCCGTGCACGAGACCGAGGAGGGCGCCGATCAAGACGCCGCTCGCACCGACGACGGCGAACACGGCCCAGTACCCGAGTGCGAACACGAGGCCGAAGATGAAGTGCAGGGCGTAACCCGCGAGCTTGGCGCGGACGCGGTCGGCCGTCACAGCCGTGCCGAGCAAGAAGGGAATGTCCATGCGGGTCCAGCCGAGCTCGCTCGCACCGCGCAAGAGGGTTGTGAGGACGATGGTGCCGAGGAAGCCGCCGACCAGCGTGCCCCAGATCACCGAGAGACCCCCGCGAGCGCGACGGCGGCGTTGATCAACGCCAGGTGCGATAGACCCTGCGGGAAGTTGCCGAGGAACTCACCGCTCTCGGAATCGATCTCCTCGGCGTAGAGCCCGACGTCGTTCGCGAGGTCTACCAACTCATCCATCAACTTCTCCGCCTCGTCGACATGCCCCTGGCGCGCCAACGCCTCGACCAGCCAGAACGAGCAGGCGACGAAGCCGCCGTCCTCACCAGGAAGGCCGTCGTCGCCGACGTAACGATGAACGAGCGGGCCCCGCGAAAGCTCGCGGCGGACGGCATCGACGGTCCCCAGGAAGCGCGGCGAGTCGGCTGTGTCGTACTTGGCGAGGACACCTAGCAGCAGCGAGGCGTCGAGTTCTTCCCCGCCGGCCGCGCGCGTGTAGCTGCGCATGCTCTCCGAGTAGCAGTAGCTCTCCACGAAGTGCCGGATACGTCGGCGCTCGCGTCGCCAGCGGCCCACGGGTTCGTCCGGCAGCTGACCCGCTTCGGCGAGAGCAATCGCGTGGTCGAGGGCGACGGCGCACATCATCTTCGACTGCGTGAACTGGCACGTGACGCTCCGCACCTCCCAGATGCCGGCGTCCGGTTGCCGCCAGAGCTCACAGACGAGGTCGGCCAGCTCGGCGACGCGGCGACCGTGGTCGCGATCGAGTCCGCCCGCCGCTTCAGCGAACAGCGCGGCTGCGGAGAGCACTTCGCCGTACACGTCGAGCTGCAGCTGGCGCGACGCGCCATTGCCGACGCGCACGGGCTGCGATCCGCGGTAGCCGGCCAACGGCAGTTCCTTCTCGTCAGCCTCCGCGCGACCGTCGAGACGGTAGAGGACCTGCAACCGCGGATGCGTCAGCTGCGAAGCGTGCAGCAGCCAGAAGAAGAACGCCCGCGCCTCACCACCGCAGCCGAGCGACAGCAGCGCCTGAAGAGTGAACGCGGCGTCGCGCGGCCAGGAGAAGCGGTAGTCCCAGTTGCGGCTGCCGCCGATCTCCTCGGGCAGCGACGTCGTCGCGGCCGCGGCGATCGCTCCCGAGGGAGCGAAGACGAGCAGCTTCAACGCCAGCGCGCTCCGCACCACAGCCTCGCGCCAAGGTCCCTCGTACTCACGCCCCTGTGCCCACGCGCGCCAGCTTCGCTCGGTCTCGTCGAGCCGTCTCTCGACGTCGGCTCGCGACGGAAGGACGAGCGGCTCTTGGTGAGCGGCGCTGAGGACGATCAAGCTGTTCCGATCGGCCGCCGACTGGAAGCTGCCAACGACGGTGCCGTCACGTACGTCGACCTCCCCGGCATCCCAGCTCAACACCGCAACCGCGTCACGGCCGGCGGCGGCGATTGGAACGCCGCCGCGGAGGGAGAGTCGGCCGCCCTTCGTCCCGTAGCCGAAACCCGGCTCGACCGACCACCGGATCGGCACCCGTCCGCTGGCGCCTTCGATGCGGCGGGCGAGCTCGCGGTACGGTCCCAGGTCGCCCGAGGGTAGCGTCAGCGCATCCGTCACGCGGACGCTTCCGGTCGCCGTCTTGAAGGTCGTCTCGAGGACGTTGCTGCCGGGCAGGTACCGCCGCTGCGACTCGAAGGGTACGGTCGGCTCAAGCGAGAAACGGCCGCCTTTCTGCTCGTCCAGAAGCGCGCCAAACACGCTCGGCGAGTCGAGATCCGGCAAGCAGAGCCAATCGATCGCGCCGTCGCGGCCGACAAGGGCGACCGTGCGACCATCGCCGATCGCCGCGTAGTCGCGGATCGGCAGGTAGCCAGTCTGGCGGGTCACGGCCTTCACTGCGAGGTGAGTGCCGCCGGCGGCGTCAAACTTACGTCTCGCCGCCGTTTACGCTTTGCCCACGAGTGCGCCACCGTCTCCGCGCCGGTCATGCTCACCCTGTCCGAGTGGACCTGAAGCGGAGCGACCCCGAGCTGCTCGCACGATACGCGCACAGGGGGAGTCGGGGCGCGTGACGGTGCACTCCCGACGCAACGCGGGAGCATGAGCCGACCCCAGCGGATGACGCTGCTCGCCGCGCTCCTCGGGTCGGCGCTGGTCACGATCGACGGCTCGATCGTCAACGTCGCGCTCCCGGCGATCGAAAGGGATCTCGGTGGCGGCCTTCCCGGACAGCAGTGGGTCGTCAATGCGTACTTGCTCGCGCTCGGATCGCTGATCCTGATCGGCGGTTCGCTCGGCGACATCTACGGAGTTCGCCGTGTCTTCGTCGTCGGCGTCGCGGCGTTCGGCGTCCTCTCGCTCGCATGCGCGTTCGCGCCGACGATCGAGGTCCTGATCGCCGCCCGCGCGTTGCAGGGCGCGGCTGGTGCGCTCGTCACACCGAGCTCGCTCGCGGTCATCGTCGCCGCGTTCGAACCGCGCCAGCGCCCGTCGGCGATCGGATCGTGGACGGCCTGGGGCGGGATCGCCGCGCTCGTCGGACCGCTGGCGGGCGGCCTCATCGTCGACCACTTGTCGTGGCGCTGGATCTTCGCACTCAACGTACCGCTCGTGCTCGCAACGCTCATCCTCGTTCGCGCAGCCGTGCCAGAGGCGGTCCCAGCAGTGCGTCGCCGCGTCGACTTCGTCGGCGCCGCGCTGTGCGTCACCGCGCTCGCAGGGATCGTCTTCGCGCTGATCGAGCAGCCGAACCACGGCTGGCGCAGTCCGGCGATCTTCGTGCCCCTCGCCGGCGGCGTCCTCGCACTCGCGACGTTCCTCGCCTACGAGAGCCGCACGCGGGAGCCCATGCTCGAGCTGGAGCTCTTCTCGCGGCGAAACTTCTCCGTCGGCAATCTCGAAACGCTGGCCGTGTACGCCGGGCTCGCGATCCTCTTCTTCTTCCTCGTCATCTTCCTGCAGCAGGTGGCGGGTTACAGCGCGCTGAAGAGTGGCCTCACCACGCTTCCCGTGACGTTGGTGATGTTTGCGCTGTCGCGTCGGTTCGGCGCGCTCGCAGATCGTTTCGGGCCGCGCTTCTTCATGGGCGCGGGACCGTTGACCGCGGCGAGCGGCATCCTGCTGCTGCTCAGGGTCGGCATGAATCCGTCCTACGTCGTGGATCTTCTGCCGGCGCTGCTCGTGTTCGCCGTCGGCCTCTCCCTCACGGTCGCCCCGCTCACGGCGACCGTCCTGGCCGACGCCGACGAGAACGACGCCGGCATCGCGTCCGCGATCAACAACGCCGTCGCGCGCGTCGCTGGGCTCGTCGGCGTCTCGGTCATGGGGCTGGTCGTCTCGACCGCGCTGGTCGGTGACACGCTCGCGCGAAATGCTGAGTCGGTCGACGCATTCCATCAGGTCGTCGTCGTCTGCTCTGCGCTCGTCGCCGTCGGCGGCGTCGTCGGCGCGCTCGGCATTGTCGATCCGCGACGAACCGTCGAGGCCGAGAAGTGTGCCGGCGGCCAGCTCGTCGGAGCGCCTGAGCCGGCGATCGGACCTAGCTAGCCGCGCCGAGATGTCGACAGCGGTTTCGAGGCGACACGCAGTCGTTGGCGTGCTTCCGTTCGAAGACGATCGCAGCCGGCCCGCAGAACGTGCGCGCACGCCCTGTACCGCGCACTGCGACTCAGCGGCTCATCGTCGGGTGGAGAAGCAACGCGAATGTTGTGACAGATACGAGTGTGATCGGATTCGTTGCGTCGTTGACGTCCGCTCCGACGGCGACGACCACCCCGAGCCAGACGCCGAGAACGGTTGTGACCTGTTGAAGAGGACTGAGCCGCGGCAGGCCGGTCACCCCCGACCAGCTCGTTGCGTGCGGCCTCCCGCGACGGAGCTCGCAGGAGCCGGACTGCTGATCGCCTGGCTCCAATCCAGCTTCGGCACCGGGTCAGCGCGCCCGACGCTTCGAGTCGTCGGAATCGTCAGCACTGCGCGACGCCCGCACCTCCCACGTCCAGGTCGCCGGGGCGTCGCTCGCCGGAAAAGACGCCTCGCTCATCTCGTCGACCGTCACGTCGCCGCCCGGCAACGCACCTCCGCTCGCGTCGGCCGCGTGTGTGGGAGCGCGCTCGCCGCTGTCTGACATGAGGTCGCGGTCTTGCTGCACGATCCGACTCTCTCTGCACTCGCCGCCGCACTTCGCTGCGGGTCAATCCCTAATCCTAGGCGCGCGGCGGTCGTACTACCAGAGCCGGGCACGAGGGCGGACAACTGCATGAGCGTGAAACCGACAGACGCTCCTCCGCGCTTCGGCATCACTGGGATCCGAGTCAGCGGCTTCCGAACGGCCCGCGACGTCTCTCGCTCCTCTACGCGCGTTCGTCGCGTACGTCGCCGCAACCGCATGAGCCAAGCCGGCGTTGGTTATGACCGCCTCGGCCTTTACAGCCTGGCGCACTGATCTTCCTTGTTGCCCTCGACGCGATTCGCGCCGCCGCGGGGCCGGGGGCGGTTCGACTTGCACTGGAGGTTCCCGTCCACGACGTTGCGCGAGACGGTCGTGATACCACGGTTGGAGAAGAGCTGGATGTCGGATCCGACGGTGTTGCGGATGAGCGAGATAGGCCCGATTCGCCCCTGCTTCAGCTGGATGCTGCCGTCCACGCGGCTGCGGGACACCCGGACGCTCTTCGCGTTCTCGGCCTGGATGTTGCCGCCTACGCGCACACCCGTCGCGATCAGCGTCGCGTTCCTGTAGATCTTCACGTTTCCGTCCACGCGGGTTGCGTTCAGCCGGCACGTGGCGCCGCTCGGCACGCGGATGTCGACGTCGAGGTTTCGCGCCCCGATCGTGCCGCGACACGTCCTCTCGTCGTTCGTCGCGGCCGGAGCGGCAGTCGTAACACCGAACGCACCCCCCGCGCAGATGGCCGCTGCGAGCACCGTCGCCAGCTTGTTTGAGCCTTCCATCGCTACTCCTTCGTTCGTCGGCCCGGCCTCCCCCCGCTGTGATGACCGTGGCCGTCCGTACTAGGCCAGCGAGCGTATCCCAGGCGGACGCTCACGCCGCCGCCGGAAGTCTCTGACCTCGCTTGCGCGATCAGGAGGCGCGACGCAGGTGAGCGGGCCAGGGTGACTGATAGGTAGCCGGTGCTGATCCTCGCCTGCGGAGATGCTGCAATCGCGGCCCTTCTTGATGATGATCGGTCCCGTCCCCGCAGAGAGCGCGCAATTCGCCCTCGCAGTGGGATAGATAGTCCTCACACACCACTGCGTATGAAGCTGAACTGACCCGATCGTGCGCCTGGGATGCGTTCGCGTGGACGGAGCCAGCATCGGAGACGCACGCGAGAAGCGACCGGATAGGGCCGGAAGTTGATCGCATGTTGACCCGTGTTGCCTATCAGAGCTACATCAAATGCTCATTTGCAGGCATTTTCAGTGGGCCGTGCTGGATTCGAACCAGCGACCTTGGGATTAAAAGTCCCCTGCTCTACCAGCTGAGCTAACGGCCCCGCGGTCCATCGTAGAGCGCGGGGCGGTCCGTCCTCCCGGCCGTCAGCCGACGGTGAAGGTGCCTCTCATCTGGCTGGCGTGCGGGTCGCAGACGAAGGTGTACTCGCCGGCCTCGAGCGTCACGTTGAACTCCTGCTCGCCCTCCTCGCCGACGCTTGTCGAGACGTCGACGCCGCCGGGGCCGGTGAGGTGGAAGTTGTGCGCGGGGGACTGGTCGTTGACGGCCAGGGTGTAGTCGCCCGCGGCGAGTCCGTCGGTGCCGTCGAGGCTGATGTCGAAGCCGGGGCCGACGCTGCCGGAGAGGGTCGTGCCGCCGCCTCCGCCCGCTGCCTCCGTCGTGGCCTCGGCGGGCGTGTCGGTCGCGTCCTCGTCGTCGTCGCCACCGCAGCCCGCGAAGGCGAGGGTGAGCGCCATGAGCGCGAGCAGCAACAGTCGGCGTTTGGTCATCGAAGCCTCCTTGTCGGTCACGTCTTGGGGACATTACGCACCGCCGAACGGATCGGTTCAGGCTCGCGTCCGTCACACTGCAGTCGATGGACGTCGAGCTCCGCCCGCGACTCCGCGGCGTCTTCCACCAGTACGCCTTCTTTGCTTCGCTCGTCGCCGTGGCGATCCTCGTTGTGCTCGCCGATTCCGGCCGCGAGCAGGTCGCTACCTGGATCTACGGCGGCAGCCTCGCCGCCATGTTCGGCGTCAGCGCGCTCTACCATCGCGTCAACTGGCGCTCGCTGCGTGTGCGCGCCTGGATGCGCCGGCTCGACCACTCCACGATCCTGCTGCTGATTGCCGGCACGTACACGCCGTTCGCGGTCCTTGCCTTCGACGGCGTGCTCGCGGACGTGATCCTCGTCGTCGTCTGGGTAGGCGCGGCCGCGGGCCTGCTCTTGAACCTGGCCTGGGTCGACGCGCCCAAGTGGGTCACCGCTCCGGTCTTCCTCGCGCTCGGGTGGGTCGGCGTCGTCGCGGTCCCGGAGCTCGTCGCGCTTGGCATCGCGCCGACCGTCCTCGTCTTCGCCGGCGGTGCGCTCTACACCGCGGGCGCGATCGCCTACACGTTGAATCGGCCGAATCCCGTCCCCCTCGTCTTCGGCTACCACGAGCTCTTCCACGTGCTCGTCATCGGCGCCGCCGCCGTCCACTACGTCGCGATCGCGGTCTTCGTGCTGCCGCACTCGTAGGCAGGCCGGTACGGTGTCGGCATGAGTGAAACGAACGTCCAGAAATCCGACGACGAGTGGCGCGCCGAGCTCACGCCGGAGCAGTACGAGGTGCTGCGCCGCAAGGGCACTGAGCGGGCGTTCACCGGCGAGTACGTCAACACGAAGGAGCCGGGCGTCTACCGCTGCGCCGGGTGCGGCGCGGAGCTCTTCCGGTCGGACGCGAAGTACGACTCGCGCTCCGGCTGGCCGAGCTTCGTGGAGCCCACGAGCCTGGACAGCGTCATCACCGAGGAGGACCGGAGCTACGGCATGGTGCGGACCGAGGTGATGTGCGCAGCCTGCGGCGGCCACCTCGGCCACGTCTTTCCGGACGGGCCGCACCCGACCGGTTTGCGCTACTGCATCAACTCCTGCGCGCTCGAGCTCGAGCCGCGAGCCTGAGCCACTCCAGCGGCCTCTCGGCCTAACCCGTTCGGGTGATTGACAGAGGTCAGCCCCGCGACCAGGCTGCCGGGGATGGAGTCGACGTTCACGCCGGTCTTCGGCGCGGCCCCTGCGGCACCGACCTGCGGCTCGTGCGGCCGCTCGCCGGCCCGGCCCATCACAGTCAGGCGCCACGTCGGCCTGCTCGTCCTGCAGCAGTTCGTCACCGTGAAGGTCACGGCCTGCCGTTCGTGCGGCCGCTCGCTCGTCGGGAGGTTCACTGCGCGGACGCTCTGGCAGGGCTGGTGGGGAGTCATCAGCTTCTTCTTCAACTGGTTCGTACTCGCCGCGAACGCGGTCGCGTGGCGGAAGGTCAGCTCGCTCGCCTCTCCGGCGCTGTCCGGTGAGCTCGTCGCCGACACGCCGACCGGCTTCCGAGACGTCGAGCACACGCCCGAGGCGGAGCCGAAGCGCCGGTCGCGGTTGCGAACGATCGGGGTCGTGCTCGTCGGGGGCTTTCTGCTGCTCGGCGTGATCGGCTGGGCCTGGGACGCAACGCACCACGACCACGCGGGCGAGGCGCACGGCCTGCCGGCATCGGTCGCGGTCATCGAGGCGGAGATGACCCAGGGGACGTTCACGGCCGACGACGGCAGCGCCGTGTCGGTCACGAACGCGTCCTGCACCGGCGAGGGCGAGGCCGCGCCCGCCGGCTACACGCACTTCCGCTGCGACCTCGCGTTCGCGGACGGAACGAGCGACGAGGTGATCGTCCACCTGCTCGTGGGCGACCAGCTCTTCTTCATGTCCACGCAGGGCTAGCGCGCGCCGGCCGACCTACTCGATGTGGCGCTCGGGCCCCGGCGACAGCTCGGGCTCGACGGGCTGCAGCGCACGCCAGGCCGTGAAGACGGCGAGTCCGATCCAGAGCAGGTCGAACCAGCCGAACACGAGCTCGAGGTCCTCGCGGAAGAACGACCACATGTCGCGCGAGAAGAGACCCAGGTCGACACCCTGAGCGTCGGCCTGCTCCTGCAGGACGAGGGCGTAGCTCAGGTACTTGCCGAGCAGGATGCCGACGAGGGCGCAGGCCACCGCGACCGCCTGCAAGGCCGGGCCGCGGGCCCGCGCGACCGCGGCGACCGCGACGCCGACGACGAGGCCGATGCCCCACGCGACCACGCCGATCTCGTACTCGCTGTACTTGACGACGAGACCCCAGACGACACCGCCGACGACGGCGGCCACGAGGCCGGCGAGGAGGGCAAGCCCGAGCGGCCGCGGCGCCTCGTGGATCGGCCCTGCGGCCGAGGGCGGGCCGACGTCGTAGCGTTGCTCGTCCACCGGAGGCACCCTACAACTGCCTCCGGTCAGCGTCGCGCTGCTTGAGTCAGGGCTCGGTACGAACGACACTGCGTGTCCTACACACGGCTCACGAAGGGGGCACGATGTCCGAGAGGACGCGCACGGGTCTCACGGTGGCTGCGCTCGCGGTCGCCGTTCTCGGCTGGACACCGCTCGGCGAGGCGGCGCGCCAAGCGGTCTTCCCGCCGAGCAGCATCGGCACGATCCAGCTGAAGACGAACGCAGTCACGAGCCCGAAGATCCGCAACGGCGCGGTTCAGGCGATCGACATCCAGAAGCGGTCGCTCACGGCGGATCACGTCAAGCCGGGCAGCCTGACTGCGGCGAGCTTCCGGGCCGGTCAGTTACCGGCCGGTCCGAAGGGCGACAAGGGCGACAAGGGCGACAAAGGGGACAAGGGCGACAAGGGCGAGAAGGGTGAGACCGGCCTGGCCGCGCACCAGTTCCTCCAGAGCGCGCTCGTGCCCGTCGCCGCAAACGCCAACGGCTTCGCGACCGTGACCTGCCCGGCGGGCAAGCGCGTGCTCGGCGGCGGCGGCCATGTTGCGGGGGCCGTGGCGGGCGCCGGGTACCTCTGGCAGTCCATTCCGACCTCGAACACCTCTTGGCGCGTCGCCTACAAGAACCAGACGGGAGGTCAGATCTCAATCTGGGCCTACGCCGTGTGCGCGACCGTCACACCGTGAGCAGATCCCCGCGCCGGCTCAGCGTGGGCTGAGCCGTTGCGACAGGGCCGCGAAGCGGCCCCTTCAGGGATTTACGCGTCGAGGGGATCCGCGCTAGCGGATCCCCTCGACATGCGAGAAAAGGTGGGCGGTGCAGGGCTCGAACCTGCGACCCCGTGCGTGTAAAGCACGTGCTCTGCCAGCTGAGCTAACCGCCCCAGACATGATGACGATGCCCCCAGCGGGATTCGAACCCGCGCTACCACCTTGAAAGGGTGGCGACCTGGGCCGCTAGTCGATGGGGGCCAGGTCGGCTGAGGATAGCCGGTGGC
>Ga0190265_10002892_pt1 | contig 11638 bp, 9 predicted proteins | sample Popmic124T_FD_133135 | JGI IMG/M metagenome (GOLD analysis project Ga0190265, IMG submission 133135) | Populus adjacent soil microbial communities from riparian zone of Indian Creek, Utah, USA - 124 T | ecosystem: Environmental > Terrestrial > Soil > Riparian zone | place: USA: Utah | collected...
GCAAACCCCTCCGCCGCGAAGTCGCGTCGCGCCCCCAGGGACTCCAGCACCACGTAGTCGTCCTCACCACCGGGCGGCACGTCCTCGGCCACGAGATTGCCCACCTGCCGCAGCATGGTGTCGAAGGCGGCGCTGATCTCGGACTGGCCCTGGTCAACGCCGCGATCGCCCAGGCGACGGAGGCGGGATTCACGCCCATGCTGCCCCCCTCGCTGGTCAAGCCGCAGGCCATGGAGGGCACCGGCTTCCTCGGCCAGGCCGCGCAGGACGTCTACCGCTTGGACAACGACGACCTCTACCTGGTGGGCACCTCCGAAGTCCCCCTCGCCGGCTACCACATGGACGAGATCCTCGACGTCTCCCGGCTGCCCCTGCGGTACGCGGCGTTCTCGCCCTGCTTCCGCCGCGAGGCGGGCTCGTACGGCAAGGACACCCGGGGCATCTTCCGCGTGCACCAGTTCGACAAGGTCGAGATGTTCTCGTACGTCGTTCCCGAGGAGTCCGAAGCGGAGCACCTGCGGCTGCTGGAGTGGGAGAAGCAGTGGCTCAACGCTCTGGAGCTGCCCTTCCAGGTGATCGATGTGGCGACCGGCGACCTGGGATCGTCCGCCGCGCGCAAGTACGACTGCGAGGCGTGGATCCCGACCCAGGGCAAGTACCGCGAGCTGACCTCCACTTCGGACTGCACGGAGTTCCAGTCCCGCAGGCTTTCGATCCGCATGCGGGACGGCAAGCGCGTACGGCCGCTGGCGACGCTCAACGGCACACTGTGCGCGGTCCCCCGCACGATCGTCGCGCTGCTGGAGAACCACCAGCTGCCGGACGGTTCGGTCCGGGTGCCCGAGATGCTGCGGCCGTACCTGGGCGGGCGCGAGGTCCTGGAGCCGGTGGGCAAGTGAGCGAACAGTCCGGTGCGGCACCGCCCGCTCCGTTTCCGTACCGCCTGATCGCCACGGACCTCGACGGCACACTGCTGCGCGAGGACGGAACGGTCTCCCTGCGTACGCGCGAAGCGCTGGCCGCCGCCACGGCGCGGGGCGCGGCACACATCGTGGTGACGGGCCGGGCGGTGCCGTGGACGAAGCACATCCTGGCGGACCTGGGCTACGAGGGCCTGGCGGTGTGCGGACAGGGCGCGCAGGTCTATGACGCGGGCGGACAGCGGCTGTTGACGTCGGTGACGCTGGACCGGACGCTGGCCGGGCTCGCACTGAGCAAGATCGAGGCGGAGACCGGCCCGCTGGCCGTGGCCGCATCGCGGGACGGGCTCGACGGCGAGGTGATCGTCGGCCCGGGCTACCGGGTGCAGGACGGGCCCTTGCCGGTGGTGCACTGCACGGATCCCGCCCAACTGTGGGCGGCACCGCTGAACAAGCTGTATCTGCAGCACCCCGACCTCGGCGACGACGAGTTGGCGAAGGCCGCCCGGGCTGTCGCGGGCGACCTTGTGAGCATCACGATGTCGGGCGAAGACATCGTCGAACTGCTGCCGCTGGGGCTCAGCAAGGCGAAGGGCCTGTCCATCGCGGCGCGCCGGCTGGGCATCCCGGCCAGGGAGACGATCGCTTTCGGCGACATGCCCAACGACGTCCCCATGTTCGGCTGGGCAGCTCACGGCGTCGCCATGGGGAACGCGCACCCGGAACTGCTGGCGGTGGCCGACGAGGTGACGGCGTCCAACGACGCCGACGGCATCGCCGTACTGCTGGAGCGCCTGCTCGCGGCGTGACGCGAAGACGCGCGGTTGCCAGCAGGTACGCGGACGCGCAGCACGTACAGGCTTACGAGACACGGCAATTGACTCGATGCGAGCCGTGACCATAGGACTATCCGCTCGTTGCACCCGGTGCGCGGAGGCGACTGGAACATGTGACGACGAGGGTTCGTGAAGTGGTGGTGGCCGGTTGAGTGGCGGCCCCGGGGAAATCCCGAGGGCGAACCCTTGCCGGTAGTGCAGTACGTGGCAGACATGAGCTGATCTCCGCTCCTGGCTCCTGGATACGGACACCTGAGGCCCCAGGCGAGTGGGCCTCTCTCGTCATGTCCGTACGAGCCCCGGGAGGGGTTTCTTCATGTACACCGAATCCGTGCTGCTGGAGTCGCGCAGTGCGCGCTCCGGCATGGGCCACAGAGTCCAAGTCCTCGACAAGGTGAAGGCGTTGGCGCTGTCCGCCGACGGCATTCACGCGACGACGCGGGACGTCGCCGAGTACTTCGAGGTGGGCGAGTCGGTTGTGAACAACTTGCTCGGCCGCCACCGCGAGGAACTGGAAGCCAACGGTCTGCGCACCCTGCAGGGCTCTGAGCTGCAGGAATTTGTAAACCTCAACTTGAGGTTCTCAAAAGCGAACGCGAATAGTTATCCACAGATGCAGCGGCGTCTGGCGGTCTACAGCCGCCGCACGGTCCTCAACGTGGCGATGCTGCTGCGCGACAGCGACGTCGCCCGCCGCGTGCGTGCGTACCTCCTCGACGTCGAGGAGAACGCACGGGCGGCCACTGCGACAACCTCGACGCCACCCGGATTCGCCTCGCTCGACCGCCGGGTGACGAACCTCGAGTCCGCGGTCTCCCACATCGGGCCGGTCCTGCAGGAACTCGGGCCCGTCATCGGCCGCATCTCTCGCCGGCTGGAGCAGGTCGGTCACCGGCTCGAGGGAGTCGATCGTCGGCTGGAGCAGGTCGATCTCCGACTGGAGGGGGTCGATCACCGGCTGACGGAGATGGAGCGGCGGCAGGTCAGCACCGAGCGTGTGGTCTCAGCCATGAGTCGGCGCCTGGCGGACATGGGTGAAGACATGCGGACGATGCGCGTCGACGTCAACCGCCTGTCGCACGGCCCCGACCGGAGGCGCAAGCCCCGGCGGGACCGCTGAACCCGGCCCGTCAGTCGGACAGTCGGTTTGAGGGTCCGGCTGATGCGGGCGCGTCCGTGGAGTCCGCTGCGTAGAGGGCGCTGACGGAGGCGGCGGCACGGGCGAGTTCAGCCCGTGCCGCCGCTGGTTCGAGGACCTCGACGTCCGGTCCGAACTGCAGGAGCTGGCGGACGGCGCGCAGCACCGGGTAGGCGAGGCTGACGGTGATCCAGGTGTTGTCCGGGTCGGGGTCCGTGTCGGCTTCGGTACCACCGGTCCCGGCCGCCGTCTCCAGTTCGTGCTCCGTACCGTCCGTACTCCCCGCACCGTCCGCACCGAGCATGAACGGTCCGACGATGCGCCGGAAAATGTGCAGGCGCGAGTGGCGTACGCGGGCCGTGACCGGCACGTTCTGCGGCCATTCCTCCACCTGCCGCCGCAACCCCTCCCAGGCGTCCCCCAGTTCGACGCCCGCCCTGCGCCGTACGGGCGCATCGGTGACGGCCGCCTTCAGGACGCGGTCGACGCGGAACAGCTGCGGCCGGCCGCGCCGGTCTGCGACCAGGTACCAGGTGCCGGCCTTCGCCACCAGCCCGTACGGGTCGACGGTGTAGTCGTGCGTGCGCGTATCTCCGCCGTGCCGGTATCGGATGCGCAGACGGCAGTCGGTGAAGACGGCCGTGCTGAGGACGTCGAGGTCGACGGCGGACTGCGGCCCGGTCAGCCAGCGTTCGGGGTCCACGAGGATGCGGCGGCTGGTGAGTTCGGCGGCCGGCCGGTGGGGTGCGGGCAGTGCGGCCATCACCTTGCGCAGGGCGGAGCCGAGTGCCCCGTCGAGGCCGAGTGCCGAGTGCGTGCCCTGCGCGGTGAGTACGAACAGTGCCCGTGCCTCGTCGGAGGTGAGGCCGGTGACGTCCGTACGGAAGCCTGGGAGCAGGGAGATGCCGCCGTGTCGGCCGCGTTCCGCGTATACGGGTACGCCTGTCGTCGAGAGGGATTCGATGTCGCGGTAGATGGTGCGCGTGGAGACCTCCAGACGTCTGGCCAGTTCGTCGGCGGGCACGCGGTCGCGGGTCTGGAGCAGCAGCAGGATCGACAGCAGGCGGTCGGACTTCACCCTTCCAGGGTGCCGGAAAACATGACGGCACGTGTCAGGAAAAGCGGGGAAGGTCTGTGTGTCCGCAGGTCGCATCCCGACCGCAGAAACGGAGAATGCCCCATGAACACACCTGCCTCGAAGCCCGGCGGAGATCAGACCTCCGCCCCGCCGCCGGACCCGCGTCCGCTTTACGAGCGTGCCGCCGGTCAGATGGCCGCCCTGTTCGCCTCCGTACGGCCCGCGCAGCTCGCCGATCCGACACCCTGCCCCGACTTCAGTGTCGGCGCCCTGCTCAGCCACGTCGTCGGCGGTACGCACCGCATCGCCCAGGTCGGAGAGGGCGGCGGCGTCGCCGAGGTCGATCCGGAGGCGGAGGTCGACTCGGGGGTTTCAGGCGTCGCTGACGACAGATGGCCGGCGGCGTACGCGGAGGCCCGTGAACGGTTCAGCGCTGCCTGGGCCGATGACGCCAAGCTGGACTCGCCGGTCACTGTGCCGTGGGGAACGATGCCGGGACGGTTCGCGCTGGCGGGCTGCGTGATGGAGGTGGTCACCCATTCGTGGGACCTCGCGCAGGCCCTGGGCCGGCGTGAGGAACTGGACGAGGAACTGGCGCAGTTCGCGCTGGGAGTGGCCCGTCAGGCGGCGCCCGCAGAGCCACGGGGCGGGGAGGTCCCGTTCGGGCCGCCGGTGCCGGTGCCTGAAGGGGCGGATGCGTACGACGAGTTGGCGGCCTGGCTCGGACGCACCTGGAATCCGGTGGACCGGGCGGACCCGGCCCGCGCTGACGGTGCCCGCGCTGGCCGTGCCGGAGGTTCCGGCAGCGCGGACGGTTCACGTGACTGACGGAGCAACGGGCGGGCCCGAGGCGCCCGCCCCGATGGACTTCCCCGTCGAACGCGTACGCGGCAAGGTGCTGTCGCCGGGCGAGGAGGAGGCGTACGACGAGGAACGGTCCGGCTTCCAGTCGGGATACCGGCACCGTCCCGACGTGATCGTCTGCGCCACCGGCCCGGACGATGTGTGCGCGGCGGTGGAGTACGCGGGGGCGCACAAGCTGCCGTTGGCCGTGCAGGCGACGGGGCACGGGCTTGCGTCGCCCGTGCACGGCGGGGTGCTGGTGAGCACCCGCCGGATGGCGGAGGTACGCGTGGATGCCGCTGCCCGTACCGCGCGGATCGGGGCGGGGGTGCGCTGGGGGCAGGTGGTGGAGGAGGCAGCCCGGTTCGGACTGGCGCCGCTGAGCGGTTCGGGTCCCGGCGTCGGCGCGGTCTCCTACACCCTCCACGGCGGCATCGGACTGATGGCACGTCAGTACGGCTATGCAGCCGACCATGTGCGGAGCATCGACGTCGTCACGGCCGACGCACGGCTGCGTCACGTCACACCTGACAGCGAACCTGATCTGTTCTGGGCACTGCGCGGCGGTGGCGGCAAGTTCGGTGTGGTGACCGGGCTGGAGATCGGCCTGATGCCTGTCGGGCAGTTCTACGGCGGCCGGTTGATCTTCGACGGGGAGCTGGTGGAGGACGTACTGGAGGGGTGGCGGCAATGGACGGAGACGGTTCCGGAGGAGCTGACCTCTTCGGTGACGGTGCTCGGCTATCCGGACATTCCTGTGCTGCCGGAGCATCTGCGCGGACGGTACGTGGCGCAGGTGCAGGTGGTGCACAACGGCTCGCAGGCTGAGGGGGAACGACTGGTCGAACCGTTGCGCGCGATCGGACCCAGGCTGGAGGAGACGCTGCGGACGATTCCGTACGCCGAGTCGGCGGACGTCTACCGCGAACCGGACCAGCCGCACGCGTATCAGGGCGGCAACGTCCTGCTGGGCGGCGGGGGGCTGGGGCTGCCGGACAAGGCGGCGGTGCGTTCCGTGCTGCAGCTCACCGGCCCCGGCGCCCCCGCGATGACTGTGCTGAGTCTGCGTCATCTGGGCGGTGCGCTCGGGCGGGAGCCGGAGGTGCCGAATGCCGTGGGGCACCGGGACGCGCGGTATCTGCTGGGGGTGCTGTCGATGACGGAGGGCGCCGATCCCGTCGCGCTGCGGGCGCTGCAGGAGAGGGTGTTCGAGGTCGTGGCGCCCTGGACGGTCGGCTCGAACCTCAACTTCCGCTATGGACGTGCAGCGCAGGCCGTGCCCGGCGGAGTACGTGCCGCCCACGACCCGGACGACTACCGGCGTCTTGCCGGGCTGAAGGCGCTCCTGGATCCGGTGGGCCTGTTCGGGAGCGGGTGACCCAGCCAGGCGTCACCCGCGTCACCTCGTGCATCACCCCGGCGTTTCAGCTCTCCAGCAGCCGCTGACCCACGTACTCGCCCTTCGACGGTCCGCCCGGCACCGCGAAGAGCGCGCTGGCCTCGTGCCGGATGAAGCGCGAAAGGGCGTCGCCGCGGTCGAGTTTGCGCTGCACGGGGACGAATCCCCGCTGCGGGTCCGCCTGCCAGGCGACGAAGAGCAGCCCGGCGTCCGGTGCTCCGTCGTCGCGGAAGCCGTCGTGGTACGAGAAGGGGCGGCGCAGCATGGCGGCACCACCGTTCGTCTCGGGCGCGGTGACCCGTACATGGGCGTCGGCTGCGATCACGGGAGAGCCGTCGGAGGTGCGCTTCTCCAGGTCGGGCTCCGTGTCCTCGCTGCCACCGGTCAGGGGGGCGCCGTCGGACTTGCGCCGGCCGATGACCTTCTCCTGATCGGCCTGCGACTTCTCGTCCCAGTCGTCGAGCAGCATGCGGATGCGGCGTACGACGGCGTACGAGCCTCCTGCCATCCAGGCGGGGGACGCGGAGCCGGGCTTCGGCCCCGAACCGGGGACGAAGATGCGCTCCGGGAAGTCCGCCTCGGAGGGCTTGGGGTTCCTGGTGCCGTCGACCTGCCCAATGAGGTTGCGCATGGTCATGGGGCGGGAGGTGGCGCCGGGTGTGCGGGTGAAGCCGTTCATCTGCCAGCGCAGCCGTGCTGTGCCGTCGGCCTGGCGCTGGAGTTCACGCAGCGCGTCGAAGGCGACGAGCCCGTCGTTGGCTCCGATCTGCACCCACAGGTCGCCGTTCGAGCGGCTCTTCTCGAGAGCGTCGCCCGAGAAGTCGGGGAGGGGCGCCAACTCGTCGGGCAGTTCCTTCGTGAGGCCCGTACGGGAGAAGAAGGTGCGGCCGAAGCCGAAGGTCACGGTGAGCGAGGACGGGCCGGCGTCCAGCGAGATGCCGGTGTTCTTGGCGGGGGACTCGCCGGCCATGAGCTCGCGTGCCGTCGACGACCAGCGCCGCAGCAGGGCCGCGGCCTGTTTGCGGCCGGCGCCGGAGACGAGGTCGAAGGCCATCAGGTGACCGAACGCCTGCACCGGCGTGGTGATGCCTGCCTGGTGGGTGCCGTGGAAGGGCACGCGCGTCGAACCGACGCTGGTGAGGGGGGTGGGCGCCTTCGGTGCGTCCTGCGCCGTGGCCTGCGCGACCGCGCCGCCTGTCGCGCCGACGGCGAGTCCCGTGGCGCCTGCTGCCGCTCCGACGGTGCTGATGAGGCGACGCCGGGAGACGTCGTGAGGTTCGTGGTCGTGCTGCGTCATGACAGTCCTAGCGAGTTCCGGGGGCGACGGTTCTCAGCCGCACGGTCACGTGCGCATGGGCGAGTGCGTGTGCGGGCTTGGTGAAGTACATCTTTGCTCTCATATGCAGGTTCTTATCGGATTCTCGGATCTGTGGGCCGTGTCTGCCGGATCAATCGATCTCGACCGTCCTGGTCTTGGTGACCTGGTCGATGTCCGACGTACGAATGGTCACCGCGACCTTCCAGTCACCGGCGAGCGGCACCTGGGTCAGCTCTGAACGCCAGCGGCCCTTCTCGTCGTTGATCGGTTCGAAGGGGACCGAGATCGGGCCGAGGTCCTGCAAGGGGAGCGTGAGGGCGGCCTTCACCTCGGAGGTGTCCAGGGGCTTGCCGTCCGGGCCCTTCGTCATGATCCGCAGCGAGTTGTCACCCGCCTGGCCGGGGGTTATCCACAACTCGGCCGTGCCCTTGCCGCCCGGGCCTCCGGTGTCGAAGGGGATCTCTTCCTTCACGGGGCCGAGTCGCTTCTCCGGTGCTGTGCCCGCGCCGCTGCCTGCCCGGGTGAGCTCTTCCGTACGGCCGGGCTCGGTGCTGGTGAGGCCGGTCGTCACCATCAGCAGCACCACGGCGATTCCGGCTTCGGCGAGCACGGAACGACGCAGTGCGGCACGTTCCGGGTCCGCCTTGCGGGCCTTCTTGCGGCGTTCGCCGTCGATGGCCGCGCGCTGCCGGGCCAGTTGGGCCGCCCGTACGGTCCGGGTCCTGGTTCCGGTCTGCGTCCCTGGCCCGGCCTCCGTTCCGGTTCCGGCCTCTGACGCTTCGCCGTCCTCGACCGTCTCTCCGGCAACGGACGCCCCGACGGCCGCGGGTTCCGCTTCCCGTACGGTCCTCGCCTCCTCCTCCTCCTGCCGCACCTCGCCGAGCCGCGCCACCCAGCTTCGCGACATCCAGGCGACACCGACCAGCAGCGCGACCAGGCCCACCTTGATCAGCAGCAGCTGTCCGTACGACGTACCGGTGAGCGCGCTCCAGGAGCCGAGCTGGCGCCAGGACTGGTAGATCCCCGTCGCCGTCAGTGTCAGCACGCTGCCGAACGCGATCTGGGAGAAGCGCCGCACAGTGGCGCGGGTGGGGGGCGGGCCCCAGTGAAGTGACGTCAGCAGGGCAGCCAGGCCACCCAGCCACGCGGCCACCGCCAGCAGGTGAACCACGTCGACGGGCATTGCCAGTTCAGCCTGCACGCCTGTGGAGGCGTGCTCCGCCATGGCCCAGGTCGCCGCCAGTCCCACTGCGACGACACCGCCGCCGAGGCAGAGCCCGACGGTGACGTCACGTCCCTCGTCCGACTCCTCCGGTACGTCCGACTCCTCCGGCACGTCCGGCTTCTCCGGCGCGTTCGACGTCTCCGGCTCGTCCGGGCGCCGGGCGTACGAGCCGAACAGCACCGCGATGATCACTGCCGACGTCCCGAGCAGCAGCAGCCGGGACGCGAGTGCGGCGCCCGGCTTCGTCTCCAATATCGTCTTCAGTCCGCCGAGGTCGAAGACTTCGCTCAACTCCCCTGCTCCCACATAGGAGTTGCGCAGCAGCAACATCAGCAAGGTCGCGGCCGTGAGCGTCAACCAGCCGGTCACCACGAGCCGTTGGAGGCGACGTACGGACGAGTCGCGCGGCCAGCACGCGAGGACGAACGCGGCGCCGCCGACGAGCAGGATGAAGCCCGCGTAGGCCGCGTACCGGGCTGACTGGTACAGCACATCCACGACTCGCGTGCCGGAGTCCCCGCCTCCCTCCGCGACCTGTGCCTTGGTCGCCGACGGTGCGCCCACGGAGAAGGTGAACGCTCCGGCGACGGGATGGCTGTCGGCCGAAACGGCCCGCCAGGAGACGGTGTAAGTGCCCTTGGGGACATCGGACTTGAGGCCGACGGCCCGTTCGACCGCTCCGCCGCTGACGACGCGCACCTTGTCCTCGTCGACGCGCTTGCCGTCCGGTCCGAGCACCCTGATCGAACCGTCCGACATGGAGACCTCCTCGGAGAAGGTCACCTTGACCTGCCGGGGGGCGCTGCTCACCACCGAACCCTCCGCCGGGCTGCTGCCGGTCTGCACAGCGTGGGCCGAGGCCGGAGCGGCACTGCCGAGCACGGCCACCAGCGCGCACAGCACCGCGCACAGTGCCGTCGACAGCGGACGCAGCAGTGCGCCGAGCGTCGTGCGCGGCGCGGCGGTCTGTGTGCGCCGGGTGGTGAGCAGCACGAGTCAGTCCCTCATTTCTCCGGTACGTGGTTGGTCGCCTCGACCGGCATCGAGACCTTGACGGGGTCGGACTTCTCGAAGTGGAGCGTCACGGGCACCTTCTCGCCCTTCACCGGCTTGCGCTCCGCTTTGAGGAACATGATGTGCTTTCCGCCCCGGCTCAGGCGCAGCTCCCCGTTCGCCGGTACGGACAGCGACTTCACGCGCTGCATCTGCTGGTCGACCGTCTTGTGCAGTTGTCCGTCCTCGAAGGCGCTGCTTTCGACCGACGTCAGCTTGTCGGCGGTGCCACCGGCGTTCCGGACAGTGACGAAACCGCCGGCCATCCCGGCGTCGACCGGCTCCGGCACGTAGGCGTCCCGTACGGTCAACTTCGGCCGGGAGGCGTCCGGATCGGCGCCGCCGTCCGGGCCCGAGCTGCACGCGGAGAGCGCGAGCAGGGCGGCGGCGGTGCATGCCGCCGCAGCTGACCGGCGGGTGCGGAGGGTGGTGCTCACGGGTTCTTTCCCTTGATGATCTCGGGGAGTTCCTTCTGCAGGATCTGCGGCGCGGTGTTGCCCTCCGTGTAGAGGACGTGCGCCTTGTCGTCCTTCGGGGAGAAGGCGAGCAGTTGAGCGCCGTGCGTGGAGACGACGTCGCCGTTCTTCTTCTTGTAGGAGGGTTCGATGCTGACGCCGACGGTGCGTGCACCTGCCTGGATCGTGTCGAAGTCGCCGGTGAGTCCGACGAAGGAGCGGTCCTGGCCGCGCAGCCAGCTGCCGAGTTCCTTCGGGGTGTCGCGCTTGGGGTCGGAGGTGACGAAGACGACCTTCAAGTCCTTCTGCTGCTCCGGGGTCAGCTTGGATCTGGCGACGGCGATGTTGCTCATCGTCAGCGGGCAGACGTCCGGGCAGTGCGTGTAGCCGAAGTACAGCAGCACCGGCTTGCCCTTCGTCTCCTCGATCAGGTCGTACTCCTCGCCGTGGGTGTCGGTGAGGGTCAGATCCGGCTTCTCGAAGGGCTGGTCGAGGACCGTTCCGCCCTTCTTCTGCGGTTCGGAGGAGGCGACGGCCTTGTCCTGGCCGCCCGAACCTCCGCCGCTCGCGCCGGAGTCGCTGCCGCACGCCGACAGAGCGAGCGCGCTCGTCGCGACGAGCGCGACAGCGGTGAGAGATGTTCTGGTCTTACGCATAGAGCACTTGCTTTCTGACTTTCTGCTTGTCGGCCGCGGCCTGAGGACTGAGGACTGAGGACTGAGGACTGAGGACCGAGGCCTGCGACTGCGGACTGCGAACTGACTGCGCTGCCGGGGCGAGGGGCGCCCGCACGCTCCGCGCACGCGTGTGTGTGCGGGCGCCCACAAACTGCCCCCGGTCAGGCGCTCCTGCGGCGTCCCGCGAGCACTCCGAAGGCGACACCGGCGACACCGGCGAGGATTCCGACGACGCCGAGGACGCGAGCGGTGTTGTCCGTGCCGCTCTCACCGCCGTCCTTCGCGTCCGCCGAGCCCTCCGCGGAGGTCTTCTCGGTGCCGGCTGCGGCTCCGCCCTTGCCGTCGGAATGGGAAGCGGCAGCCGGTGTCAGCTTCAGCACCGGTGCCGGGCTCTCCGGTTCGGGCTGCCCTTCCTTCGGCTCCTCGATCCAGCGCACGACCTCCTTGTTGTCGTACGTCTGCAGGGCCTTGAAGACGAGCTGGTCGGCGTCCTCGGGCAACTGCCCCATGGAGACGGGGAACTGCTGGAACTCCCCCGTGTCGATCTTGCCGCCGGTCCAGGTGATCTTGGTGACGGCCTCGGTGATCTTCTCGCCGTGCATCTCGATCGGCTTGTCCAGCTTGGACTTGGTGACCTTGACGTCCCAGCCGGGCACCGGCTGCGGCATGACGGAGGCGAGCGGGTGGTCGGCCGGC
>Ga0190265_10002893_pt1 | contig 11635 bp, 8 predicted proteins | sample Popmic124T_FD_133135 | JGI IMG/M metagenome (GOLD analysis project Ga0190265, IMG submission 133135) | Populus adjacent soil microbial communities from riparian zone of Indian Creek, Utah, USA - 124 T | ecosystem: Environmental > Terrestrial > Soil > Riparian zone | place: USA: Utah | collected...
CCTGGATGAAGCTGGTGTAGAAGCCGCTTTTCCCCGGCGGCGAATGTTCGGCGACGTAGATCGCCGCGCCGCCATATTCGCCGCCCAGCGCCAGCCCCTGGGCGATGCGCAAGAGGATGATGAGCAGCGGCGCGGCCGCACCGATCGTCGCATAGCTCGGGATCAAGCCGATCCCGGCGGTGGCCACGCCCATCAAGGTGATGGTGACGAGAAACGTATATTTCCGGCCCATCCTGTCGCCGAGATACCCGAACAGGATCGCTCCCAACGGCCGGAATGCGAAGCCGACGGCGAAGGTCGCCCAGGCGAGCAAGGTGGCGAGCAGCTCGTCGCCGGGGGGAAAGAAGCTGCGCTGCAGGATGCCCGATGCCGTGAGCGTGCCCCAGATGAAGAAATCATACCATTCGAAGACGGTGCCGACCGAGGAGGCCCCGATCACGAGGCGCGTGCGCCTGAGCTCCTCGCCGCTGTCGCCCGCAACCGCCGCCGTCGCCATTGCCGCTCTCCCCCGTCCGGCGACGGTTCTAAGCCGCCGGCCTTTGCCGGGGCAAGCACATCAATCGAGACCGGCGGCCGCCTGCTCCCAATTGCGGCCGTCGAACGCGCTGGCGCTGATCGCGAGCCCCGAGACATCGTCGAGCGCGTTGAGGTTCACGCTCCACGCCCCGGGGTGCGAGCGCGGCTGATAGAAACTTTTCACGCCGCAGCTTGCGCAGAAGAGATGGTTCGCCGCGCCGGTGCCGAAGCGGTAGCTGGTCAGCCTCTCGGCTCCCGAAAGGAGCCGGAAATCTTGGTGCGGCACGATCAGGTGCCGAAAGCCGGTCATCGCGCAGATCGAGCAATTGCAGTCGAGGATCTCGACCCTTTCGGGCACGTCCGCCTCGAATCGCACCGCTCGGCAATGACAACCGCCCCGGATTTTCATAATCGGCCCTATGCAACACTGTTTCGCACCCGTCACCCGCCCCGACTCCCGTCTGCTCATTCTGGGAAGCCTGCCCGGCGCGGTGTCGCTGGCGCAGAGCCGTTATTACGCCCATCCTCAGAACCAGTTCTGGCGGCTGATCGGCGCGGTGATCGGCCGCGATCTCCAGCCCCTCCCCTATGAGGCGCGGCTGGAGGCGCTTCTCGGCGCCGGCGTCGGCCTGTGGGATACGGTCGCTTCGGCGACTCGCGAGGGCAGCCTCGATGCCGCCATCCGGCTCCACCAGGCGAGCGATCTGGCGGCCTTGGCCCTCACGCTCCCCGATCTGCGCGCGATCGGCTTCAACGGCGGCAAATCGGCCGCGATCGGCCGCCGGCAGCTCTCGGGCGCAACTGGGCTCGCGCTCGTCGACCTTCCCTCGAGCAGCCCCGCCTACACGCTCGCCTTCGAGCGCAAGCGCGAGGCCTGGCTGGCCCTGCGCGCCTATCTGTGAGAGCGGCGCCAGGCCGCGACCTGGGCGGCGCTGACGTCGCGCGCATAGCAGAGCGGCGCGGCGCCGCCGGGCCGGCTATAGGCGCTTCGCCGGCCGCAGCTGCGCCCGTTGCGCATCACATTGTAGGGACATGGGCAGGCCCCCGCATAAGCCGCGATCGATTCGCGGACGATCCGCTGCTTGACCTCGGCGTCGGACTGGGCGAAAGCGGCCGACCAGGCGAGGCAGGCCAGGATCGTGGCGACGATCGCCCCCGAAGGGCTGGCAAGCGTGAAACGTCCCATCGATCTTCCCCCCCGGCCGTGGCGGGGGCGACGCTAGGGCTGCGGCAAGGCGCGGGAGATCGCGATCGAATCCGTTCCGGAGGGTTCAGCGGCGGCAGGCACGGAGCGAGAGGGAAAGCCAGTTCCGAAACGGATCGGAAAGGTCAGCGGCCGGCGCGGAACTCCAGGATCCGCGCCGCGAATTCGGGCCGGGCGATGACGAGATCGGGGATGCGCGTGTCGGCCCGGTTGTAGACGAGCGGGGATCCGTCGAGCCGGCTCGCGTGAAGCCCGGCCGCCAAAGCGACCGCGGCGGGCGCGCAGCTGTCCCATTCGTGCTGGCCGCCGGCATGGTAATAAATGTCCGCATCGCCGGCGACGACCGCCATCGCCTTCACCCCGGCCGAGCCGAGCGGCGCGAGCTCGGCGCCGAGAAGCGCGGCGATCTCCTGCGCTTCCGCCGGCGGCCGGGTGCGGCTGACCAGCATTTTCGGCCGAGTCCCGCCCCCTCCGGGGGGCGCCTCGACTTGGTCGGACCGGAAGAGCAGCCCGCGCGCCGGCAGCGCCACCGCGCCGATCCTGGGCACGCCGCCGACCGCAAGCGCGACATGGACCGCCCAATCTGATCGCCCCTCGCCATATTCGCGGGTGCCGTCGAGCGGGTCGATGATCCATACCCGCGACCGCTCCAACCGCGCTCTGTCGTCGACGCTCTCCTCCGAGAGGATTGCGTCGTCCGGGCGCCACTCGGCGAGGCCGGTCAGGATGAAGGCGTTGGCGACCTTGTCCGCGACATGGCCGAGCGCCGCGCCTTCGAGCAGGGTCGAGTGGCGCTGCTCGACCAGCAGGCGGCCCGCCTCCTCAGCCAAATGCGCCGCCAGCTCCTCGTCGGTCAAAGGCCCGTCCTCCCGCGCCCCTCGTTAAACAGGGTTAACGGCTTCTTTACCATCCTTCGTATAACTACCGAGCCCATCGGGAAGTTTTCCCGGGGGGACCTACGATGATTTTGATCGTGACCGCACTCCTGGCAGGCAAAGCGGTCCTGCCCCAGATCGACCGCAACGCGCTCGAGCTCCAGGCGCGCGCCGAAGCGCTTCAGCCCCGCACCGAGCCGGCCAGGCCGGTCCGCCGGCCCGTCGTGCGCCGCGCCGCGAGCGGCAGTCCGCTTGACCTCGCCTCGATCACCACCATCTGCCGAGCGGCGGGCAATCAGGCCGATCCGGCCGCCTTCATCGCCCGTTTGGGCTCGGCCTATTCACTCTCGGCGAACGACAGCCTGTCGCTTCGCTCGAGTTGCGCCGCCTATCTCGCGGGCCGGGCCGACGCGCGCCGCACTTCCAATTAGTCGGTTTTGCTTTCGCCCTGTACGAGCTGAAAGTCCTGTGCTTATCTGCGCATGAAGCGTGGGGGTCGGGATATGAAGTTTCTGCTGGTTTTTGGTACGCGTCCCGAAGCCGTCAAGTTGGCGCCGGTGCTTCGGAGTCTAAAGAGCGAGTCTTCGATAGAAACGCTTGTTTGCGTTACCGGACAGCACCGAGTCCTGCTCGATCAGGTGCTCGATTTTTTCTCGATCCGTCCCGATTTCGATCTCGATCTCATGATTCCGGGTCAGGCGCTCAACCCGCTTGCCGCGAGCCTGATCGAGCGGCTCGATCCGATTCTGGCCAGAACCTCACCCGACCGCGTGATCGTTCAGGGCGACACCTCGACCGCCTTCGCCGCCGCGCTCGCCGCCTTCCACCGCGGCATCAGGGTCGCCCATGTCGAGGCGGGCCTTCGGACCTACCGCGCCGCGGAGCCCTTTCCCGAAGAATATAACCGGCGGGCGATCGGCCTCGTCGCCGACATGCATTTCGCGCCGACCCGCGCCGCCCGCGACAATCTCCTCGCCGAGCGGCTGCGCGGCGACGTCTTCGTCACCGGCAATAGCGGGATCGACGCGCTCGACATGGTCCTCGCCCGTCTCGAGACCGACGCGGCGCTTCGGCAAAGCGCGGACGATACCCTCCCCGTAGCGGAGACCGGCCGGAAGCAGATCCTCGCCACCGCCCATCGCCGCGAGAGCTTCGGCGCGCCCTTCGCAGCGATTTGTGGCGCGCTCGCCCGCCTGGCCGAGCGGCCGGACGTCGAAATATCCTTCCCGCTCCATCCCGATCCGGAGCGCCGCGCGGCCGCCGAAGCCGCGCTCGGCGACCGCCGCCATATCCACCTGCTGCCGCCGCTCGAACTGCCCTCGTTCGTGAGGCTGATGCAGCGCGCCGATCTCGTCCTCACCGATTCGGGCGGCGTCCAGGAGGAAGCGGTGGCGCTCGGCAAGCCGCTGCTGGTGATGCGCGGCGCGACTGAGCGGCCGGAAGGGGTAGAGGCGGGCGCCGCCTTCCGAGTCGGCACCGATCCCGAGCGAATCCTGCACGCCGCCGAGTCCCTGCTCGAAGGGTCGGCGTCCGGCCAGCGCTCGAACCTCTACGGCGACGGCCGCGCGAGCGAGCGGATCGTCGACGGACTGCTCGGCCGCCAGGTCGACGAGTTCGCCAGGGATTGGCCGCGGATTGAGGGGCTGCGCCGGATCGGCTAGCGACGGCGCGGTGGAAGGCGCGGATTTCCTGATCATCGGCGGCGGCATCGCCGGCCTCTCGGCGGCGGCGCGGCTTGCCCGGCACGGACGCGTGCTCGTGATCGAGGCGGAAGAGGCGCTCGGCTATCACAGCTCGGGCCGAAGCGTCTCCTTCAGCCATTACGGCATCGGCAATGCCGCGGTCCGGGCGCTGACCGCCCACAGCCGCCCGTTCTTCGAAGCGCCGCCCGAGGGCTTCAGCGCCGCGCCGATCGCCCGCGCCTTCCCCTCGCTCTATTTCGCCGCGCGGGAGGAGCTGCCCGCCCTGGCCGCTCTGCGCTCGGCAATGGCCGAGTTCACCGACTCGATCCGAATCGTCGACGGGGCGGAGATGCTGGCGCTCTGCCCGGTGCTGAAGGCGCCGGAGCGGGGGCTGCTCGATCCCACCGGCCTCAAGCTCGACGCCGATGCCCTCCTCCAGGGCTTCGCCCGCCAACTGCGCGGCGCGGGCGGAACGATCCTCACCGGCCGTCGGGTCTCGACGATCGAGCGGCGCGGCGGGGACTGGGTCGTTGACGGCGCCCTTTCCGCCCCGATCCTGGTCAACGCCGCCGGCGCCTGGGCCGATGCGATCGCCGCCTTGGCCGGAGTCGCCCCGCTCGCCCTCAGCCCCCGGCGGCGGACGATCATCGCCGTCGATCCGCCGGCGGGCATGGATATTGCCGCCTGGCCCTTCGCGCACAGCATCGCCGGCGATTTCTACATGCTGCCGGAGGCGGGCCGGATCCTCGTCTCGCCGGTCGACGAGGTCGCGGACGATCCGTGCGACGCCCAGCCCGAGGATTACGACCTCGCGCTCGCCGTCGACCGGCTCGAACATCATACGAATCTCAAGGTCGCGCGAATCGCCCACCGCTGGGCAGGCCTTCGAACCTTCACCCCCGACCGTACCCCGACCGCGGGCTTCGCGCCCGACGCGCCCGGCTTCTTCTGGCTGGCGGGGCAAGGCGGCTACGGCCTGCAGACCGCGCCGGCAATGGCGCAGATCGTCGAGGCGCTGGCGACGGGCGGCGATTGGCCCGTGCCGGCGCTCGCGCCGGAGCAAATCCGCCCCGAACGCTTGATCATCGCCGACAAATCATGCTGACACGGGCGCCGATGACCGCGGAGGCTCCAGCCGAAACCGACCTCCCGCCGCAGCCGCCATTGTCGCGGGTGCGGATGGTCAAGCGCGCGATCAAGATCGCTTTGCTGATCTTCCTGCTCATCCTCGCCTGGCTGATGATCACCGCGCCCTTGTCGCGTTCATTGGGCCCGATCGCGGCGCCGAGCCTCACCATCCTCTCGGCCGAAGGCGAGCCGATCGCTCGGCGCGGCTCGATCATCGGCGAGCCGGTCGACGTCAGCCGCTTGCCGCCCCATGTCGGCCAGGCCTTCATCGCGATCGAGGACCGGCGCTTCTACCGCCATTCGGGGCTCGATCCGTGGGGCATGGGCCGGGCCCTGTGGCGCAATTTCCGCGCCGGCCGCACCCGCGAGGGCGGAAGCACGATCACCCAGCAGCTCGCCAAGACGAGCTTCCTCTCGCCCGACCGCACCGTCACGCGCAAGGCGCAGGAGGCGCTGATCGCGCTCTGGCTCGAGGCGCGCCTCTCCAAGACCCAGATCCTCAGCCGCTACCTTTCGAACGTCTATTTCGGCGACAATGTCTACGGCCTGCGCGCCGCCGCCCGCCATTATTTCAACGTCGATCCGGAGGACCTCACCCTCGCCCAGTCGGCGATGCTCGCCGGCGTGGTCAACGCGCCGACGCGGCTCGCGCCGACCCGCGATCTCGACCGCGCCCGCGCCCGCGCCCGGCTGGTGCTTCGCGAGATGCAGGAGAGCGGCTACATCAGCGAGGCCGAGCTCGGCGCGGTCCGCCAGGCTCGGGTCCGCCGCGGCCCGCGCGACGCCGTGCCCACGGGCACCTATTTCGCCGATTGGGTGCTCCCCGAAGCGAGCGACCTCGCCGACGAAGGCTATGGCCAGCGCCGCATTCGCACGACTCTCGAAGGCGACCTCCAGCGCGCCGCGGTCCGCGCCGTGCGCCGGGCCGGGCTCGGCCGCTCGCAAGCCGCTTTGGTCGCGATGCGCCTCGACGGCCGAGTCGTCGCCATGGTCGGCGGCAAGGACTATGCGCGAAGCCCGTTCAACCGCGCCACCCAGGCGCGGCGCCAGCCCGGCTCGGCGTTCAAGCTGTTCGTCTATCTCGCCGCCTTCCGCGCCGGGCTGACGCCCGACACTCAAGTCAACGACGTGCCGATCCGCCTGGGCGGCTGGCAGCCCCGCAATTACGGCGATTCCTATCGCGGGCCGATGACGATCCGCGACGCCGTCGCTTATTCGAGCAACTCCGTGGCGGTGCAGATGTCCGAGCGCGTCGGCCGAGACAATGTGATCCGCGCGGCGCGCGATCTCGGCGTTGCCAGCCCGCTGACGCCCGCGCCGAGCCTGCCGCTCGGAGTCAACGCCATGAGCCTGCTCGAGCTTACCCAGGCCTATGCCGCGGTCGCCTCCGGACGCTATCCGATCCGCGCCCACGGCCTGCCGGAAGAGCGCGGCTGGTTCGGCGGCCGCGACGCCGGCCTCAACCGCGACCCCGCCTTCGCGATGCTGCGCGACGTCCTCTATTCGGTCGTCCAGCGCGGCACCGGGCGGGCGGCCAACCTCTCGGTCCCGACCTTCGGCAAGACCGGCACCACCTCCGACTATCGCGACGCGCTGTTCGTCGGCTTCGCTGGCGATCTCGTCGTCGGGGTCTGGATCGGAAACGACGACAACAGCCCGCTCCCCGGCACCGCAGGCGGCGGCCTGCCGGCGCGGGTCTGGCGCGCCTTCATGACCGAGGCGCTCGGCGCTCGGGCGCAGACCCCGGCCGCCCCGGTCCCGCTGTCGCAGGCCGACCAGGCGAGCGACGCCGGCAACATTGTGACCAACGGTGCCGAGGAGCCGGCCGTGCCCGCGGACACTCCGCCGGTCGATCCAAACGTCCCGGAAATCGCGGCGCCGCCGCTGACGGCTCCCAAACCCGAGCCGGAGCCCGAGACCTGATCCCCCAAACCCGTTCGGGCTGAGCCTGTCGAAGCCCGTACTATCCCCTTTCGGGCGCTGCGAAATTTGGCGTTTCGAGCGACTTAAGTCTTGCCACTGTCACATCGGGCTGACATCCTCGGTTAACCATCTCGGCGACTCAGCTGCCAGCCAGCGGCCCGAAACTCACACAGGGGGAATCATGACCACCACCAAGCACGTCCTTTCCGTGTCGCCCTTTTTCCAAGACTGGTCCGATATTGGGCAGATCACGGTCACCGACAATTGGGGCGGGGTTCCCAGCATCGTCGGCTATCTCGGCCAGGACATCACGACCTCCACCGGCACCAACCCGCAGACCCTGACCGGCGACTCGCTATTGGCCAACGACGTCGACGTCATCGCCAACCAGACTAACCCGAACACCAACGGCACCGGCGGCGTCGCCGAATTCGATACTCTCACCGACCCGGTGGTCGCTCTGCAGGGCTCGGCCACCGCCGACGCACCGCACCTCATCATCTATCTCGACGCGACCGGGGAAGAGAATATCGTCTTCTCGTTCCGCGCGCGCGACATAGACGGCTCAGCCGACAATGCCATCATGCAGGTGGCGGTCCAGTATCGCGTCGGCGGAACCGGGGCCTGGATCGATATCCCGGCCGGCTACATCTCCGACGCCACCACCGGTCCGTCGACCTTGGGATCGGACACGATCAGGACGGTGACCCTGCCGGCGGGCGCCAACGGCGCCTCCGACCTCCAGATCAGGGTGATGACGACCAATGCGGTCGGCACTGACGAATGGGTCGGCATCGACGATATTTCGGTCACCAGCGACGCCATTGGCGCCGAGACCCAGACCCTGTCGTTCAACCCGACCTCGGTCACCCTCGCGGAGGGAGATGCGGGCGCGACGCTCTACACCTTCACCGTCACCCGCACCGGCGGCACCACCGGCATCCTCGATTTCGAAGGCACGATCGCGCCCGGCACCACCAACGGCGCCGATTATACCGGCGGCATCGCCCCGACCAATTTCAGCGGCTCGATGGTCGCCGGCCAGGCCAGCGCCCAGGTCACCGTCAGCGTCAACGGCGATGCCACGGTCGAGCCCAATGAGAGCTTCGTGCTCACGCTCATCAGCGTCATCAACCTGTCCGCCATCCCCGCCTCGATCGACACCGGCAATGACGATGCGACCGGCAACATCACCAACGACGATTCGCCGCCGGCTCCCGGCACGCTTTCGATCGCCGACGCCCCCGTCAACGAGGTCAATGAAGGCACCCGCGCGATCATTTTCACGGTGACCCGCACGGGCGGCGACGACGGCGCCGTCGGCGCCACCTGGACGATCGGCTTCGGCACCGCCAACGCCGCCGATTTCGGCTCCGGCCAGAGCCTCACCGGGACGGTCAATTTCGCGGACGGCGAGACCAGCCGGACGATCTCGATCGCCATAGCGGGCGATACCGTGATCGAGCCGAACGAGGCCTTCACCGTCACGCTTTCCGCGCCCACCGGCGGCGCGTCGCTCGGCGACGACAGCGCCACCGGCACGATCGTCAACAACGATTCGACGGTGTTCATCAACGAATTCCATTATGACGACGCCGGCACAGACGCCGGCGAGGCGATCGAGATCGCCGGGCCCGCCGGCACCGACCTCTCCGGCTGGTCGATCGTGCTCTACAACCTCACCGGCGGCGCACTTTATACGACCATCAGCCTCAGCGGCATCATCCCCAATCAGGACGACGGCTACGGCACCTTGTCCTTCCTCGCGCCCGGCATACAAAACGGCCCGAACGACGGCATCGCCCTGGTCACCCCCTCGAACGTCGTCGTCCAGTTCCTGAGCTATGAAGGCACGCTGGTCGCCACCAACGGCCCCGCCATCGGCATGACCAGCACCGACGTCGGCGCGAGCGAGGAGCCCGCCGTGGCCGACGGCCTCTCGCTGCAGCTGGTCGGGACCGGCGCCGTCTATGACGATTTCACTTGGGCGGCGGCGGCGACGTCGACCTTCGGCGCGGTCAATACCGGCCAGGATTTCCTGGGCTCGACCGCGACCGGCCTGGTCAGCGTCGGCGACGCCAATGTGCTCGAGCTGAACAGCGGCACGTCCAATCTGATCTTCACCGTCGAGCGCGCCGGCGGCATCGGCCAGAGCGCGAGCGTCAATTATGTGGTCAGCCTGAACGGCAGCGCCAACGCCGCCGATCTCGCGCCCGGCGCGGTGCTTACCGGCACGGTCACCTTCAATCCCGGCGAGGCCTCGGCCCAGGTGCTGGTCACGATCCAGGGCGACACCGACGGCGAGACCAACGACACCTTGTCGATCGCCCTTTCGGGCGCCGTCGGCAACATCACCATCACCGACGCCAACGCCATCGGCACGATCCTCAACGACGACGTGGTCCCGGCAGCGATCCACGACATCCAGGGCGCCAGCCACACCTCGCCCCTGCTCAACCAGCAGGTCGTCACCTATGGCATCGTCACCGGGGTCGATTCCAACGGCTTCTATCTCCAGGATCCGTCCCCCGACGCGAACGACGCGACCTCCGAAGGAATTTTCGTCTTCACCAGCACCGCGCCGACGGTCGCGGTCGGCGACGCCGTCTCGGTCAGCGGCACCGTCGCCGAGTTCACCGCCGAGTCCGGCGCCCTCAGCATCACCGAGATCATCAACCCGATCGTCGTCGTCAATTCCAGCGGCAATCCGCTGCCCGCGGCGACATTGATCGGCACCGGCGGCCGCACGCCGCCGACCGAAAATTACGAAAACGACAATTTCACCAGCTTCGACCCCGCGACCGACGCGCTCGATTTCTACGAATCGATGGAAGGGATGCGGGTCACCGTGCATGCGCCTTTGGTGGTCGCCAACACCAACAGCTTCGGCGAGACCTGGGTGGTCGCCTCGGGCGGCGCCGGCGCGACCGGGATCAATGCGCGCAACGGCATCACCATCTCGCCCGGCGACTTCAATCCGGAGCGGATCCAGCTCGACGACGACGCCAATCTCGGCCCCGCCTACAGCCCGAACCACAGCCAGGGCGACATCCTCGGCAACGTCACCGGCATTCTCGGCTATTCCTTCCTCAACTACGAAGTGCTGGTCACCCAGGCGGTCACCACCACGACCGACGTCACGCTGGCTCTCGAAACCAGCACGCTGACCGGCGATGCCGACCACCTCACCGTGGCCAGCTATAATGTCGAGAATCTCGACCCGACCGATCCCCAGGCCGATTTCGACGATATCGCCGACCAGATCGTGTTCAATCTCAACGCGCCCGACATTATCGGCCTGCAGGAGGTCCAGGACGCGGACGGGGCGGGCTCGGGAAGCAATTATTCCGGCGCCGTCACCGCCCAAATGCTGATCGACGCGATCGTCGCCGCCGGCGGACCCACCTATCAATATGTCGAGATCGCGCCGACCAGCAACAGCACCAGCAACGGCGAGCCCAACGGCAATATCCGCAACAGCTACCTCTACAATCCCGCGCGCGTCACCTATGTCCCGGGCAGCGAGGAGCTGATTTTGGGCGCAGTGGCCAGCGGCGCCCGCTACCCGCTCGCCGTCGACTTCCTGTTCAACGGCGAGACGGTGACGGTGATCAACAACCACTTCACCTCGCGCGGCGGCAGCGACGGGCTGATGGGCGACAACCAGCCGCCGTCCAACGCCGGCGACGGCGCCCGCCTCGTCCAGGCCCAGGCCGTGCGCGACTATATCGACGATCTCCTCGCCGTCGATCCGCGGCTGAACATCATTACTCTGGGCGACTTCAATTCCTATTATTTCGAAGCGCCCCTGCAGGCCATCCAGGCGGGCGGGGTGATGGTCAATCTCTTCGACCTGTTGCCGGTCGTCGAGCGCTATTCCTACATGTTCGAAGGCAATCTCCAGCCCTTCGACAACATCCTGGTCGCCTCCTTGCTGGCGCCCGGCTCCACCTTCGACGCGGTCCATCTCAACGCCGAACAGGGGGGCGACGGGCCGACCGACCACGACCAGGCGCTGGCGCGCATCCTGATCGGGATCGACGAATTGCTCAACGGCACTGCCGGCGCCGACACGATCGACGGCCGCAGCGGCGACGATATTATCAACGGCCTGGGGGGCGCCGACAATCTGTCGGGCGGCAACGGCAACGACCGTCTCGACGGCGGCGCCGGGGCCGACATGATGGCCGGCGGCGCCGGCAACGACACTTACTTCGTCGAGAATGGCGGCGACGCGGTGGTCGAGGGCGCGGGCGGCGGCTACGACACCGTCTACACGCTGGTCAGCTACACGCTGGCCGGCGACG
>Ga0190265_10002894_pt1 | contig 11634 bp, 14 predicted proteins | sample Popmic124T_FD_133135 | JGI IMG/M metagenome (GOLD analysis project Ga0190265, IMG submission 133135) | Populus adjacent soil microbial communities from riparian zone of Indian Creek, Utah, USA - 124 T | ecosystem: Environmental > Terrestrial > Soil > Riparian zone | place: USA: Utah | collected...
AACGGGAATACGGTGCAAGGAACTACCTGCCGCATGCGAGGTTGCTAGGACATAAGGAGACGCTCATGAGCATGTCCGAAAATCGAGCGGAAATCGATATTCGCGAAGAAGTCGATGTGATGGAGTTTGATCCCCTGTATTTTGAAAAGCAAAGGAGCCGCTACGCCAGCCGGGGTGTTGCCCTGATAGTCCTACTCAATGGACTTGCTGCCATTGCTTTGCTGGTGACGCTCAGCGCCACAGATATAACTACGCTTGGTCGAGAGCCCATAGCCAACGCAATGGTCGTGTTCGGTGTGGGTGCGGCCTTGGGGTTGCTCAGCAAGTTCTTTGCTTACCTACGCCGCACTGTTCGCCTGGAACGACCTGATTTGAGAGTGGAAGGACGGCCATTCCGTTGGCTGGCAGTGGGAGCGGCGGTGCTGGGCGCAGCATGTTTCGTCGCCGGTCTTGTTGTTGCTCGGGAAGGGATAGTACCGGCACCCGTGTCGGAACCGGCGGCAGTCACAGTGCCCGCTGAGCCAGCACCTGGGCCATAGCAAAACTAAAGACCGATCTCGTCTTTTCGCTCATCGTATTTTGCGAACTCCTGATCGCTCATTCGGGAGAGGCCGGGTGGCGGCTTCTCGGTCGCGAACGTAGAACGACCGCTCTTCATTGTAGACGCAGCTACAGCATTATCTGCACTGGCCTCTGGATCCGGCAATCCCCTTCGGTTCTTCCCGCAGTTTATTCAAAGTCCGGCGAAGCGTGCGCGCGGTTGTTTTGCGGTGCCTGACAACGCCAGCCCATCACGGGGCTTCCAGGGCCTCTGGTGCGGTGAAATGCGGGTCTTGTTACCTTACCGTTACCTTTGCGGCGACGATAACCGAAAAAACCGTTGTAAATAGTGGTTTTTTTGTCGGCTATCCGCTGGTAACCAATCAATGCGGGAGGCGAGTGCAGGAAACGCTGATAAAGCTCCTGCATCTCAGGCGCAGGGTTAGCGCGCAGCGCGGCCAACAAGCTGCGGAACGCAGCGCCATCGTTCTCACACAGCGCCTCTAGCATCGCGAGTACGGCGTAGGCGGCGCGGCTGTCTTCTTAACGGCCTCTTTCGGCCAGACTGTCTCCATCCTCGGCTGGCTTTATTTCGTACGAGGGCCCAGGTTCGCCTCACTCATCGGTCCCCCCATGAAAGATTGACTCGAGTTTACCGCTTTGGCGAACGTAGCATGACGATTCCAGGGGACGAGAAAGGATTACGAGTCCAATCTTCATTGGTTACCCAATTCGTTTCAGGATTACGCCCAACGATATGGCTGCGAACGAAGAGAAAAGCGAGCAGGTCGACGAGCTGTTCGCCACACCGGATCTGGCTGGTGCGCTGGAAAGCGAGCAGTTCAGACGTTTTTTAGATCAAGTTCCAATCGCCTTAGTTGTCTCCGATCTGAGGGACCGCGAGCGCATAGTCTATGCTAACCCCGAGTTTGAGAATGTATCCGGACAGACCGCCGCCGACGTCGAAGGCAAGCCGTGGAGCGTTCTCCATGGGCTGGGCGACGGAGAGGACAAGGAGCGCAAACTCGGCGTGGCCGTCGTGGAGGCAAGTGATTGTGTCGGCACCTTCCGCATTGAGCGCGCGGGGAGCGAACCGGTGGTCGTTGATACGTATTCCAACGTCATCCAGGATGATGACGGAACACCGGCCTTCAGACTGGTCGCCCTGGTGGACGTCACTGCGCATGGGCAGGCACAGCTTGAAGAGTTGGAGAATCGGATTCGTGAAAAGGACACGCTGCTCCGGGAGATCCAGCACCGCGTCAAGAACAACCTGCAGATGATTACGGCATTGATTCGGCTCGAAGCGCGGAACGTCCCGGACGGATCGGCCACCGCGCGCTTCGACCGGCTTGCCGGGCGCATCGAATCTCTGCAGCTCCTCTATCGGTCATTATCGGAGGAGGACGGGCAGGGCAATGAGATAGACCTCGGCGTTTATCTGAGTCAGGTCGCGTCAGCTGTGATGCGCGCGCACGCGGTCGAAGGCATCCGGCTCGACCTCAAGGTCGATACCTATCCGGTCTCCGTAAATGTCGCCATGCCGGCTGGTCTGCTGGTCAACGAACTGCTGACGAATGCGCTCAAGCATGCGTTCGTCGGCCGCGACGGCGGCACTATCACTTTGCAAAGCCTGGTCGATGGTAACGGCTGTCGCGTGGTCGTATCGGATAACGGCGTCGGCCTCCCGGCCGGCGCCGAATGGCCTAAGCGCGGCAAGCTCGGCGCACTGATTGTTCAGTCACTGCGCGAAAATGCCAAGGCTGGCCTTGAGGTCGAATCGACCCAAGGGAAGGGTACGCGCGTGACCATCCTCTTCACGCGCGCGGCCGCCGCGCCAGAGGCGAAGACATCTCAGTAAGCGGGAGTTTATGCACCCCTACAAAGGCGCGTGCGCCCGCGTTGCTACCGGCAGAGATACGCCAGCTACTACCGGAGTGCCGTGGGATGACGGCCGCGGTCCTGAGAATGACCGTCGATGAGCTGATCTCTCGGAGCTGCTTCATCTCCGGGGTTAGGGCCCCGCACGATTGGGCGCGTGTCCGTTACTCAAACTTGGTGGAGTGTTGGAAGGCATAGCTGGGACTATCGAACTTCACGGTAGGCTGGTCTTTCAAAGAGTCCGCTTATCCTTCAGGCAGCCCAGCTTTAGCTATATGGGCCAAGGCCTGAACTAACCGGCGGGCCTCTACCGTCTCCTTCGAATACTTCCCGTGCTTCCAGGCGTTCCGGTTCCCCTTAGGCGCGCCCGTCGACATGCCACCATGCATTCGGCAGCGACCATTCTCCATGGACGCAGACCGGCAGCGTGTTCCTTCGCGGGTGTTCGCCCCACAGTAGGCAGAATTGCCTGTGTCATCCCCTTGCATTGGGTTGAACCTCTCTTTTTTTGAACCCCCCCTCCCCGCTCTCGATATTGCCGACGATCGCCTGCCCACCTTCGTGAACATGAACATGCTCCACCGTGACCTTTTGCTTGCCACCCGTGCGGTACCGTTTCAATGCTTCGACCTGGGTCGTAAAGGTCCTGGCGAGCTTATTGAGTGCCTTCTCTGCGCTGTCCTGCTGCTGGATCGTGTCGACGCTGCCAAGCCGTCGGGCAAACGTTAGAACCGCGACGTGCACCGCAGCATTTGCGCAGCGAGTAACGCCTCGATCTCATCTCTTGGCTCGACGGACTCTGTTTCTTTGTCTCGGCGGCGTTCCGAATACGCAATGGGCCAAAGAGGTCGGCATAAGCCGGGACGAGCAAGGCTATCTCGTTACCGGGCCTGACCTCAGGAAGTTCGGCCCCGTGGACTGAGTCCTGGAAGCTCAACCGCGAGCCCTATTATCTAGAGACCTCTATGCCCGGCGTGTTCGCCGCGGGCGACGTTAGGCACGGCTCGATCAAACGCGTCGCCTCGGCTGTCGGTGAAGGCGCCAATGACGATTGCCTTTGTGCATCGCTATCTGGCATCGGGCTAGAGTTTATGCGCGCCTGCCCATGAGAGTTCTGTCGCGGAGGCGGCCGTCACACGCGGCTACACGTACCTTTCGCTAAGCGATATCCGCTGGATCGTCTGATCGCTCCTTAAGTGCGGCGATGCAGTAGCTGGCCCAGTCCCCGCAGGGCCGCGGCCAAGGGGAGGACGGCGCGGATCGCGCGCGGACCTTCGGGCCAAGTGCAGCTCTCGCGTAAACGTCGAAGCTGATCCTTATTCTTGTCGCTGCGCAGCGCGTCCACGCGCTGACGCGCGGCGTCCAGCTTCTCCTTCAGGATCACCTGCTTGTATGGGATGAATTCGTCCAACTGGTTCACCGGCACAGCAAAGCAGGGAAGAAGGTGTGCGCTCTCCTTGCGGACGAACCACACATTGACGCCGTCGAAATAGGCCTCGATGTAATCCGCAGACGTCAACGCGTCCGCCCATTGATGGTAGACCGGCGCGTTCGTGTAGGGGCTCGTGCCTTCGCTCACGATGATCTCGGGCCTGAAAATCGTCCAGTCGCACGATCTAAACAGGGCCGCCTCCCCCTCCTCGATATCCACCTTGAGGAAATGCACATGGCGACCGCGGACGTAGTCCCGGACCAGGGTCGCCATCGAGATCGCCGGCACGCGCGTCTCTACCCGCTCGCTGACTTTTTCGGCGAATTGCGGACCAAGCTCGGCGACAACCGTCGAGGTGCTCGGATGCTCCGGGTGGAAGTAGAAAGCGATCTCACCATCGTAGTCCGACACCGCGGCGCGCACATTGATGTCGCGTGGCCGTAGGCGGGTCAGGGTTTCAAATTTTGGTCCCGGTTCGACGCTGATCCCGGACCAGCCCCGGGCGTAGAAGCCGTATGAGACATTGCCACCCACAGCGTCGCCGGCACCGACATCGACGTAGAACCCGTTCTGCACCGCCCCGAACGCCCTGTTGAGGAAGACGTCCTCGAAATTGTGGCCGTAGCTGACGAGCATGGTATCGCGGGGTGGCGCTCCCCCGTTCTTAAGTGCCGGGCCGACCCCCTTCTCTGCAGCGCTCAAATCTCATCTCCCATCGGGGCCGCAACCCACCCAGACGCAAGTTCAGCTTGACGAGAATAATAGCAAATACATATAAGGGTTTAGGCCACTGGGATGATGTGATGGTTAATGTTGTTATTCCAATGGCCGGGAGAGGCTCGCGTTTTTGGGGATCAGCGGATCCAGGCCCCAAGCCTCTCATTCCCGTTATTCAGGGCAAGCGGATGGTCGAGCTGGTCATCGACTATCTGCGGCCCTATGCGCAGCGCTTCATCTTCATCTGCCTCGAGGATCATCAGCGCGCGTTCGATTTCGAGCCGTTCTTCGCCTCGCGGACCGGCCCCTACGAGCTGGTCCTGGCGAAGAACGTGACGCGCGGGCCCGCAGCGACCACGCTACTCGCCGCGGATCTGATGAACGACGACTCTGAGCTGCTCATCGCCTATTGCGACAGCGTCCTCACCATCGATCCTGCAAAATTCCTGCGCTACAGCCGCAGCCGCCGCGCCGACGGCGCCCTCATCACGTACCCATCGCAATCACCAGCCGACTCCTATGCGGAGCTCGATGCGCAAGGCCGGGTTTTGCGGACCGCCGAGAAGGAAGTCATCAGCGAGCACGCCACGGCGGGCTTCTATTATTTCTCCCGCGGCCGCGATTACGTCTCCGCCGCATCGAAGCTGCTCGCCGCGGAGAACGACGCGGAGCGGGAGCTCTTTGTCTGTCCCGTCTACAACGAGCTTATCCGGCGGGGCAAAAAGGTGGTCGCCTACGCCATCAGGCGCGACCAGCAGATTGAAATGGGGACACCCGACGACTTGGCCCTGTCGCGGCAGTGGCTCCGCAGGACGAACCCCGCAGCAGCCATGTTGGGCGAGCGGGCCGCCACTGCGCCGCGCCGGCAGGCAACTGGGGCGCGCGGCTAATGCTGCAGTTGGCGCGCGCGGTCGTACGCCGCGGCTTCGTCCTGAGGAACCGGTTGCGCGACAGGCGGAAGCACCTCAAGAAGCAATATCGCGAGGCCTGCAAGCGGTATCCCAATTACCGAATGCATCAGGCGGTACGTGTCTACGGCAAACGCCATCTCCGCGATTTCTACGCCGCGGCGCGCGAAGCCGGCGTCACGCCCTTCCTCATGTGGGGAACGTTGCTCGGCTGCGTGCGGGAAGGGAAATTGCTACCGCATGATCGGGATATCGATGTCGGAATTCTTGACATCGATCTTGCGAAAAAGGACGCCCTCGTCGGGGCCATGCGCCGGCGGGGCTATGCCTTGATCGCGGACAGGGACTGCAAGTTCAAATTCGCCCGGCCAAGCTTCGACCTGATCCTCGATATCGATGTCTTCTTTCCGTGGAAGGACATGATCGTCTGCTCCTCGCGGCAGGAAGACGGCAGCTATCTCTCCGAATGGTTTCGGCAGGACGCCTTCGCGGCGCTCACTCCGAGGACCTTTCTCGGCGTGCGCGTGCTTGTTCCGGAGCAACCGGAGCTGATCCTTCAAGCAATCTATGGCGACTGGCAGACGCCAAGGCCGGCCTATTCAAGCCAGCGCGACCCGCTCAATCGCTTGGCGGGTCTCACCGAGTTTCCAGCCCGACCGGGACTGGTAGCAGAGCGGCCCTTCTACGCGAGCCCCACCCTTGAGCTGGCTAGTCGATCCAGCCCATCTCACGCGCCTTGAGGTTCGCCGCCTCCCAGGCAAGCGCCCTGAACTGAGCCAGCGTGACGGTGGCGTCGCGGTCGTCCGGCCCATGCTCATGGCACACGAGCCAGGGTGCGTCGCCCTTGCGGAACGCCGCTCTGAGGCACGTGCCGCGAAGCGCGACTTTGATATCGCCGCCTTGAACCTCGACCTTGATCTGTGGCTGCATCTATTGGCTCCCCCGCTTGTGGGCGAGCCTACAACGATTCCCTGGTCGGCGCGGTGTCGGCGCGAGAACCTATCCACACATTACACAGGCTCGACTTATACGGGGAGGCCGACTTCGCCAGTGCGCCGGACCGCCCCTTTGTATACGCTGCGTTGGCCGGCGGGGAGGACGCAGACGTGGTTCGCGCTATCGTGATCTTGGCCCTCCTCGCCGGTGTCGTCTTCTTCCAAGCGAACCGGCATGCGTGCCAGTGGGTCGGACTTAAGCGCATGGAGTCCTGGATAGGCTGCATTCTGCAAATTTGACGCTCCCCTCCGGATCCTCGCGGCGGCCCCAGATTTTTCACGCGCGCTCGCGGGTATCGAGGAACTCGATTTCCGGCCATTGCTCGATCGCGCGGCCGAGCTCCCAGGCGTTGCGGGCGAGAAATACCGGCTCGCCGTCGCGGTCCGATGCAATGGCGCTTTGCTGCTGCGTGACGAAGCGCTTCAGCGCGGCGGCATCGTCGCTCTTGATCCACCGCGCGGTCTGGTACGGCGCGGGCTCCAATCCGATGGCGATCTGATATTCCGAACGCAGACGCTCCGACAGCACGTCGAGCTGGAGTTGGCCTACGACGCCGATGATGGACGCCGCGCCGGTGAGAGGCCGGAACACCTGCGTCACCCCTTCCTCGGCGAAGTCGTCGAGCGCGCGCTTGAGCTGCTTGGCCCGAATCGGGTCGTCGAGCCGAACCCGGCACAGGATCTCGGGTGCGAAGTTCGGAATGCCGGTGAACCTGATGTCTTCACCCTCGGACAGCGCATCGCCGACGCGCAGGGTGCCGTGGTTGGGGATGCCGATGATGTCGCCGGGAAGAGCTTCTTCCGCAAGCTCGCGCTCCCGCGCAAAGAAGAAGATCGGGTTGTTTACGGCGATCATGCGGCCGCTGCGGACATGCTTCAGCTTCATGCCGCGGCGAAAGCGGCCGGAGCAGAGGCGCACGAAGGCAACCCGGTCACGGTGATTGGCATCCATATTCGACTGCACCTTGAACACAAAGCCAGTGACGCTGCCCTCTCCGGGCGCGACGGGGTGCGGCTCGGCCGGTTGCGGCTGCGGCGGGGGCGCATCATGGGCGAGGACATTCAACAGCTGCGGCACCCCAAACTCCTTCAGGGCACTGCCGAACAGCACCGGCGTCTGATGGCCTTCACGGTAAGATTCGAGGTCGAAGGGGCGATAGGCTGACACCGCAAGCTCGACGCTTTCGCGGAAATGCTTCAGCACGTTTGCCGGGACCCGCGCGTCGAGCTGAGGGTCCTCGATGCCGGTACAATCGACGGCAAGATCATAGGCGCCGCCCTTCCCCGCCGCCGACGTCAGGAACTGGTTCTTGCGGATATCGTAGATGCCGTAGAAGTCTACGCCGGTGCCGACGGGCCAGGTCAGCGGGCTGACATCCAGCGCGAGCGTGCTCTCGATCTCGTCCAGTAGCTCGAGCGGATCGCGGCCTTCGCGATCGAGCTTGTTGATGAAGGTGACGATCGGAATGTCGCGCAGGCGGCAGACTTCGAAAAGCTTGCGCGTCTGGCTTTCGATGCCCTTGGCGGCGTCGATCACCATGATGGCGGAATCGACGGCGCTAAGGGTCCGATAGGTATCTTCGCTGAAATCTTGGTGGCCCGGCGTATCGACGAGATTGAAGAGCAGGCCATCGTGCTCGAACGTCATCACCGAGCTGGAGATGGAAATCCCTCTGGCCCGCTCGATGCCCATCCAGTCGGACTGCGTGCGCCGGCGCTCGCCCCGCGCCCGCACATGTCCGGCAAGCCGGATCGCGCCACCGAACAGCAGCAGCTTCTCGGTGAGCGTCGTCTTGCCGGCGTCGGGATGCGAGATGATCGCAAATGTGCGCCTGCTGGCGATATCGTTGTGGACTGGCAGTTCGGGCTTGTTCATCTTGTCACTTGCTTGGCGCGCGGCAACCGAAGCCTATTGCAGCATCGGCTTCGCGAACTCGCGTACGTCTCCAATGGATTTGGCAAGAATACCGCTTTCAGTTCTTAGCCATAATCCGCTTCCGCGGCTAATGACTGCGGCGTGCGATGTATATGGTGCTGGCCTCGTTTCGCTCCAAAAGGGGGCTGGGAAAAACAAAGACCTCCGCGCGCGAGGTTTCAAACACCTCGTCCATAGTGGCGCTGAACGCCTCATCAGGGGGGTCGTTGGACCATAGCCCGAACACGCCGCCGTGGTTGAGGCGCTGGCTCAGATGCAGAATCCCTGCGCGCTCGTAAAGCGCTGCGTGGTCTGGATGCAGGGGATTGCTCGGAGAGTGGTCGATGTCGACGAGGATCGCATCGAATGTCCTTCCCGCATTGTCTGGGTCCAATCCTCCGCCAGTGGCGCCAGCCATCGCAAAGAAGTCGCCGTGGACCAGCCGGCAACGCGGATCAGCCATTAGCTCGCGCCCCAGCGGCAGCAAGCCCTTCTCGTGCCAATCGATCACTTCAGCAACAGACTCAATAACGATGACTGATTTCACCCGTATATCGGCAAGCACCGCGCGTGCGGTGTAACCAAGCCCGAGGCCGCCGACGACCACATCCAGGCTATCGCTCGCCACATCTGCGAGAGCGATTTCGGCGAGAGCAATCTCCGAATCCGCGCACAAGCTCGTCATCAAGAACTCGTCGCCGAGCTTGATCTCGTAAATGTCCGAGTTCTGGGCAAATCCCCTGCGACGCCTCAGGCTTAGCGGCCCCATACGCGTCGAGACATAGTCGAGCTCCTCGAAAAGAACGCTCATCCCGTACTAATCCTCTCATCCAATCGGGAGCGCCTCTCCCTTATTCCGCGCATCTCACGCAGGTTCGTGCACCCCAATCAAGCTTCAGGGCCTTTTTGAGGAGTTGCACTCTCGGGAACCTGCGGCGCATCCCGGCGGTTTCCTCTACGGCAAAAGGGGGACGACCATGCGATTTCTCTCAGGCTTCCTGACTGGCGTTCTGTTCTTGATCTTGCTCGTCTTTCTTGTCGACAACTTCGACCGGTCCGCCACCGCGGCCGATCCGGAGCCCAGAAAGATCGTCAACTGGGATGTTGCGACAACGAAAATCAGCCGGGTTTTCGGCAGGGTCCAGGAAGAGGTCCGCGACGAGGTACACGACGCCACGCGCTGATCGGGGCCGCGGACAGGTTTTACCATCCGTTAAACGCGCCCGGGCGACTATCGGGGCATGTTGACCGCGCCCATTGCTGCCCTCGACCGGACCGATGCTCTGTCCGGGCCCCACCGTTTCGCTCTCTTCCTGCACAAATGGGTATTCAAGGTGCCGCGTTGGCATTCCGTGCAGGACGGGCTCCGTGCCAACCGGCGCGAGCGCCAGTTCGCGCGCGACCATCGCGATTGCAAGCAACTCTGCCCGGTCCTTCTCGCCGATCCGTTCGGTCTCTTTCTCGTGACGCCGCGGGTACGGCCGCTCGAACTCGGCGAGGCGGCGAGACTGGGTGCGCTAGAACTCGTGGATCTCTTCACGCTGCCGAACGAATTCGTACCGGGCGACCCGTCGCGATCCCGAGTGGGCGTCCTCAACGGCCACTTCGTCATCACGGATTGCTTCGACCAGCACGCCCAGGCGCCCCAGCAGCGCTAAGCGGAAATGAGACCGCCGCCGGCTGTAAACCGACGGCGGCGAATTTTTCCGATGATGAGCTGTTAGCAGCGGTTGCCGAGCGTGAAGATGCAGCGCAGGCCGCGGCCGGTCGACCTGACCGCAGTACCCGTACCCTGGGCGACCCCGGATCCGACTTTACCGGCGCCTCGGACGACGCCCGCTCCGGCCTGGCCGGCACCCTGGACGACACCCTTGCCGACGGTCGCCGTACCCTTCACGGCGCCGCGAACCGGCGCGGTCTCGGCATGAGCGGGCGGGACCGCCAATCCGGCGATCGCCAATGCCGCGAACAGCGAAAGCAGTGTGCGCATCATTTTTCCCTCCTTGATAGATTTCCCTGCCAGGACAATGGACTGAACGCGCAAAGGTTCCGCTATTTCAGGTCCCACGTGATCTGGAACTCGATCTCTTCCTCGTCGTCGCCGCGCTCATGGGCGAGGTTGTAATGCGCGCGCACCGGAACCGAGATTCTCTGTCCGGCAATCTGGATCTCGAATCGTTCGCCCTTCTCAAGCGCATCGGCGAGCCGCCGCAACTTCTCGATGAATTGCGGCAGCGGATAGTCTTTCTCAATGTCCCTGACGGGCTTCTGCATGTTTGAATGTCCTCTGAAATTGCAAATGTCGGCGCGGTCCGCGCGAACGGACTTGGTAGCCAGCAGCGGCTGACAGCCTGCTGACACGCCAGAAGCGCTTTGAAGACCGCGGCTTACGTCGCGTCGGGAACCGCGACCAGCCAGGCGGGATCGAACCAACGATCGGCCTCGCCGTCATAGGGCAGCCGCGTGATGTCCCAATGGCGGATATAGGGGGCATAGGCGGTCCAGACCGGGGGCCCACCGCCGATATAAACAACGCGGTCCGGAAACCAGGCCAGTACCTCGGACGGATGATGCTCCGAACGGATCTCGCAGATGGTGCGGGTCTCATAAGCAAAGGGCGGGATGGAGGCGACCGTCGCGGGACCGGCCACGATGACATGTCCCTTCGTCATCTCGAAGAAACGCGCAACATCCTCGACATATTCACGGCCCTTGTTGCCTTCCCATGGCAGGCGGCCGTTGAGGCCGAGCTGGCCGCGCAGGCCGATGGCGCACATGGCGCGAATGTCAGCCATGAAGATCCGCTCCCGTTTGCAACCGCTCGACTTCGGCCATGATGCTGGCCTAAAGCTCGCGTTTTCGCGCGCCCCGCTCGGCACGCGCCTCTCGCAAAGTCGCTAACGCCCCCATGCAAAAAGGTCAAACAGAGCTCTCCGCCGAGGAGCACAGCCGGCGGCTCAAGGCGATCGGGCTGATGTGCCTCGCGATCGTGTCGTTTGCCCTGCTGGACGCGACGGCAAAGTGGCTCGTCAGCGAGGCGGACGTGCCCGTCGCCCAAGTGGTCTGGCTCCGCTTCGCTTTCCATGTCGTGTTCAGCGTCGTAATGCTGTGGCCGTTTGCGTTCCCGCCGTCGCTCGCATCGAAGAAGCCGGGACAGCAGATTCTGCGCTCGCTTTGCATGCTTGGCTCGACCGGATTTAATTTCCTGGCGCTGCGCTACCTCCAGCTCGATCAGACCATCACGAT
>Ga0190265_10002895_pt1 | contig 11633 bp, 10 predicted proteins | sample Popmic124T_FD_133135 | JGI IMG/M metagenome (GOLD analysis project Ga0190265, IMG submission 133135) | Populus adjacent soil microbial communities from riparian zone of Indian Creek, Utah, USA - 124 T | ecosystem: Environmental > Terrestrial > Soil > Riparian zone | place: USA: Utah | collected...
CAGCGACGACACGGACCTGACCGCGCGAGCTGTCACTCACCATCAAGCCGAACTGGGCGAGACGGCGGTAGTCGGCCATCGCCTCGGCATGGCGTCGACCGCTGAGCGGCAGCGCCATGGCGGCGTGGGCCGGCGGACCGGCGATCCCCTCGAACATGATCCCGTCGCGAGCGAACTCGTCCACGTAGAAGCTCTGCGGTACGCCGCGTGCCATGTCGACGAGCTCCTCCATGCGGGCAAAGGCGGCGGTCGCGGGATGGAGCGACAGGTTGCGCCCAAGCTGACCGGACTCGCGGCCGATCTCGTTGCGCTCGAGCAGCACAGGCGTATGAACGGTTCCCGCCGCGACGATCGCCGCGGGGGTGTCCACCGACAGGCGTCGGCCTCCCGCGAGCTTCGCCTCGACACCACGAACGCGGCCTTGGCGAACGACGAGCGTCCTCACGTCGGCGCCGGTCACGATGGTCGCGCCAGCCGCTTCGGCGCGCGGGACATACGTGATTCCCGTGTGCTGCTTGGCCGACGTCGGGCAGCCGTAGGCGCAGACTCCCGAGCCGACGCAACCGCGGGCGTTGCGGCGCAGATAGCCATGGGACCAGCCGAGGCGCTCCGCGCCCCGGCGTGCCACGGCGGCGTTACCCCCAGCGAGCTCCGGGTCGACCTCGCTCACGGACAGCGCCCGCTCAACTCGCTCGAAGCACGGTTGGAGCACTTTCTCGTCCAGCTCCAATCCGAACTCCTGGGTCCAACGCTCGAGCACATGCGGCGGTGTGCGAAAGCAGGTGCCGGAGTTGACGAGCGTCGTGCCACCCACGCCGCGACCCAGTGGCAGCAGGATCGGCGGCGTGCCCAGCGTCATCGTCTGGCCACCATCGCGATAGAGCTTGGCGAGCATCTCAGGCGGACGGGCGGTGAACCCGTCCGCGTCGTGGGCGGGCCCCTGCTCGAGGACGACCACGCGTGCCCCTCCCTCGGCCAACTCCGCCGCGACGACCGCGCCGCCCGCGCCCGCGCCGATCACACACACGTCCGCCTCGATCTGTCGCTCGCCGGGGCGGCTCACGGCCGTCCCTCTTGCTCGCGCAACCGCCGGCCACGCACGGTGATCGCTTGCGAGTCCCAGCCGAGCGAGCCCGCCACCGCCGGATCGTCGTAGTGCTCCATCGCCAACAGCGAACCCGCGAACTGATCCAACGGAGCGAGGCGGCGCAACAGGGCCACGCCCCGGGGGCGTGAGCCAATCGCCAGCAGAGCCCGCAACCCGGCTCTCTGCGGCCACGGCGCCGCGGCCACGAAGGCGTCGAGCCCGGCGCTCACAGCGCCTCGAGCATGCGCTCCTCGTGCGCGGCCGTCAAATTGGACATCGCCGTGCCAGTCGCGTCAGGATCGCCGGCTCGAATCGCGGCAGCGACGTCCTGGTACAACGGCCCGAGCTCATCGCGTCGCGCGATCAGCGCCACGAAACGGGGTGCGTGCGCCAAGTACAGCTTGCGCACGGAGTTCGCCATCAGCTGGAAGATGAGGTTGTCGGCTGCTTCGACGACCGCCGACACGAAGGCCCAATCGATCAGTTGCGCTGACTCGTCGTCCGGTGCGCCGGCCATCGAGCTGGCGATCCGCGAGATCTCCTCGGCCTGGTCCTCGCTGCGGCGTTCGGCCGCCAGCCGCGCGACCTGAGTGAGCACAAGCCGCCGTGACTCGAAGAGCGGACGGACCACGTTGGCATCCACCGTCCCTAGAACGGCCAACGCCTCGAGCCCAGACTGTCGCCAGTCGAGCACGCGCGTCGCGTCTCCGTGGCGTACCTCGACGAGCCGTAGCTGCTCAAGGCGCTTCACAGCCTCGCGGATCGAGGCCATGTTGACCCCGAATTCGGCCGCGAGCGTGCGCTGCGTGGGCAACCTTTCTCCTGGCACGTAATGGCCGGCGATGATGAGGTCGCACAGCCGCGCGAAGACCTGATCGGGGACTGATGGTCGGTGCACTGGACCTATCGTCGCCACTTAATCACTGTAACAGTGTTCCGAACTCTGGCCGACAGATGGCTGGCCGAAATCGCCCGATATGTGTCATTGCGGTCAGCGCCATTTCCCTCCATGATCGCTGCATGGCTGAGCGGCGGATCGTACTGTTGGGGTTCGACGAGGTGCAATCGCTCGACATCGTGGGGCCGTTGGAGGTCTTCGACGCCGCCGAGCGACTACGCCCCGGCAGCTATGCACACGAGGTCGTCAGCCTGGACGGCCGTGCCTTCTCTACGAGTAGCGGCCTGGCGATCACACCCGCTGGCAGTCTCGGCCACCGCCTGGGCCCGATCGACACCCTCGTCGTACCAGGAGGCATTGGCGTAAGGGCGGCGACCCGCGACGTCGCGCTGGTCGCATCGATCGCCGACGCGGCCGCACGGTCGCGACGTGTCGCATCCGTTTGCACCGGTGCCTTTCTGCTCGCGGCGGCTGGACTGCTGGACGGTCGCCGCGCCACGACGCACTGGGCATCCGCCGGCTCGCTGGCTAAGCGTTACCCCACGGTCGACGTCGAGCCGGACTCGATCTTCGTCCAGGACGGAAGGCTTTGGACCTCGGCCGGTGTCACGGCCGGCATCGACCTCGCGCTCGCACTGGTCGAGCAGGACTGCGGGCGAGAGACCTCCCTGGAGGTCGCACGCTGGCTCATCGTCTTCGCGAAGCGACCCGGGGGGCAGGCTCAGTTTTCAGCTCCGCTTACCGCTCAGCTCGCGGAGCGCCACCCAATCCGTGCCGCCCAGGAGCTCGTGAGGGCCCACCCGGAGAGCGACCTCACAGTCGAGGCCCTTGCGGCGCACGCGCATATGAGCGTGCGCGGCTTCGCGCGAGCCTTCCGTAGGGAGGTCGGCGCGACCCCAGCGGTTTACGTCGAGACCGTTCGCGTCGAGCGCGCTACACAGATGATCGAGACGACCGGGCTTGCCCTGGAGCAGGTGGCCACCAGCTGTGGATTCGGCACCGTGGAGACACTGCGGCGCGCCTTCCGCCGGCGACTTGGGGTCAGCCCCAGCCAATACCGCGACCGCTTTCGCGGCGTCGTCGAGGACGCCGCCTGAACCGAGGAGACCAGATGCAAATCGCCATCCCGCTGTTCGACCGCTTCACCGCCCTCGACGCCATCGGCCCGTACCAAGTGCTGTCTGGCGTACCGGGGGCGCAGGTGCGCTTCCTCGGACCAGAGGTGGGTCCGGTGCGCGCCGACAACCGAATGCTGACCCTGCTCGCCGGGGAGCGCTGGGAGGATCTACCCGAGCCCGACGTGTTGGTCGTCCCCGGCGGCGTCGGCACACGGATGCTTCTACGGGACGAGCGTCTGCTCGACTGGGTGCGCGGCGCCCACGAGAGCTCGCGTTACACGACCTCGGTGTGCACGGGCGCGCTGGTCTTGGCGGCGGCCGGGGTGCTTGACGACCTCGAGGCGACGACTCACTGGATGGAGCGCGAGCTACTTGGGGAGCTGGGCGCCCGGCCGACACCGCGCCGGGTCGTCGAGCAGGGCAAGGTGATCACAGCGGCCGGAGTGTCCGCTGGCATCGACATGGCACTGCGACTGGTCGAATTGCTGACCGGGCCAGAGGTAGCACAGGCGATCCAGCTCGGAATCGAGTACGACCCGCAACCGCCGTTTGACTCGGGCTCCCCTGAAAAGGCTTCGGCGGAGACGGTCGAGCTGGTGCGAGCCGTGATGGGCCAGTTGGAGGTCGAGGCCGAGACGGACGCGGCAACGGCCGGCTAGCCGCGGCGCCCTGGCAGGAGACGTCCGACCTGTCGCGCCTCGGGGATTCGCAACGCCCAGACACCGGCCGCGTAGGCACCCAGTCCCGCGGCGATCCCCAGTCCGACGGAGACGATCTGGGCGAGCAGGCCGCGGCCGAGCAGCTCGTCGAGACCCCACCAGGTCAAGTAGGCGACCGCCGCGAGAACCGTGACCGCAACGAGCATCCGTGCCACCGCCGCCACCGTCCGAGCGCCGTCGATGCCCCCGAGCTCACCGCGTAGCAGCCAACCCTGCGCGCCGGTCATGACGAGCGTCCCGGCAACCGTGCCGATCACGATCCCAGCGATCCCGAACGGCTCGTACAACGCAAGCGCGACCGCCGCATTGACGACCATGTTCGCGACCGCCAGCGCCGTCGTGGCCCACGGCTTCTGCAGGCCGAAGAAGGTGCGTGAGAACAGCAGGCTGACACCCTGGAACGGGAGCGAGATCGACCACCAGACCATCGCGGTGGCAACCAGCTCCGTCGCCTCGGCGTCGAACTCGCCGCGCTCATAGACGAGCCGCGTAATCGGCTCGGCGAGCACCGCCATCAGGACCGCGCTCGGGATCAGCAACAGGAAGATCTGACGCGTGCCGTTCGCCATCGTCGAACGCAGGTCGTCGCGCTGACCGCGAGCCGCGAGCTTCGCCAGTGTCGGGAACAGCACCGTGGCGATCGAGATCGAGAACAGTCCCTGGGGCAGCTGGTAGATCCGGAAGGCCTTGTCGATCGCCGCCGGCGCCTGCTCGGACACGAGCGTGCCGACGAGCGAGTTGATCAGCAGGCTGAGGTTGATCACTCCGAGCGCGAGCGTCACGGGCAGCATCAGCCACAGCACTCGGCGTACGTGCTCGTTGCGCCAGTCGAGCGCGATCGAGAAGCGTCCACCGCGCCCGCGCAGCCACGGGATCGGCAGCAGGAACTGGACGAGCGTCCCCACGAGCACTCCGATCGCGTACGCGTAGACGCGGTCCTGCCCCTCGAAGAGCGGCGTGAGGAAGACCAGCGCCGCGACGATCACGAGGTTCCACGCGACAGGCGCCAGTGCGGGCACGCTGAAGTGCTCGAAGCTGTTCAGCATCCCGACGATCAACCCCGACAGCGCGAGCAGCAGGACGATCGGGAACATCAGCTGCGTCAGGCCCACGATGAGGTCCTGCAACGCCGGGTTGTCGTCGAAGCCCGGCGTGATCAGCTCCATGATCGGCTCGGCGAACAGGATGAAGAGCGCGGTGATCGCGCCTACGACGAGCGTGATCAGGAAGAAGAGGCTCGACGCGACGTGGAACGCCTCACGCCGCTTGCCCTTCTCGATCAGCTCCGTGAAAACCGGCACGAACGCGCCCTGAAGGGCCGAGTCGGCGAACAGGGCGCGGATCAGGTTCGGAACCTGAAAGGCGATTGTGAACGCGGACATCGCGGCGCTGACGCCGAAGTAGCTCGCGGCGACGATCTCGCGGACGAGACCGAGGACGCGTGAGAGACCGGTCGCAGCCGAGAAAAAGGCCGTGCTGCGCGCCAGTCTTCCTCCGCGCTCGCTCGGGCTCTCCTCCCGCGGCGCGGGCTCCGCGGTCGTGGGACGAGCCATCCCCGCTACACTACGCCGCCGCTGAGCGGTTCCCTGGTGCCGCAAGCGACCATCTAGTCATGGCAAACATCGCATCACAGAAGAAGCGGATCCTGCGGACCGAGCGCGAGCGCGACGAGAACCGTCGCTACACCTCCGCCGTCAAGACCTACTTTCGCCGCCTCGAGGACGCCGCCGAGTCAGGCGACGCCACCACCGTCGAGGCCGAGTACCGCGAGCTCTGCTCGCGCATCGACCGCGCTGTACGCAGCGGTGCGCTGCACAAGAACACCGGCGCACGCAAGAAGTCCCGTGCGGCACGTTTGCGCGCCGGCGCGTCTTCCTAGTCCCCCTCTACCGATCGAGAGCGCTCAGCGCCCTGGGCGCGAACGTCTACACCCGTGACCTAGAGACGGCGCCCATACGGCGGCGGCGGACCACCGCACCGCGCCTGATCAGGCCGCGGCTCGCGCGAGGGTGAGCGTCACGGCGGTCTCCTCGTCGAGGCTACCGCCCCCGCGGAGCTCGACCTCGAGGTCCGCGAAGCGGCAGAGCGCCCTCTCGAGCGCCTCACGGTCGGCGCGACGGGCGAGCGCAACAACCTTCTTGACCCGCCATGGCGGTGCCTTCAGTGCGCTGGCGAGCTCCTTCTCGGTCAGACCGCCCTCTAGCAACTCGACCGCCCGGTGAACCTCGCGCAACCTGCCGACGATCGGATAGACAAAACGGCTTGGTCGCTCGCCTTGTACCACCAGATCCTCGGCGAGCTCGATCGCTGCCTCGATGTTTCCGCCGACAACGGCGTCAGCTAGGTCATAGACACGCGGACTGGCCTCCCCCGCGGTCAATCGCTCGACGTCCTCGACGTGGACGGTCGGCTCAGGATGGAGGGCAATCGCCAGCTTCTCGAGCTCACGGGACATGCGCTGTTGACTGGGACCGGCGATCGCGACGAGCGTCTTCGCCGCCTCCCCCTCGAGTCGCAGCCCCAGCTCGCGGGCACGGCCGGTAGCCCACTTCGGCAGCTCCCATGGCTTGGGCGCCGCATGGTCGCGGACCTCGCCGCCAATTTTCTCCGTTGCCTGGACCAACGCTTTGAGCGGCTTTCCGCGCACGACGAGCACGAGGACCGTGTCGGGCGGAGCGGCGGCGATCGCGTCTACCAGTGGCTCGATCACGCCGGCCTTCCACGCCCCGACCTCGTCGACGAGCAGATAGCGAGTCCCGGTTGCGAAAGTCAATGCCGCAAGCGAGGCGACGACCTCCTCGGGATCCGCGGCACGGGCGTCAAACGCCTCCAGGCCTCCTGGGCCGTTCTCGGCCTCGGCCCGTTTGCGGACGCGCATGCGCCAGGCGTCGATCTTCGAATCGTCGTCGCCGCAAATCAGGTAGACGGGCTTGAGGTCGGCCACCCCACGATCCTAGGGCTCAGACTCGACGGCTCCGCCGCGCTCGGCGCGCACCTCCACCCCTCCGTCCTCGACCGTCAGACGGACGCTGCCGTTGCGGTCGTTGCGCCACGTCGGTACGGCGGCGTCGCGCAGCGCCTCGAGGGTCGAGGGCGCGGGATGGCCATAGGTGTTCTCGCCCACTGGAATCGACGCTACCTCTGGTCGCAGGCGGCTGAGCACGTCCGAGAGGCCAGGGTCGGCACTACCGTGATGTGGCACCTTCATCGCCTCGACGTCGGGCAGCGCCAGCGCCAGCAGCACCTCACTCTCAGCGTCACCCGAGAGGAAGAGGTCGAACCCGTCGCTGCTGACGACCGCCACCACGGCGCGCGGGTTGGGATCCTCGGGCGCCGGCCCAGAGAGGCGCGGCGGCGGGGATAGGACCTCGATACGAAGCGATCCAGCGCGAAACGTCAGCGGAGCAACTGCCTTGATCGTCCTGACCCCACGATTGCGGGCCTGGGTGACGACCGAGCGGAAGTCCCGGTCGCTCGTCCCGTCACCGCCATCCAAGAGGACTTCCGTCGGCACCCGCTCAACGACCTCGGCGAGGCCACCATGATGGTCGCGCGAAGCGTGGGTCATCACGAGCGCTGAGAGACGACCGACGCCCGCCCGCCTCAACAGCCGCGCCACCCCTCCCTCGGGCGGCCCGCCGTCAAACAACACCGCGCTGCCATCCGGGTGCTGGATCAGCGTTGCGTCGCCCTGGCCAACATCGAGGAACGTGACGGTCAGCGCGGTGGGCGGCGCCGGCGCAGAGAGTCCGCGTGCCAACAGCAGCGCGACGGCGGTCGCAGCGACGGAGAGGAGCAGTGCACGGCGCGAGCGCGGCAAGCGGCGGACATACGCCACGGCCGCGGAAGCCGTGGTGTCAAGACCAGCGACCGCACGCGCCGTCGCCACCACACAACCGGCCATGACGGCGTAGGCAAACGCCACAGCGACTGGGTGGCGCAGGGACAGGCCAATTTGAGCGCCCGGGGCGTCCGCGAACAGGCCTGCGACGCGCACCAATCCATCCACCAACGGTCCGAGCGCCGCCCCGAGCAGCTCGTTGGCCGCGCCCACAGCCACACCCACCGGTCCCTGCCATGTGGCGAGCTGCCCGAAGGCCGCGCGCAGCAGGCCGAGCCACATGATCGGCGCGACGAGCGGTAGAGCCACCAAATTCGCCGCTAGGCCGGCGAGCGAAATCGTCTCGAAGTGAAAAGCGAGCAGAGGGGCGGTAGCGGTAGTGGCGGCCACCGTGATCGCGATGCCCTCCCCCACCGCCTTCGGCAGGGCATCGAGCCACCGTCGGATACTGGGCGCCAAGAGCAGGATGCCGGCTACCGCGGCAAACGAGAGCTGCCAGCCTGCTTCGGCGCACGTGCGGGGGTTCAGCGCCAGGGTGGCGCATGCCGCCAATCCAAGCGCGTACCAGCGTGATGCGGGGCGCGCGAGCGCGACGGCGAGCAGCAATGCTGCGCCCATCACACCGGCGCGCTGAATCGAAGGCCCTCCACCAGCGAGCGGCACATAGAGAGCGATCAGCGCCAGCAGCACGGCGATGCGCCCTCGATACGGAAGCCCGACAGCAATGAGCAGCGGCAGTGCTAGAGCGCTCAACAGCATCACGTTGGTGCCACTCGCCGCCAGCAAGTGAGCAAGGCCTGAGTCCCTAAAGTCGTCTCGAACGCTTTGCGGAATGGCTTCGTCTGCTCCAAGGACCATTCCATGCGCAACTGCCGCGGCAGTCGGCGATAGCCCAGCGCCGATCGCTGTCTCCGCGCGGTCGCGGATCGCGTCCACGGCACCCGTCAGGCCGTCGCGCCTAGCCGCCGTGACTCGGATCCGCTCGATCTCTAGCGCACCCGCGAGACCTCGCCGCGTGACATGGGCGGCGTAGTCGAAGTTGCCCGCCGGGTTCGGGGCGACGCGGTGAAACGTCCCCCACAGCCTTACCTCCGTACCTTGCTTCGCGCCCGCGGGAAAGCGCTCGTCGCGGCGCAGGCGCGCCACCAAACGGCCGCCGCGGGCGATACCCGAGGCCATTTCGACCTCCACCGTCGCGCCAAATGGCCCGGATTCCGGACGCCCTTGTAGGACGGCCCGTCCGTCGATCCGCTGGTGGTCTTGCAATCTTGCTCCACCTGCATCGATCGCTTCGAGCCGGGCACTGCCAATCAGGCCCGCAAGGACCAACACAATCGTGGTCACCGCCGCAACGCGAGGAGCGAAAGGCACGGCCACCCCTCCGAGGATCAGGGCCACAACGATCGGCGAGGTCCGAGGTCCTAGACCAGTGAGCGCCAGCCCAAGGGCGCCCGAAGCGACGGTAACGTACGGGAGGCGCCGATCGAGCCAGCCTGCGGCGGTCCTCACGGCGTGAGCGCCTGCTTCAGCGCCTCCAGCCGCTTCTCACCGATTCCCTCAACGTCGCCAAGTTGATCGATCGAGATAAAGCCGCCGGTTTTCTGGCGGTGCTCGACGATGCGCTCAGCCAACGTCGGCCCGATGCCGTCGAGCTGATCGAGCTGATCGACGGTCGCGCTGCCGAGACTTACCGGAGCGTCTTGCCCGACACTCGTAGGCCCAACGGCATTAGCCGCGCTCACATTCGGGACCACTACTTGTTGGCCGTCTTGGAGCGGCGCCGCAAGATTGATCGCGGTGAGGTTGGCGTCCGCCGTCGCTCCGCCGGCGCGACGGACCGCCGCCGCGACGCGTGTGCCCACCGGCAGGCGATAGAGGCCCGGACGGCGCACGGCGCCTGCCACGTGAATGTAGGGGCCGCTGGATGACGCGGCTCGGTGTCGATTGTCCCCGGCGGCGCCAGTCCCGATCCTCACCGGCGAGGATTCCACGGGTGAACTGAGCATCCGGACGCCGATCAGGACGGCGACCACGGCGGCTACCCCCCATGCGAGTCCCTGCCAGTTGCCGCCGTCCATCCCGGCGACGCTAAGCGTGTATGCGCGACGGCCGGGCGCTACCGGCTACGGCTCTGCGTCAGCGCAGCGACAGTGCGTACTGGAAGCCGAGCGCGTAGCCCGGATTACCGCCGAGTCTGACCATCAAGTCCCCCGCGCGGTCGAGGGTCTCAGCGTCGCGGTAGGAGATCCCGTGACGGCGATCGATCGCTCGAAGCTGATTGGAGATGTGGCGCTCAATCCGCCGTGCAACGGGCGCGGCGCGGTAGTCCGCGCGGATGATCTGAGCCGCCGTACGCGTCGGAAACTCACGAACCCGGCTGGTGAGCTTGTTGAACACCGCACAGGTTGCCTCGACCGAGCGGATGTCTCTATAGGCCGCGAGACGGCGGGCCTGAGCGGCGACCGCCTCGCTGAGCAGTGGCTGTGAGACGTTCGCCGCCTTCAGGTGGGCGCCGAAGCGCTCGAACGCCGACTGGTAGGCCACGATCCGGGACTGCTGCTGGTCGATCAGCAAGCGCATGTCGGCGAGCAGCCTGCGCGCCGAAGCGACATACAGACCACGCTGAGGAGCGTGCTTTACCCGGCGGATCTTCTTCCACCCGGGCCCGCTGCTGGCACATCCGCTCAACGCCGAGGTCGATCGTCGGCTCAGCCGCGCGACAGCACCTTCAGCGGCCCGCTTGGCCCGGCCGAGCTCCGCTGTCGCCTGCTCAAGCTGCCGCAGATCTCCCGCGGCGGCGCTGGCGGCGGGGTCGGTAGCGCCGGCCCGTGTCGCCATCATCAGACCGACGACGAGCAGGGCAATCGACACGAGCAGGGTCAGGGGAAGGCGGAAACCGAAGTGGACGGCCACGAGAGGGTCGTCGGCGCCGCTCGTAGAGCCCTTTAGCGGGCCGTTGTAGTACTAGGAACTTCGGCTAGCGCGCGACGACGTTGACCAGCTTGCCCGGCACGACGATCGTCTTTACGACCTCGCGACCGTCGAGCCGCTCGGACAAGCGATCGGAAGCCCGTGCCTGGCTCTCCTGCTCCTCCTCGGAGATCCCCGCGGCAGCCTCGAAACGGTCGATCACCTTGCCGTTGAGCTGGACGACGATCGTGACCGTGTCTGTCTCGAGCAGCGACTCGTCAGCCGCCGGCCACGGCTCCTCCCATACCCGCCTGCCAGTGAGCAGCTCGTAGACCTCGCTGCCGAGATGAGGGGCGAACGGAAAGATCAGCGAACCAGCCGTCGCCACCGCGAAGCGCAGCTGGGAGGCACCGTCCGGCGTGGCCAGCAGCTCGTCGCGGTGCTTGGTGATCTCGTTGACCAGCTCGATCACGGCGGCGATCGCCGTATGGGTGGCAAAGCGCGACCCGAGGTCGTGCGTGACCTTGTCGATCGCCCAGTGCGCCTTGCGCAGCACCGCGGTCGGCTCACCGGTCGGGCCGTCCGACGGCTCGGTGCTCTCGGCGGCGTCCGCGGCGGCACGCCACAGGCGGGCGAGGAAGCGGGCGATGCCGTCGATCCCCTTGTCGTTCCAGTCCCCTCCCTCGGCCGGATGGCCGACGTACAGAATGTAGCTGCGAGCGGTGTCCGCGCCGTGCCTCTCGACGATGTCGCGCGGACTGACGACGTTGCCCTTCGACTTCGACATCTTCGCGCCCCCGCGGGTGACCATCCCCTGGGTGAACAGGCGGGCGAACGGCTCCTGGAAGTCGAGCAGCCCCATGTCCGCGAACGCCTTCGTGAAGAAGCGCGCGTACATCAGGTGGAGGATCGCGTGCTCGACCCCGCCGATGTACTGGTCGACCGGCATCCAGCCGCGCAGCACGTCGGGATCCCACGGCGCCTGGTCGTTGCGCGCGTCGCAGTAGCGCAGGAAGTACCAGGACGAGTCGACGAAGGTGTCCATCGTGTCGGTCTCGCG
>Ga0190265_10002896_pt1 | contig 11630 bp, 8 predicted proteins | sample Popmic124T_FD_133135 | JGI IMG/M metagenome (GOLD analysis project Ga0190265, IMG submission 133135) | Populus adjacent soil microbial communities from riparian zone of Indian Creek, Utah, USA - 124 T | ecosystem: Environmental > Terrestrial > Soil > Riparian zone | place: USA: Utah | collected...
ATCGCGCCACCGCGTAGTTCGTGCGGGGCTCGATGGTTGCGCCCGCCGCGCCGACTTCACGCTGGGTCACGGCGTCGAGGAGCCCGACGGAGAGCCCCTGGCCGAGCCGGCCGCCGACTTTGGCGGCACCGAGGATGGTGGTGTTGGTCGGGCTGTTCTGATCTCCGAAGAAATCCGAGAGCTGTGGCGAGCGGCCGATGCGGCGCGAATAGAACAAGCCGGTGCATCCGGTATCGATGTCCCCGCAGGCAGTGCGGAAGTTGTAGATGCCCGCGCTCTCCAAAAAGAAGGGGCGTCTCTCCTCGAAGAACTGCTCGAAGGCCGTGAGATTGAGCACCGATGGATCGGCTTCAACCTGGCCGAAGTCGGGGTTGATCGTCGCATCGAGCGTGAGGTTCGACGAGAGTCCGTACTTCACGTCGCCGCCCGCAGAGAACTCCTGCGGGTGGCGAAAGGTGAGCCCCTCGGGGCGCGTCACGTTCTTGGTCACCACGTAAGGCGTGATCTCGAGCCGGCGCGGGGTGTCGAGACCGCGAATCCCGGACAGCTCACCAGCCTGTGACATGTATCCCTGCTTGCCGCGGTAATAGAGCGGCCAGCTGATGCGCTGCGATGTGCGCCCGACATCGCGAACGACCATGAAGCCGAACGTCATGTCCGACTTGTTGTTGAAGCGCAGCTGGCTGAACGGGATTCTGAACTCCGCTACCCAGCCGACGGAGTCGATGCGGGTGGCTACGTCCCACACTCCGTCCCAGGTGGGGTCTTCAGTATTGTCGTTGTAGACGTAGAAATCGCGCTTGACGCCGGCGGGGTTCACACAGAACTCGAATCCGGTGCGCTTGTCGTGGTACGAATCGATCATGATCTTGAGCTGCTCCGACTGCGTGCGCACGTCGCGGCGGCTGAGCAGCGAAACGATGCTGTCGGGTGCGGGGTCGTACATCCGGCCAAGGATGTACAGGTACTTCTCATCGTAGGTGACCCGCACTTCGGTCCGGAAGCGGGTCTCGGCGCCTTCCTTCGGCTCGTATTCCAGAAAGTGGTCGATGATCTGCGCGTCCCGCCACGCCTCGTCGTCGGTCTTGCCGTCGAGAACTGGGGCGGTGACGGTCCGAGTCGCCATGGCCGCTGTGGCCGTCGCACGGTTGGAGGCACCGCTGTCCCGCGGTGGAGCTCCGATCGTGTTGGCGGCAATGACTCGGGGGGCGGTGCTGTCGGCCTGGGTTGGAAGGGTAGCCGGCGCCGGAGGCGCGGCCGTCCCCTGGGCGGGAGCGGCTGCTGGAATCGCGAGAGCGAACAAAAGACTGGAGAGTTTCATGGAGGGCACGGGTGACGGTTGACCTCGACGAGGTCCTGAGTGGCGTTGTCTGAATTGAGACAGCGCAATCCCGGATTTGGTTTAACTCCCGGTTTTCCGGTTTGGCGCCGGCCGTTCGCCGCGCCTAACTTGAGTACGAAACCGGTGTTGGCCGGGTTCCGGACACCTCGACCCGCCTCCCATGAAATCCAGCGAGATCCCCTCCGCCAAAGCCGCTGCACCGTATCCGTATGCGACCCACCTGAACATCCTCCACCGGCCAATGGAGGTGGTGGATGTGCAACGGCTCGTGGACGCGGTTGCAGACCGCTGGTACAACCAGACCTTGTGCCAGGTCAATGATTCGGTTGTCCGGCTCGGTGTCATGCAAGGCGAGTATCACTGGCACAAGCACGACGACCTCGACGAGTTCTTCTACGTCGTCGAAGGGGTGTTCATCATCGATCTCGAAAATCGCGTCGTGGAGCTGGGACCCCGCCAGGGATTCGTCGTGCCGAAGGGCGTGATCCATCGAACCCGCGCGCCCGAGCGCGCGATAATACTGATGGTCGAAGGGGCCGGGATCGTACCTACGGGAGACTAGCGGGCCGGAAGCCTGATGTCCCGCTCGAGCACCATGCCGCGCGGGAAAGGAACCGTCTCCTCGACCATCGGGGTTCCGTCGATCGTCACCCGCAACTTGACCTGGGTATCGCGGGTGAAGCCGCACAGCAGGTACGTGCCGTCTGCGGCGGTCCGCGTGTCGACCGAGCGCTGCTGCCTCGTCGCGACGAGTCTTCCCTTCTCCTCGGCCCACAGCACTTGCCACGTCGCGGAGACCAACGCGTTCGCGATCGGATTCCCCGCCGCGTCGCGCACGAACCCGACAGCAAGACCGGCCGGCGTCCCCGAGCGGTCCGTTGGGCAGAGCGCCTGCCTGAGCCCGGCAAACGACGGAATCATGATCGTTACCTGCGTCGGCGATCCGCTTCTGACATGGACCGGCTTCGCGCGTGGTATCCTGAGGAGCCGCAGTCTCGGATGGTCGAAGATCAGGGTGTCGACAGTGCCGTTCGGGACGGCAAGCTCGTAGCCACCGCCACGATTGGTCGAGGTTCTGTAACGGCCGGAAGTCGTCGTCACCTGGACTCCCGGGAGCGCTGCCCCCGTCGTTCCATCGAACACCGTGCCCGTGATCCGGGTGCCGGTCTCGGACTCGGGTCTTGCTACAGCGGCTATTACCTGGGCGCGCGCACTGCCGGTTGGCCGCGCTACTCCGCCCCTTTCATGATAGCCCGCAATGCCGGCTCCTTCGCCCGCGCGCGGCGTCCTGACCTGCCACCGCGAAACGATCCACTCTCCACCCGCCAGCGGCTGAAAATCCAGACGACCGGACGCGCGCCCGGCGCGGGCAGCGGCGGGAATGTTCACGAAATCGAAGGCGAGGTGACGCAGCGAGTACGTTGTCGGATCGAGCCAGAGAACTCCGCTGATGTCCGGCTTGTCGCCAAGCTTTGCCGGCTTGAACTCGAGTCCGAGCAGGCCGTTTTCCGGACCGGCGCCGCGCACGGCCGAAAAGCAGTGAGAGGCGACAAAGTCCGGCGCGAGAAGCGCGGAAGCATCGGGAACCTTGAAGGCCTGAGGCGCAACGCCGCCCGCGAACTGCACTGTGCCGCCATTTCGATAAGACTGAGCCGAATTGGCCCGACGTCGATCGCCCTGCTCCGACAGAACCTGACCGTTCGCGTTGAGAACCCGGTCGTAAGTCTCCAGATCGAGCGAGACCAGTCCCTGCGCCTCGGTAACCCTGTTCGCCGCCAGCGCCTTACGGATCTCGCCCCACATGTCGCCCGCGGCGCTCACCTGTTCCGCGAGGCCCGAGCAGTGAGTCTCGCTCGGTCCGGTCACTGGCGGGAGCCGCAGGCTGCGGAGCCTCATCCCTGCCCTCACCCTCGTCGGATTGCTCGACGGGGCCAGCACGACTGAAGTCCACACGTCGTATCCCACCCGTTCCGCCCTGATGCGATAGCCGCCGCGCCGGGGCGCGTTGAAGCTGGCGCGTCCGTTGTCGTCGCTGAATCGGCCGAGCTGTGTGGTGTCACGCTCGTGCAGAAGAGTGAGCAGCGTACCGGGGATCGGTCGACCGTCGGCGTGCCTCACCACTTCGACGCGGACTTCCTGGGCGTCGATGCCGAAGATTGCGGCGAAACAGAGAGCTATGGGAACGAAAGGGCGTAAGGTCATTCGTCAGGCCTGCGAGAAGGAGAAATCGGGAGATGCCCCGATACACTGTTAACGAGCCTTCTCGAACCGAGTAACACCTTATCCCGGCCGGGTGACGCCAACCCTCTGGATCGCGGAGCTGCCTACAAGGTGGCTTCGCTCTCGGCCGCGCTCGGAGCGGCGCCGGAGTTTCCTCTCGCTTTCCGGGATGTCTCCGCGGGAGATCGCTGCGAGCGCTTTCTCTCCGCGATCAGCTCCTTGAGCCAATCCTCCACTCTATCAGCCTGATCGTCGTCGAGATCCTCTTCTTCCGTCCGCACCGGGCCAAGCGCACGGCCACCGCTCTCAGTGACCATCGCCTGGACGACGCTCTCCCAGGTCTGACCCTGAAGCTGGTCTCCCGCAATGCGCATTACCAGCCAGTCGGCGATGTTCGCGGGCCGGTCGTACACCTGCACCTCGAATCGTAGCAAGTCGCCGCGCTGCTCGGACAGGAATCGTATCGCTCCGCAGAGCGGATGCCCGGACAGCGTGACGAGAGTCGCCTTCGTCGGCGTAAGCTGCTCTACCCGCACCTGGACGTTCCCGCGAACGGGGAGAGCCATGGTGACGGTCGTTCCCTTGTTCAAGACGGTCGGGGCTCCCGGCTCGGCGTGCACATCCATGTGAAGCGGCGTCAGCTCGCCAAAGCGTGCTCGCAGGCGCGCGAACAGGTCCTCCGGCGTCAGCTTGCTGGCGGCGATGTCGGCCCAGAATCTTTTTCGCCTCAGCGCGCCGACGCCCTCATCCGGTGTCTGCTCCGGCTGCGCGTCCGCCAGCTTGCGCAGGGCGCTGTCGAGCGGTGTGGGCTTGATGTGGAGCACGCCGAGGAGCGCGTTGCCTCCGGGTGTCCGAATGACGTTGCCTTCGCTGAGCATTATCAGCTGGTTCTCATTGATAGGCAGCCTGAGCCCGAGCACTCCGGCGATCGTCGCGCCCGCGCTCGCGAGGAAGCCCGGCACGGGTATGCGTGCCGGATTCCTCCCGGTGATCTCCACGAACCTGTTCAGCAGATCGGTGGTCGAAGTGACCTCGTCGCCCGCGATGTCGAGCACGCGGCCGTGGAGATCAGTGCGATCCACGCACGCGGCGATTGCCGCCGCGAGATCCTCCGCCCAGATCGGCTGAAACTCGTCGTCGCCCGTTCCGATGAAGGGCACCACCGGCAGCGTGCGCACCATCGTCAGGAGCAGTGATACCACCTCGTCACCCGGACCGTACACGTTTCCGGGTCGGAGAATGATCCACCCGCCGGCAAAACCGCGCACGATGTCCTCGGCCCGGCGCTTCGACCGGTGATAAGGCGACTCGCCGGTCTCGGCACCCAGTGACGATACATAGATGAAGCGCCCGACCTTGGCGCGTTCCGCCTCACGCAGGATGGCGCGGGTGCCTTCGACGTTGGTGTTCTCGAACGTAACCTTGGGCGGGGATTCTTCGACGATGCCGGCGAGATGAAGCACCAGGTCGCAGCCGTCGGCGCACCCTTTCAGCTCGGTCTGGTCGCCGATGCTCGCCGGCCACGCTTCGACGCCGGCCGAGGCACCCGTTTGCGCCGGCCACTGCCGCGCATCTTCCGCCGCGTTCCGGCTCACGAGCCGCACAGTGTGACCCCGTTTGAGCAGGTCCGTGACCGCAGCCTGCCCGACGACGCCGGTCCCTCCCGTCACCAGCACTTTCATGTACCGCTCTCCTGATGTGTGTCGCCTGGAGCTACAGGGGCAGAATGGGTGCCATTTAGCGTCGATTTCCCCCGAAAAAGAGTGACGGTGCCCGCTCTGACCTCGTCAATGCATACGTAGGTCACGTGTCAGCGGATCGAGGGGGAATCGTTGGAAAAAGCAATCAAGGTGCTCGTCGTTCTGGCGCTGGCGGGATGCGCCGGAAAGCCGGAGCCGTTCGTCGTCGGCGCCGCGGGGCCCTGGAAAGAGGGTTACGGCGTGCAGAACCTGCAGGGGATCCGGCTCGCGGTCGACGAGATCAACGAGGCCGGAGGAATCAACGGCCGTCGCCTGGAAGTGATCGATCGCGATGACGCCGGCAGCGGATCGCAGGCCGCAGTCATCGCCCAGGAGTTCGTATCGAACCCCGCGGTGAGCGCCGTGATCGGGCACGTGAACTCCTCCGGAATGGTCTCGGCGGCCCCCGTCTACGACGGCAGGCTGGTCGCGGTCGCCACCAGCGCGACCTCACCCGATCTCACCGGCATCTCCACCTGGGTTTTCCGCATGATCTCGAGCGACTCTCTCAATGGAATTGCTCTCGCCACATTCGCGTCGAAAACCAGGGAGCGGGGTGTCGCTCCCACGGCCGCGATCCTTTACGAGAATCACAGCTACGGCCGGGGACTCGCCGACTCTTTCCGCCGTTCGTTCCGCGGAGAGATCGTCAGCATCGATCCGATCAATGCCGACATTGCGAACGTCGAGCCATATGTCACCTACCTGAGAACCAAGAAGCCGCGCGTCGTATTCGTCGCCGGACGTGTTCCTTCCGCCCTCAAGATCCTCCGGGAAGCGCGCAGACAGGGATTCGACGCGACGTTCATCGGCGGTGACGGCTGGCAGGGAATCTTAGCCGACACCGCGATATCCGAAGGCGCGTACATCGGAATGTCGTTCACGCGCGAGGATCCGAACCTCGCCGCTCGCGCATTCGTGACCGCGTTCCGCAAGAAGTTCAATCACGATCCGGAGGCGCATGCCGCCCTCGCCTACGATGCCACCAAGCTCGTCGCCAAGGCGCTCGGTGAGGTAGGCAGCGACCGGAAGGCAATCCGTGACTACCTTCGGGGTCTTACCGCGGACACCGCGGTGCCCGGCATCACCGGCCTGGCGTACTTCGAGGAGACGGGCGATCCCGTCGGAATGAGATTCCGTGTCGGCCGCGTCGAGAATGGACGTCTCAAAGTGACGGATGCGCGATGAGGAACCCGCTGCGCTTTCGCACCATTCGACAGGTTCTGGCAGCCGGCTTCTCGCTGCTCGTCATTCTTCTTCTCACGGCCGGAATCGTCGGCTGGGTATCAATGTCGCGCATGGCGACCGAAGTCGCCGTCGCGCTCGATGATGCGCAGCACGATGCCAAGCAGGCGTCCGATTTCTCCAATACGATCACTCAGGAGATTCAGGCGGCAAACACCTACCTGAGCGATCAGGACTCGAAGTCAGAGGCCGAGTTCAGGCGTCTCGGCTGGGAAGCGCACCGGCTGCACCGCCGCTTCGGATCGAGGCAGCAGCAGATGGCCGACCAGATCGCGCGCACCGTGGCGATTGACACCACGCTCGCCCGCGTCGAGTCTGCTTTCGCCCTCGCGCACCGCCTCACCGACCTGGGAAGGCTGGACGAAGCGCGAGTCGAAGCCGAGAACGCGCGACGCATGGTGTCCCCGCTCCTCGAGCAGGTGAGCGGACTCGAGCGCTCGCGCGCCGGGGAGCTCGCCCAGATGGCGAACGACCTTCACGCCAAGTCCCTTCTCCGCTCCCGCATCCTCCTCTCCGTGATCGCGGTAGCGACGATGCTTGCCATCATGATCATGCTGCGCACCGGACGCGCCGTCGGACGGCCGCTGCGCCTGCTGGTGAGGCACGCGGTCCAGCTCAGTCACGGAAATCTCCAGGAAAGAACCGAAGGCGAGATGCCCGGCGAGTTCCGCACGCTCGCCGATGCGATGAATCACGCCAGCGACTCCCTGTCACGGATCGCATCCGGTGCCGCCAAGACCGCCGACGAAGTCGCGCAGTCCGCGAGCGACCTCGCGTCCGCGTCCAAGCAGATCTCGGCCTCGGCGGGAGAAGTCGCCGACGCTGTCGAGGAAGTCTCTCACGGCGCTGAATCCCAGGTCGCCCAGCTTCGGCAGGTCAACGAGGCGCTGGACGGAATCCGCACTCGCGGCGACAACCTGGTGGGCGGCGCGCAGGAAGTTCACGGCCTGGCGGGAGCGATCGAGGCGGAGGCAGATGCAAAGCGGCTCGACGTCGAGCGCGCGCTCCGGATCCTTCTCGACGTCCGGTCGATCGTACAGCAGGCAGCCGGGGAAGTCCGGGAGCTCAACACCACCGCCGGCGACATCAACAAGTTCGTGGTCTCCGTCAGCCGCATCGCCGAACAGACCAACCTGCTCTCGTTGAACGCGGCGATCGAAGCCGCACGCGCGGGCGAAGCGGGGCGTGGCTTCGCCGTCGTCGCGGGTGAAGTGCGAAAGCTGGCCGATCAGACTCAGGCCGCCGCGGACGACGTGGTGAAGCTTACCGAGAGCGTAACGACACGTGTGCTCGCGACCTCGAGGGCCATGGAGCAGGGTGTCGTGCAGGTGGCCGAGATCGAGCGCGTCAGCCGCGACTTGAACAGCGCGTTGTCCACGATTCTGGCCGCCGCTCAGCGCACCCGCGAAGCGGCCGCCACCGTCACCGCCGCCGCCGGCGAGAACGCTCGCGCCGTGGAATCAGCGGCCTCGAACCTCGGTCTCGTCGCGCGCACCGCTGAAAGCCACGCGACGGCCGCGATGCAAGTGAGCGCCTCGACCGAAGAGCAGAGCGCGGCCTGCGAGCAGATGAGCATGGCCTCGACTCAGCTCTTTCACGGGAGCCACGCGCTCCTCGATCTCGTTGGAGAGCTCAAGACCGCGCACAGCAATGGCAATGGCACGCACGCGACTACGAACGGGAACGGCGCAAAGAACGCCGGGCGGCTGGGCGTGGCGCTTACTGAGGTCGTTCCGGATTCAGAGGATCCCAAAGCAGCTTAGCAGCTCACTGAACTGCATTTCTTCGCCGTTACTGGACGCAGGTAGCAGTCGGATCCGGCTTCGGCTTATCCACGACAACCCGATGATCGAGATTCCCCACTCGTAGCGTGACATCCCGCACGAGCTGAACGACTCGCCGTAGCTTCTCGTAGTCGATGTACTGCGGTTCATCGGTGAGCTGGTGATAATCCATGTGCAGCCCCGTCGTAAAGAACACGATCGGAATCCCGTAACGCGCATAATGGACGTGATCGCTCCGGCAGTAGATCCGCTCCGGGTGCCCATCGGCATCGAGCGAGTAGTCGAAGCGGAGCGGCCGCGGCGACGCGCTGTTCACAATCTCGACGAGATCGCCGAGCTCCCTTGAAAGTCGACGAGAACCGACCAGCTGCACATAGTCGGGCCCGCCACCGAGCCGATCGCTGACGCCGCCTCTTCCGACCATATCCATGTTGAGATGAGCGACGATCGAATCGCGCGGCACCGTCGGATTATCGGCGAAGTGGCGCGAGCCGCGGAGCCCACCCTCCTCCCCCGTGTGCCACACGAGCAGCAGCGACCGACGCGGCTTGGTGGCCGACCGCGCGAAGGACTCCGCCAGCTCGAGAACGGCCATCGATCCCGAGCCATCGTCATCGGCGCCGTTGTTGACCGAATCGAGGCGGGCCGGCCGAATGCGCCGCAGGCTATCGACGTTGACGCGAATGGACGCCCGCTCTTGCAGGGTCAGTCCGCTGCCCGGGCTGCCGGGCGTCTGCCCCGTGCGCGCTTCGACGATGCGCTGCGCCATCGTGTTGAACGCACGCAGTGAATCGTGATCGAGCCCTCCCCCCGGGCGAATGCCGATGTGATCCGGGTGTGCGCCGATCGCAACGTACTGGCCGCGCAGCGCCGGATCGCTTCCGGGGATTATCGCCACGACATTCCTCGACGCCACCGGCTCACGCGTGAAAGCGAGCGACGAGAATCGCAGCCGACGCCCAACCGTCCCCGGACGAATCGTGGCGGGCGCACCTCCCAGCAGGCGCTCGGCCACCTGCGGCGTTACGGTGATGTTGATCCGGGCGGGCGTGGTGTCGTTCACCGTCGTAATCATGAATGGCCGCATGGTCGCCGGATTGCTCGTCGTGACGAGGGCCGCCGCCTGGCTGTATCGATTCAGGAATCGATTCGGGTTTCCGCTGAACGGGCCGGCGATCGAGAAGAGGACCGCTTTGCCTGCCGCCTGCTCCGGTGAAATGAGATTCGTCGAGTCCACGAGATTCCCGGCATAGATGACCTCGACTTCCCCGAGCGCCTGAGCCCGACCGGTGGCCGGTATGGTCGTGAAGAAATCTCGCCTATAGGTGAGTGGCTCCCCGTCGAGAAATACCTGCACCCCCGGCACCATCGCGACGCGAAAAGTGGGTATCGTTTGGAAATACGTCCCGCCGTCGCCGGCGGGTAGCGCGCCCATGGCCGCCAGTTGATTCGCGATGTACTGCGTTCCCTTGAGATCGCCTTCCGTCCCGAATTGCCGGCCCATCATCGAGTCGTTGGAGAACGTGTGCAGCCGCGTCCGCAGATCCGCGGCTGTTATTGCCGCCGGTCCGAGCGCGCCTGATTGTAGCGCCGAGCTGCATCCGGTGAATGCGAAGAGGCCGGCGACCAGAAAAAGTCTTCTCAAAGTGCTCACGTTCTCTCCGGATGGCTCGAGTTGTACGGCGCGGGTGTCGGCCGCTCCATAGTTTCGGTCGCGCTCGAGGCAAGCGCAACCGCTCGAGCCCTGGGTAATTTCCATATATGTCCGCTACCCCTCCCCTGTCGCCTTTGCCGGCATCGCCCAAGAGCGTGGTGCTTCTGAGTGGGGGCCTCGACTCCGCTACCGCTCTCGCGGTCGCTCTGCGCGAGGGGTTTGCCGTCCAGGCGCTGACATTCAAGTATGGGCAGCGGCATTCGGTTGAGATCGAGGCGGCGAAGCGCATCGCGCGGCATTACGGTGTCTGGTACCAGATAGCGGAAATCGATCTCACGATTCTCGGCGGGTCGGCGCTCACCGCGGACATTCCCGTTCCCAGGGACACAGACTTGTCTGTCGGGAACGCGCATATTCCCATCACCTACGTTCCAGCGCGCAACACGATTTTTCTTTCGTATGCGCTGGCACTGGCGGAGGTGATCGGATCGACCGACGTCTTCATCGGCGTGAACGCGCTCGACTACAGCGGCTACCCCGATTGCCGTCCGGAGTACATCGCCGCGTTCGAACAGATGGCGAACCTCGCGACCCGTGGCGGAGTGGAGGGGGCAAAGGCGCTCCGCATTCACACTCCGCTCATCTCCCTGAGCAAGGCCGACATCATCAGGCTGGGCACGTCCCTCGGCGTCGACTACTCGATGACGACGAGCTGCTATGATCCCGGCAGGGACGGAGCCGCGTGTGGCCACTGCGATGCGTGTCAGCTCCGACTCAAGGGTTTCAGGGAAGCCGGCATCGACGATCCCATCAGGTACGGGGCTGCTCACGGAGTGTCACGGTGACTTACACCGTGAAGGAGATCTTCTACACTCTCCAGGGTGAAGGCGCTCAGAGCGGCCGGGCCGCCGTGTTTTGCCGGTTCTCCGGATGCAATCTCTGGTCGGGCCGCGAGGAGGACCGGCCGAGAGCGGTCTGTCAGTTCTGCGACACCGATTTCGTGGGGGTCGGACCGGATGGAGGCAGGTTCGCCAGCGCTGACCTGCTTGCGGACGCCGTAGATCGGTCCTGGCGGGGCGAGTCGCGCAAATATGTCGTCTGCACCGGAGGAGAGCCCCTCCTGCAGCTCGATGATGCGGCCGTCGCGGCGTTCCACGATCGTGGGTTCGAGGTCGCGGTGGAGACGAACGGCACCCGGCCGGCACCCGGCAGTCTCGATTGGATCTGCGTGAGTCCCAAGGCGGGCGCGCCGCTGGTGCAAACCAGCGGCAGCGAGCTCAAGCTCGTCTTTCCTCAGGACATGGCGATGCCCGATGCATATGAGACGCTCGACTTCGACTACTTCTTTCTTCAGCCGATGGACGGTCCGCGCCTCGCGCTGAACACGGAGCAGGCGATCGAGTATTGCCTGCGGAACCCGCGCTGGCGTCTGAGCCTACAAACTCACAAGCTGCTCGGCCTACGGTAAAAGGTATCGCGCCTGTCTGGCGAACTGGGGCTGAACAGAACGGGTGCGAGGCGCCGGTGGCGTAGCTGCCTGTTACTCAGTTCACGACGCCGGGACGTTAAACTGTGGCGTTTTGGCCACCGCCCGCGCCGGGATAGGTCTGGGCGTAGTGAACTGAAAACCTGGCAGCTATGCTACA
>Ga0190265_10002897_pt1 | contig 11630 bp, 11 predicted proteins | sample Popmic124T_FD_133135 | JGI IMG/M metagenome (GOLD analysis project Ga0190265, IMG submission 133135) | Populus adjacent soil microbial communities from riparian zone of Indian Creek, Utah, USA - 124 T | ecosystem: Environmental > Terrestrial > Soil > Riparian zone | place: USA: Utah | collected...
GAACTTCGAATATTTTGGCCACTCCAACGCGAAGTGCTTCATGTTCGATTACAGCAGCGCGATCGAGAGCGCTTGCAAATCGTGGCTGCACGAGGACGAAGCGAAGAAGATCAACCGGCGGGTCTTCGCGCGGGGCGCGCACGTCAAGAGCTGGGGCTGCCACACCGGCGAAAGCATGACGAAAAAATGGAATGCCGCCACCGGCACCCAGATGTGGGGCGTGATTGGGAAAACCCAATACATGATGGATGAGCTGCCGATCATCTCCACGAAGAACGGCAAGTGGGTCAGCCGGTGATTTATCAAGGAGCGGCGGTTTCCAGACCGCCGGGAACATCGATGATGCGCTCGCCCCTGCCCGCTCCTGAAGGCCTTCGTGATGCCACCCCACAATCCACAGGGGGCGCTGGAAGCCCTCCCGGCGGTTTGGAAACCGCCGCTCCTTGAAGCTCTAGATTTTTTCCACGATCTCGCGCAGCAAGCCGGGGCCGCGATAAACGTAGCCGGTATAGACCTGAAGGAGCTGCGCGCCGGCCTCGAGTTTCTCCCTGGCGCTCGCCGCATCGGAAATTCCACCGGAAGCGATAACGGGCAACCGGGAACGGGAGGTGATCGCACGCACAAACTCAGTTGATTTGTCCCGCAACGGCAGACCGCTCAAGCCGCCCGCTTGATCGATCGCGGGCGGGATCGACGTGTGGTCCAGCGTGGTATTTGTCGCGACGATTCCCACGATATCGTTCTCTTCGCAGGTTGCGATGACTTGCTCGAGGTCTTCGATCGAAAGATCCGGCGCGACTTTCAACAGAATGCGCTTCCGGGCGATTTGGTTTTCTTTGCCGATCACACGCAGCAATTCCTGGAGCGCACCGTGCTCCTGCAACATGCGAAGACCGGGCGTGTTCGGTGAACTGACGTTGACCACCACGTAATCGGCGAACTCACGCAAGAGCCGGAACGAGTAGAGATAATCGTCCGCCGCGTTTTCGATCGGAGTGACTTTTGATTTTCCGAGGTTGATGCCGACTGGTATCCGGGGCCAGCGGCCGCTTCCGCGCAGTCTGCGCAGTCTCGCCGCGATAACGTCCGCTCCGTCATTGTTGAAGCCCAGCCGGTTAATCAGGGCCCCTTGTTCTGGATAACGAAAAATTCGCGGCCTCGGGTTCCCCCGTTGGGCCTTCGCGGTCACGGTGCCGATTTCGATAAAGCCGAAGCCGAGCGCCCCCAGCGCCGGCAGCGCCACGCCGTTCTTATCGAAGCCGGCCGCCAGGCCGATGGGATTTGGGAAATTGAGGCCGAAGACCGTTTTCGGTTTCGGCGGCGTCCGAAAGCCGTGGAGAGCGTGGAGTGCAAAAGGCAGGCGGGAAGCGACGCGGAGAGAACCGACTGCCAGATGATGCGCCGTCTCCGGGTCAAGAGAGAACAGAACCGGCCTGGCGAGACGTTCGTAGATGTCGGCGGCCCTCATTTGCCAATGCAAAACTGGCCGAAGAGGGAGTCGAGGATTTCCTCCGCGTTCTCCGCGCCCGTGATCTCGCCGACCGCCCGCAACGCCGCGCGCAGATCCACCGCCATATATTCCGGCGCGAGCCCGGCCTTCATGGTGCCATGCACCAGCTCACAGGAATCGAGCGCGCGCCGGAGGCAATCGCGATGCCGCGCGTTGATCGCGAGAGAATTTTCAGGCCGTATATGATTCTCAGAAAGACGCGCGAGAATCGCTTCCTCCAGTCCGCGCAATCCGTTTTCTTCGACGCAGCAAATCCGCAGCGCATCATGCTCTTTCCAGTCGGGATGTTCCGCCAAATCGCTCTTGTTGAGAAGCACGAGTTCGATGCACTCCGTAGGATTCTGGTCGAATTTCGCCGGCTTCGGCGCATTGCGATCGAAAATGTGCAGAAGCAGGTCGGCCGTGGCGACTGACCTTTCGGTCCGCGCGATCCCCTCGCGTTCCAACGCATCCTGGGAATCACGCAGGCCGGCCGTGTCGAGCAATCGAATCGGAATGCCGCGCAGATTTATCACTTCTTCGATCGTATCGCGCGTGGTGCCCGGCGTTTCGCTGACAATCGCGCGGTCATAACCCAGAAGTCGATTCAACAGGCTCGATTTTCCCGCGTTGGCCGGACCGTAAATGACTGCGCGCACTCCCTCGCGCAAAACTCGCCCCTGTTCGGCCGTCGCGAGCAGATCGCGAATTTTCTGCCGGACGGAATCCAGACGCGCCCGAAGTTTGCCGCCTTCATCCGGCGCGATGTCCTCCTCCGGAAAATCGATCGCGGCTTCCAGATGCGCGAGCATCTCGATCAGTTGGGCGCGGATGGCGGCGATCTCGGCGCCGAGCCGTCCTTCGAGTTGTTCATTGGCCGAGCGAAGCGCGAGATCGCTTTGGGCGCGGATCAAATCCATGACCGCTTCAGCCTGCGTCAGATCCATTTTACCATTCAGGAAGGCGCGCTCGGAAAATTCGCCTGGCCGTGCCGCACGGGCCCCGGCATGGAAACAGGTTTCGAGCACGCGAGCTGTTACGAGAATTCCGCCGTGACAGGTGATCTCCACCAAATCTTCACCGGTGTAACTGGCCGGCGCGCGATGAACCGAGAGCATGACCCGATCGATCAACCGATCCGCCACGAAGATCTCGCCCAGGCGCTGGGCATGCGAGGGAAAATCCGATGGCTTTTCCTTGCCGCGATAAATGCGATCGGCGACGCCAATCGCGTCCTCGCCCGAGATGCGGATCAAGGCGATAGCGCCTTCGCCGGCCGGCGAGGAGATGGCCGCGATCGTGTCCCGCGGCGTCGCGCGCTCCTCGGCCTCCTTCACGCTGGCGGGCTGTCCAAGACTTCCCGCAGGGCGGCGATGCATGTCCGATTCTGCTCCATCGTCCCGACCGAAATTCGAATCCACTCCGGCAGATTGTAACCTTTGAGCGCGCGCACAATGATCCGCCGCTCGAGCAGCTTTCGAAACGTCCCGGCGCCGTCTCCCACTTTTACGAGGACGAAATTCGCCGCGCTCCGAATGAACGGGAGATTCATCGCCCCGAATTGCTCCTGCAAATAGGCCCGGCCTTCGTCGGTCAGGCGTTTGGTTTCGCGCCGATGTTCGTCATCGTCGAGACCGGCCAGCGCGGCGGACTGGGCCAGGCCGCTGACGTTAAAAGGCTGCCGTGTTTTCTGCAGGACCTGAATCAGCTCGGGCCGCGCGATCCCGTAACCAATACGCAAACTGGCCAGCCCCTGAATTTTTGAAAACGTCCGGAGCACCGCGACGTTTCGGCCCGCCCGCACGAAGCGGAGCGTATCCGGCGGATCGTCGAGGTATTCGAAATACGCTTCGTCGAAAACGATCACGGCGTTTTCCGGAACGCGTTCGACGAACCGGTCGATCTCATCCTGGCCCGCCAGCGTGCCGGTCGGGTTATTGGGGTTCGCAATGAAGATGAGGCGCGTTTTCGGTGTGATGGCGGCGATCATCGCATCGAGATCGTGGCGCAAATCCGGACTGGGCACTTCGATGGTGCGCGCGCCGAAAACCGCGGCGACCAATTTGTAGGCAATGAAGGCATGCTCCGAAGCAATGACATCGTCCCCGCGATTGAGGAAGGCGTGGCCGAGAAACTCGATGATTTCGTTCGAGCCGCTGCCGAGGATGAGGTGATCCCGGGTAAACCCGAGTTTGGCCGCGAGCGCCTCGCGCAAATAATAACCGCCTCCATCGGGATAGAGGTGCGCCGATTCCAGGGCGCCGCGCATGGCCGCCAGCGCTTTGGGCGACGGACCAAGCGGGTTTTCGTTCGAGGCGAGCTTGATGATCTTGCTGGCGTCCGCGCCGAGCTCGCGCGCGGTCTCCTCGATCGGCTTCCCTGGTTCGTAAACGGCCAGATCGCGCAGTTGAGGATTGGCGATATCCCAAATGGATGACATGCGGGTAGAACTTAGCTGGAAATTACCGGGAGGTCGAACCGCGGAGAACGCAGAGATCGCGGAGGAAACAAATATACTCTGCGGGCTCCGCGTTCTCCGCGGTCAATTCATTAGCTTCAAATCGAAGTGGTGCGAGGTGATATCCATGCCGCGTTTCAGATAAAAGCGGTGGGCGGCGAATCGTTGCACGCCGGAATCGAGCGTGAGGTGCTCGCAGGCTTGCTCCTTCGCATGTTCGACAATCCAATCGAAAAGGGCGGCGCCAAATCCGTGCGAGCGGTCGGAATCGTGCGTGACGAGATCGTCGATGTAAAGGGTGCGGCCGGAGAAAAGAAGGTTCATGATGCGGAAACCCGCCACGCAGCGGACGACACCGTCCATCTCGAGAAACGCCAGATGGTACCCCTCTTTTTGCTGGTGCAGCACCCGCGCGGCGAAATCGATGGCTTTGATGTGGGGACGCAGTTCGCGCATGACCGAAGAGCAGCGGCCGACTTGCTCGGGCGTGTTCGCGAGTCCGATTCTCCACAAAGGCGGTTTCGTTTCAGGCATGGGATTTCTTCGCTTGCCGCGCGTTGAGATCAAGCCCGGGATTAAGAAGAAAATAGCCGGCGGTTTGTAAACCGCCGCTCCTTGGCGGAACCTTCGCCCTTATGAGCAGCCTCCAATTTCTCGCCGAGACGCATCTTTTCGGAATCGTGATTCATCCGTGGAAAATCGTGGGGCTGACCGGCAGCCTGGTTTTCGGCCTGCGTTTCCTCATTCAATGGCTCGCTTCCGAACGGGCGAAGAAAAGCGTGATCCCCTTTGGCTTCTGGGAATGCAGCGCGCTGGGGAGCCTGCTGATGCTGAGTTATTTTGCGATCTACCAGCGGGATTCCGTCGGTGTCTTAAGCACGGCGATGCCCCTCCCGATCTATCTGCGCAATCTTTACTTTCGTTACACCCAGCGCGCGCCGCAGCATCCGGGTAATGCGCCCCGGCCGCCCGAGTAGCGCCACGCTTTACATGGGCCGCCGCCGGGGATTAAGCTCCTCCCTTCCATGATCTCTTGCGAGCAGATCATTTATCTCGATAACAACGCGACCACGCAGCTCGATCCTGCCGTGATCGAAGAGATGCTGCCGTTTTTGACCAAATACTTCGGGAATCCTTCAAGCGGCTACGGGTTTGGCTCGCAAGTGCGCGGTGCGGTCGATCTCGCGCGCGAGCGCGTGGCCGCGCTCCTCGGATGTGAGCCGGGCGAGATCGTTTTCACCAGCTGCGGGACGGAGTCCAATAATGCCGCGGTAAATTCCGCCCTCCAGCTCGATCCGGAGCGACAGCACATCGTCACGACCGCGGTGGAGCACAGCGCGACGTGGCGTCATTGCGATTCTCTCTCGAAACGAGGCTGCCTGGTCACCACCGTTGGCGTCGACGCGCAGGGGAATCTCGACCTGGAAGAATTGGAGCGCGCCATCACTCCGCAGACAGCGATCATCTCCGCGATGTGGGCCAACAATGAGACCGGGGTCGTATTTCCGGTCGAAGAAATTGCAGAAATCGCGTGGAGAAACCGCGTCCTGTTCCATACGGATGCGATCCAGGTGGTGGGGAAAATTCCGATCCGGCTCGCGGATTCAACGATCAATTCTCTCTCGCTTTCCGCGCACAAGCTGCACGGCCCGAAAGGCGTGGGAGCGCTTTACGTCAAAAAGCGATCGGCCTTCAAGCCCTCTTTGATTGGCGGCAGCCAGGAGAACAATCGGCGCGCTGGGACCGAAAACGTCGCCTCCATCGTCGCGCTGGGGAAAGCGGCGGAATGCGCCGCGGCGGCGCTGGGGGATGAAGCGACGCGGGTTCGCGCGATGCGCGATCGTTTTGAAGCGACCGTGCTCGAGAAGGTGCCGGAGACTTTCGTCAATGGAGATCGGGCCGCGCGCCTGCCGAACACTTCGAATCTTTCCTTTGCCGGGGTCGAATCGGGCGCCGCGCTGGCGATGCTGGACCGTCATCAGGTTTGTTGCTCCGCCGGCTCGGCCTGCCGCACGGGCTCGCTCGATTCTTCGCACGTCCTGCGCGCGATGAAATTGGATGCCGATCGCACCCGTGGCAGCATGCGCTTTTCGTTCGGCCGGTTTAACACCGAGGTCGAGGTGGACACAGCGATTGAGATTTTGCCGTCGGTGATCGCGAAATTGCGGAGTCTATCCTCGCCGGCGGCGGTACGGGAACCGGCCGGCGTTTAGCAAGCAACGCGCTCGGGCTCGCCGAGCGAAGCTTGTAATTCGCCGACGGCGCCCACCAGCTCACCGGATTTTCCCGGCTTGTCGATGACGCGGTCGACGCGCAACTCCCGGTAGCGTTGCCGATCCTCGGGACTGAGAGAGTTCGCGAAGATGATAATCTTCCCGCGGTAACCGGCGGAACGGACTTCCTGGACAACGCCGAAGCCGTCGAGACGAGGCATGCGCGTGTCCGTCACGATCAACTGAAAGTAGCTCGGGTCCTTCGCGACTCGCTTGACGGCCGCCCGGCCGTCCGTCGCGACTTCCACATGGTGGCCGGCAGACGCCAGCGTTTTCGCCAGCATATCGAGCACGAGAACATTGTCGTCTGCGCAGAGAACGCGGAGCTGGTGCGGTTGAATCATCTATCGAGAGTTTCCATTCCGCGAGGCAACCGTGCTTTGGGCAGCGTCGGCAGCATGAGCGCACATGTGGGATTTCCCTCATTCGATAAATCGGCGAGGGCGACGTTAGTAATGCCTGGTGCAACGCGAAGCCGTCAATGAAAATTTCAGCTGCACCGCGGAAGAACCCTTGAGCGTGCGAGAAGTGATCGCGCAAACCCGCTGATGCTGTTAGGCTGAAATCGACAACTACAACCGCTGCCATGGAACACACGAAAGCTCGCATCCTTCACGTCGACGATCATCAAGATACCAGGCTCATGATGGCCGCCTTGCTCCAGGAACGCGGCTACGGCGTCCTGACCGCTGGCAGTGTGGGGGAAGGCTTGCAACTGGCAAAAGATATTGCTTTCGATCTCTATATCCTGGACGTGCGGCTACCCGATGGCACCGGAGTCGAGCTGTGCCAGAAACTGCGCGAAATGCATCCCGGCATTCCGATCCTCTACTATTCGGCCTACGGCGATGCAGCGGAAGTCGAGAGCGCCCTCGCAATCTGCGGTGACGCGTATCTCAAGAAACCTGTGTGCATCGCTGATATCGAGAACCTGGTCGCCAGGTTGCTGGAGACCGGCGCCAGGAAGTGAGTGCGCAGAGGTAGAGGCGCTCGCCGCCGCAAGCGCATCCTGCCCGGTCCGGCACTCGTCCTGCTCAAGAGCGGGTATGATCCTGATGCATTCCCGTCCCAAAGAGCAGCGCGAAGCAATCCGCCAGCTCGTCCATTCGGTCTTAACCCGGGAGATGTCCACGTTTAACCCCGAGCGCTTTAAGGACTGGATCAAAGATGTCGACGCGAAGTTTCGCAAGGTCGGATTGACGCTCCTTTTCACCATTCGCGACCGATCCGTTCACTTCACGATCAAAGAAATCCGTTCCCGCAGAACCGCGTATAAGTTTACCGCGTCCACTCACGTCCCTTTCGAAGATCGCGACGTCGTCATGACGGTGGAAGAATTCGGGCTGAGCCGCTAGGCGCGCAAGAACTGTCCGTCTCAGCGCTGCACGGAAGAGAGTCTCGGGAATTCACTTCCCGCCGGTCATCCGGTCGGTTTGTCTCTTCGTTACGATTCAGTTTCAGCGATGGCCCGAAAACGCTCTTCACATTGGCTGAACCAACGCTGGTGGAAACTGGCCCTGGCCGACTGGATTGGGCTCTCCCTCGGTTTTCTTGGAGTCATTCTGGTCTTTTGCCTCTTTTTTATCCGGCGCGACACCCTTGAGATTCGTCTCGAGCACACTTTTGGAGTCGATGATCCGGAGTTCATCGGCTCCGCGCTTGCCATGAATCACCCCGTCCTGATCTCGGGGAACAAGGTCGTGCTCTTGCAAAACGGCGATCAGTACTTTCCCGCGATGTTGGAGGCGATCCGAACCGCACGGCAAACAATTAACTTTGAGTCATTCATCTTTAAGTCGGACTCCGTTGGCTACCAGTTTCGGGACGCACTTTGCGAACGCGCGCGCGCTGGTCTCGAAGTGCGCGTATTACTCGATGGCGTCGGTTCGGGCTGGGATCTCGATAATTCCGACGTGCGGATGATGAAGAAAGCGGGGTGCAAGTTCGCCTACTACCATCCGACTTTTTCGTGGCGAGTAGATCGCTCGAATCGGCGGACGCACCGGCGCGTCTTGGTGGTGGATGGGAAGGTGGCGTTCACCGGTGGAGCGGCCTTCGCCGATCTTTGGTCCGGCAACGCCCAGGACCCCGAGCACTGGCGTGACACGCACCTTCGCCTCGAAGGCCCGATCGTCGCGGCGATGCAATCTGCCTTTCAAGCGCACTGGATCAAGACCTACGGCGAGGCACTCACGGGCGCGGGCCAATTCCCGCCGCTCCCCTCCACGGGTGACCTCCGGGCGCAGGTAATTACGTCCCATTCCTTCTCCGTCGCACCGATCCCGCTCGTCCAGGCTGTCTCATTTGCTGCCGCGGAGAAGCGTATCTGGATCACCAATCCCTATTGCACGCCCACGGACGATCAGGTCGACCTGCTCGTGCAAGCGGTGCAGCGAAAAGTGGATGTGCGGCTCCTCCTGCCGGGTCCGCACAACGATCAGCCTATGACCGAATCAGCCGGACGGGGCGCGTACGGCCGGTTGCTCGAAGGCGGGGTAAAGATTTTCGAGTATCAACCTACCATGATTCACGCGAAGACCATGGTGGTGGATGGAATGTTTGCGATGATCGGAACTTCCAATCTCGATGCCCGCTCCTCCGAGATAAACGAAGAACTCGATCTGGTGGTCTACGACGAGAAATTCGGCCGCGAGATGGAAGCCACCTTCGAAAAAGATCTGGAACAGTGCCGGGAGTATACTTTGGAGGATTTTAAGAACCGTTCATGGTGGGAACGCACCACCGAGTGGTTAATGATCCCCTTCCGATCGCAACTTTAGCAAAGTGCTTCGCTACGTGTCCCCTCCAAATTGAATGCGACCCCATCGGAGTCATCGACCCCGCGCTCTGGGGACAGAATTATTCCGTTTTGACCCGGGACATGGCCACACTTAACCCCGACGACGTCTCGCCTCTCGCGCCATTATGCGCATTGCCTGTTTTCGCTCGGTCGCTGAAGAGATATCATGTAGAGTGCGTCCAGAATCAAAATAAGCTTGGCGTTCGGATAACGAAAGTAGGTCAAAGTAACGGTTTGGCAGCGCCACCAAATTGTAATTTCCAGTTGTGTCCAGGATATCCTTTCTCGCCAGGAGCTTTGCCAAGTGACCACAAGTTACCATATCGCGGACAGCACTGTCGCAGACAGAGATCTTTTTTAGGCAGGCTAACAATTTCATTGGTGCGAGACTTTCAGCCAAGACCGGGAATTCAGTAGCTTCCTCGGGTACCATGTGCCGGAGACTCTTGCCCACCTGAGAAAGCGATATAGGTGTTTGCGAGGTGAGCGCGCTTTTCATATTTAGGAGCGTCACTAGCTGATCGGACAAAGGCAACATAGGCATTTTCTAACGTCGAGGAGGAACGTCCCATCCCGGAAACTTCAAAATGTCATTTTTATCACACTCATGACCTGAGCCCGCCAGAAGTGTGCCGTCAGCGCACTGAAATGTGCAATGTTTTTCGCCGTCAATACATACTTCCGCAATTTTCGTACAGTGAATCAAGTTCCGGGGAATTTTCGTCGGCGCCGGTCCCGGATTCTGATCATATAGCCATCCCCACAAATGTTGCGCCCAGAAGTCTGGGGCCGCGTTGTAAATCATTGTCCCAGCTGTCCAACCAATACACCAGCCGAGATTTGCAGCAAGGAGGGGAGGGCCAAGGCCTGGTCCTACCCCTATGGGCGGTGGAGCCGGTGCATAGAGTCCGAGCGGGTCCGTTAATCCTATCGGGTGGTTACCGACATACCCGTACAGATTCACTCCTCCCGCTTCCCCAATCGGGTCGCGGCTGAGCCAACGGCCAACCGCCGGGTCGTAGGCGCGGTAGAGCGTCAAAATCAGTCCGCTCGGAGCGTGGTGGTAATGTCCCGTGTAACCAAAGTCGACTTCATCCCTTCCGTCGACGATGGTTCGCTGGCCATACGGATCGTAGTCGTACTGCGCCACTAGTGTTCCCTCGCTATCGGTCACTTCCCGAATGCTTCCCAAATGATCACGCGCGTAAAAGTAACGGTCATCCGGTCCGCCACCAACGCCGATGCCACCGCCGCCTATGACGATGCCACCGCCGCCAACTTCAGCCCGCTTTTCTCCCTCCGGGAAATATTGCCGTGTAACATGGTTGTCGCCATCTCGCTCCTGGGCGATCGTATTTCCCACCCACACAAACTGTTTTGTGCTTGTCACCGTGGAACCCGTCTTTTCCACGATCTTGACCCGTCGACTCAGTCCGTCGTAGGTGAACTCGCTTCGATTGCTGCCATGATTTATCGCTGTTAACCGATTTGCTGCGTCCCACTCGAAGGTCTTTCCCTCCCCGTTATCGATCAAGTTGCCCCCCAGATCGTAGGTCAGATACACGCTCTCTCCACTTATTGGACCCTGAGACGTCGCGAAGCTCTCGATCTGGTTGAGATTGTTCGGCGCGTAGCTATGGGATATCCCCCCGAAGGGTATCTGCGAGTCGAACCTGGCGTCGCTGGTCCGATTCCCGGCATCGTCGTAACCGTACGTGTTTACCTCGGTTGCCAAACTGGGATTCGAGTGATTGCGCGAATTGAGCAGCCGCCGAATCTCGTCATAGGCAAACCACCGCCCGGAGCTGGCGTTTCCCAACAGCCGTGTCCAGCTTGTGACCTGTCCCTCCGCGTCGTAATCGTAATCGAACTTCGATAGGTTCCGCCCCTGGCGATCCACAGTCTCTAACGTTTGCACACGGCGGTCTTTATTATTGCCATAATATGAATGGTGTGTCGTTTGCCCGTTCGGATAAGTGAGCGTATCTAGCCGGGAGGTCGGTCCATCATAAGTGCGCCCAAACTCCCCAAGGGCGTTGACGCTTGTGGTCAGCCGACCCAAAGCATCGTAGGCCACGATCGATTCATCACCACCCTCAATCGTTTGGTTGGTTGTTCGTCCCAGTTGGTCGTAATTAAAGGTGATGGTGTCGTTTGCCAGAGGCCCCTCTATGCTTTGCAGCTTTCCGTCACGCCCATAAGCCGGGGTCCCGACGTAAAAAAACGTGTATAGGGTCTGGCCCGTTACATCGTCCATCGTTAAGATTCGGTTGTAATACGGGTCGTACGTGTACGACACCATCGGTGTGGCATCGGAGTAACTTATCTGCTGGATGTTATTGTCGCGAAAGTACGTGTAATTGGTGCTACGATTCAGCGCATCGGTCATTGATTTCAGCCGACTCGTCGCACCCGATGTGTTGGGAGCGCTCTGACCTTCGTACAGATAGTCGATCGTTCTGCCATCCTGAAACACCTTTTGATGAACGCGGCCTTGCAGATCGCGGTGGAACCTTGTCATGTTTCCATTGGGATCGGTGATACTGTCCAACGATCCGCAACTGCACCACTCATAACCGGTTTGAGTGAGATCATCGACAATTGATGTCA
>Ga0190265_10002898_pt1 | contig 11626 bp, 10 predicted proteins | sample Popmic124T_FD_133135 | JGI IMG/M metagenome (GOLD analysis project Ga0190265, IMG submission 133135) | Populus adjacent soil microbial communities from riparian zone of Indian Creek, Utah, USA - 124 T | ecosystem: Environmental > Terrestrial > Soil > Riparian zone | place: USA: Utah | collected...
AGCGGGATCTTGATGTTGACCTCGTTGTCCGAGCAATCGACGCCCGCCGAATTGTCGATGAAGTCGGTGTTGATCCGGCCGCCATGCTGGTTGAACTCGACCCGCCCGGCCTGGGTGATGGCGAGATTGGCGCCCTCGCCGATCGCCTTGACCCTGAGATCGGCGGCGTTGACCCGGATCGCGTCGTTGCCGGGATCGCCGACCTCGGCATGGCTCTCGCCCCGCGCCTTGATGTAGGTGCCGATGCCGCCGAACCAGAGCAGGTCGAGCTCGGCGTGGAGAATCGCGCCGATCAGGTGGGCCGGCTCGATCTCCTCGGCCTCCAGGCCGAGCGCCGCCCGCACCTCGGGACTGAGCGGGATCAATTTCTGGCTGCGCGGGAAGACGCCGCCGCCCCTGGAGATCAGCGCCTTGTCGTAATCGTCCCAGGTCGAGCGCGGCAGCGCGAACATCCGCTTGCGTTCCTTCCAGCTCGCCGCCGGATCGGGATCGGGATCGAGGAAGATGTGGCGGTGATCGAAGGCGGCGACCAGCTTGATCGCCTTCGAAAGCAGCATGCCGTTGCCGAACACGTCGCCACTCATGTCGCCGACGCCGGCGACGCGGATCGACTGCTTCTGGACGTCGATCCCCAGCTCCTTGAAGTGGCGCTGGACCGAGACCCAGGCGCCCTTGGCGGTGATCCCCATCGCCTTGTGATCGTAGCCGTTGGAACCGCCGCTGGCGAAGGCGTCGCCGAGCCAGAAGCCGCGCTCGACGGCGATCGCGTTGGCGACGTCGGAGAAAGCGGCGGTGCCCTTGTCGGCGGCGACGACGAAATAGGCGTCGTCGCCGTCATTGCCGATCACCATGTCCGGATCGACCACCTTGCCGCCGACGATATTGTCGGTGACGGACAATAAGGTGCGGATGAAGATGCGATAAGCTTCGGTGCCTTCCGCCAGCCAGGCGTCGCGGCTCGCCGCGGACGGCAATTGCTTGGGGTAGAAGCCGCCCTTGGCGCCGGTCGGCACGATGACCGCGTTCTTGACCAGCTGGGCCTTCATCAGGCCCAATATCTCGGTTCGGAAATCGTCGCGCCGGTCGGACCATCTAAGGCCGCCGCGGGCGATCGGCCCGCCGCGCAGGTGGATGCCCTCGACACGCGGCGAATAGACCCAGATCTCGCGCCACGGCACCGGCGGCGGCAGGCCCGGCACGAGCCTCGATTCGAGCTTGAAGGCGAACGCCTCCTGCCCCGACGGCGCGAAGGCGTTGGTCCGCAGGGTCGCGGCGATAACGCCGCGGATGAGGCGCAGGATGCGATCCTCGTCGATCGCAGCGACGCCTTCGAGGCCGCGGTCGATGCGCCGGCTGGCGGCCTTGATCGCCTCGTCGCGCGGACCTTCGAGCGCCGGATCGTGCATCGCGTCGAACAAAGCGATCAGGCCCTTGGTCACTTCGGGCGCGCGGCGCAGCGCGTCGACCACCGTGATCAGCGAATAAGAAAGGCCGGTCTGGCGCAGATAGCGGAACCAGGCGCGGAACAGGGTCACTTCGCGCGGCTCCAGCCGCGCCGCCACGATCAGCTGGTTGAAGGGATCGTTCTCCGCTTTGCCTTCGAGCACGTCGGCGATCGCCCGCTCGACCACGGTGCCGCGCTTCAGCACCGCGGCGGCGTCGCCGGCCGCCGGCATCTGCAGGTCGAAGTCATGGACATAGCCGATGGCGCCGCCGCGGCCGACCGGAGTCGGCACCTCGTCGAGGACGCGGAAGCCGAAATTCTCGAACACCGGCACCGCCTCCGACAGGGGGATGATCCCGCCGATCCGGTAGGTCTTGAGGTGGAAGCGGTCGCCGGCGTCGTCGTCGCGGCGGAACAGCCGGACGTCGCGGTCGCCGGGATCCTCGAGCCCCGCCAGGCAAACCACGTCGCGCGCCGCGGCGCCGGCATCGGTGCGGATGCGATAGCCTTCGGGGAACTGGTCGAGATAGGTGATGGCGAGGCGGGCGGCGCGGGCCGGGCCGACCAGCCCGCCGAGCGCCTCTTCGACGCCCGGTTCCCAGCCGCGCACCATCTCGTCCAGCTTCTTGTCGAGCGCCTTGGCGTCGGGCGTCGCCGCTTTGGCGCTGACGTTGAGCGTATAGCGGACCAGAGCGAGGTCGCCGTCGCCGAGATCGACCGCCCAGTTGGTGATCTTGCCCTTGGCGGCCTGCTCGATCATCTCGCCGATGGCGACCCGCCGCCGCGTGGTGAGCTCGTCGCGCGGCAGCCAGACGAAGGCGAACATGTGGCCCTTGAGGATCGAGCGGACCAGGATCAGGGTCGGCCGCGGCCGGTCGGCGAGCGAGATGGCGGTGGCGGCGAGATGCTTGACCTCCTCGGGCCGCAGGTTGACGAGCAGGTCGCGCGGCAGCGAGGCGAGCGCATGGCGCAGCGCCTTGCCGTTATGGCCGCTCGGCTCGAAGCCGAATTCCTTCTCGAGCTCGTCGAGCTGACGGCGCAGCAGCGGCACCTCCTCGATCGGCGCGGTCAGCGCTTGGCTGGTCCACAGGCCGGCATGGACGCCGATGCCGGTGATCCGGCCCGCCTCGCGCAGCGGCACGACGATGAGGTCGAGCGGCACCCGCCGGTGCACCGGCGAGCGCAGGTCCGCCTTGGCCATCAGCGGCTCGGGGCCGCCCTGCTCGAAATAGCGGATCGCGCCTTCTGAGCCGCCCTCGTCGGTCGGATCGTCGGACAGCCGCATGATGCCGAGGCCCTGGGACGGCGGCTCGCCCGGCCGCTCGACCTCATAGCCGAGCAGGGTCATCGCGCCGCCGGCCAGCCAGTTGAGCAGCGCCCGCCCTTCCGGGTCGGCGACCGTCTCGGCCTGGGCGTGCATGATCTCCTGCATCTTCCGCCAGTCGGTGACCGCGGCGCGGACGTGGGCGAGCACCCGCTCCAGCTCGGCGAGCAGCTCGGCGCGGATCTTCGCGTCGGCGCGGTCGACCTCGATATACATGAGCGATTCGCGCCGGTCCCGGTCGTCGCACAACGGCTCGACTGCGATCAGCCGGCCTTTGTCGTCGCGGTCGACGCAGATGACCGGGTGAAGCAGCCGGTGGATGATCAGGCCGTGCCGGGCGATCGCGCCGGCGATCGAATCGACCAGGAAGGGCATGTCGTCATTGACGATGCCGATCCGCATCCGCCGATGGCCCAATTTCGTGCCGGCCGATTCGAGCTTGACCAGCGCCTTGCCGGTCGTCCGGCGCGCCATGCAGGCGGCGATGAACTCGGCGGCGGCGCGGCAATCCTCGTCGCTGAAATCCTCGAGCTCGCCGGGCAGGGCGCCCCCGCAGAGCGCCGCGCTCAGGCTGTCCAACAGACGCTGGTGAGCGGCATCCCCCGCTACCATGCTGTCATTCATAGCTGGCTCCCGGATTTCTCGGCGGCTGGCCGGCCGTCCGCTTCGGCGCGGCCTATAGACCCGGCGTTACCGCTGCGGCAAGCAGGGCGACGACGAGCGGCGCGCGGTGCCGCCGCCGGCGATCGAATGGAGGCTGTGGGCGCAACGCAGCCGACCGGGGCCGCGCGCCGGAATCAGGTGTCAGCGTCAGGCGGCGCTCTTGCGGATCGCCTGGTCGGTCAGCTTGCGGTCGGCGACCGGGGCGACGACGGCGAGGCCGTCGCCATCGCGGCGGGCGATGAGGAGGACGAACTCGTCCGTGCCGGGCACGTCGATCTCGACCCGGGCGAGCGGCGGGGCGCTGTGCAAGGCGGCCCGGACCTCGGCCCAGCGGTCGGGCCCGGGCGCGGGGCGGCGGGCGGCGCGTTCGGCGGCGACCATGCCCTTAAGGCCGCCCTGATGCGCTTCGATCCGCTCGGCGAGCGCGCCCTCGGCGACGCCTTCGCGGCGCGCCCAGGACAAAGCAGCGGCGAATTCGGTGAGCCGCGTCTTGTCGTAGCCGGCGCCGAAGACCAGTTTGACCACCGGCGTCATCGGCGCGCGCGCCTGCGCCTTGAGGCCGGAATCGGCGAGCAATTCCGCATAATCGTCGGGTTCGGCGGCGGCGGCGATGGCGAAATCATAGGCCTGGCCGAGCGCGCGGTAGAGCGCGGCACGGCTGCGCTGGCCCGCCTCGGCGGCCTGGTCGGCCGCGGAGCGGGCCGCGGACAGGCGGTCGGCGAGACCCGCTTCCTCGGGCCACAGGCTCAAAGTCTCATCGTCGGCGGGCGCCTCGGGCAGGATCTCGACGTCGACGAAATCGGCATTGGGCCCGTCGGCCCAGGCCGGGCTGTCGGCGGCGGGCGCGGCGGCGATGGCGCGGCCGACCTCGGAGGCGATGCCGTTCGCGGTCTCGCTGTCGGCGAGCTCCTTCCAGTTGATCACGCCGTAGATGAAATCGATCGACTCCCCATCCGAGGACAGCGGCATCAAAATGCCGCGATAGAGCGTGTTGTAGCCGCGCTGGCCGACGAACTCGGCCTCGAAGCCGATCGGCGCGCAATTGGCGATGATCTGCATATAATGATCAGTGAGGCGGGACAGCAAAGAGCGGCTCGGCACCTCGGCGATATGGCGGATCGCGGCGTCGAGCCCGCATTCGGCGCGGAGCGCGCGGCCCAGGAAGGCGATCGCCGGATTTTCGTGGCTCTTCGAGAAATCGAGCAGGACGCTGTGCGGGCCGAAATCCTCGATCGTGTGCGGATCGACGTCCTGGATCGAGGGGTAGGCGCGGCCGGCGAGCAGCGACACCCAATAATTGTAGGCGCGGACGTGCATGCGCCGTTCGTCGACGCCGATTTCGGGCGGGCGCTCGATCGCCGCCTCCTCCTCGACCGCCTCGGAATAGGCAGCGTCCTCGTCGAAACCCCTGAAATTGTCCATCCTGGCGCCTCGCCGCCCCTCTCTTGAGAGCCCCGAGACTGCACCGCGCGTGGTTGAAATATGGTTAAGGCTGTTTTGCGGCTTGCCCGGTCGCTTGTCTTTCCCCCGGCCCGCTGATAATGGCCGCGCCTCCTCAAGGAACGCCGCTTTAGCTCAGCTGGTAGAGCACATCATTCGTAATGATGGGGTCGTGGGTTCGAGTCCCTCAAGCGGCACCAGCCTTTGCTGAAGCTTCGGCTGGCAAGCCAATCGCTTTGGCGAGGGAGGCGGGGCGACCGAGACTCCTCTTTAATGAGAGCGCCTAGCGCCGCGGCGGCAGATGGTCCTGCGGGCCGAAATGGCGCTTGGGGACTGGCTTGCGGGCCATCGCGACGACCATCTCCAGCGTCGCCGGATGGAGCGGGGTGGCGAACTGGAAGCCGGTCTTGCCGTCCTCGGCCCAGACGACGCGGCTGTTCTGCGGCTCGAGGCCGGGCAGCTTCAGCCAGACGGTGTTGCCGGGCTCCAGCGCGAGCTCGGTCTCGGCCATGAAGCCGTCGGTCGACAGGTCCCGCACCTCGGCGTCGGCGATCCTGGCGCCGGGCTCGCGCAGCCGGGCGGCGAGGTTGACGATGCGGCGCTCTGCGCCGCGGTCTTCCGGAACCGGCAATATCGCCAGCTGTGCCTTGCTCACGGCCTGCTCCTTTTCGATTGCTCTTCCTTAGGCCCCGAATGGCTAAACAAGGATTAAGCGAAGGTTTGCGGTCCTTACCGGGATCGCCCCGCCCTTGCGGACGTTGTGCCGGCAACGACAGTGGCGTTTGCGGAGAGTTTGTGAGGAAAATCTGGATCATGGCGGCCCTGGCCGTCCTCGCGGGGTGCGCGAATCAGCAGGGTCAGGCCGAGCCGGCCGGGGATGCGGTGGCCGAGTTGCGCGCGGCGGCGGCCGATCCCGGCGTCGCCCGCTTCTATGCGGCGCGAGGCTGGCGGACGGCCTGGAGCGACGAGAGCGCCGCCGCGCTCGACGCGGCGATCGGCCAGGCCGAGCAGCACGGGCTCGATCCCGCGGGGTTGCGGCCGCGCATCGCGGCGGGCGCCTCGCCCGCCGAGCGCGACGCGGCGCGCACCAAGGCCGCGCTCGCTTATGCCGAGGCGCTCGCCCGCGGCCGCGCCGATCCTGCGCGGCTGCACAGGCCCTACACGATCCCGCGGCCCGAGCCGGACCTGATCGCGGGCCTCAATGGCGCGCTCGACGGCGGCGATCCCGGCGCGTGGCTCTCCGGCCTCGCTCCGCAGGACGACGAATATCGGCTGCTCTCCCAGGCCTATGTCGAGGCGCGCCGGCGGATCGCCGGAGCGCAGGGCGCCGCGCCGGCCGCGCTCGTCGCCAACGCCCGCACCCTCGCGATCAATCTCGAGCGCCGCCGCTGGCTGGAGCGCACGCCGCCGGCGACGAGGATCGACGTCAACACCGGCGCGGCGACGCTCACCTACTGGCGCGACGGCCGGGTCGCCGACGCGCGGCGGGTGGTGGTCGGCGAGCCGGGCAACGAGACGCCCGGCCTCGCCTCGCCGCTCTACCGGCTCGTCGCCAACCCGACCTGGACCGTGCCGCGCTCGATCGAGGAGGAAGAGATCGTCCCCAAGGGCGAGGCCTATATGGCGCGCAACGACATGGAGCGGCGCGACGGCCGGATCGTCCAGGCCCCGGGGCCGCGCAACTCGCTCGGCCTGGTCAAGTTCGACATGCAGAACGAGCACGCCATCTATCTCCACGACACCCCCGCCAAGGCCCTGTTCGGCCAGGACGAGCGGCACGCCAGCCATGGCTGCGTCCGGGTCCAAGACGCGCTCGGCTTCGCCCGCCTGATCGCGACTCACGAAGGCGTGCTCGAGGAATGGGAGCGCGCCCGCGCCAAAGACGATGACGAGGAGGAGCAATATGAGGAGGCGTTCGTCGCGCTGCCGCGCCCGATCCCGGTCCGCCTGCTCTATTACACCGCCTGGATTGAGAACGGGCGGGTGGTGATCGCGCCGGATCCCTATGGCTGGGACGACGAAGTCGCCCGCGCGCTCGGCCTTCCCGCCGGGCCGCGTCGCGCCGCCCAGCGCCGCGAACGGGACATGGGTCCTTGATGTCCGGCACCGGGAGAGGCTAGGTCTGCCGCACAGGAGACCGACGATGAAACTGCTCGCATTCGCATTCGCGCTGGCGATCGCTGCGCCCGCCGCCGCCCAGACCCAGACGCAACAGCATCAGGACCATGGCCAGCATCGGCAGCACGGCCAGCATCAAGGCCATGCCGAGCATCAGGGGCACGGCCAGCATCAGGACCACGGCCAGCACCAGGACGGCCAGCATCATCGCGGCGATTGCTGCCAGCCCGGCGCCGACGGCCGCATGGCCGATTGCTGCGCAGACGGGGAAAACGGCGCTCACCGCGCCTGCTGCGAGTGCGCGGACGACGCCCATTGAGCCGCCGCGCCGCCGGCCTCAGTGGCAGGCTTTGAGGTCGCGCCTGATCAGCCAATAATTGACCGGCCAGGCGGCAAGGAAGCCCGCCGGCACGGCGACCAGGATGCCGCGCCAGAACGGCCATGACAGGACCGAAGGTGCGGCCATCCCGCCCATCCCATAATCGGCCAGGTTCATCGCCAGCTCCATGACGCCGATCGACACCACTTCGCCGATCCAGATGATCCTGAGCGCCGCGAGCGCGCCGAGGCCGCGGCCGCGCATCACCGGGACCAGGCCGAGCGCCATGCCCGACGCATAGGCGAGGGCCGTCGCGAGCGCGATCGTCTGCCAGGCGGCGAGGCCGAGCGTGACTCCGATCGCCAGCCCGGCGACCTCGCCGATCACGCATCCGGCGAGGCAATGGAGCGTCGCCTGAGCCGAAACCGCCCAGGCGCTCCCCGAGCCGTGATGATGCGCGTGCATGGTCTCTCCTATACCCCCACCGGGTATAGTTGACATATACCCCTATCGGGCATAGGGCAAGGTCATGAAGCGCGAGAATAAGGACAAGCTGCTCAACCGGCTCAGCCGGATCGAGGGGCAGGTGCGCGGGGTCGCGCGGATGGTCGAGGACGACCGCTATTGCATCGACGTGCTGACCCAGTTGCAGGCGGCGCGCGCCGCCTTGGCGCGGGTCGAAACCGAGATGCTGAAGGACCATCTCGGCCATTGCATCGAGGCCGCGATCAGCGGCGGCGACGCCGACGACCAGCGCCAAAAGGCGAGCGAGCTGATCCAGCTGCTGGAGCGCAGCGCGCGATGAGGGCCTTCCTGTTCGCCCCGGCCGCCTTGCTCGCGGCGACGCCGGCGCTCGCCCAGCATGAGGGGCACGGCGAGGCTCAGGACCATTCCGCCCATCAGCAGGAGCCCGAGGTCGTCGTCGAGCACGTCATGATCGGTGCGCTCGGGCGCTATGCGGCGGCGCGCGAGGCCTCCGGCACCGCCTGGCAGCCCGACGTCTCGGCCGGCCATGGCCGCCACTACGTCGCCGGCGACTGGATCTTGATGGGCCACGTCGTTCTGAACGGCGTCTACGACTGGCAGCAGGGGCCGCGCGGCGACGAGCAATTCTTCGTTTCCGGCATGGTGATGGGCTCGGCTAGGCGCGGCCTGGGCGGCGGCCGGCTTCAGCTGCGGGCGATGGTGAGTCCCGATCCGCTGAACGGGCGGCGCGGCTATCCGCTCCACCTCGCCGCCGGCGAGAGCGCGGACGGAGCGACGCCCTTGGTCGACCGCCAGCATCCGCACGATTTCTTCATGGAGCTGTCGGCGAGCTACAGCCACGACCTCGGCCGCGACGCCAGCCTGTTCGTCTATGCCGGGCTGCCGGGCGAGCCCGCCTTCGGCCCGCCCGCCTTCATGCACCGCGCCTCGATCATGGATTCGCCGGAGGCGCCGATCACCCATCACTGGCTCGATTCCACCCATATCACTTTCGGCGTGGTCACCGCCGGCCTCGTCCTCGGCGATCTCAAGGTGGAAGGCTCGCGCTTCAACGGCCGCGAGCCCGATCATCGCCGCTGGAACATCGAGACCGGGCCGCTCGATTCGACCGCGTTGCGCCTGTCCTGGAACCCGACCGAAAATCTCTCGCTGCAGGCGAGCTGGGCGCGGCTGATCGCCCCCGAGCAGCTCGATCCCCATGAAAATTCGACGCGCTGGTCGGCGAGCGCGATCTACAGCGGCGATTTCGGCATGGACACGCGCTGGTCGGCGACCCTGGCCTGGGGCAATCGCGACGGCGCCGAAGCGGTCGCGCTCGAAGGCGCCGTCGCCTTCGACCGGTGGACGATCTTCAGCCGCGCCGAAATCGCCGAGAATGACGAGCTGACCGGCGGCCATCACGGCCCGCGCTACACGGTCGGCAAGGCCTCGCTCGGCGCGATCCGCGAGTTCGAGGTCGGCAGCGGAGTGCGGCTCGGCCTCGGCGCGCAATATGCGATAAACTTCGTTCCCGCCGCTTTGGAAGCGCTTTACGATGGCGATCCCGACGGAGCGATGGCCTTCGTCCGCCTGAAGATCGATTGAGGACCGAAAAGATGATCCTGACGAGACGCGCCGCAATCGCCGCCGTGCCGCTGATGTTCGCCGCTTACGCTGAAGCCGCGGCCCCGATCGTGATCCAGGTGGTGAAATCGCCGAGCTGCGGCTGCTGCAGCCTGTGGGTCGCGCATCTGCGCCGTGCCGGCTTCCACGTCAGGGTCGCCGACGTCGCCGACGTCGGGCCGACCGCGCGGCGGCTCGGCGTGCCGGACGACCTTCGCTCGTGCCACACCGCCTCGGTCGGTGGCTATGCGATCGAGGGCCATGTCCCCGCCGGCGACATCGTGCGGCTGCTGCGCGAGCGCCCGGCCGCGGCCGGGCTGGCCGTGCCCGGCATGCCGATGGGGTCGCCGGGCATGGACCAGGGCGGCCGGCGCGAGCCTTATCGGACGATCCTGTTCACCCGGGCGGGGCGGCGGTCGGTGTTCGCGTCGCACTGAGCCGCGCCCGCCGCCGCCTACGCCAGGCGGTATAGCCGAGCCGGTCCGGCAGCAGCACGATTCCGGCGACGGTCAGCGCCAGCGCCAGCACGGAGGCGGCGATCAGCAGCGGGTGGTTGAAATCCTCATGGTTCCGCCAGTCCATGATGTGCAGGCCCCAGAGGAAATCATAGACCCGCCAGAGGGTCGAGCGGCGCGCCATGACCGCGCCCGTATCGGCGGCGACATAGAGCGAGCGCTTCGCCCCGTCGTCGAAATCGACCCGCCAGGCCGGCAGCGCGCCCCGATATTCGCTGTCATTGGCGGCGATCCGCTCGATCCGGACGGCGCGCGCCTCGCCCGCATGATCGGCCTCCGCGATCCGGGCCGCGAAGGTCATTGGAATAGGCGACAGCGGCCGTCCGGTGGCGAGGTCGTAGAGCCGCGGCCGGCCCTCGAGCGGCACGATCAGGGCGACCGAGCTTCCGAGGAGCGCGCGCAATTCCACCTTCTCACCGGGTGCGACCCCGGCCGCCGCGAGCCGCTGCAGCCCGGCCGCTGCCTGGTCGAGAGCGACCGGCACCGGCGGCACTTCCGCGATCGCATGCTCGCTCCTGACTCGCTCGATCGGGATCACGGCCATGACCAGCCCGCTGACGAACCAGAGCAGGATCTGGACCGCCATCAGCAGCGCCAGCCATTTGTGGATCTTCGCCCAGATGCCGCCGCCCGCCATTCCCCTGTCTCCCCCCGGCCGCTAATATGCGGCGCGATGAAGCTCGTCCTCTACGATTATTACCGCTCCTCGGCGAGCTACCGGGTGCGGATCGCGCTCAATCTCAAGGGCCTTGATTATCAGCGCGTGCCCGTCAACCTGCTGGAGAACGAGCAGAAGGATGAGGCCTATCGCGCCATGAACCCGCAGGGTTTCGTGCCGATGCTCGAGGCGGACGGCACACGGATCACCCAGAGCCTCGCCATCATCGGCTGGGTCGATCGCCAATTCCCCGATCCGCCGCTCCTGCCTCCCGATTCGCTCGATCGGGCCCATGTCGTCGCTTTGGCGATGACCATCGCGGCCGACATCCACCCGCTGAACAATCTGCGCGTGCTGAAGCGCCTCTCGGGCCTCGGTCTCGACCAGGCGGCGCGCGACGATTGGTATCGCCACTGGATCAGGGAAGGTTTCGACGCGCTCGAAGCGCTCGCCGCGCCGCGCGCCGGCCGCCATCTGTTCGGCGACGGCGTCACCATCGCCGATGTCTGCCTGGTCCCGCAAATGTTCAACGCTCGCCGCTTCGAGGTCGATCTCGCGCCTTATCCGGCGCTGGTCGCGGCCGATTCCGAAGCGGCCGGGCTCGACGCCTTCGCCGCCGCCCATCCGGACAGGGTCGCGCCCGAGGCCGCGAACGGCTAAAGAGGCGGCAAGCCAGGAGACGAACTATGGGACGTGTCGATGCGATCGCGCAGAGCATGGCCGCGGCGCATGCGCTTGCCACGGTCGAAATCCCGCCGATGCAGGACAAGGTGAGCGCGGAGGAGTGGAAGATCCGCGTCGATCTCGCCGGCGCCTACCGGCTCGTCGCCCATTTCGGCTGGGACGATCTCATCTTCACCCATCTCTCCGCGCGCGTCCCCGGGCCCGAGCATCATTTCCTGCTCAATCCCTATCAGCTGATGTTCGAGGAGGTGACCGCATCGAGCCTGGTCAAGGTCGATATGAGCGGCCATCCGGTCGAGCCGACGCCGTTCATCACCAACGCCGCGGGCTTCACCATCCATTCGGCGCTGCACATGGCGCGCGAGGACGCCCA